>Ga0207691_10000085_pt1 | contig 79681 bp, 81 predicted proteins | sample KBSM13metaG_FD_184327 | JGI IMG/M metagenome (GOLD analysis project Ga0207691, IMG submission 184327) | Miscanthus rhizosphere microbial communities from Kellogg Biological Station, Michigan, USA - KBS M1-3 metaG (SPAdes) (version 2) | ecosystem: Host-associated > Plants > Roots > Rhizosphere >...
CGCCTTGGCGAAGCGCTGGGCCTGAACATGGCCGGTCCCCTCGAGAAACCGGTGCGGCTCGAGCGGCTCGAAGCGCTGCTTAATGACCTGAAGGCCCATCTGGACGGCTGAAGTGGCCAGGAAAGCCGACCAAATCCTGCTGGAGGGCTTCGAGCGGGCGCTCGAAGACGATCGGCTGCGCATGGTCTATCAACCCAAGGTCGCGCTGAAAGACGGCGGTCTGGTCAGGGTCGAGGCGTTGGTGCGTTGGGATGACCCAAGTCTTGGCCCGGTAGAGCCGTCCCGGTTCGTCCCCCTCGCTGAAAATCACGGGCTGATCGACGAATTGACGCAATGGGGCCTGAGGACGATCCTTCGCCAGTGGCTCGACTGGTGTGAGGAAGGCCTCGATACCTGCATTGCCTTCAACATTTCGGCGCTGAGCCTCCAGCATCTCGACTTTCCCGACCTGGTCGAGCGGATGTGCCGGGCGCTCGAAGTGCCGACGGACCGGCTGGTCCTGGAGCTTACCGAAGGAGCGACCCAGCCGCTCATTAAGCTGATGGACACGCTGACCCGCTTTCGGATCAAGGGGATCGGCCTCGCCATCGACGATTTCGGAACGGGCTATTCGTCGCTGATGCAGCTTCGGCAATTGCCGTTCACCGAGGTGAAGGTCGACCAGGCCTTCGTCGCGGACATCGAGCGTTCGCGCGACTGCCGGCTGATCATTAAGTCGATCACCGAATTGGCGCATGGTCTAGGCCTCAGCGTCACCGCGGAGGGCGTGGAACGCATCGAGCAGCTTCGTCTTGTTCACGAAGCCGGGTGCGACGTGGTCCAGGGCTATCTCATTTCGCCACCGTTGGAACCACAAGCGCTCAAAGCCTGGCGCCAGAAGTTCAGGCGAGCCTGGCCGGCCATGATCGCAGATGAGAAGCTTGCCCTATGGGGCGACGTCGAAGCGGATACCTTGAGCGAGCGGTAAGTCGCTGCCGTAGTTCACGGTGTTGGTCTGGCGGCGCATATAGGCCTTCCAGCTGTCCGATCCGCTTTCGCGTCCGCCGCCGGTTTCCTTCTCGCCGCCAAAGGCGCCGCCGATTTCAGCGCCCGACGGGCCAATGTTGACGTTGGCGATACCGCAGTCGGATCCGGCAGCCGATAGGAACAGCTCCGCCTCGCGCAAATCGTTGGTGAAGATCGAGGAGCTGAGGCCTTGCGGAACCGCATTGTTGAGCTCGATTGCCTTTGCAAAGTCATTGTAGCGGAGAACGTAGAGGATCGGCGCAAAGGTCTCGGTGACAACCGTGCCTTCCTGCGCGGCGACTTCGACGATCGCGGGCCGGACATAATATCCACCCGCCACCGCATCGACGCGCTCTGTCTGGTCCCCAATCACGCGGCTCATCGCATTGAAGGCGAACTCGTCGATCAACGGTCCGACAAGCGTATCGGCCTGGCGCGGGTCACCGACCTTCACCGATGCGAACAATTCCTTCAGCCGCGCCACCAGCTCATCGGCGATGTTCTCGTGAACGATCAGACGCCGGAGCGTCGTACAGCGTTGCCCAGCAGTCCCGGCGGCCGAGAAGAGGATCGCCCGGGTCGCCAACTCGAGGTCAGCCGTCGGACAAACGATCGTCGCGTTGTTGCCTCCGAGCTCAAGCAAGGCGCGTCCAAACCTTCCGGCAACGCGCGGTCCGACGTCTCTGCCCATGGCCGTCGATCCGGTCGCGGAAACCAGCGCGATCCGCGCATCGTCGACCAGCTTCTCGCCAACATCGCGCTCGCCCTGGACAAGCTGGATGAGGCCCTCCGGCGCCTCTCCGAATTTCTCGAGAGCACGGCCGACCAAAACCGTCACGAGTTCGGCGCAAAGGGGCGTCTTCTCGCTCGGCTTCCAGATCACCGGATTGCCACACACCAAAGCGAGCGCGGCATTCCACGCCCATACTGCCACCGGGAAATTGAACGCGCTGATGACCAGCACCGGGCCGAGCGGGTGCCATTGCTCCATCATTCGATGGTTCGGGCGCTCGCTGGCGATGGTGAGGCCGTAGAGCTGGCGCGACAGCCCGACCGCGAAGTCGCAGATGTCGATCATCTCCTGGACCTCGCCGAGGCCTTCCTGGACGATCTTCCCGCTTTCGAGCGTCACGAGACGGGCGAGCGGCTCTTTCGCCGTGCGAAGTTCCTCGCCGAGCAATCGCACCAATTCGCCACGGCGCGGCGCAGGCACGGCTTTCCAGACGCGGAAAGCCTCTTCAGCCTTGGCACAAGCGCAGGCGGGATCGCCCGCCTTCACTCGCCCGATTTCCCGCCCATCGATCGGCGAATAACTGACCAGATCGCCGGCACTCGGCACCCCGAATTGGCGGAGCATCCCAGCGGCTTCTTCGGCTGGCGTCACGCGAGCAATTCCTTGGCCCTGGCCATGGCCGCTACGCCGGCATCGATCGTCTCATCCTTCTTGGCGAAGCAGAGTCGCACCAGGTGTCGCGGCGGGTCGTCTGCTGCGAAAGCCGATAGCGGAATGACCGCGATTCCTGCCTGCTCGACGGCGGCAACGGCGAAGCTTTCATCGTCCATTGCGATCCCCGATGCTGCGAGATCGACGCACAGGAAGTAGGTCGCCTCGCCCCCAATCACATCAAATCCGGCCTCGCGAAGGCCGGTCGTCAGGCGGTCGCGGGCGCGCGTGAAGCGCGGGCGCATCGCGGCGATCCACGGCTCTCCGGCCTCGAGCCCAAAGGCAACAGCCGATTGCAGGTTTGGAGGGGTCGAGAAATTGATGAACAGGTGCGCCCGGGCGACTACCGACGCCAGCTCCGGTGGGCCGATTATCCAGCCGACCTTCCAGCCTGTCAGCGAGAAAATCTTGCCCGCCGACCCGACCTTGATCGTCCGCTTGGCCATTCCCGGCAACGATGCGAACGGCACAAACGGCTGGCCGCCGAGCACGATATGCTCCCACACCTCGTCGGCGATCACGATCAGGTCGTGCTCGCGAGCGATGCTCGCCAGGGTTTCCAGCTCCTCGCGCTCGAACATGCGCCCGGCGGGGTTGTGAGGGTTATTGAAGATGATCGCCCGGGTCTTCGAACCTATCGCCGCCTCGATCGTCGCGGCATCGATCCGCCAGCCAGGCGGCTGGAGCGCGACCTCACGGACAATTGCACCCGCGCTTCGGACCATCGGTGCGTAGCAGTCGTAGGCGGGTGTCAGCAGGATCACCTCATCGCCTGGCTGAACGGCGGCGAGGATCGTCGCTCCAATTGCCTCGGTCGCCCCGCTCGTCACGCAGACATGCTCGGCAGTTAAAGAAAGCCCCTGATGCCGGTTGTAATGCGCGGCAACGGCCTCGCGCAGAGGCATAATGCCGCGGGAAGGCGGATATTGGTTCGACCCCTCCTTCACCGCTTTCGCGGCGGCATCGAGGATTTCCTCGGGCCAGCCAAAATCCGGAAAGCCCTGGCCGAGGTTCACTGCTCCTCGTTCGACCGCAAGGTTCGACATACGCTCAAACACGCTGGTCTTCATTTGCTCATAAAGCGGGTTCATTCCCCGCCATTAGCGGGAGAAGACGCGGCGAACAGCAGGATTCGGGCCGTCTCAGTTCGCGCCCAAGGCCGCACTGACCTTCGCCAGAGGATTCGCAAGCGCCTTCCCGACAAGCGCAAATGCCACGCTCGACAGCGCGACGGCGATGACGGCGACGCTTGCGAACTCAAGAGCTCGGGACTGAAGCCGACTTTGCTCGTGAGTCCGAGATCGTCGGCGACGCTCGACACCGGAAGGAACCGCACTGAGAAAAAGGGCCGGGCCGTCAGCTAAGGATAAGATCTGCTCGACCGGCACCCTCTCCTCGGACTGCAGCCCCGCCTTTGCCCCCTCGCGCCAAACGACCCGCCCGACGATAACGTGGTCGCCATGTCGCAATTCGATGACGCTGCCGCGCGCAAAGGGTCGGCTCGAATGAATCAGCGCCCCGCGCGAGGACACGTTGAGGATGCAGGCATCGCTCCACTGCGCGCCCGTGCGCATGCGCGCCGGGAGCAGGACTCGGCGGCGAAGCTCACGGGACTTGTGATTGCTGTTGGGTGATCGCGACGACATGCTTCGCAGCTAGGTTCGGCCCCGTGGCTAAGCCTTTAAGTTTAAATCCGAACTGGACGCGATCGATCCGGCTGTAGCTCTCGGAGCAGGACCATTGTAGCGGGACGTCATGAGTGACATCGAACTCGCCAACGCCGCTGCCGATGCCGCCGCATCCGCCTTTCCCGCGTGGTCCACTTTGGGTCCAAATGCGAGGAGATCCTTGCTCAACGCAGCTGCGGACGCGCTCGAGGCGCACGCCGATGCGTTCGTTGCCGCGATGCGCGAAGAGCTACGCGCCTCGGAGCCGTGGGCGCGATTCAATGCGATGCTGGGCGCCGGGATGATCCGCGAGGCCGCGGCCCTGACCACGCAAATCAGTGGCGAGGTGATCCCGTCCGACAAGCCGGGCTTGTTGTCCCTTGCCCTCCGCGAGCCGGTTGGCGTGATCCTCGGCATCGCGCCGTGGAACGCTCCGGTGATCCTCGGTTGCCGAGCGATCGCCACACCTCTCGCCTGCGGCAATACTGTCGTCCTCAAGGCGTCGGAGCGCTGCCCGCGAACCCACGGCCTAATTCTACAGGCCTTCGCGGCTGCTGGTTTCCCCGAGAGTGTCGTAAACTTGGTCACGAACCGCGAAGATCAGGCCGCCGAAGTCGTGGGCGCTTTGATCGACCATCCGGCGGTTCGACGGATCAACTTCACCGGCTCAACCGCGGTCGGCAGGATTATCGCGCACCGCGCCGCGGAAAACCTGAAACCTGTCCTGCTCGAGCTCGGCGGTAAGGCCCCACTGGTCGTGCTCGAAGATGCAGATCTCGACGAAGCCGTGAAGGCTGCAGCGTTTGGCGCTTTCATGAACGCGGGACAGATTTGCATGTCGACCGAGCGCATCATCGTCGTCGACACCGTCGCCGATCAGTTCGCTCAATTGTTCGCGGCCAAGGCTTCGTCGATGCCTCCGCCGGCGGTTGGCAATCAGGTTGATGATGAGGCTGGGACGAACGTCCAATCCCTGATCGAAGATGCGCTCGCCAAGGGCGCTCAATCGATCGCGTCAGGCGCGGCCACGGTCATCGATCGCGTCAGCCCCGAGATGCGGCTTTACCGCGACGAAAGCTTCGGCCCGGTCGTCGGCATCATCCGCGTCGCCGACGAAGAAGAAGCCATCCGCGCCGCCAATGACAGCGAATACGGTCTGTCCGCCTCCGTCTTTACCCGCGACACCGTGCGCGGGCTGCGTGTTGCGCGACGGCTCCGGTCGGGCATCTGCCACGTCAATGGACCGACAGTGCAGGACGAGGCGCAAATGCCGTTCGGCGGCGTCGGCGCCTCGGGCTATGGCCGCTTCGGCGGCAAGGCCGGCATCGACGCCTTCACCGAACTGCGCTGGATCACCGTCGCCGGCGAACCGGGACACTATCCGATATAAAAGAAAGCCGGAGCGAACCTTTGGTCCGCCCCGGCAATCTTACTTCGCAGCTGTCGTCAGATCAGCCGCGTTCGCCACGCTCGACCGGCGGCGGCGGAGGCGGCGGAGGCGGCGCCGGGCAGGTGCTCGTCGCCAGGATCACCGATCCGTCCGGGCAGGTCTGGGTCGCCGGCGGCGCAGGAGGCGGCGGCGGCGGCGGGGGCGGCGGGGGTGGCGGCGGAGCTTCGACGCCACCGAAGTTGTAGATCAGGCTGGCCATCAGCGAGTGGGAATTCCACTTGCCCAGCACCTCTTCGACCGGGGTTTCTTCGACATCATATTTCGTGTGGAAGAACCGATACTTAACACCCAGATCGAGGTTCGGAGTGATCGCCGTCCGGGCACCGGCGATGAACTGCCATGCCAGGTTGGAATCGGTCGCACCGAAGTGGATCACGTTGAGCTTGTAAGTCGTACGGGCAACGCCGAGGCCGCCGCCGGCATAGAAGCTCCAGCCATTATCGTTGCCGAAGTCGGCCAGTAGGTTGCCCATCAGCGAGACGGTGCGAGCCTTGCCGCCATCATCGGCGAAGAACGGGCCGAAGTTGGGAATGTTCGGGTCGGTGCTCTTGACCTTCGCATGCTTGTAGCCCGCTTCGACCTCAGCGCGGAGGAACCCGAAATCGTAGCCCGCGATCAGGTCGGCATCGATGCCCATTTTGTGACGGATACGGATGCTTCCGTCCTGGGCTCCGGTCTCACCCTGATAGTCGGCATCTTCGCTCTGGACCCACATCGGACCGGCTTCGAGACCGACATACATTGAATGATCCCGTGCCACCGCCGGGGATGCAACCGCCACGGCGGCGACCGCGGCGAGCAGATAATAACGCATGAGGACTGCCCCTTTTCTTGTGTACCAACAGCGGAAACCGCCAAGGCCTAAGATGTTTCCCTCAAAAAGCATGCGCAACGTGCTTTTTCGGTACTGTGGCCCGATCGCGACACTCCATGGTTAATATTTGAAGGTCAGATCGGAGGTAATCAGAAGGTTTGCAGTCCTAATAACAGTAACCGAACGCCGCCTGATAGTCCGCGCACTGCTCGACAACTGTCTCTGATAGTCGAACTTCATCATAACATAGATTACGATGGAACCGGCTTCTTGGTCGGGTCGAGATTGACATTCCATGGCGCTCAACCTCGAACGAGCGGTCGAATTCGACGAAGTGTTTCGACGTGTCGCCGCCTCCCGGCCATCCTACGAATTCAGCAATAGAACGCAGTTCAACGGCCGAATTCGTAACGTCCTCGTAACGAACAACCCTTGCCGCAACACGCCTGCTCTCCAACAACTTGCGATATTCAAGGATGCCACGGCTTTCCTCGATGCAGTAGCGGACGACCCAATCGTCGCTGAACCGGTCCAGATTGTCCTGAGCCCGATGTTTCTCGAAGAAGCTGAGCGCCACGTCAGCGATGTTCCGAACCGTGATGAGCACCTTGGCGGGTCTAAGCTCATCGAGGATCCGGAAATGCTCTTCGCAGAGTACTTCCTTCAGAGCCCAATGGCGCCCGCGAAGGCGCTGAGCCATCAAACGGGCGAAGCGTCCGGAGGCGCCTTCTTCGCGCTGGTCCCACTCCTCGTCCGAGGCGGGCATGCCGAAATCGCGCAGCTGAATCCGGAGCAGCCGCGAGTTTTGCGGACGCAGAAAAAACGGCTCCAGAAACACAAGCCTATCGGGCGGAGTGGCGAGCCAGTTGCACAGCATCGTGCTACCCGACCGGCCTATCGCCGCAACGTAGAAATCGGGCGGATCGATGCTGTCGGGAAGGAATTGCTCAGCCACTGGCAGCCTCGGCAAGTAACGCCAGTTCGGCCGGGATGATCAACTCGTTTGAGCTTTGATTTCGCACGCGCCGCGCGGCCGCCGCAGAACGCTGGCAGAATAGCGTGGGAGACTCCACCATTTCCGACAAAGCGTCGGCCAATCCCGCCCCATCATCTGGCGGGGCGAGCGCAGCGCAGGTCTCGTCGGCAAACTCCAGGACGGGAGCGATCGCGTTCGTAACGGGCACCAACCCCGAGGACATCGCCTCGTCTCGCGATACTCCCTGCGTGTCGAGCCGCGTCGGAACGAGGAAGATGCCGTGCCGCGAATGTTCATCCGCAATCTGACTTTGTGTCAGGAATTGCCGGCGGATCGTGACATTAGCGAAGCCCCTGATTGGCTCCAGCGTCTCATCGAACAATGGCCCGTCGCCGATGATCGTGAAGTGCAGGCGCTCGAAGCCGGGCCGATCGGCGAGATTCAGGATCGCCGCGACACTAAGATCATTGGCATAGGTCGTGGAATCGAACGGTCGGATCGACAGTATTGCAAATCGTTGATCCGCGTCCTTCGGCTGATAAGTGAACAGGTCCGTGTCGATCGGATTGGGAATTACCGCAAAGTTGCGAAGGCCTTCCAAGTCTTCGCACATCATTGCAGCTGCGCTGTGCGACGGAAACACCAGTCTCAGGTCCGATCGCGCTCGATCCAGCGTGTCGCGCCAGAACCTGCGCCTGACTGCAACCTGCTCCAAAGTGGCGGCGCGCTGGCCGGAATCGGCAATCGCTTCCGCCTTCTGAAGGAAGAACGCCGGTATCTCGGATCCGTGCAGCCATGCGCAGAGCGACAGCTCGTTCAAGGCCAAAAGGGTTGGCCACATCCCTTCGCTGACGCCGTGCGCAGCGACGACGTCTGGATGAAAGTCGCGGGCCAGCGCAGCAAGTTCGGCACCGTCGCCACTTGTGCACGCAATGCCTTCATACTCGTGGACGCCGCCTGGACCCGGCCGGAACACGGCAAGGTCATGACCCGCCTCGCGGTATGCGAGCACCCGTCGATGCACGAAGGGGTATTGGTACAGGTCGCCAGCTGCCGGGTAGGACCGGGTCACGACGAGAATGCGAAGGTTTTTGCTCACGGCAGGTCGGCCGTCAGCGAATGTGCCGCCAAATGCCACCACTCAAGCGGAGATTTTCGGGCGCTCCGCCAAGGAAGCGGCGCAGCGAGTCCAAATAAGCGTCGCGCCAGCGGTCGGCGTGACTGTCCGCATCTTCGTCCTCAAGTGGGTCGGGCAAACGCTCGATCACGAAGCCGATGCGATCGCCTTCCCAGCGAGGAGCGCAGAATACTGACGGAACGCCCAGTCGGTGGGCTGATCGCGCGGCGAAGCTCGAATAGGTGATCTCCTGCCCTTCGAACCGGATGCGCGGCGCGCCAAGATTGATCGCGCCGTCGATCGCGATGACGACGGCGTAACCCTCGCGAACGGAAGCCATGAAGGCTTTCGCGACCTGCATATCGTCCTGGTCGCTCGTCGAAATAAGGGACCGCGCATAAGATGTGCGAGCGACGCTCGGCGTCGAGGCAAGCCAGCGCGCGCGCAGGCCAAGAAGCTCAAGCGCAAGGGGTCCAGCGTACATCGGCCCAACGTGCGCCGAGGCAAGGATCATCCCCCTGCTCTGGTCGATTGACCCAAGGACTCGTTCCGCTTCGCCAAGATCGGCGAGGCGCATCATCGGTTCTTCTACCTGGTCGCCGCGGCATTCGAGCCAGTCGAGCAGATAGTGATCGGCAAGATTGCCCCACTTTGCGGCCCGCTCCCATTCGGTGCGATCCACCGCCTGGTCGCTGTTCCGCAAGGACCAGGCCCAGTCGAGCCGGCCCTTGGGGATGTCGACCAGCTCGACCTCCTCCCAGAGGCGATTGAGACCCTGTTCAAAACTGTCCGGAAGGTTGGCGGACCGCTGTTCGACAAAGGACTCAAACAAGTCTGCCGCTTCCTGCCGGCGCCCCGCCTGGGCGAGGGCGCCCGCCGCGTAGCGATGCCAGCGCGGCGAGGCCGGCTGGAGCTTGAGCAGTGCCCGGAATTCCCGCGCCGCTTCGACATAGCGGCCGCTCTGCTTGAGCGCCCGGGCATAAAGCGCTCGCGCCTGTGCCACCTTCGGTTGCAACTCGACGGCCTTGGCGAGCGGCCCGACGGCGTCCGAATAGTGCCGCAACCGAAGCAGCGCCTCGCCAAGAGCATAATTCATCAGCCCGTCGTTGGGCTTCGCTCGAATCCCACGCTCGAGATGCTCGGCCGCCTTCTCGTACCGGTCGTTGATCTTCGACTGCATGTAGGCCTGGCCCAGGCTCGACCGCAGTACCGGATCATCGAACCCCTGATCGAGCAGCCGTTCGCCGCGCTCGACAGCGTCGGAAATCTTGCCTGACTCAAACAGGGTCCTGACGATTGCGCCAGCAACAGCGTCATCGCTGACCTGATCGTCGCCGATCTTCGCGGCCAAATCAGTCGCGGCATCACCCTGGCCGCTTCGAACAAGGGCCAGCATGGCCATATTCGTCAGCTTGGGAGACTTGGTCGCAAGTTCGCCGAGCGATCGCGCATGGTCGCCAGCCTCGGCCAGATTCCCGCTCTGGATAAGGATCTGCAGATAGGACGTATGTCCGACCACGTCGTCAGGCCGAAGCTCGAGAAGCCTGCGGACAGACTCCAGCGCCTCGTCATATCGCCGCTGACGGCCAAGCAAGCTGCCGGAGAGGCGAAGGTCCTCGACCGAGTCCGGATCGACGGCCAGGATCTTGCCGAGGATGACGGCCGCGCGGTCGAACATTTTGGTGTCGATCAGATGCGGGATCGCATAGCGGCGAAGGTCCGCTCGAGCATTCGGCAGCGCAAGCATCTCATCCGTCAGCGCATTGACACCGCTCGACGCCCGGCCAACCCGGATCAGGGCGATCGCATAAAGCAGCCGGACCGCCGGGTCCTGTTTCTCCTCGCGCGCCAGTTCATGCTCGTAGAGTTCCACCGCCCCCGGCCACTCGCCGGCGCGGAGGTGCTCGTACATCAGTTCGGCAGGAAGGCTGGCCAATGTTGCCACTAATCAGCGTCCGAAGCCGAAGCGTCGAGGCCTCGGAATGGCTACGCCCGCTGCCCGAAGTGCCAGAACCGCCGCGTAGATGAATGCGAGGAGAAGCAGGATCGGGACCGCTATCCCCAGCAGGTCGCGCACCGCCGGGAAGGTTGGAGCGGACATGCCGACGATGATCACGAAGTAGCGGCGCTGCTCAAGGATCCGCAGATACGCCTGCTGCAGCGTGTTGAGTGTCGACTGCCAGCGCGCCTGAGCGATCTCCTTGCGCGCAGAAGCGCCCTCATACTGGTTGATCGTCGAGGCGAGTGACCCGCCGCCCGGATTGACCAGCCGCCGCTTCTGCTCGGAGATCTGGGCATTGAGCTCGTTTACCCGCGCATTGAGCCGCGGCAGAAGCGGACTGTTGGTCAGACCCTGATCGAGCAGGGCGTCGCGCTCGCGCTGGGCCTCGGCGCGCTGCAACTCGAGCTGACTGATCAGCTGGTAGATCGACGTCGCGGCCTGTTCGGGACTGAGTTCTCCGCGCTGGGCCTGAACCGCGGCGAGCGACCGCCGGGTTTCCGAGACCTGCCGCTCGGCATTCTGCACATCGACGGTAAGCGCCGAAACCTGGTCGTCACTGATCTTCTGCGAGACCTGGTTCACATGGGCCTCGGCCGCTGCGAGAATCGCATTGCCGAAGCGGACGGCGTCCTGCTGGGTCCGGGCCTGGACGTAGAGGCGCAGCAGCCCCTCCTGGACGTCAACGGCGACGCGGACCCGCTTCTGATAATAGTTGAACGGGTCGCGGTTGAATCCGAGCGGACTGCGGTACCTGGTGAGCACGTCCATTCGGTACGTGTCGAAGTGGTCCAGGAACCCGTACTTCTGCTGCATGTAGTCCATCATCGGCCGCGACAGGATGAACTCGCGGGCCTTGAAGGCGTCGGCGATAGTGCTCCCGCCGCCGCCAAGCGCGAACAGCCCGGCGTTGGGCGATGCCGCGGAGTCTCCGCTCGTCTGCACGGTGAACACGGCTTCGCCCTGGTAGAGCGGCGTCGCAACCAGTTCGATGTAGAGGAAGACGATCAGCAGCGGCAGCGCGAGAAACAAGCCGATCCGCCACATGAAAAGCTGCCAGCGATTCCGGCGGCGCACGAGGATCTGGTTGCGGGCATCGTCAAGCCCGTCCGATGAGGAAGCCGGGTCCATCGGCCGCTCGCTTCGCGGGGCGAAGCGCGACTTCTCGGCAGGCGCAAAACCCGCGTCAGTGTCAATTTCGCCGGAGCGCTTTTCGCGCCATTTCCTGATGCGTTCTTCGTTGGTCATGTCTTGCCTCTGCCCCTTGGGCGCTCACTCGAGATCGAATGAGGCTAGTTCCTCATCCGCAATGTCTTCACCGCCGCCTTCGCGGTAGTTGCGCAGGAACAGCTCCTCCGCTTCTTCATGGCTGTCGCATTCGATGATCTTGCCGCGGCTCACGACGCCGTGACGCTCGCAGGATTCCTTGGTGATGCGCGGATTGCTCGCCACCAGGATCAGCCCGGATGTCTGCAGCCGAAATGCGAGCACACGCTCGCATTTGTCGCGAAAGCGCTCGTCCCCGACCGACAGCTTGTCGTCGGCGAGGTAGGTGCTTGCGGGGATGCCGAGGCTCGCGGCGAATGCCAACCGCGCCCTCATGCTTCCGGAATAGAGCTTGAGCGGATGGAAGAAGGCTTCGCCGATCTCCGAAAAATCGGCGCACCAGTAACTGTACTCGTCGGGGTCGACGCCGAACATCAAGGCGATGTTGCGGACGTTTTGCTCGCCTGTCAGCTCGCTCTGCATCGATCCGCTGTAACCGAGCGGCCAGCCGCCATCGTCGCGAAGAACCGTGCCTGCGTCGGGCGCCTCGACCCCAGCAAGCATGCGGATGATCGTCGACTTGCCCGCCCCGGGCGGGATCAGCAGGCCGACGCGCTCGCTAGAGCCGGCGATCAGCGTCGCTTCGTTGAGCACGACCTTGGGGAGTCCCACCGACATGTAATAGCGCGTGCAGTCGACGAAGCCCCACATGGCTCACGCCTCCCGCGAGGCGCTGACGGCGACGCCCGCGAGTACCAGGACGACGATCCAGACCATGACGTATGCCGGAGACGCGACGCGCGACTGATAGTGGAACAGCATTCCGTCGCGGGCGATCTCGATAGCGTGAAGCACGGGGTTCCAGCCGAGGTACCGCAGGACGTTCTCGGGCAATTCGTTCGCGGTGAAGAAAACGCCCGAGAGGAAGAATGTCGGGCGCAGCAATGCTGCTCCAAACCGTTGCAGGTTCGCCCGGTAGCGGCCGAGCGCCGAGAACAGATATCCGTAGCTCGCGCCGAGGCCCCAGGCGAGCGCGACCCCGCCCACGAACTGCGGAACATTGTCCAGCTCGCCATTGCCGAAGATCAAGTAATTGGCCGTCGCGACGACCGCGAACACCACGAAGATGTTGACGAACTCAAGCAGGGCGACGGCGATGATGCCGTGCTCGTGGCGCACCGACGGAAAGATCAAGAGGCCGCGAATGCCGTTGTTAACCCTGGCCAGCGCCGTCACCGTGTAACGGAAGGCCGCGTATGGAATGAGGCCGGCGATGATGAAGGTGATCGTGTCCGTATAGACCGGGGACGTTCGTCCGAAGAGGTAGAAGCCAAGGTAAGTCGCACCGATCCAGGCCAAGGGCGCAAGGTACGTCCAGGCGTAGCTCAGCGTCTCCTGGCCAAAGCGGCCACGGAAATCCCGCGCCATGATCGCAAGGATGATGTCGATGTGAGCGACGAGCCGCTCGGTGAGGCGACCTCCCCGCCCACTGTCGTTCGCCGTGGCGGCGCGCGACGTCATTGCGCGAGCAATGTCGCCGAACGAAGCCCGGTGATGCTCTGGGCGAAAGTCTGGAGCACCTTGCGGGTCTGAGCGAACGGGGCGCCCGAGATCATGATCGCGTCATTGTCGCGAACGATGAACCGCCTTGCGAGCACCACTGTCTCCGGCCGCCGCAGGTCGAACTGGTAGACCAAAGGCGGTGCGGCAGGGTCGGCCTGCGCCCGCATCAGGAAGACGGCGCGAGGGTCGGCCGTGTCTTCGCTGAGGCCTCGCGCCTCGCCGATCGCGTCCATGACGCTGAAGTCCCGCTTCGGAATCTGGACCTGCCCCTGGACGCCCGCTGCCCCCAGCACGGTGACGTGCTGAACGACTTCCTTGAGGATGATCGAGTCACCCGGGCGAAGCGCGATATCGAGCGCTGGATCGGCGTAAATGTCGCTGAGACGCGCCGTGCCCTCCGTGCCGCCGCGGCGAACGGTGACCTGCAGCATCTCCGGGTTCTTTTGGTCGGGAGCGACATCGGCGAGGAGGGAGCTGAGCCGGGTTCGCCCGCGTTCGATGGGATAGGATCCCGTCTTCGCCGCGGCGCCCTGGACGCTCACCAGCCGGCTCCGGCTTTCGACGGGACGGATATCGACCTGCGGGTTGAGCACTACCGTCCGCAGCTTGCGCGCGATGGCCGCCTGCACTTCCGGAATGGTCATTCCGGTCACCCGGAAGGCGCCCGCATAGGGGACGAAAAGGCGGCCGCTTTCGTCGATGGTCACCTCGCCGAGGTCCGTAGCGCCGCCATTCGATGTGAATACCGTCGGTGTTCCGCTCTCGTAGATCCGCATCGCCAGCCGGTCGCCCGGTCCGAGCCGCTCATAAGCATAGTCCGAGTGCTCCGCGAGCTCGGCCGGGAACACGCCATGAAGGACCGGCGCGGGCGGCGGCACGGTGCTCGCCGTCACCGGCACAAGCTGGATCTGCCCGGCGGCCGATGCGCTTTCGACTTCGTGCAACGAGCTCGCGGAGCGCGGCATGGCGCAGCCCGACAGCGATGCCGCAGCGAGGAGCACGACCGCCGCTCCGGATAGCGATTGTGTTCGTGACCAGTCCGAGCTCATCGCTCTTCTCCTTACGCCGCTTGCCTGCTCGGCACCGCGGCGCTGCGCGAGCCGATGTCTGAACCTAGTCCGCGCACAGTGCACGTCACAAATTGTGCGAGCATGTGCGGCACCGAAAAATGCGAATCGAGGAACGTCCGTCCGATTCCGCCGTCGACGAACAGGGTCCGGTCCCAGGACTGCGACGCAAGGTCACGCGCCTTTTCCACCATATTGTCGAAATCGGGATTCTCCGCACATTCGAGCACGTGGCCGGTGACTCCGTCGATGAGGCATTCGGCTGCGCCGCCCGCGGGCGTGGTGACCACTCGAACGCCCATGTACTGCGCTTCGATCAGGACGTTGGGGAGGCCCTCGTAGCGCGACAGCAGCACCAGGGCGTCCATCTTCGACATCCAGAAACCGACTCGCGTCGATCTTCCGGTGAAGAGAATACGGTCGGCGATCCCCAATTCCTCGGCAAGCTCCTGCGCATTCGGGAGCAGCCGCCCGTCGCCGACGAGAACGAAGCGCGCCTTGGGATACTTCCTTAGATAGCGCTTGGCGAAACGGATCCAGAGGATTGGCTGCTTGTCCGTATCGAACCGGAAGACCCCGCCGATCGTCTCCGTGGCGTCGGCCGTCGCCTCACTGAAGCGCTGCCAGGCGCCCACGCACGCCGCGCAAGGCGCCGCATGCATCGGTTGGACGCCGTTGTAGACAATGGCGAAGCGGTTCAGCGGAATGTCGAGCCAGTCGGCATAGGCCCGTGCCGCCGACACATTGTTGCTGATGAAGGACACGCCCGGGATTTGCGCCATCGCCCGGTACAGCACTTCATATTCCGGGCGGAACATGTGCCGCCGCATGCTTGGCGGCAGGCCGCGGATGGCGAGCTGGATCTGCGGGATGCCGGCCATGAGGGCCGCCAGCCCGACGAACAGGCAAGCGCCGTCCTGCCACGCCGAAATCGTGTCCGTCCCTGAATCCCGGAGATACTGGACGAGGCGCTTCATACCGTAATTGACGCTGGAAGGCAGATAATCGAGCAGCGCCAGCATCTCCGGATCGGTGACGCCCAGCGTTCGCGGGGACAGCGGCTCGAACAGGTTGATTTGGCGCAGCTCCACCCCGGCCGTCTGAAGATCGGACAGATAGAAGTCGTTCTGCTTCTCGGAGCCGTGCGACCGCACCAGCACTTCGACCGGGCGGTTCAGCGTAATTCCGGCGAGCTCGCCCGTCGTGCGGCGCGCGCGCTCAAGCTCGACCGCAAGCCTCGTCAGCTGCCGCTCCGCGCCACCGGGCCCAAGGCTGCCCGTGACGAGGGTCAGTCGCCCGAGCTCGCCCGGCGACAGAGGGTCAAGCTCGCGATTACGGTAGTGCAGGATCGCGTGCTTCATGGCGAGAATGCGCGCATCTTCGTCGCTGCCTACCGGACGGCCCTCGTGCGCCTCGATACAGCGCAGGATAGTGTCGGTCCGATCCCACAGAGTGCGGCTCTTCGTGCCCTCGGCCAGCGTGCTGGCCACCGGCGCAATGGCCACGTGAGCCCGCTTAAGGTGACCGTCGGTGAACAGGCGCTTGGCGTAGTTCAGGCGGATGTCCCGGCGATCGGAGAAGCGCTCGACCAACTGATCGAACAGCTCCGTGGCCTGATCGAATGCCCTCGCGTCGTAGAGAAGGCCCGCCTTTGTCGCGAGCGTGTCTTCATCGAACTCGTCGATCTCTCGCTGGCAAATGATCTCAAGCGCGTCGTCGAAATGCTTGCCGCGGATCAGCCGCTGGGCGCGCGCGGTCCACAGCGCGACGTGTCCCGAGTACTGAGCATCGAGCTCTGCCCAGCGAGCGCCAAAGGCGAGCTCGTCCTCGATCGATTCCAGCTGCTGGATCGAGGCCTCCATTTCTTGATCGCCCCCAGGCAAAGTCTCGGCAGCCGCAGCTTCCGAAAGCTTTCGGCGTTTGCGTTGCGGAATTTTTGAAGCCTCTCCCCGACTGATCTGCTTGTTCATACGCCCCACTGCCTACCCCTTACCCGCCGCATGTTACGCCGCGACCTCAGTTATCGATGACTTCGCCCTGCGCTCCGCAAGAATCCGGCACTTCTGCCGATTGCGCAGAACCGTTTCGTTATTCGGTTTGATGAGGTCCAACCGCTCCCAGTAATCGGCTGCTTCGCCAAACCGGAACTGCCGCATGAATTCGAGCGCGAGACGGCGAAGGACCGCTTCGTCGTCGGGCTTGATCCGGTCCATCAGCCGAAGGATCGGCTCGCGCTCCTCAAGGTCGGTCTCTTCCTGCTCGATCTCCCTCAGGCGGATGCGAAGCAGCCGGTGCATGCGTCCGAATTCGCGCTCGATTTCCTCGACCATGAGGCCTTCGTCGCGCATGGTTTCCGCAAGAATGATCGACTCCTCGTAACGGCCGTCGCGCCACAGGTCGCGCATCTGGCGGAAGGCCCGCCTTCCCGAACGCTCGAGGAAGCGCTCTGCCTCCGCATGGAAGGAGCCTGCCACCGGATCGTCGGAGCGGAGGATCGCGCCGTAATTCGGCAGTGCGAGCGTATAGTTCGGTTCCATCGACGCGAACCGGGCCAGCCAGCGCCGCACACCCCAATGATCGGGATTCGCCTTGCTGGCGCCGGTAAGCAGGTCGATCGCCTCGTCATGCCGATCGGCCGAGTGAAGCGCGCGGGCGACGATGACGGCGGTATCGCCGTCGTTCGGCAGTATCTGACGAGCCCGCTCACCCAGGGCGATAACCGCGTCCTGGTCGCCCTCCGAGAAAGCGGTTCGAACCGCAGCCCGGAGATGGCGCTCGACAATGCGCTTGTGCCGCGCCGCAAGGGTAACAAGGCGCTCGATGCGCAGCTGCGAGCTTGGAATGCCCTCAAGCTCGGCAAATGATCGAGACAGGTGATAAGCGTCGACCGGTTGATCGGCCTCGAGCATCCTGCCAGCTTCGTCGAGAACCCATTGGACAAGGTCGGCCCGACGATGGGCCAGCGCCGGCTCGAGCCGTCCAAGGTTCGCCATCAGCACAACGGCGTCGCCGACGGCCCTCGACATTCCGGCCTCGGATGCCTTTTCGAGAAGATCGATCGTCCCCGCCTTGTCGTACGTCCCGACGGAGTCGATTGCCGCGGAAAACATCGCGTCATCGCGATTGTCGACTGCCCACAGGCAGACTTCGAGCGCACCGTTGGTCGCTTCGCCCATGTTCTCAAGGATTTCCGCGCGCCATTCCGCGACCTGTTCCGGATCACCCTGATCGATTGCGACCTTCAGCGCGCGCAATGCCGCGCCGAGGTTTCCGCGATCACGGCGGAAGGCCTGCTTGGCATAGAATAATGAGTCAGCGGAAAGGCCTAGCCGCTCCGCTGCCATCGCCGCCATGCTGTAGATGGCGGGAGTCTCGAACTCATCGGAGATCAGGCTGTTTGCGACTTCCAGAGCACCCGCGCAGTCACCGGTGTGATAGAGCGCGTCGACCAGGGCGATGCGCATCTCCTCCGGAAGCCCGGCTTCGTCGCCGCCCGCCCGCAGATCCTCGAGTGCGCTTTCGAAATCTCCGATGCGCGAGCGAACGAAGCCGCGGAGCGCTATCAATGACGGCGAATTCGGATATTCCCGCGCCGCCGCGAAGACCTTCCGGCCGACGGTCTTGAGATCCTCGAACTCGAGCAGCCTAAGGAGCTTGGCTGCGACCGCGGCACCGGGTTCGACTTGCGCGAGCCGGCTGTCCTCGCCCGTTTCCGCCATTTGCGGAGCAATGTGCTGCTGGTGAAGCTCGTCGAAAACCGCATCGGAGAACGCAGGGGTATAATGGGTGAGATCCAGGCCGCCGTTTTCCAGCGCGCGGTCCTGCCCGAACTGCCGCATCAGATCGGACGGATCGTAGACCGGGACTTCAAGCTGTTCGGCCGCTGAATGCACAATCCGGATGAGCCGGTCGCGAGCGGCCACGACATGATCGTCGGCCGTGAGGGCGTTGACGTGGGTGACGAAAATGACGCGGTTGCGCCCCAGCCGCTCGACGATTTCCGCCATGTCGGCCTGCAGAGCGCGATACGATTGCTGCGCCATCGACAGGCTGAGCAGCAATTCGCGGTCTGCATGCGACATTCGCCGATAGCTCGGGTCATGCCGCACCAAATCGAGGAGATCGTGCCGCTTGCGAGCCTTTACGGCCGCCCAGAAGGCGCGGCTCCTGTCAGCGTTCGCGAAAAAATCTGCGAAATGGCGGGCGATGTAATTAACCTGGACTGCCACGCCCTGGCTGCTGATCAGCTTGGATGAGCTGATCTCGACGAGATGGAGGTCGGCACGATCCCATTTCGTGCCGTCGTATACGTCGAGGTCGCCGTCGCGTGCCAGGATCGGCGCAACCTCTGGTGGGAATGTCTGCTCGCCCTGCAGGAAGCGGATGAGCTGGAGCGCCTCTTGGCTCGAGTGAACGAAACCGTAGTTCCGGTGCAGGTCCATTTCGATCGGATAGCGCGGCACCGCGCGCCTCAAGGGCGTGTGGATCCGGCAGGTGCCGATCGGCGTGATGCGAAACTTGCTCATCTTCCTACCGGTGACGCGACCTCACAGGCTCCAATGATGAATATCTTGACGTAACCCCCCGCGAGCGAGCTTCGCGCGGATGTCCACGACAATCCCCCCCGTAACGACGCGTTCGCTGAGAGTCGGTTCCATCCCAACATATTCGTCGTGCGGCACGGCGTAGATCAAAGTCCCCAGGTCCTGCAGCTCGTCGAGGTCAACCAGGTCGATGCCATGCGCCTTCCGGACGGCGTCGGCATCGGCTCTGGCGTCGTGGACCAGGGGAGAAATCCCAAACGATTTCAGTTCGTTATAGATATCAAGGATTTTCGAGTTCCGGATGTCGGGGACGTTTTCCTTGAACGTGAAGCCAAGGATCCCGATGCGCTGGTCGCGAATGCGATGGCCATGAGCTGCCAGCATTTTCACGATCCGCTGCCCGACATAGGCACCCATGCTATCGTTCACCCGGCGCCCCGCGAGGATGACTTCGGGGTGATAGCCTAGGGCTTCGGCCTTGGCGGTGAGGTAATAAGGATCGACCCCGATACAGTGTCCGCCGACTAGCCCGGGGTAGAACTTCAGGAAGTTCCACTTGGTACCCGCGGCCTCCAGCACGTCGCTCGACCGGATGCCGAGCAGGTCGCAGATCTTCGACACCTCGTTCATCAGCGCGATATTGATGTCGCGCTGGGTATTCTCGATGACCTTAGCCGCCTCGGCGACCTTGATCGATGCCGCGCGATGAACGCCCGCCTCGATGATCGAGCCGTATATTTTCGCAAGGGTGTCGAGCGTTTCGGCGTCCTGTCCAGCGACCACCTTCGTGATCTTCTGGATGGGGTGAGCCTTGTCCCCAGGATTGATCCGTTCCGGACTATATCCAAGCTTGAAGTCGACGCCGGCCTTAAGGCCAGACGCGCGCTCCAGCGCCGGCGCGCAAATCTCTTCCGTCGCTCCAGGATAGACCGTGCTTTCGAAGACGACGATCGCGCCCTTTTGAAGTACGCGGCCAATCAGCGCGCAGGCCTTCAGCAGCGGGTCGAAGTTCGGCCGGTTCGCATTGTCGATGGGGGTCGGCACCGTAGCGATGAAGACGTCACACCCCGACATCGCGGCAGGATCGTCGGTAAGGGTCAGCTTGGCTCCGGCAAGCTCCTCGCCGGCGATCTCATCGGTTGAGTCCACTCCGTCGCGCAGCTCGGCAACACGTCTGGAGCTAACGTCGAAACCAACGACCTCGTAATTCTTCGAAAATGCTACGGCGAGCGGGAGGCCCACATAGCCGAGGCCGACAACTGCAATCTTCACTTCTATTCCCTGTTCCATTCGCCCGTGTTTCACGCGCCCGGCAAGCACGCAGAACTCGAACGCTAACGCCTACTAAAAGCGCAGCTAGACAACGTCCGCTGCGCCCAATCGAACTGCGACCTTTGGCTTAAAGGAGGTGACCGAATTGGCAAGCCCCTCAACAAGTTAAACAATATTCAATATACAAGAATTTAACATCGTCCGTTGTCAAATCCCGTTTACGCATCGACTACTTAGCGAAGCTGGGCGCATCTTGAATTCACCCAGATTAACCGTTGCTTTCACGAAACGTTGGCTGGGGCGGCAGGATTCGAACCTGCGAATGCCGGTACCAAAAACCGGTGCCTTACCACTTGGCGACGCCCCAGCAGGCGCTCCGCATGTGCGGGGAAGCGGCGCTTATAGCCAGCAGGCCGCGCGTTGGAAGTGGCAATAGCCGCACTATATCCGCTGCATGAGCGAGCCAACGATCCAAGGTTTCCACGCCCACATCTACTACGATCCGGAAGAGGTTGAGCGGGCAAAGCAGCTCGCGGCAGCGGTTCAGGCCCGTTTTCCGGTGGCGGTCGGGCATTTCCACCTGGGACCGGTTGGGCCGCACCCACGCGGCAGCGTCCAGCTTACCGTACCGACCGCGCTGTTTGGTGATGTCGCCCAATTCCTCGCGCTGAATCGCGATAGCCTGACAATCTTCGCTCACGCCGAGACCGGCGAGGATTTGGCCGACCACACCCAGCACGTAATCTGGTTCGGCGACAGCGAAGAGCTAGACCTGTCGATCTTCGGCTAGGGTCGCGCCAACTGCCGTCCGTCTGAGTACTCCGAAGTAGACCACGGCGAGTCCTACCGCGACCAGCAATGCGGCTGTAAGAAATGCCGCCCCCGTCGTTCCATGTTCAGCGCCAGCGGCGAGTGCCTGCGTCAGGGTGATCGGGCCGACAATTGCCGCGACGCTGCCGACCGACGCCATGCCGCCCTGCAACGCCCCCTGGTTCGAGGCGTCCGTCATTCGCGACAGCAATGCGTTCATCGAGGGGTAAACCAGGCCCTGCAGGGCGCTGAAGACGATGATGGCGTAAACCGCCCAGCCCTGGTTGATGAGCGCATAGAGCAGGAAGCTCGTGCCGCCGACGAGCATTCCGACCACCACCGCACGCTGTTCGCCGAGCTTGGCAACGGCAGGCCCCGTCACGAAGACCTGCGCCAGCGCCATCGACAGGCCCGCGGCTGCCAGCGACCATCCGATCTGCGTCGACGTCCAATGAAACTTAAGCTCAGCCCAGAACGCCCACGTTGCCGGATAAACATTGTGCGCAATCTGCCACAGCAGCGAGGCGAGAATTAGCGGCATTGCCTGCGGTGCACGGAGCAGCGGTCCGAACGTCCCGAAGGGATTGGCGCGGCGCCATTCGAACTTTCGCCTTTTCTCGGCCGGCAGCGTCTCCGGAAGAGCAACCAGCACCCAGATTGTGTTGATTGCCGCCAGCGACGCGGCCGCAATGAAGGGCGCACGAACCCCGAAATTTGAGATGAGGCCGCCAATCGCCGGGCCAATGATGAAGCCTCCCCCAAACGCCGCCCCCATCAGGCCGAACACTCTTGCCCGCTGGTCAGGCGGAGTGACGTCGGCGAGAACAGCGTTGGCCGGGCCATAGCTCGCCCCTGCAATGCCCGCGACGAGGCGGCCGAGGAACAACCAGCCGATCGTCGGTGCGGCCGCCATCAGGCCGTAATCGATGGTGAAAGCAAGGACGCAGGAAAGGAGCACGATCCGTCGCCCGAAACGGTCGCCAAGGTTGCCGATGACCGGTCCAGCGAGAAACTGCATCCCGGCGTAGGCAACCAGCATGTAACCGGCGACGCGCGTGGCCTGCGCGACCGTAACATCCGCGAGGTGAACGATCAGGCTCGGCAGGACCGGGAGGACGATGCCGAACCCGATCGCGTCGATCAGCAGGATGAGGAGGACGATCGGGACGGCGCGATGATGGAATTTCACGCCCGCCCCCTCGTCAGTCTCTATTCGTTCGGGATCCGTCCGTGGACGAGGTCGTCGTAATCCCGTGAAATCTGCCGGGTCATCTCACCAACCTCGAAGTTCCACGGGCCGACCGACTTCACCGGTGTCACCTCGACCGCAGTACCGGTCAGGAACATCTGCTCAAAGCTTTCCAGTTCCTCCGGCCAGATCGGGCGCTCGCTGACCTCGATCCCGCGGCGATCCGCAAGATCCATGATCGTGCGGCGCGTGATTCCGTCGAGGAAGCAGTCGGGGGTCGGCGTGTGAAGCTTGTTCTCCTTGACGAAGAACACGTTGGCGCCGGTCGCCTCGGCCACCCGTCCGCGCCAGTCGAACATCAGTGCGTCGTCAAAGCCGCGCTGTTCGGCATGCTGCTTCGAGAGGGTACAGATCATGTACAGGCCCGCCGCCTTGGACTCGGTCGGCGCGGTGTACGGCGCCGGCCGACGCCACGGTGCGATGTCGAGCCGAATGCCATTTTCCGACTTCCGCGGGTCGTAATATTTGCCCCATTCCCATGCAGCGATGGCCAGGTGCGGCTTGGTTTTTCCAGGGGCAACGCCCATCGATTCCGACCCGCGCCACGCGACCGGGCGCATATAGGCGTCGACGAAGCCGTTGACCTTCAGCACCTCTTCACAGGCGGCATTGATCTCGTCGACCGACCAGGGGAGGTCAAAACCGAGCAGGCTAGCGCTCCTGCGCAGACGTTCGCTGTGCTCGCGAAGCTTGAAGATTTCGCCATTGTAAGCACGCTGGCCCTCGAACACCGACGAGGCATAATGGAGCGCGTGGGTCAGCACATGGACGCGAGCATCGCGCCAGGGGACCATCTCCCCGTCGAACCAGATCCAGCCGTCGCGGTCGTCGAACGTCGTCGTTTGCTGCAGGTCAGCCATGAAACTTCTTCTGTTACGGTGCGACAACGCAGCTAGGCGTTACCCGGCTCCACCGCAAGCGACGCCCCACGCGCTTCCGCCGCCAATTCTTTGCCGCGCAGCGAAGCAGCCTCGATCGTTGCGTCAATCAACTTGTCGAGCGCTGGATCGAGAATCCCAAGGCCCGCCTGGGTCGTTCCGTTGGGGCTGGCGACGCGCTTCACCACCGCGTCCATGGTCTCGCCCGTGGTCGCAGCCATCCACGACGTGCCGAGCACAGTCTCCAGCGCGATGGTGGCGGCGATGTCCGCGCTGAGGCCCTTCGCCTCACCCGCCTTGGCCAGCGCCGAGACAAAGCGAGCGACATAGGCGGGGCCAGCTCCGGCCACCGAGCCGATTGCTGCAAGGCGGGTCTCATCGATCGTCCACATCGCCCATCCAAGCGCGACGAACAGGTCTCCGATCTGCTGCTTCACCGCTTCGTCGGCATCCGCAGTGTACAGCGCGGTGACGCCGCGGCGCGTCGCGACGGGAAGGTTGGGCATGGCGCGGATGATCGCGCCCGCATTGGAGAAGCGCTCGCGCAGGCTCGCTGCCTCGACCCCAGCCAGGATCGAGACGATCGTCGTGCGGCCCGTAATCCACGGCTTCAACTGCGGCGCGACTTCATCGAGTTTCTGCGGCTTCACCCCCAGCACGACGAGCTTCGGCGGCACCCCAGCATCCGCAAGCGACGTGACAACGCGCGCACCCTCGACCGGCTTGCCGCTCGGGCGGATGACGACGACCTGCGACAGGTCGATGCCGGCGGTGCGCCAGCCATCGACGATCGCGTGGCCCATGTTGCCGCAGCCAACGAACCAAGTCGGCGCGGGAAGTTGCGGTCCGGTGCTCATGCTTCTCCGTGTGTATCGATGAGGGCCGCTGCGATGGCTTCACCCGGCGCTTTTCCGCCCCACAGGACGAACTGGAAGACGGGGTAGAAGCGCTCGCACTCCTCCACCGCGGCTTCGGCGATGGCTTCGGCCTGCTCCAGGCTCAGCCCCTCGCCTTCGCGAGCGTCGAGGATGGTCGAGTGGCGGAACACCACCAGGCCAGATCCCGACCACATTTCAAAATGACCGAGCCACAATTGCTCGTTGATCAGGCTCAACGCCTCGAAGATCGCTGTGCGCTTTTCCGGTCCGACCTTGATGTCGGGGAAGGCCAGGAACTGCAGCACCTGGTCCTCGGGGCGCCAGACGCCGCGAAGCTCGTATTGCGCCCAGCTGCCCGTCGCCGACGCGACGATCTCGCCCTCCGCGGTACGTTCGCACGCCCAGCCGCGAGCCTCGAAATAGGCCTCGAGAACTTCGATGGGAGCGCCGTCGTCGCGCTCTTCCTGGATTTCTTCCTCGCTCAGGATCACGCCCCCGGATTGGCCTTCTTGCCGCCGCGTGGCTTCGCGGTTGCGGAAGCACCACCAGCCTTGGCTTCGAGCGCCGCAACGCGCGCCTTCAGCGCCTCATTCTCATCGCGCGCGGCAGCAGCCATCGCCTTCACCGCTTCGAACTCGTCGCGGCCGACGAAATCCTGCCCGCCGACCCATTCGCGGAATTTCTCGCGAGCGCCGGACTCCGCCTCACGGCCCATACCGGCCATGGTCCCGGCAAAGCCGTTCACCATCTTCACGAAGTCGTCGAACATCTTGTTCTCGGACTGCATCGGACAATCTCCCTTTCGGCGCGGATTTAGGGGCTTGGGTTGCAATTCGCCACCCTGGGGCTGGAACCTATCCCCAACTCCTTGAACTATCCCCAGATTTCTGGGCTTATCCTAGGATCGAGACGCCCGCGCCAGGGTTCAAAGTTTCGATGCGCGCGTTGAGCGCGGTCGCGAACAAGAGCCACGCAATATAGGGGATCATCAGCAGCCCGGCTGCCGGTCTCAGCCGATAGAACAGGACCGCAGTCGCGGCCGACATCACCGCAATCGCGATGATCACCACCTTCGCCAGCGTGATGTCATGCCCCGCGAAGAAAATGGGTGACCAGGCGAGGTTCAGCACCAACTGCCCGAAGAATAGCTTCAGCGCCAAGCTGCGGCGGTCGGACGTGCGTTCCACCACGACCAGCGCAAGTGCGACGCCGAGCATCGCGTAGAGGATCGGCCAGACGATCCCGAACAAATAGCCCGGCGGCATGAAGCTCGGCTTTTGCAGCGCGTCGAACCACCGATTGCCGTAGCCCGATTGCGACAGCCAGCCACTCGCTCCGCCGAGCAGCTCGATCGCAATGACGGCTGGAATCGCGATTTTCCACCACTCTCGGCGCGCCAATGCTTCAGCCATTCTTCACCGCTCCCAGCAGGAATTCGACATTGCCTTCCGGCCCCGTAATCGGGCTCGGGGTAATGCCGACAACGTCCCATCCCTGCGAACGGACCCATTCCGCCGCCTCTGCACAGACGCGATTGTGCACCATGGGGTCGCGGACGACACCGCCCTTTCCTACCTCCTCGCGGCCCGCCTCGAATTGCGGCTTCACCAGCGCGACGAGCTTCGCCCCCAGCTTCGCCAGCTTCAGGGCCGCGTCGAGCACCTTTGCGAGGCTGATAAAGCTGGCGTCGCACACGACGATATCGACCGGCTCGGGAACGATGCTGCTGTCCAGCAAGCGGGCATTGGTCTGCTCATGAACGACCACGCGCTCGTCCTGCCGAAGCTTCCACGCCAGCTGGTTAGTGCCGACATCGACCGCATAAACCTTCGCCGCACCGCGCGAGAGCAAAACGTCGGTGAACCCGCCAGTCGAGCTCCCCACATCCAGCGCGACTGCGCCCGACACGTCGAAGGCGAAATGCATCAGCCCATGATCGAGCTTGATCCCCCCGCGCGATACCCACGGATGGTCCTTGCCCCGCACCTCGAGCGGCGCATCTTCAGCCAGCATGTCCCCCGACTTGGCGAGCTTCTTCTCACCCGAAAAAACCGCGCCGGCCATGATCAAGGCCTGCGCCCGCGTCCGGCTCTCGGCGAGGCCACGGCTTACCAGCAGCTGGTCTGCGCGAACCTTGGCCATCAAGCAGCCATCAGATGTGGCATGAAAATGGTCAAACCAATGGCCGACGCGACAATCGTAGCGATCAGAACGGCGCCTGCCGCAACATCCTTCGCGTAACCAATACTCGCATTCGGCTCGATCGTGATCGCATTCGCCAGCCGCTCTATCGCCGTGTTGAGCGCCTCGGCGAGCCAGACCAGCCCGATTGCCAGGATGACCCAACGCCACTCGTCCGGCGACAACCGAAAGTAGACACTGACTACGACAACAAGAACGGTCGAGACGGCATGGATCCAGCCATTGTGCTCGGTCGCGGCGAAATGGCGCAGCCCCGCCCAGGCATAGCGGAAGCTCTCAACGCGCTTACGAATTGAAAACGAGGCCCGACCCTCGGTCAGGCGCGGACTTCCTCGACGCCGGCGCTGTTCACGCGAAGGGCTTTCAGCACGGTCTCGACGATATGCGGCGCGTTCAGGCGCGCTTCGTCATACTGCTTCTCCGGCTTGTCCTGGTCCTGGAACATGTCGGGCAAGCGCATCGTGCGGATCTTGAGCCCCGTATCGACCAGTCCCTCGTCGCTCGCCAGCGTCAGGACATGCGCGCCTAGCCCGCCGATCGAGGCCTCCTCGACCGTCACCACAACTTCATGCGTGGTCATCAGCTTGCGGATGAGCTCGCTATCGAGCGGCTTCGCAAACCTCAGGTCAGCAACCGTCGTCGAGAGCCCGCGCGCCTCAAGATCGTCGGCAGCCTTCTCCGCCTCGGCAAGCCGCGTCCCCAACGATAGGATCGCGACCGTCTTGCCCTCGCGGATGATGCGGCCCTTGCCGATCTCCAACGCCTTTGGCTCGGCCGGAAGCGGTACGCCCCGACCCTCGCCGCGCGGATAGCGAACCGCGATTGGCCCCGTATCGTGCACCGCCATGGTGTGAACCATATGGCAAAGCTCGGCCTCGTCCGCCGCCGCCATCACGACGAAGTTCGGTAATGTGCACAGGTAAGCAAGGTCGAATGCACCCGCGTGTGTCGCTCCGTCCGCGCCGACGAGCCCCGCGCGGTCCATCGCGAACCGAACCGGCAAATTCTGGATCGCGACGTCGTGCACGACCTGATCGTACGCGCGCTGAAGGAAGGTCGAATAAATGGTCGCGAAGGGCTTGTAGCCCTGCGCCGCCAAGCCAGCCGCGAACGTCACCGCATGTTGCTCGGCGATGCCGACGTCGAACGTACGCTCGGGGAATTGCTCGGCGACCTTGTCGAGCCCAGTGCCCGACGGCATCGCCGCGGTGATCGCCACGACCTTGTCGTCCCGCGCCATCTCGGCGCCCAGCGCCTTGGCATAAACGCCGGTGTAGCTCGGCGCACCCGGCGCCGCCTTGGCCTGAACGCCCGACAGCACATCGAACTTCACGACACCATGATATTTGTCCGCAGCGTCCTCGGCCGGCGCGTAGCCCTTACCCTTCTTGGTAACGACATGGACCAGCATCGGCCCGATCTCGGCATCGCGCACATTCTCGAGGATCTCGACCAGCGCCCGCACGTCGTGCCCGTCGACCGGCCCGACATAATAAAAGCCGAGCTCCTCGAAGAGCGTCCCGCCAGTAATCCAGCCGCGGGTATATTCCTCGACCTTTTTCGCCCAGTCATGGATCGCGTCGGGCATCGCCCGGGCGAGCTTCTGGGCGACCTTGCGCGGAGCCAGATATTTGTTCGAACTGACCAGCCGCGCGAGGCTGTTGCGAAGGCTTCCGACCGGCGGCGCGATCGACATGTCATTGTCGTTGAGGATGACGATCAACCGGTTGCCGGCGGCTGCCGCATTGTTCATTGCCTCATAGGCCATGCCGGCGCTGAGCGCGCCGTCGCCGATCACGGCGATCGCGCGGCCCGGGTCGCCCGACAGCTTGTTCGCGATGGCGAAGCCCAATGCCGCGGAAATACTGGTCGAGCTATGAGCGGCGCCGAACGGATCATATTGGCTCTCGCTGCGCTTGGTGAAGCCGCTGAGCCCCGCGCCCTGCCGCAACGTGCGGATGCGGTCGCGGCGGCCGGTGATAATCTTGTGCGGATAGGCCTGGTGGCCGACGTCCCAGATCAGCCGGTCGTCCGGCGTATTGAACACATAATGGAGCGCAACCGTCAGCTCGACGACGCCGAGCCCCGCGCCCAGATGCCCGCCCGTCACCGAGACAGCCGAGATCGTCTCGTGCCGAAGCTCGTCGGCGAGCTCGGGGAGTTGCTCCTTGCTCAAGGCACGGAGATCCGCCGGATATTTCACCGTGTCGAGAAGGGGTGTGTCGGGACGATCACTCATTGGCGCAGGCACTTACGCGGATGGTCTGAGTATGTCACCCACATGGCCGGAAAGCCGGGCGATTTCAGCGATTGCTCAGATTTCGCTCAGGCAGCCTCGGGCCACTTCAGGCCGTTCCGCCCGATGAGGGTATCGATCGCGGTCACCGCCGCATCGAACCGTTGGTCCCAGCTACCGCTAATCTCGATGAAGTTCGTCCGCGACAGGACCAGCGCGTCGCGGGCGATGCGGTGGAAGCGGTCGCGCTCCTCGGGCGTCTTGTAGACCCGCGTGCCGTCATCGACGAACGGAGCGTCGCTGCCGAGCATCAGATAGAGGTCGGCCTTGCGGTGGCAGATCAATTGGTCGGGCGTGTAGCCGATCATCATATTCGACCACGCCGCGGTCATCAGCGCGTCGGTGTCGGTGATCAGCAGGCGGTTCGCCCACGGGCGGGCGGCCTCGATCATCGCCTGCTGGCCTTCGCCGATGAGCATCAGATCGTCTTCGCGGCAGTCGGTTCCGTGCGTCTCGCAGTGCGACCGGCCGTATTCGGGCACGGAGATAGTGGAATAATGCTCGGCCAGCCGCTCGGTCAGGGTCGACTTGCCCACGCTTTCGATGCCGTGGAGGCAGACGGTCAGCCCGTAATGGCTGCGTACCGGATGCGGCAGGAAGTCCCAATAGCGCCAGGGATCGGCACGGATCGCCGACGCCGAAAGGCCGCCGACGCCGTTCGGATCGGCCTTCAGGACCCGCGCGCCCAATGGCACGAACATGCCGCCGACGTTCCGCGCCAGCCCGGCGCCATAGTCTTCACCCGCGAAGACGAAATCGATCGGGTCCGGATGATGCCGCGCGACGATGCGCTTCCACGCCGGCCAAAAACCCGGCTCCTTAGGATTCTGTGGCGCCGGTTGCGGATGCCACAGCACATTGCAGTCGGGAAACAGGCCGCGCATCCAATCCAGACGGGTGTCGCCCGGAATCGGATCGTCGGGAAGCGTGCACAGCAGGATCGTCAGCTCGTCGACCAAAGCGCGCGCCGACTGGATCAACGTCACGTGCCCCGCATGGGGCGGCATGAACTTTCCAAGGATGAAACCGCGCTTCATGCCCGCGCTTTCCGGCGCCATTCGAACAATCCTACCCCCGCCAATATCAGGAAGAGCCCGTAGAGCGCAGAAGTTACCAAGAGTCCCTTCCACGCGAACAAGCCAATCGCGATGACGTCGACCGCGATCCACAGTACCCAGCTTTCCACTCGCCGCAGCGACTGCAGCGATTGCGCGGCAATGCTGAGGCCCGCCGTCGTCGCGTCAACGAACGGCGCGGCCGCGTCGGTGTAGCGGGCCATTCCCGATCCCCACAGCAGCACTGCAAGCAACGTTCCGCCAAGCCACGGCACGCGTTGCCGCCACGACATCCAGCCCACGGCAACGCCGTGATCGACCTGGCGCGCGTGGACCCAGGCCCACCAGCCGTAGATCTGGATGACGAAGAAGAAAACCTGGAGAAGCGCGTCGGAGTAGAGCTTCGCGTTCCAGAACACGAAGAAATAGAGCGCCACCATGACGATGCCGAACGGGTAGTTCCAGGACGACCGGCGCACGACCAACAGCACGTTGATCACGCCCAGCACCGCCGCGACGATTTCTATTCCCCCCATCGGCCCGCTTTAGAACGTCACAATTGGGAGAAAGCTAGGGGCTAGTTATTCTCGCAGTCGCCGCAGGTGCCGCGAACTTCGATCACCGGACGCGGCGCCGAGAAGCCGGCGCTTTTCGCCGCCTGTCGGACCCCGCCCGACAGGCTGTCGTCGTCGATATGCACCGTCTGCCCGCAGGTGTCGCAGATCAGAAAGATGCAATCATGCAGGCAGTCGGGATGCTGGTTCGCGATATAAGCATTGGCGCTCTCGACCCGGCGCGCGAGGTTGGAGGTCACGAACAGGTCGAGGATGCGATAGACGCTGTTGGCCGCGACACGGCGGCCCTGTTTTTTCGAGACCGCATCAGCGATGTCATAGGCGCTCGCCGGCTTGTCGAACCCGGCCAGCGCATCGAACACCGCGGCGCGCATCTCAGTCCACTGCTCGCCCTCTTGCGTGAGACGCTGGGCTGCGGCTTTGCGGAGCGCTTCACCCTCGTGAAGCTGATGATCGTGTCGGGCCATTGGACTTTCCCGGGTTAGACCCCGCGCCCAGCGCGGGCAATATGAGATGTTATTCTGACGCCATCGCGTTGAGACGATGGCCGAGTGCAAGGATCATGACTCCGAGCACGGTATAGATCGCTTCGGTCCCGTCGTGCGGCAGGCTAAGAGCGCCGGCCATTGTTCCGAGGCCCCCTGCTCCGACGACACTCGGCAGCATGTAACCATGCTCGAAAATTCCGCGCAGGAGCGCAATCGATCCGAGGATCATTGCCAGCGTCAGCCCGACCTCATGAATGACCGGCGATCCGAGTATTCCGCCTGCCGATGCCAGCACGCCGAGCAGGATCGCTGTCGCCAGGCAATGCACGAGGCACAGGCCGGACAAGCCCACCGCAATCCGGTCGAGCCGGCTCGTTGGAATCGACAGCGTCTGAAGCATCGCGTGCCCGATATATGTCACTGCTCGGTAAGTTACAACATTACATGGATTCAATCTCGCCCTTGCCCCTCGGGCCGGCGCACGCGAAAGGGCGCTCGCCTTATGTCCAGTTCACCTTCCGCGCCGCGCTCGCTGTCGAACCTCCTACTCTTCGTCGCCGCGCTCGTTTTCGCGATGGTCGTGGTCGGCGGAATTACCCGGCTGACCGAGAGCGGCCTTTCGATCACCGAATGGAAGCCGATCAGCGGCGCCATTCCGCCCCTCACCCACGCCGACTGGCAGCATGAGTTCGAGCTCTACCAGGCGACACCGCAGTTCCGCGAAGTCGCCGGCCCCGCCGGAATGACGCTGTCGGGATTCAAATTCATCTTCTTCTGGGAATGGGTGCACCGGCTGCTTGGTCGGATCCTCGGGCTGGTTTTCTTCGTCGGGGTCGGCTGGTTCGCCGTGAAGCGAGCCATTCCGAAGGGCTTCGGATGGCGCCTCGCGGCTTTGTTCGTGCTTGGCGGACTTCAGGGCGCGGTCGGCTGGTTCATGGTGATGTCCGGCCTCGAAGGACGCACCGAGGTCAGCCCTTACCGCCTCTCCGCCCACCTGCTCTTCGCATTGTTCCTCTTCGCGGCGCTGATCTGGACCGCGCTCGACCTGCGACAGCGCGATCCCAAGCCGGCCCGGCTAACCGGCTGGGGCATGCTCGCCCTCGCCACCCTATTCATCCAGCTAATGCTCGGCGCCTGGGTCGCTGGCTTCCGTGCCGGCTACGTCTCGAACAGCTGGCCCGACATGAACGGCCGCTTCGTGCCCGATGGGATCGACTGGTCACACGGATTTGACTTCGCACTCACTCACGACCCCTTCCTACTCCACTTCGTCCACCGCTGGTGGGCGTGGGTCGTTGTAGCGGTGCTGGTACTGTTCGCCCGTCAGGTGAAGAAGGTCGAAGGCGCTCGCGCCGCGTCGATCGCGATCCACTCGGCGTTCGGGACGCAGATCATCCTCGGCATCCTCACTGTCCTATCGGGCATCGCAATCTCGCTGGCGGTCCTTCATCAGGCCACCGGCGCCTTGCTGGTGGCTGCGACCGTCTGGGGTGCGCACGAACTCGGACGGTTGCGGAATTAGTGTGTGGCCGCCCAGGCCTGGTCCTGGGCCGCGCGCGCCTGGCGCATCGCGTCGTCCGCCTGCGACTGGATCGCGATATTCTCATATTCCTGGGTGTTGATCGTGACCGTCGGGTTCACGGCGTTGATCACATTCTGGTCGAACGTCAGGTTTGTCGCGACCGCGGCGTTCATCTCGGGGAAGCTCGAGGAATCGGCTGAGACCCTGTTGACCTCGGCAACCACCATCCGGGTCCACAGGTAGGGCGTGCCCCAGTACATGACGATCCCAAGGATCAGAACGGCGATCACACGCATGACAGCCTCCCTTTCGCCGCGCATAATCACACGGACCGGTTAAGAAGAGGGAAGAACGTGTCTGTAGTCTCCGTCTACGCCGTGTTCGCAAACGCGGAGGAGGCCGAGCGCATCGGCCGGCAGGTAATCGAGGAGCGGCTGGCGGCCTGCATCAACATCTTGCCGCCGATCCGGTCGATCTACCACTGGCACGGGAAGATCGAGGCCGCGGACGAGGTCGCGGCGATCCTCAAAAGCAGCAACCGGCAGGTCGATGCGCTCATTACCCGCATCGCCGCGCTGCACAGCTACGAGGTGCCGTCTATCGTCACCTGGCCGGTCGACAAATTGCTCTTCAGCTACGCCGACTGGGTCGAGGACAATGTCGGCTAGATGTCGCGCTTGTCGAGATAGAGATAGGCATCGTCGAACTGGGCGACCCCGTGGAGTCCCTTGCGGTCGCGAATGTTGAGGGTCCGGTTTTCGAGCTCGATCAGGCCACGACGGCGAAGCTCCTGGATGGTGCGGTTCGCATGGACCACCGTCAGGCCGAGGCATTCGGACAGCTCGCGCTGGGTCAGGGGGAAGTCATAGCCTTCGCCGTTTGCCTGGCCGACGACGTGCAGGCGCTCGTACATTTCGCAGAACAGATGAGCCATTCGCGAGATGGCCGAGCGCTGCCCGAGCGACAGCGCCCATTCGCGCTGAATCGCCGCATCGAGGTTGGTCATGAACCAGTAAACTCGGGCCAGCCTTGGATGCTTCTCGGTGATGTCGCGGATGCGCTCGTGCGGGACGATGCCGATTGTACAGTCCGACATGGTTACCACGTCGTGATCGAGGCACCGCAGCGTGAAACCATGGATGTCGGTGAAATCGCCAGCAACGTGAAGCTCGGTCACCTGGCGTTCACCGCTGGGCAAATCCTTCACCCGCGCCATCCAGCCATCCAGGAGCATCATGCTGACGTGGAGGGGTTGGCCGTTTCTGACTACGATTTCATCGGCGCGATACTTGCGGACCTCGCTGACGAGGTCGCGGATCGCCTGTTCTTCCTGGGCGCTCAAGGATACGCGCTTACGAAGCTTCTTGAGGTGTACGCTTACCATTTACTGCCCCCCGATTGTGCACGCCCGCGGGAGAATTGAATTAACTCAAGTTGCGCGGGCGTCACGACCGCAACGTCCGACAACCTACAATGCTTTCGGTGAAACGCGTTGTAACTTAGGTGAACGAGCGCGCAAATCGGCCATGTTACCAATCGCCGCGGGGGGTAAGGCGTTGGGAAACTTCAGGCTCTACCGGCTCGACGGAGCCGGAAAGATTGCGAGCGCCGAATGGCTGGATGCAGACGATGAGGCGCAAGCTCTGGACTTGGCGCGTGGGCTGAACGCAACAACCACTGTCGAAGTCTGGAACCGCAACAAGCTAATCGGACGGGTCGAGCCGGGCTCCAAAGTTTCCTAGTCGCGTCCGGCAGCCTTCGACTTGAAAGGGACATCATCGAGCCGGTGCTGCAGGTCGTCGATCGCGGCATTGTCACCATCGGCGCCTGAATAGCGCTGCTCCATCTCCACCTCCTCGGGAGTCTGCTCGCGGAAGTAGGTGATCGTAAGCCGCCGACCGAACACCTCATCGCCGCGGATCTGGAGTGACGCCTCATGCTCCGCCGGCAAATTGTCGCGGATCGTCTCGAGATAATGGATCAGCGTGTCGAGCGACGTATAGTCGCTGATCTCGATGAAGTCTTTGACGCGTCTGGGCACGCTGCTCTCTCGATTTTTCCGGAATCGATGGATGAACGGAGACGCGCCTAGGTCTGCTCCGTTGATCGCGCAACCATCAGGTAGTTCGTTGCTGTTCCGCGTCGGATGAAGCGTTGTGCAGCGGCATATCGATCGAGAAATGTAGTCCGGTCGAAGTCAACTCGACCTTTGTTTCGCCCCCGCAAATCATAAAGCAGCGACCGCTTCAAAAGCTCCATCTTGTCACTCGGTGCGAGGTCGCCGTCAGGCGTTAGCGTCGAGGTGTCGTCCTTCATGGTCGAGATGCAGGTAATTCGGGTTGAACATCGAAACGTCGATAAGCTGTTCGATGTCCAAAATCTTGAGCTGCTTGCGATCCAGTTCAATGAGGCCGTTGCGGCGCAATTCCTGAAGGGTCCGGTTGACGTGGACCGCCGTCAGGCCGGTCGCGTCGGCGAGGTCATTTTGAGTGAGCGGGAAATCGCACCGGCCATCCTTGGCCTTCCCGACCGTCTCGAGCCGCTTGTACAGTTCGACCAGCAGGTGGGCGATGCGCTCATAAGCCGTGCGCTGGCCGATATTGAGGGTCCATTCCCGCTGGATCGCGGTGGTCACCAACTCGTGCCACCACAAGGCCTGGGTAATCCGGGGACGGTTCGCGGTCAGCGCGTCCATCTCATCGGGCGTGATCATCGCGACCTTGAGCCGGGTGATGGCGCCGATGCTGTGGTCCATCGCCTTCAAGATGTAGATGTTGAGGTCGCAGAAGTCGCCGGGCACGAACAGGGACACGATCTGGCGCTTGCCGTCGGGAAGCTGCTTGTAGCGGGCCGCCCAGCCGTCGAGAACGAGATGAACGAAATGGGGCCTGTCGCCTTCCGAAATCAGGTTCCGGCGGGGGTCGATATAACGGGTGTTCCGGGTGACCTGATCGAGCGCTGCCCGGTCGTCGGCCGACAGCTTTGTGAATGCCTCGAGTTTTGCCGCCACCGCTGATCCCGAACCGAAACGGAAAATCCCCGCAGCAACAGCAGTAGGCAGCGTCATCGCGCTTCACCCTTACCTATGTTATTTCACGCGACGCATGAGGAGGGTTCATGGACGCAGCCATGCCCACCGAACAACTACCGGATCAGAAGCAGTCACTCGCCGGGACTCGCGTCCTGCTGATCGAGGACGAATTATATAGCTGATGACGTTCGGCGGATACTTGCGGCAGCCGGCGCCGAGATAGTCGGACCGGTGGCGACCGTGGCCGCAGCGAATTCCGCGATCGACGAAGGCGCGTTCGACTGCGTGGTGCTCGACCTCAACCTGCAGGGCGAAAGCGCGGTCCCCGTCGGCGACCGCCTGATCGCCGAAAACCGGGTCTTTGCCATCGCCACCGGATATGGCAGCCCGGCCGTGCCGGACCGGTTGAAAGTCGCGCCGAGGATCGAGAAGCCCTACGACCCGGAGGTGCTTCTGAAGCTCGTCGAAAGGCTGGATTGCGAGCGCCCGCGGCTTTGACGGGTATTATTTTACCCGTCTGAAAATGCCCGCTTTTGCTTGACTTTCGGACCCTCCATAGCAATTAGGCCGCATCCGGCGCCGTCCTTTGCGGCGCCTTTCGCATTTTCACGAAAGGATCAACGCCATGAAGGCGCTGATGAAGACGACCAAGTCGGCAAAGCCGGCCGAGGTCGATAAGAAATGGCACCTGATCGACGCCGACGGGCTGGTCGTGGGCCGCCTCGCGACAATCGTCGCCAACATCCTGCGCGGCAAGCATAAGCCGAGCTTCACTCCGCACGTCGACTGCGGCGACCATGTCGTCATCGTCAACGCGGACAAGGTTCGATTTACCGGCCGCAAACTCGACCAGAAGGTCTACTACAAGCACACCGGTTACGCCGGCGGCCTGAAGGAAGTCACCGCGGGCAAGGTGCTGGAAGGCCGCTTCCCCGAGCGCGTTCTCGAGAAGGCGATCGAGCGCATGATCCCGCGCGGTCCGCTCGGCCGCGACCAGATGCGCGCCCTGCACCTCTACAACGGCACCGAGCATCCGCACGGCGGCCAGAACCCCGAAGTCCTCGACGTCGCGTCGATGAACCGCAAGAACAAGGTGGGCGCATAAGATGGCCGACAAGAAGTCCCTTTCCGATCTCGCTGCTCTGACCCAGGAGCCGGCCGCTGCCGAAGCTCCGGCTCCCGTCGCCGAGACGACCGAGGCTGCCGCTCCGGCCGCCGACGAGGCTCCCGCCGCTCCGCAGCCGCCGGTCCAGGAAGCGGCTCCGCTTCGTGAGCAGCAGCTCGACAAGTTCGGACGCGCTTATGCGACCGGCCGCCGTAAGGACGCTATTGCGCGCGTCTGGCTGAAGCCGGGCTCGGGCAAGATCGAGATCAACGGCCGCGAGCAGGAAGTCTATTTCGCTCGTCCGACGCTTCGTCTCGTCATCAACCAGCCGTTCGGCGTTGCCGGCCGCGAAGGCGCGTATGACGTCGTCGCGACCGTCGTCGGCGGTGGCCTCTCGGGCCAGGCCGGTGCGGTCAAGCACGGCATCGCCCAGGCGCTGACCCGCTACGAGCCGGCGCTCCGCACGGTCGTCAAGCAGGCCGGGTTCCTGACCCGCGACAGCCGCGCCGTCGAGCGTAAGAAGTACGGCCGCGCCAAGGCACGTCGTTCTTTCCAATTCTCGAAGCGCTAAGCTTTACAACTCAAGTCACGCGAAGGGCGGTCGGGCTATCCCGGCCGCCCTTTTCGTTTGCGAACACTTTGTAATGTTCGCTCCACCGGCGCTACGGACGGTTTGTCGCAAAGCCGACATTCCCGTGCCGAGGGAGGAAGGTATGAAAAAGATCGTCTTCGCATTGTCTGCGCTGAGCCTGTTCGTGGGCACTAGCGCGAGCGCCGCGCCATGCCGCGACGCCAAAGGTCATTTCGTGAAATGCCCGCTCAAGGTTGTCGCCAAGCCGGCCAAGTGCCGCGACGCCAAAGGCCATTTCGCGAAGTGCGGAACCAAGGGCGCCAAGCCCGCTTGACCTCGCGGGGGCACGCGACGCGAGGAGGGCGGTTGGCATGGGGCCAGCCGCCCTTTCCTTATCGAAGCATCCTCGCCTTCTGCTCGTCCGTCAGCAATGCGCACTGATCGACCTTGCCGAACCAGCGGTAACGGTGACGGGCAACGACCCGATAGGCCCAGTCGCGAACCGGCCGCGGAATGATGCCAAAGGCAAGGAAGAGCTTCCAGCGTCCGCCGAGGAGCCCGCACAGGCGCAGATATCCAGTGGATTCGCTTGACGCAGTCCCGTTCGCGATCAGCAAATAGGTCTTGTCGGGATCGATGCCATAGTGCCGGAACAGCGCCGCTCCGAGCGACGATTGCGCTGACGAGAAGCGCACCCGATCACCGCCATGCTTCATCAGCCAGCGCACCCCGGTCGAGCACAGCACGCAATAGCCGTCAAAGACGAACAGCGGCTTGTCGTCCGGGAAATCCGGCACCGTCTCGTCCGCACGGTAGCTGTATGGCGCCTTATTCATCATGCCCATCGCGGATGACGCCGATATCGAAGCCTTCGAAGGCCTTCAGGAATTCGCTCAAGCTGACGAGATCGAGGCACGGCCGGGCGCCGCGCCCCGATAGCTCTTTGCGAGCCAAACGCTTCGCGAGGATGATCGCCGGCATGCACGGGATGTATGGACCGTGGCCCTGCCGCGCGATGATGAAGAAGCGCTCGGTTCGGTCGCTTCCGTCGCGGCCGCGGCCGCTCAGAAACATGTGAAAGCCGCTCCGGCTCGAGCCCCACGGATCGAACAGGAACGACCATCTGAGCAGGCGATCCGAATGGCGACCCAATGGCGGCAGCAATCCAGCCCGAACACCCCAGCTCAGCAGCCAGGCGCCGAGGTGCAGCGCCTTGATCTCGTGCCCCGCACAAAAACGAATGCTTTTCAGGCTCGGATAGCGCGTCGGGAACAGCTCTAGATCCGGAATGTCGCAATTGCCGAACAGCCGTACGCCGAGCTCGGGATAGCGCTCGGCATGCAGGTCCTGCCAACCGTAAACAGTCCTGCTCGCGCCATCACGCAACGTCGTGAACGGCTGCCCGATGTAGCTCAGAACCGAAGATGCGGTCGCGAGCCCGCGGTTGGTCTGCTGAGCTGCACTGATGCCGTAATCGACTTCCGCGATAGCCTCGAACCTCGGCAGCGCCTCGTCGATGATCGCTGCGGTCAGGCATGGGACCGAACTCGCGCCCGAGACGACAAGCATGCCAGCTTCAAGCGCGGCGGCATCCAGCTCCTTAATCCCTGCTACGAACGCTCGTCCGTCCGCGAGATCAACATAATGACTTCCATGACGAATGCAGGCTTCGGCGACGCCATAACCTTGTTCCTGAAACGGGCCGACCGCGTGGATGACCATGTCCGGCACAGCACCCGCGAAGGCAGCGTCGAGATCTCCCGCGATATCGATCGCAAGCGCCTCAGGCGCATTAGCCGCCCCAAGTGATGCGGCCATGACTTCAGCGCGCTCCAGCGACCTTCCCGCGATCAACAGCTTGATGCCGGCCTCCGGCGCCAGCGACCGTGCAATATGGCTCCCGAAATTCCCGTAGCCGCCAAGGATAAGGACCCGTTTCACCAGCTCGGCTTCATCACCATGAGGAAATAGACGAGCACCAGCCCGCCGAACGCCGGCCATCCGAATAGGAACCACATCCGGAACAGCCGGTCGTAGCCTGCCCGGTCGAGCGGCTCACCCGCCGCCTCGCGCTCCAGCATCCGCTTCATCCGCAGCTGGATCGCGACGACCGGCAACCAGCAGACTGCCGCTATCGCGTACAGTCCGTAGGTCGCCGACAACCACAAATCATTCCACTGGAATCCGGCTCGCGAAATGAGCCACGCCCCGGTTAGCGGCTGCAACACGACCGCCGGCGTCGTGAAGAGCAGGTCCGCGAGCACCGTCGTTCGAGCCGCAACCAGCCGTCCCGCTTCATTCCCGCCCGCATGAGCGCGCCAGAAGAAGAAGGCGGTCCCCAGCCCGGTGCCGAACAGGATCGTGGCACTCAGGATGTGGACGGTTTTGACGATCACATAGACGTCCATGTCCCGCCTCTCCTTTCCCGCCAACTTACGCGGCAGCCGACCGGTACGCCTGGCCTTCGATCAGCCAATCGGAAACCTTGCGCCCAAACTTCGCAATCGCATGCATGTTGAAGAAGTGCATGCCGCCAAGCACGATGACTGCAAGCCCGACCTTGCCGCTCAGGAAGCGGATCATCTCCGGCCAGGTCACCGGCTCGGTGCCGTTGCTGAGGGTCAGCGTGATGAAGCCGATGTTCACCAGGTAGAAGCCGACGACCAGCAGATGGTTGGTCGACTTGGCGACCTCGGCATTGTGGCCGAAGCACTGGACCAGGAACACCTCGCCGTTGGTCGACAGCGTATGCGCGACCCAGATGGTCATCGAAATCGAAATCAGCAGGTACAGTCCATAAGCGAGTTCAATCATTTCTTCCTCCTTTGCTGCAATTTCTGAAATTAGAGAAACAATGAGTTACAGATCTGCGCTGCCTGATCCGCCTTCCTCGGTCAGGCCGCCCTTTTTTTGCTTCCGGGAATGAACTGAGCGATCTTGGCGCCGAGCTTCATCAGCGTGATGAGCGTCGGCTTTGGCAGGCGCCGTACCTGGTCATACCAATTGGTCAGCGTGCTGATGAAATCGTGCATCCTGCCGATGCGCTCGCGCACATGTTCGGGCACGTCCCTGCGCTCGGCGATCCGCTCCTTCAACTGCGCGAGTAGCTCGATCGTGGGATCGATCTCGCGCCGCTTCCGCTCGGCGGAGATGCGCATCAGTAGATCCCACAAATCGGTCTCGGCAACGAAATGGTCGCGCCGGTCGCCGGCCACATGCTGGCGGCGCACGATGTTGTAGGACTGCAATTCCTTCAGCGCCGTCGAAACGTTCGACCGCGCGAGCTTCAGCGTGTCGCTGATCTCCTCAGCGTTGATCGGCCGGTCCGACAGGTAGAGCAAAGCGTGGATCTGGGCGACCGAGCGGTTGACCCCCCAGTTGGTGCCCATTTCCCCCCAGTGGAGGATGAAGGCCTCGGCCTCGGGAATGTCCGTGAGTCGCGACATATCGTAATTTCTGTAATTTCAGAAATTGTCGATGTCAATTGGATAGACTTTTTTGGCGGTAGAAAAGTGTCGAATTCACTCATTCGCCCTCGGGCAGCGTCGCGAGCTTTGGGAACTTTGCAAACTTGCCTTGCTCGGTTGCGCGAGCAGGAACAGGCATTAGGCTCTTCTCCCGGAGGCTGAACCATGCGCGTCAGTGCGAACATTGGGAACATTCGAGCGATCTCAGCTGCGCTGTTCGCCCTCCTGGCCGTCCCCGCCTTCGCCGAGCCGATTCTCGTGAAGCCGGCGCGGGTGTTCGACGGCGTGAGCCCTAGCCCGCACGAAGGCTGGAGCGTCCTTGTTGACGGCGACCGCATTGTCGCCGCCGGGCCGAAGGTTGCTGCACCGGCCGGCGCCCGCACCATCGACCTCCCCGGCACCACGCTGACGCCCGGCCTCATCGAGGGCCACTCGCACCTCTTCCTCCATCCCTACAACGAAACATTGTGGGACAATCAGGTGCTGCACGAGCCACTTGCACTGCGCACCGCACGTGCCGTCGTCCAGGCCGAGCGGACGCTCAACGCAGGCTTCACGACCGAGCGCGACCTCGGCACCGAAGGGGCGGGCTTTGCCGACGTCGGCCTCAAACAAGCGATCGACCAGGGCATCGTCCCCGGCCCTCGCCTGCTCGTCTCGACCAAGGCCATCGTCGCTCGCGGCGCCTACGGACCCAAGGGCTTCGAGCCGGGCCTCGTCATCCCGCAGGGTGCTCAGGAAGTCGCGGGCGCCGACGAGATCGTCCGCGCGGTCCGCGACCAGGTCGCCGGCGGCGCGACCATCATCAAATTCTACGCCGACTATCATTGGGGCAAGGGTGAGCCGACCCGTCCGACCCTGTCGCAAGCCGAGCTCAACGCCGGCGTCGCCGCGGCGCATGATGCCGGGCGCCTCGTCGCCGTTCACGCCACCACCGCCGAGGGAATGCGACGTGCCACCCTCGCCGGAGCCGACACGATCGAGCATGGTTACAACGGCACCGCTGACGTCTTCAAACTGATGCACGACCGCGGCACCGCGCTCTGCCCGACCATCGCCGCGTCCGAAGCCTACGCCCGCTATTTCGAGCATTGGAACGGCCAGGAACCGGCGCCCGAAAGTGTTCAGGAGAACCGCCGCTCGTTCCAGCTGGCGATGAAGTCCGGCGTCCCGATCTGCATGGGCGGAGATGTCGGCGTCTACGCCCACGGCCAGAACTGGCTGGAGATGGACGCCATGCAGCGCGCCGGAATGCCGGCGGCGCAGGTGATGATCGCGGCGACCTCGGGCAATGCGCGAATCCTCCACCTCGACGACCGCGGCCAGGTGAAGCCTGGCCTGCTCGCCGACCTCGATGCATTCGACGGCGATCCGACCCGCGACGTATCTGCGGTGGGCAACGTCAAATTCGTGATGAAAGGCGGCGAGATTGTCCGCGGACCGTAGGACCTTCCTCGGCGGCATGGCTTTGCTCGCCGGCACGGGCGCAGCAGCGCAGACACCGTTCTTGGCGAACGACGCGAGGGCGCCCTTCTTCCCGCCGAAGGAGCGCTTCCCGCTGTGGCCGGGCAAGCCGCCCGGCGCTCCGAAGAAGCCGATCGCGCCCGATTGGACGATGAACAACCCGCCGCCCAACTCGGAACTATGGCTGCGCGGGATCAACATGCCGGAAGTCCACGTCTATCGCCCCGCCCGCTCCGACAGCTCGTCGCTGCTGGTGCTTCCCGGTGGCGGTTACGGTTTCCTCTCGGTCCAGAATGAGGGGCTCGACCCCGCCGAACGGTTCAATGCCGAACGCACCACTGTCTTCATGCTGACTTATCGTCTGCCAGGCGAAGGCTGGGACAACCGCAGCGTCGTCGCCCTTCAGGATGCGCAGCGAGCGATGCGTCTGATCCGCTCGCGAGCCGCCGACTACAAGGTCGACCCGGCGCGGCTCGGGGTCCTAGGTTTCTCCGCCGGAGGCCATCTTGCCGCCGATCTCGCGGTGTCCCACGCCTCACCGGTCTACAAGCAGGTCGACGCGGCGGACCAGCTATCGGCACGCCCCGCCTTCGCCGGCCTGGTCTACCCGGTCATCACCATGGACACCCATTTCTCCGAAGGCAGCTCGCAGCCAAACCTGTTCGGCGACCATCCGGACCCGGCGCTGATTGCCGCTCGTTCGCCGGCGCAGCACGTCACCGCCGACACGCCGCCGAGCTTCGTCGTTGCCGCCTTCGACGACGGCCTCATCCACGTCGACAACAGCCTGATCTGGATCGACGCCTGCCGCAAAGCCAAAGTACCGGTCGAAGCGCATCTCCTCGCCGAGGGCGGCCACGGCTTCGGCCTCCACCTGCCATCCGACAATCCCGGCTCCCGCTGGCCCGACCTGTTTGCCCTCTGGATGCGGAAGCACGGCGGATGAGAGCCTTCACCCGCGCTGTCAGCCCAAGGCTCGCCGAATGCCAGCTGACGCATCTCGAACGCGTTCCGATCGATCCGGCGAAGGCAGCAGAACAGCATGCGGCATACGAGGTGGCACTCGCCGGAGCAGGTTTCGAAATCGTCCGACTGCCCGAACTTGCCGACGACCCCGACGCCGTCTTCGTCGAGGACACCGCGCTCATCCTCGGCGAGCATGCCGTCATCACCCGTCCCGGAGCGGCTTCCCGGGCCGACGAAGTCCATTCCACCGCTTCCGGCCTCAACGGCCATTTCCAAGTCCATTGGATCCAAACCGGTCACGTCGATGGCGGCGATGTGCTTCGCATTGGCAAGACGCTCTACGTCGGCCGCTCGAGCCGCACGGATGCCGACGGCATTCGTGCCCTTGCGGACCTTGTCGCCCCGCTCGGTTATTCAGTGGTCGAAGCGCAGCTCCGCGACTGCCTGCACCTCAAGACCGGCGCGACCTACGTCGGAAACCACGTCCTTCTCTACAGCGAACGCTCGATCGACCCGTCGCAATTCGCCGGTGTTGAACCGGTCGCAACAATCGAGCCCGACGCCGCGAACTGCGTCCTCGCCGGCGACCGCCTCGTCCTTCCGGCGGGCAACCCGCTCACCGCCGCCCGCCTTCGCGAGCGCGGCTTCGATGTCGCCGAAGTCGACGTCTCCGAACTTCAGAAAGCCGAAGCCGGGGTAACCTGCATGAGCCTGATCGACGACCGCCCCTAAAGGTTGACGGCGGCCATCCCCTGGGCGTGATAGCGGGGACCGGCAGCAGCGCCCGGCGGAAGGATCTCGTCGAGCCGCTTCAGGTCCGCATCGCTGAGGTTCACGTCGAGCGCGCCGATATTGTCGTCGAGATACCGGACGTGCTTGGTGCCGGGGATTGGGACAATTTCGTCACCCTGAGCAAGCACCCACGCCAAGGCCAGTTGAGCCGTGGTGCAACCCTTCTCCGCCGCCATCTTTCCGACCTCTCGGACGAGCTGGATGTTCTTCTCGAAATTCTCACCCTGAAAGCGCGGGTGGTTCTTGCGGAAATCACCCTCCTCAAAGTCGTCCGGCGATTTGATCTGACCGGTCAGGAACCCGCGGCCGAGCGGCGAATAAGCGACGTAGCCGATGCCGAGCTCGCGGATCGTTGGAATGACCTCATCCTGCGCATCGCGGCTCCACAGCGACAGTTCGGTCTGGACCGCCGTGATGGATGAGGTCGCATGCGCGGCGCGGATGGTCTTCGGCGCTGCTTCGCTGAGACCGAGGAAGCGCACCTTTCCCTCGTCCTTGAGACGCGCCATCTCGCCGACCGTATCCTCGATCGGCACGTTCGGGTCTACGCGGTGCTGGTAATATAGGTCGATGATGTCGACGCCAAGCCGCCTTAGGCTCGCCTCGCAGGCCGAACGGACATAGTCGGGATCGCCCTTCACGCCGAGGAACTCGCCATTGGGCCCGCGGACATTGCCGAACTTTGTGGCGAGGAAGACCTGGTCGCGGCGGTCGCGGATTGCTCGGCCGACCAGTTCCTCATTCCGACCGACCCCGTACATGTCGGCGGTGTCGAGGAACGTCACGCCGCGGTCGAGCGCATGGTGGATGGTCGCAATCGATTCCTGCTCGCTGCCGCCGACGTAGAAGTCGCTCATCCCCATGCAGCCAAGGCCGATCGCCGAAACCTCCGGTCCGTTGCGGCCAAGCCGCCGTTTGCCGATCTGATGCATGGGGGAACTCCTTTATCGATCAATCCATATGTACTGGCGGCCCACCACCGCCGACCTGCTGGCCGCGCCGCATGAAGAACAGCAATGGCAGGACGGCGAACGTGATAATCATCATCAGCTTGAAGTCATCGAGATAGGCGATGAAGAGTGCCTGTTTCGTGACCATCCCGTTGATGTAGGCGAGCACCATCGGTCCCGCGGTGGGCACGGCGGTCTGGATCTGGGTCGAGTTGATCGCCGACAGCGTATTCTCGGTGATGTTCCGCGCAAGATCGGCGTGCGAAACCTGGGTCATCCGCACGAGCTGCGTGCTGACGACGGAAATTCCGATCGATCCGCCGATGTTACGCGACAGGTTGAGAAGTGCGGCTGCGGTGGTCCGCATCCGCGGCGCCAGCGTTTCGAACGCCAGGCTCTGCAGAGGCACGAAGATGAGGCCAAGGCCCAATCCCTGGACGATGCCGCTCATGATCACCGGCCGCGACGGCTGGTCGATGGCAAAGCCGGTCATCATGTAAAGTGACACGCCCATCAGGACGACACCGAGCCCGACGAGCAATCTCGCGTCGAACTTGCCCGTCAACCGTCCGGCGAGGAGCATCGAGATCAGGGTCCCGACGCCGCGCGGCGCGGTCAGGAAGCCCGACTGCAGCACCGAATAGCCGTACATGTTCTGCAGCAACGGCGGCAGCAGCGCGAGGCCGGCAAGAAGGAGCACGCCGGTCACCGCCATGAACAACAGGCCGGTTGCGAAATTGCGGTCGGCAAACATCGAGCGCTCGAACAGCGGGTGTTTGCCCGTGACCATGTGGACGATGAACATCCACCCCGCCGCGACGGCGAGGCCGGCCTCGATGATCGTTTCCCAGCTCGAGAACCAGTCGTTCTGCTCACCGCGATCCAGGCAAAACTGGAGCGACCCCAAAGCGATCGCCAACAGAGCGAACCCGAACATGTCGAACTTGCGCGCATGTGTTTCGGTCTTGGGCATGAAGCGCATCATGATCAGGATGCACAGGATCCCGACCGGAAGGTTCACCAGGAACACCCAGCGCCAATTGTAATTGTCGGTCAGCCAGCCGCCCAACACCGGCCCCAGGATCGGCCCGATCATCACACCGCCGCCAAACAGGGCCATGGCCTGGCCATGCTTCTCGCGCGGGTTGATGTCGAACAGGGTCGCCTGGGCGAGCGGGACGATGAACGCGCCGCCGACACCCTGCAGTGCCCGGAAGGCAACCATCTCAACGAGCGAAGTCGCCGTCGCGCAAAGCACCGACGCCACGGTGAACACCACCACCGAAATCAGGAGCAGGCGCTTGCGCCCAACCTTGTCCGCCAGCCAGCCGCTGATCGGCAAGGCAATGGCCGACGAGACGATGTAGCTCGTCAGCACCCAGTTGATCGTGTCCTGTGTCGCCGAAAGGCTCGCCTGCATGTGCGGCAGGGCGACATTCGCAATTGTGGTGTCGAGGACCTGCAGAAGCACGGCCATCATCACCCCAATGGTGACGATCAGCCGCTCGCCGGACGGCAGCGGATGAGTAGCTACACCCGGCGCGGAAGCCATCTTACTTCTTGCAAGTCTCGTCGAAGATGACGGTGGCGACGACCGAAAGGCCGGCGATCATCGGCTTGTCCGGAGTGCCGTCGAAGGCGATGCGCACGGGCACGCGCTGGGTCACTTTCACCCAATTGCCGTTGGCGTTCTGGGCCGGAAGCAGGGAGAATTCGCTGCCGGTGCCGGCGCCGATGCTCTGCACATGCGCCTGGAACTTTTCGCCCGGATAGGCATCGACCTTCACCGTCGCGCACTGGTTCGGGACCATCTTGCCAACGTCCTTTTCCTTGAAGTTGGCTTCGACCCATGCGCTGCGGCTGTGGACGAGCGAGATCATGCCGACGCCGGTGACGGCCATCTGGCCGACCTGGAGGTTGTCGGCATTTTCGACGACTCCATCCATTGGCGCGCGGACTTCGGTCCGCGACAGGTCGAGCCGCGCCTTGTCGACCGCGGCCTGGGCCTGGGCGATCTGCGGTTGGTCGCCGCCCGGCGCAACCGCGGCGCTCGCATTGGCCGCGCGCGCGCGCGCGTCAGCCAGTTGAGTCTCGGCAGATCGGACCTCGTTGAGCGCATCCTCATAGTCGGCACGGGTCGTGAAACCCTTCTTGAGCAAGGCCTGCTGGCGACCGAGCGCGTTGCGCTTGATGGCGAGATTGGCCTGCGCCCCGGTGATGTCGCCGCCGGTTCCCGCAGCTGTGGTCTTAAGGACGGTCGTCTGGAGACGCGCCGAAGCGAGAGTCGCCTCGGCCTGCTCGAGCGCAACGCGATAGGGCTGGGGATCGACGCGGAACAGCAGGTCGCCGCGCTTCACCTGCGCGCCGTCGCGAACCATGACCTCGACGATCTGCCCGTTCACCTGCGGGCTTACCGAGACGATATCCTGCTTCACTTGCGCATCGTCGGTGGAAACACTGCCGCCGCTGTTCATCCAGTAATAGCCGCCGGCGAGGATCAGCAGGGCAGGCACGATGAACAGCAGGAACGGACGCACGAACCGCCTGACGTTCCGCTTCGGAGCGGGTGCCTCGGCAACCTCGGGCGCCTGGGCCTTGGCTCCGGTCATGGGCTCGGTGGCCATTTTGTTCATTGATTAGCTGCCCTGTTCATTGATGCGCTGCGGCCTGCGTTTTCGCGGGCACGGGCGAGTACTTGCCGAGTGATTTCAATGTCCTTCGGGTCAATTCCCGAAAACGCGTCGTCGACCAGCTCGGCGCCGATGGCCTGAAGTTTCGCGATGAGCGGCTGCGCCTTTGCGGTGACGTGAAGACGCCACGCACGCCGATCGTCCGGGTCGCGAGCGCGTTCGACGAGGCCGGCTTCTTCGAGCCGGTCGATAATACGGGTCAAGGTGATTGGCTCGATCTCGAGCATGTCGGCGAGCTCGATCTGCCGAAGTTCCGGTGTCCGGGTCAGCTTGAACAGCACCTTCCACTGCGCGCGTGTGACGCCAAGGCCGACCGCCTTACGGTCGAACGCCCTGCGCAGCGCATGCGCCGTCTCGCCAATCTCGAAGGGAAGAGTTTCCATTTGCGACGGATATAGTAAGCTTGCTTATTATATGCAACGCTAGAACATCGACGCCGTTCCGGAATGAACGATATTTCATGTGCGTTGACGGCTGCGGACACGCGACCTAACCCGGCCAGCGGCTCCAGCGGGTATGATGTAATGGTAGCCTGTCAGCTTCCCAAGCTGAACGCGCGGGTTCGATTCCCGCTACCCGCTCCACACCAGGAACGTCCGGAAACGTTGCGATTTTTCGGACTCTGAAGCGCGGTTTCCATTCCCCGCTCTTTGGCCCGCTTCGTATTGCTGGCGAAACTTTATCGACGAGCTAGATTCCCCCGTCGACCGGTTCGAAGCCCGCTTCGCGGAGCCTCTGGGACAGCTGATCGCCGGTAGATCGAGCGAGGTTCTCGTCTTCCGAGCGGATCACGAAATTGGATCCGTAGCGGCCATCCTTAAAGAACGGATAGCTGCCGATCGCAACGCCGGGATTCGCTTCCTCGGTTTCGCGGAGCAGGTCAGCGACGTCGCTCTCCGGAGCGCGCGCGCCGACCGTAATCGAGACCACCGGCCGCCCCCCTTCCAGCTTTCCCGTCAGCGCCGCCAGCATGCTCGCGGCGATGTGCGGTACACCCGCCATGATGTAGACATTGTTCATTCTGATCCCCGGCGCGCCCGAACTCGGGTTGCGCAACAGTTCCGCCCCTTCAGGAGTCCGCGCCATTCGAAGGCGGGACTCGGTCAGCCCGCCGGGCCGGTCGCGGTAATAATCCTGGAGGATCTTCAGCGCTTCTGGATGGACGGTCGCCGGAACCCCGAACGCTTTTGCTATCGCGTCCACGGTAATGTCGTCATGCGTCGGACCGATCCCGCCGGTCGTGAACAGATAATCGTGCTTCGCTCTGAGTTCGTTCACCGTCTCGCCGATCTTGTCCATGTCGTCGGGCACGATCCGTACCTCGGCGAGGCGGATACCATGGTCGTTGAGCCACAGCGCCAGCTGCGCGACATTCCTGTCCTGGGTCCGGCCGGAGAGAATCTCATCGCCGATGACGGCCAGGGCCGCGGTCCACACGCGCTCGGAAGACATGCCCGCCCTCTAGCGTGCTGCACCGCCCGTGCAACGAGCTTGCAGGTGTTTTGTTGATATAATACACAAAGGCCATGCCATTGCTGTTTCTTGCGCTCGCGGCAGCGCAGACCTTCGCGGCCGGGACGCCGGCCTTCGATCCTCGCCGGCATAAGCGGGAAATTGCGGGGCAATCGGCGCAGGTGTTAGTGCTCGGAAGCCCGCATCTATCCCAACTGCCCGAGACGCTCGATCCGAAGCTGCTCGAGCCGCTTCTGGCCCGTCTGGCGAAGTTCAAGCCCGAGGTGATTACGATAGAGGCACTTTCGGGCGAGGAATGCGAGACCCTCCTTCATTTCAAGCCGCAGCATGACGGCGCTTGGGAGGGCTATTGCTGGGCGACCGACGACATCGAGACAATGACCGGCATGTCCGTCCCGGCGGCGACGAGTGAAATTGAGAAGACGCTTGCCTCGTGGCCGACCAAGCCCACGCCACCCCAGCGTCGCCACCTCGCAATGCTGTTCATCGCCGCGAACGAGCGCGGATCGGCGATGGTGCAATGGTATCGGCTCGACCCGTCCGAGCGGCACGCGGGCGACGGGCTGACGCCCCAACTGGCTGAATTGCTCGAGCGCAGGGGCAAGCCGCCCAACGAAAATTACGCGATCGGTGCGTTACTGGCCGCGCGGCTTGGCCTCGAACGGCTCTACCAGGTCGACGACCACATCTCGGACGGGCCCGACCTCGGCAAAGGCTATAACGATGCAATCCAGCGGGTCTGGAATACCAAGCCCGAGCCGGCCATCCGCGGCGAATATATGAAACGGCAGGGCAGCCTGCATTCGTCCGACGACGTCCTCGCCTTCTACCGCTTTCTCAACGATCCGAAGACCCAGCGCGACACCATTGCCGGGGACATGGGTGCGGCCGCAAAACAGTCGACGCAGCAGCTCTATGGCCGCCAGTATCTGGCCTGGTGGGAGGAGCGGAACCTCAGGATGATCGCCAACATCCGCCACGCCTACTCCTACAAGCCCGACGCGCGGGTGCTGGTGATCGTCGGAGCCACCCACAAGGGCTATTTCGATGCCTACCTCAACATGATGCAGGATGTGCGGTTGGTGGACGCGGGCCAATTCCTGCGCTGAGCGGGGTGCAAATTTCGCAGCCCGCGACTATCTGGACGCCATGACTCAGTACATTACCGTCGCTCCGGAAGACCGTGTCGAAGCCAAGAATGGCGTCATCAAGCTGCATGGCCCGGACGGGTTCGAGGGCATGCGCAAGGCCGGTCGGCTGGCCGCCGAGATCCTCGACACGCTGGTTGCGCATGTCGTTCCCGGCGTCTCGACGCAGGAGCTGGACGACATCGTCAACAAGCTCACCGTCGATGCCGGCGGCGTACCGGCGACACTCGGCTATCGCGGCTACAACAAGAGCTGTTGCATCTCCATCAACCACGTCGTCTGCCACGGCATCCCAAGCGAAAAGACGCTGAAGGACGGCGACATCGTCAACATCGACGTGACGCCGCTTCTGGACGGCTGGCACGGCGACACGAGCCGCATGTATCTCGTCGGTGACGTGCCGCTGCGCGCGCGCAAGCTCGTCGACGTCACCTACGAATGCCTGATGCTCGGCCTCGAGCAGGCGAAGCCGGGCAACCACCTTGGGGATATCGCCAGCGCGATACAGCGCCATGCCGAGAGCCAGCGCTACAGCGTCGTTCGCGACTTCTGCGGGCATGGCGTCGGACGCGTGTTTCATGACAGCCCCGAGGTCATCCACGCCGGCCGCCCCGGCACCGGCCCGGAGCTGCGCCCCGGCATGTTCTTCACGGTCGAGCCGATGATCAATCTTGGCCGTCCCGACGTGAAAGTGCTCGACGACGGCTGGACGGCGGTCACGCGCGACCGCTCGCTGTCAGCGCAGTTTGAGCATTCGATCGGAATCACCGAAACCGGCTGCGAGATCTTTACGAAAAGTCCGGCCGGCCTCGACCACCCACCTTACTGAGCGAGGCGCAGTATCCACTCGGCGATAGTGTCGAGCGCTTCGCTCTCTTTCGCCGCGACGCGGAACGAATGGTCGGCGCCCTCCACGACATGAAGCGTCGCACGGTCGCCTAGCCTGGCGACTACCGGCTTGAGCAAATCCAATTCGGCCAACGCATCGCGCGATCCCGAGACGAACAACATCGGAACTTGGACATTCGCCAAGTGGTCGGCGCGATCGGTGCCGGGCTTGCCCGCCGGATGAAGTGGGAAGCCGAGGAACGCGAGACCGCGAATGCCGGGTAACGGGTCGAGCGCCTGAGCCTGCGACGTCATCCGTCCGCCGAAAGACCGGCCGCCAGCGAATAAGGGTAGATCGGACTTCGCGGCTTCAGCTGCCGCAGCACGCACAGCGGCATGAGCGACTGGAGGGCGATCCGGCCGGTTCGACCCCTTCTCCATATACGGGAACTGGTAGCGAAGCGTCGCAATGCCGCGCGCCGCCAGCCCCTGCGCGCAGGATTCCATCGCCTGGTGAGTCATGCCGGCGCCCGCGCCATGCGCGAACAGGTAGAGCGCTTTCGTCCCCTCGGGCCTGAGGAGCAGACCCGAGACGGTCTCCTCGCCTACCGGAATCGTCAGCTTGTCCACGTCAGGCCGCGGCGGCGTTCGCCCCGGCGTCCCAGCGCGCGGTTAGCTCCCGGGCATTCTCGACGTCGGGCGGGAAGTCGACTTCGCCCCATTCCTCGCCCTCGATGCCGAGCGTCCACACGTCGTTGCTCTGCGCGATGTGATTGATGACGCGGAGGTACCAGATGGTCGTGCCTTCCGGCGTCCGCATCGCCGCCTCAATCGCGTCGCGGAACTGCTCGGCGCCGCCGGCGCGAAATGCGAGCAGGCCGATCGACTCGGCATTGACGGTGCCGAGGTCGAGGCGCTTGCCGATGGCCTTCAAACGCCCACCCTCTTCGACGACCTTCATATCGTCTTCGTCATAGCCTTCGGCCTTTCGGTCGATGGTGACGCAGATGCCGCTCCGGTCGTTTGTGACGACCTTGGCCATCAGGGCCTTAGAAACGAGCGTGTCGCCGTTCCAAACCAGGCAATCGCCGCCCAATTCCTCGCGGGCCATGAACAGGGAGCCGGTGTTGTCGGCGACCTTGTAGAAGGGGTTGAAGACGGTCCGGACGTTCGGCCCGCCGGTGCGCCGAGCGATCGCCTCATTGACCAGCTCGTCATGGAATCCCGTGACGACGACCGCCTCGTGGACGCCGTTTGCCTCGAGCGTATCAAGCTGACGGTCGAGCAGAGTGCGGCCGTTGAAATCGATCAGGCACTTGGGGCGGCCATCGACCAGATGACCGAGGCGCGAGCCCTGCCCTGCGGAGAGAATGATTGCTTTCATGATCTGTCGCGCCTGCCTTTCAATTGCGGCGCCGTTTAGGCAATAGAATGTTGCCAGTCACGAAGGGGTGCCGGGTGAAGAAGATCGAAGCGATCATCAAGCCATTCAAGTTGGACGACGTCAAAGACGCGCTGCACGAGGTAGGGGTCAGCGGAATTACGGTGGCGGAGGTCAAGGGCTTCGGTCGGCAGAAGGGCCACACCGAGCTCTATCGCGGCGCCGAATATGTCATCGACTTCCTCCCCAAGGTGAAGGTCGAGGTGGTGGTCGAGGATTCGATGGTCGAAAACGTCATCGAGGCGATCGAAAATGCCGCCCGCACCGGCCGCATCGGCGACGGCAAGATCTTCGTCATCGACGTCGAACAAGCAATTCGCATCAGGACAGGTGACCGCGGCAGCGATGCAATCTAAGGGCCGGCTGTAATGGCATCCGCGATGGACGAACGGCTGGCTTCAATGTCGCCGGACGAGCTGCGCTCGACGATGCGGGCGCTCGGCTACCGCACCCAGAACGACCTCGCCTCGGCGATCGGCGTGTCACGCTCAGCGGTCAGCCTGTGGCTCGAGGGCAAGGTTGGCGTTCCTCGCCCCGTCGCCATGCTCTTGAGAATGCTCGTTTCGGCTCAACGCCGGGTTTACTGAGTCTGCGCCTTGCGCGCTTCGCGAGCTTGTTGACGCTCGACAGCCGTTACCGTCCCGTCATGGTTGAGGTCCTCGCTGTCGAAGCGGGCAAGCGACTGCGCTTCGAACTGGGCGAGACTCACTGACTGGGCGTCACCGAATACGCGGGCGATCATGCGATCCGCGCGGGCGCCACCCGCATCGCTGCCGCCCATCTGGGCGCGAAGCTGGTCGACTTCGATTCGGGTGACCGTGCCGTCGTGGTTGAGGTCGAGGCGCTGGAAGAATTCGTCGGCCCGCTGCTGGGCTTGGGCGCGGGTCTGGTCCTGATCCCAGCCGCCGTGCCTGCCTTTGTCCTGAGCCTGGGCTTGCGTCGAAAACGCGAGAGCGGCCGTCGCGGCCGCGATCAGATACCTGGTCATCTGCTAGAACATCCTTGTACTCGCGGGCCGTATCGGCCGGCGGACGTTCCCCCGTCGCGGGCGCCAATGCGGCCTTCGCCGTGAACTGCTGATTTACGGTGAAATTCTCACAGACCCGCTGACTCTTGGCCTCAGGTCGGGAATCTGAACGCCCAAGCTCGAATCAGATCTGCCTGTCGCTCCCGCGAATGCGGGAGTCCCGGAGGGCGTTTGGCGGGCTTCAAAGGTCTAGAGAGAGCGGGGAATAACCAATGGCTAAGAAGGCAACCGACGCAGGGACCATCCTGGCGCGCATCAAGGACGAAGAGATCGACTGGGTCGACCTTCGTTTCACCGACCCCAAGGGCAAGTGGCAGCACCTCACCATGTGCTCAGGCGTCATCGACGAAGACAGCCTGACCGACGGCCTGATGTTCGACGGCAGCTCGATCGCCGGCTGGAAGGCGATCAACGAGAGCGACATGATCCTGAAGCCGGACCTCGATGCCGTCTACGTCGATCCGTTCAGCGCGACCCCGATGATGGTTTTGTTCTGTAACATCGTCGAACCGTCGACCGGTGAACTCTACGGCCGCGATCCGCGCTCGACCGCGACCCGCGCGGAGTCGTACCTCAAGCAGACCGGTGTCGGCGACGACATCTACGTCGGTCCGGAAGCCGAATTCTTCATGTTCGACGATGTCCGCTTCGAGGACGGCTACAGCGCCTCGGGCTTCAAGATCGACGACATCGAGCTGCCGACCAACACGATGCGCGAATATGAAGGCGGCAACCTCGCCCACCGCCCGCGCGCTAAGGGCGGTTATTTCCCCGTCGCCCCGGTCGACAGCGCGATGGATATTCGCGGCGAGATGGTCTCGACGATGCTCGAGATGGGGCTACCGATGGACAAGCACCACCACGAGGTCGCCGCTTCCCAGCACGAGCTCGGCCTCACCTACGGCGGCCTGGTTGAGACCGCCGATCGCATGCAGATCTACAAATATGTCGTGCACATGGTCGCGCATGCCTATGGCAAGACCGCGACCTTCATGCCCAAGCCGATTGCCAAGGATAACGGCAGCGGCATGCATACCCACATGTCCATCTGGAAGGGCGGCAAGCCGCTGTTCGCCGGCAATGGCTATGCGGGCCTCAGCGAGACCGCGCTCTACTTCATCGGCGGCGTCATCAAGCACGCCCGCGCCCTGAACGCGTTCACCAACCCCACGACCAACAGCTACAAACGCCTGGTGCCGGGCTTCGAAGCGCCGGTGCTGCTCGCTTATTCGAGCCGCAACCGCTCCGCCTCCTGCCGCATCCCCTACGGGGCGGGCGAGAAGGCCAAGCGCGTCGAGTTCCGCTTCCCGGACGCTCTCGCCAACCCGTACCTCGCATATTCGGCGCTGCTGATGGCGGGCCTCGACGGGATCCAGAACCGCATCCATCCGGGCGACCCGATGGACAAGAACCTGTACGACCTGCCGCCGCAGGAGCTGGTCAATGTCCCGACGGTCTGCGGCTCGCTTCGCGAGGCGCTCGTCAACCTGCAGCAGGACCGCGCCTTCCTGACCCGCGGCGACGTGTTCAGCGACGACCAGATCGACGCCTACATCGAACTCAAGTGGGAAGAAGTGATGCGCTGGGAGACCACGCCGAGCCCCGTCGAGTTCGACATGTACTATTCGAGCTAGTTCGACACCTTCGAACCACTGCTGTAATGTCTCCCCGCTCGGTCCGGGTGGGGAGACACACCATGAAGCGACCACTTTCACTCATCGCCTGGCTGCTCGGAGTCACGATCCTCGTGCTCATCCTCCTGATGTGGGGTTTCAACGTGAAGCTCTGAGCGGGCGCAGCGGCCTAGCTTTCCGGCCACTCCGCGCTTAGCATCCGCGCTCCCAGTGCTGCGGGGGCGCGCTGACATGACCGAACCCGAAACCGACTCGCTGCCGCATCGGACGATCGCGGCCATGTCCTGGCGGATCCTGCCGCTAATTGGCCTCGGTTATCTCTTCTCGCTTATGGACCGGCTGAACATCAGCATGGCCGCGCTGCAGATGAATATGGAGCTGAAGTTCAGCGCCACCGTCTACGGCGCAGGCGCCGGAGCCTTCTATCTCGCATATGCGCTGTTTGAGGTCCCCTCGAATATGCTTATGACCAAGGTCGGCGCCCGGAAGTGGCTGGCACGGATCATGTTCACCTGGGGCATCCTCGCCGCATCCATGATGCTGGTCCGCACGCCATTCCAATTCTACCTCGTACGTTTCCTGCTGGGCATGGCCGAGGCGGGCTTCTTTCCGGGGGTCGTCTATTATCTCTCCCACTGGTTCCCGAGGGTGCAGCGCGGGCGCGCCATCAGCCGTTTCTATTTCTTCGGCCCGCTTTCCTCGACGATCATGGGATTCGCTTCGCCGCCGCTTCTCGGCTTGCACGGCGCTGTGGGGCTCAGCGGCTGGCAATGGCTGTTCCTGGTCGAAGGACTGCCCGCGACATTCATTGGCATCGTAATCTTCCTGATGCTGCCGGACTCGCCGAAGACCGCCAAGTGGCTCACCCCGCCGCAAAGTGGCTGGATAGAACGCGCGCTAGAGGCTGACAGGAAGCGTATGCGGACGACCGAGAAGGAAAGCCTCGCCGCAGCGCTCGCCCATCCGGCGACATTGCGCCTCGGGGCCATGGGATTCCTGGCGATCGGATCGATGGTGACTTACGCCCTTTCTGCCCCGCTCATGCTTAAAGAGGCGGGCTATACGAGCGGTCAGATTGGCGATTTGGTGGCCATCGGGGGCGTGCTTGGCGCCGTCGGCATGCTGGTCACCGGCTGGATCTCGGATCGGCAAGGAGAACGCTTCACGTCGATGTGGATCTGGACGACCCTGATGGGACTGTCGTTTGCGATCACGGCCGCGGCCAGTTCACCCAAAATCCTTGCGGCTGCCTATCTGCTCTATGGCCTGTCCTGGGGTTCGGTCACGCTGTCGCAGGTTAGCGCCTGGGCCGATTTGCTTCAGGGACGGGTGCTCGCTCTTGGCTGTGCTGCAATCAACAGCCTGTCCCAGATCGGCGCGTTCGTGTTGCCCCTGGCATGGGGCAAAGCCGCAGATGCCACCGGAGGTTATCACGCTGGGCTGATCGGACTGACCGTGGCTACAGCCATTGCCTTGCTCCTGACCATGGAGCTTGCCGCTAACACGCGCCGAACCGTGGCCGCCGCGGCAATTTAACAATCCGGCTGAACGATTCCGTAACCCTAATGCGCCTAAGATGGGCGCACCGGCGGTGTGTGCGGAGTTGACCAGATGAATATTCGGGCAAGGATTTTCGGCGGCAAGGTAGAGGAAGCTCCCCTTGTTCAGGCGAAGAAGCCGAAGGGCGCGAAGGCTGACACGCTGAACAGCGTTTCCGTCACGCGTGAGGAATATCGTCGCGGCGACACGCGTGACGGCGACCGCCACCGACTGCCCGATGAGCAGGTCCGGGTGACTCACGGCGGGCAGGATCATGGCGTCCAGTTAGTGAACCTGTCTGGCGGCGGAGCCATGGTCGAAGGCGATTTCGAGCCGATGCTGTGGGATCGAGTTGACTTGCACCTCGGCGAAAACGGCACGATCGAATGCGCGGTTCGCTGGATCAAGGGCCAGCGCGTGGGCCTCGAGTTCGCTCATGAAACCCGCATCGATTGTTCCGTCAGGGACCGCGCCAACGTACTCCGCGCAGTGATCGCCAAGAGCTTCCCCGAAGTGGAGATTGAGACACCGACCGTCGAAGCCGAAGCGCCGGCGCCAAATGATGAGCATCGCGGCGGCAAGCGCCACCCGCTCATCTGGTCGGGCTTTCTCCACCACGATTTCCAGACGACCCCCTGCCGGCTTCGCAACATCTCCCAGACCGGAGCGATGATCGAGTGCGCAGCGCCGGTGCGCGTCGGCGCCGAGCCGATGCTCGAGCTTGGCGACAGCATCCAGCTCAGCGCGACGGTTGCCTGGGTCGCCGGCGATACGGCGGGCCTTACCTTTACCAAGCGCTTCAACTTGGAAGACCTCGCCGGCGCCCGTCCGGACGTGGCTTCCGCGCATTGGAAGGCTCCGTCCTATCTCCAGCCCGGCATCAAGGCATCGGACTCGCCGTGGGAAGAGCAATGGGACCGCATGTCGATCGGCGAGCTGCGCCAGTCGCTCGAGGGCTTCCTCAAGCGCTGACGTTCAATCTTCTCTGATCAGGCTGGTTCGCTTGGTTTCCGGAAGCATCACAAACGCGATGGCAGCCATTCCGATGACGGCGGTCAGGTACCAGTAGAAGCCGCTTTCGGCGCCCGCCTGCTTGAACCACAGAGCGACATATTCGGCCGTCCCGCCGAACAGGCAGTTGCCGACCGCATAGGGAAGCGCGACGCCGAGCGTCCGGATGTGTGCCGGGAAAAGCTCGGCTTTGATGAGCCCGCTGATCGATGTGTAGGCGCCGAGCAGGACCAGCGGGACAAGCACCAAGGTCAGGGCCAGTGTTGGGTTCGTCGCGTGGCTGATTGCAGTGAAGACCGGCACCGAAACCAATATTCCGCCGAACCCGAAGACGTAGAGGATCGGTTTACGGCCGACGCGGTCGGCAACCATCCCCCACAAAGGCTGGATCACCATGAAGACCACCAGCGCAAAGGTCATGATCTCGGTCGCCGACGTGCGCGAGAAGCCGCTCGTGTTGGTCAGGAACTTCTGCATGTAGGTGGTGTAGGCATAGAAGGCCGCCGACCCACCGCCGCTGATCGCCGCGACGATCAGGAATTCGCGCGGATGCTGCTTCCACAGACCGATGGCGGTCGAGCGCTGACGGTCCGATGCCTGGTTCGTAAACGACTGAGTCTCGGCGAGCCGGGTGCGCAGGATATAGACGCCAACCGCGAGCAGTGCGCCGATGCCGAAGGCGACCCGCCAACCCCATTCCTGAAGCCTTGCTTCCGGCATGGTTGATTGAAGCAGCACCACGACCGCGAGTGCCAGCAGCTGTCCACCGATCAGGGTGAAATACTGGAAGCTGGCCCAGAAAGCGCGGCGGTTCCGCAGCGCCATTTCCGACAGATAGGTCGCGCTCGCTCCATATTCGCCGCCGACCGACAGGCCCTGGAGCATCCTCGCGATAACCAGCACTAAGGGCGCGAGTGCGCCTGCTTTGGAGTATGTCGGGGCGACGGCGATCAGCAACGATCCGCCCGCCATCAGCGCCACCGACAAAGCGAGCCCGGACTTCCGGCCGTGCCGGTCGGAATAAATGCCCATCAGCCAGGCGCCGATGGGGCGCATCAGGAAGCCGACGGCGAAGATCGCCGCGGCGCTCAACAATTGCGCGGTCGCGTCCTCCTTCGGGAAGAACACCGGCGCGAAATAGATCGTCAGCGCGGAATAGGCATACCAGTCGTACCATTCGACGAGGTTGCCCGCGGAGCCGCCGACGATGCTTTTGAGGCGGCTCCGATTAGATTGAGCGCCGGCGTCAGCCACCGGTCTTCGTGCGCGCCTTCTGAGCCGCGTTGGCGCCGTAAATCAGGTAGAGGAACAGCCCGATCCCCTGCGCCGCGACGAAGAAGATCTGGGTCTTCTGCGGCAGGCTGTAGAACAGGTAGAGACAGCCGAGGATGCCGACGATCCCGACCGGCCAGGCGGCCGGCGCCCGGAACTTGCGCTCGCGATCTGGCTCGCGTTTGCGGAGCACCAGCATCGCTGCGCAGACCGCGACGAATGCCGCCAGAGTGCCCGCATTGGCAAGCGCCGCGATGGCGGTCAGCGGGATCAGGCCGGCGAATACCGACGTGACGATCGCGGTGAAGACCGTGATGCGCACGGGCGTTCCCCGGCTCGACACGCGCGCCAGCGCCTGCGGCATGAGGCCGTCGCGGGCGACCGTGAAGAAGATGCGGCTCTGCCCGTAGAAGAAGGCGAGGATGACGGTCGGCAACGCAATCACAGCCGATGCGCCGAGAACGCGCGCCGCCCATGGCTGGCCGATCTCACGCAGGATCAGGGCGAGCGGCTCGGGGCTGTTGGCGAAGCCGGTGTAGACGACCGCTCCGATCGCCGCGGCGGCGACGATCATATAGATCAGCACGCAGACCAGCATCGACCCGACAATGCCGATGGCGAGGTCACGACTGGGGTTCTTGGCTTCCTCCGCAGCCGTTGCAATGGCGTCGAACCCGTAGAAGGCGAAAAAGATGATCGCGGCTGCGGCCATCACTCCGACTTCGCTTCCGGCCTCTCCGGACTTCGGGAAGCCGAACGGCATGAAGGGATCGAAGTGGGCCGCGTTGAACACCGGCAACGCGACCGCGATGAACAGCGCCAAGGCGGCCATCTTGATGATCACCAGGATGGCGTTGAGCGTGGCGCTCTCGCGAGTGCCAGCGATCAGAAGCCCGGCAACGACCCAGATGATGAAGATGGCGGGGAGGTTGATGACCCCGTGAAGCTCTGGCCCCTGTATCAGGGCATCGGGTAATCCCAGGCCGATCGATTTCAGAAAGCCGGCGGCATAGCCCGACCAGCCGACCGCGACCGCGCTTACGACCAACGTATATTCGAGGATGAGGGCGACGCCGATCATCCAGGCGATGAGCTCGCCGAACACCGTATAGCTGTAGGTGTAGGCCGACCCAGACGCCGGGATCATAGTTGCGACTTCGGCATAAGCGAGCGCTGCGCAGGCGCAGATGATGCCCGCAATCGCGAAGGAAAGGATGACGGCCGGCCCAGCCTTGCCGGCGCCGACGCCGATCAGGGTCAGGATGCCTGTGCCGACGATCGCCCCGACGCCGAGCGCGACGAGGTGCGGCCAGGACAGGGACTGCTTGAGGCGATGCTCTTCCGGCATCTCTTCGCGCGACAGGACCGTCTTGCGGTGGTTCCAGGCCATTCAGTCTCCCCCTCTTTCACCGCACGCTCGCAATGACGGCGGCGCTCGTCAAGCGGTGGTGTCCTTTTGACGGTTCCAAGCGCGCTCGGATCCAATCCGGTCAATTATAAGAGGGGGTGCCCGACGATCAGGCCCGTTCCGGCGCAAGGCTGACCGTCGGCAGACGACAACGTAAATGTGGTCGGTCAGAGCTCGCGCAAGGCCTCGGGAATGTCAGCTTTCCACCCATTCCTGCCGCTAACCGGAACGGCCTAATCAGTAATCCTTGCTGACGCGCACCGCTGCGTTCGATCGACCCACTGTCGAAACCGTAGACAGGATCGAGAGCCAGCGAGTGATCTGATATTCGGCGCGCGTCGCGGAATAGCCTTGCCCGTCGGTCACGACCTCCACGAACAATTTGCGGGTGACGTACTTGCCGGCGGCGATGGCGGTCTTCTGACCGGTGGCGACGTCGGCCGGGACGATGCGAAGCCGGTCGAGGCCGATGGCACGGCGGAGCGCATTGATCGGGTCGAGGCTGCCCGAGCCACTCTGCAACGCCGCCACTGCGGACGCGAGCTGAAGCGCTTCTGGCGCAGACAGGTTGGTGATCGAGGTGCCGAACAGGATGCGCGACAGCAGCTCGTCCTGCGGCATGGCCGGCGTGCTGGCGAAGGTAATCTCCGGCTTCAGGCCAGTACCCTGGACGCGGACGCTGGCGTCGAGGCCCTGGACCTGCGCTTCGGCATGGATGTCGAGCTGCGGGTCGGGCGGGCTCTCGCCGCGGAAGCGGATGGTGCCGCGGTCGAGCTTGAAGTTGCGGCCGGCGAAATCATAGTCGCCGCGCACCAGCTCCGCGGTGCCGGTGAAACGAGGCGCGTCGGCATAGCCGCCGACGTTGACGTCAGTCGTCCAGACGCTGTTGATGCCGAGGCCGGTCACGCGAAGGCTGTTGCCGGCGACCTTCATATCGAGCTTCCATGGGTGGAGATCCTCGACCGCGACGATGTCCTCGGCATCGAGGCCGCGGTCGCGGACCACGAGCTGCGGAACGGCGGCGGCGGCGCTCGCCTTGCCAAGCTGGAACAGGCCTTTGTTGAGGCGAAAATTGCCCGAGATGGTGCCGTTGCGGCCGTCCGACCTGATCTGCAGCGGGCCGGTGACGCGAGCGGCAATATCGTCGCGGTTGAGGAGCAACGCCTGGTTGGCGTTGAATGACAGGTTGAGCGCGGTACGACCTTCGCTGAAAGTGACGGAGCCGTTGCCGGAAATCGTGCCGCCGCCCGACGTCTGGCCGGAGATTTGCGAGAAGACGAGCTGGGGACCGGAGAAGCGGGCATCGGCGGCGAGATGGTCGATCGCCATGCCCGTGACGGCGCTTTCCATGTGCGCATTAGCGGTCTTCAATGAGCCGCGGATCGTGGGGTTCGACCAGCTGCCGCCGATGTCGGCGCCCATGGCGACAGGTCCCGAGAGGTCGAGCACTTCACTCCCGGTGAGTCGCCACAAAGTGTCGGCGGGACCGACGTAGCGAAGCTGGGCGAACATCGGGGCGTTGAGCAGCTCGGCGACGAGCGGCCCGCCGCCCATCGGCGAGAATTTGGCCTGCGCCCGGCCGATGATCTGGTTGCCGTTGCCGGCGACGGCGCGGATTGCGGCCGAGTTGTCGTTAACGACGGCGGCGACAGCGAGATCGATGGGCTTCGAGGTCAGGACGAGGCCGGCTCGGCTAAGCCCACGCACCTTGAGGTCGAGGCGGCCGTTGCGGTTGCCCTTCCAGGCATAATCCAGCCGGCCCGTCGCCGACCCGCTGAGGTCGAGGTTGGGCCAGGCAAGGTCGAGCACGCCGAGCGGCATGTGCTGGACCTGCGCGTGGATCTCGGGCCGCGAACCGCTGCGCCCGGAGACGATCGCCGCGCCACCCGCGAAGTTGAGGCTGGTCGGAGCAAGCTCCCAGCCGTCGCCGGAGCGGGTCAGAACCGCGGCCTGGGTCAGGACGAGTGGCTCGCGCTCGATGCGGCCGCTGCCGGTGATCCTGATGGTGTCGGGCGAGACGTCGGCGAGCGTCGAGAATGCGAAGGCCGCACCGCGCCGACCGGCAAAGGCGGCGCGGACTTGGCCGACACCGTTCACCAGCTTGGCATTGGCGCTCAGTCGCGCGAGGCTGACACCGCTCATTTCAACGCCGCGTGCGTCGACGACGCCGTCGAGCGTGGTTCGATCGTCGGCGAGGATGATGATTCCGTCGGCGCGGCCGGTTCGGACCGAGAAGGCTCCGGGGAAAACGGCGCCGTTGCCGACGAGATGCGCTTCGATCTTCTGCGCATTGCTCACCGGAGCAAAGTCGAGCGTTCCGCCGAGCGTGCCGTTGGCCAACGTCAGCCGCCCGGTGAACCCGCCCGGATCGGAGCGAAGGTCTCCGCTCGCATGCGCTCCGCCAGCCTCCAATGCAGCGATCGAGATCACCGTCGGAGCATTGTTGGGAAGCAGGATCCGGCCGCTGCTCGTGAACGGCCCGAGCTTCGATCCGCCGCTCGCCGTGTAATCGAACCCCGCTGCCGTCGGCAGAAGCAGCAGGTGCATGTCGCGGATGCCCATAGCTTCATTGGGGCTGGCCAGGAGGAGATCGATTTTCGGCCGCTCGATATGCCCGTCGAGCGTCAGCCTGAGCGGTCCGTATTTCGCCTGCCGACCGGCCGCGACGATGTGGAAGGTGCCGTCTTTAAAGCGCTGCCCTGCGCCCGACAGCCTCAGCCTGGGCGAATAAAGCTGCAGGTTCGTGAAATGCACGATGCCGTCATTGCCGCGCTCGAGATTGGTCGTGAGCCACGGCAAACCGCCGGTCAGGTCGCGGAAGAAGCTGTTGTCGAGCCTTCGTACCCACGCCTTGGCGGTGCCGACGACATGGCTGCCCTTGTTGTTCGGGCCGGGCACGACCTTGAGGTCGGTCACGACGTCAACGATGCCGAGACCCGGTATCAGGTAACGCTGCATCGCGCCGGACAGCTGGACCTCGAACTTGCCCGTGACGAGGTCGATCAGCAGCGACAGTTTGCCGTTCCACTTGGCGCTGGTGAGCTTGAGGCCGTCGCCGCGCACCAGCTTCGGCGTGATCGCTAGCCAGCCTTCCACCTGCGGATGGGCGAGCATCGCTCCCGCGACATCGCCGACGCCGGTGATCGCCCGCGCTGACAGCCGGATCGGAACGCGCATCGGCCAGGGCGAGAAGCGTCCCCTGCCCTCGGCGTGAAGATCGTCGAAACCGGTGTTGTCGAACTGAACGTGCGGCGAGGTCAGGCGATAGGAATAGTCCGCGGTCGCGAACGGTCCGTCGAGCGTCCACAGCAGCCGCACGTTCCGGCCGGTCATGTTCGGGAACAACGCCGGTGGCTTCAGCAGGTCGACGCCGAGGCGAACCCCGCGATAGCGATTGTTCGCGAGGTCGGCCGTGCCCTTAGCGATCGCGCGAAGCTCGGGAGAACTGGCGGTCAGGGTTCCGTCGAGCAGTCGGTTCTTCAGGGTCGCATCGCCCCGGATGGTGACGAGCGGCACCGTCAGCCGTTGCAGCTTGCCGGTCAGGAATTGCGCGGGCGCCCATTGCCCCTGCAGCCGGTAGCGTCCCTGGTCGACTCCGAGCGCGAGCCGCGCGGTCGGACGCTGCGACAAGTCGAGTTCGGCCTTACCCCGCCAACGGGTCCAGGTCCCGGAGCCGTCAACGTTCAGGCGGATCGCGCGCCTGGTGCCGATGATCGCGCCGACCAGCCCGTTTTCGGGCGCGAGGACGCGCGCCCCCAGCTCGAAGCGGTTTCCGTCGGGCTCGGAATCGAGGTGAAAAACCACCTTGTCGCCACTGCTGACCACAGCGGTGAGATCGATCAGCGCCCTGCCTGAATGAATGTCGGCCTTGCCGCTGATCTTACCGTAACGCGGGCTACCGCCGACCTGCGGCCCGATGCTGAGCCGGTCGATCCGAAGCTCACCGATGTGGATGTCGAACTTGGGAAGGATCGGCCCTTTTTTTAGGCTCGGCTTGAGCTTGGGCAGACGCACGAGGTTGACGCGCTCCGCGGTCAGGCTGTCGATGTGCAGGGAGTTGTAGAGCCACGCGCCAGGCGACCAGTCGAGCGTGACGTTGGGCGACGTCAGGAAGACGCCATTCTGGTCGGATACGGCGAAGTTGCGCAGCTGCGACTTGCCGAAGATCGATCCGTCGATGCGCCCGATATGGAAGCGCAGGCCGGACGCAGTCTCTAGCTTGCCGATCCGGTCGACGATCCAGCGGTGGCCTGGCGCCGTGTCGAGCAGGATCAGGCCCGCAGCGAGCAGCACCAGCAACGCGACGAACAGGGCCAGCAACTCGTCCGCGAGCCGACGCGCCCAATGGCGTTTCAGCCGGACCTGGATCGCCAAGGGGTCGACGGAAGCGATCTGCTCGGCCACGGCTAGAACGCCTGCCCGAGCGAGACAGTAACCGCGACCGGTCCATCACCCTTCTGCCGGTTGAGCGGTACGCCGACGTCGATGCGGATCGGGCCGAAGCTCGAGAAATAGCGGACGCCCATACCTGCCGCGAAGCGCCATTCCTTGAAGTCGGGAAGGCCCTCGGTGCTGAGTGATCCACCGTCGAAGAAGGGCACGATCCCGAAATTGCCGCCGAACTGCTTGAGGCGGATCCGCGCCTCGAGCCCGAACTCGGCAAGACCACGACCGCCGATCGGATCGCCGTCGACGTCCTTGGGCCCCAGCTGCTGATAACCGTAACCGCGGACCGACCCGCCGCCACCCGAATAGAATCGCCGCGACGGAGCGATATCGAACACGCCTGCGCCAATGATCGATCCCAGCCGAATTCGGCCGGCCGCGACAACGTTCTCGGTCACGCGGCGATAGGCGCTCGCGTCAATTTGCGCGCGGGCATAGGTGAAATGCCCGTTCCGCGCCGAAATCTCCGGGCTCAGGCGCCCGCTGAGGCGGAAGCCCGTGGTCGGATCCAGCAGGCTGTCGCTGCCGTCGTAGCCCAGGCTGAGGGGAATCGCGCCGATCAGGAAATTGTGGGTCGCTTTCGTTCCGCTGGCGTCGAAGACGCCGCGCTCGATTGTGCCCAGCACCTCCCCGCCGTACGTCCAGGTCCACTTTTTCTGCCAGATGAAGTTGCTCTGCCGCTCGATATTTCCGCCAAGGCTTATGGTCTTCGCTTCGTAGGCGTCGAACTTCTGGTGGCTCGCAGAAGCCTGCAGGTTGAGCGTCTGGTCGCGCATCAGGAAATTGCTTAGGCGGAACTGGACCGCCGCCAGCTGCTCGCTGGTACCGGCAATGCCGCGGAAGGTCAGCGCGCCTTCGGGATTGAAGAAATTGCGGTCGGTCCAGCTCGCTTCGAGCCGCGCGCCCTCGCCCGTCCCATAGCCGATTTCGCCCGCGATCGTGTGCGACGGCGCCGGCTCGAGCCGGACGTCCAGGTCGACCGTGCGCCCATCACCCGCTGGAACAACGCGGATGTCGGCGGCGGAGACCAGGCTGGTGTTGATGAGCGCGCGCCGCAGGTCGTCGATCTTGGAGCGCTCGAACCGCTGCCCCGGCTTGAAGCGCGCCATCGTCCAGACGTGATGAGCGCTAAAAGGCGGCTTCCCGGTCACGCGGATCGCCCCGAACCTGGCGACCGGCCCCGAATCAACCGGCAAGACAAGCGTAGCAAGATGAGTGACGTGGTCGACCTCGACCTGCTGTTCCCCGACCTTGGCCCCGGCGAAGCCGAGTTCGCCTAGTGCCGTCTGAAGCGCGATCCCGCCAGCGATCACATCCTGCGCAATGACCGGATCGCCCGCCTTTACCGCGAACGCGGCGCGCAGCTTCGTTGCTTCAGGGCCGGCTGCTTCGAGTCCTGGGAGGTCGACCGACGCAAAGCGATATTGCTCCCCCGCCGCCGCCTCGAGGATGACCTTGACCGCGTCGCCTGCGCGCTCGGTTCGGGGTTCGACATCGGCGTCATAATAGCCCTGGCTGCGGAGCAATTCCTCGAGCAGGTCGGCATCAGCCCGTGACCGTCGAGCGATCTGGGCAGCGTTGGCGGGATGCTTGCGATTGGCCTCGAGCGTCGATTGTGACCGGAAGGCTTTCAGCAGGTCTTCCGAGGCAGAAAAGCTCCCCATCCCCCGGATTTCGACGACATAGGACCGCTCGCCGGCGTCTTCCGCGGTCACCTGTTCTTGTTGGGTCTGCGATGATTCAGCTGATGAGGTCTGGTCCGTCGCGTCCAGCGTCGGCCAGTCAACACCGAGCCCCGGAAGAGCATCGAGCGGAGCGGAGGGATCAAGCTCGGCAGGATCGGTCGGAGCGGGGGCTGGAGCGGGCTTTGTCTGGGCAAGCGCCGGGGCGCCGCAAAACAGGCTCAGCGCAGCCGCGCACTGCAGCCGCGCGGCCCTTCTCGCTGATCCCCGCCCACTCATCAGCAATGAGCCTTAACCAGCGCTCCTGAACCGCGCCAGACTGGAAGCGCCGAGGCGGCGCTGGAAGCGTCCTAGTGGATGCTGCCGGTGATTTCTTCGCTCGAAAGGACCGCCACCACCCGTTCGATCTGCCGCCAATGGCAAAAGCGCGCGACATTCCCGTCGCTCCGCGATTGGCGAGCGCGCGCCGCCGCCTCGAACAAAGCAGTGTCGCCAAAGCGTTCGATGAGCTCGTGCGCATCGTCGAGCGCATCGCGTCCATGGATGAAAAGCGAGTCCATGACTGGCTTCTACCGCTTGCGCGTTGCGGGACTGACGACGAGCGTCGTCAACGCGGCGTTGACTATATTTGCGGGAACGGGTGTGGGTCGCGGATGCAAAGTCGCACCACCCAAGCGGGAGGATGTTTCCTCACCATCTGCATCCTCGCCGGTGCCGTCCTTGGCATCCAGTACGGCAACCCGATGAAGGGCATCCTCATCGGCACTGGACTCGGGATCGGGCTGGCGGTCCTGACCTGGCTGATTGATCTCTGGCGCCGGCGGTAGCGCTCAGGCGATTTTGCGGCCGACCCAGATGACCCGGCCAATGCAGTTGAGCTCCCTGATCGTGTAGTCTCCAAGGCCGCGTCGGGCCTATTTCGCGCCATTCTTGCCGCGGGCGAGGTGTCTCGAGATATAATGACCTAGCGCAGCGACTTGCGGAGGTCGGCCAGCGCATTGTGGAGGGCCTTGGACGCGTCGGCGTTGCTCGCGGACGATCCTTCGAGGTGGCGGTCGATGCGCGACTGCATTTCGCCGGGTGTCGGCATCGCGGAAGGGTCGAACAGCCGAATGACCCGCGAATTTTCGCCGAGGCGAGCGAGGACGTCCTCAAGCACCAACACCGCATCGGGCGCGGCGAACACATCGTCGAGCACCAGCTCGTCGTCCTCCCCCTTTGGCTCGTAAACGTCGGTGAGGAGCATTTCTTCCGGCTCGATCGCCGCAGGAAGCGGAACCGCTTCGAACATTTCGACCGGGAAGGCCGGAGCTTTTGCTTCGATCGATTGAAGCCCCCGGAACATCACGAAGAACGCTACGGCGCCGGCAGCTGCTGCCGGCATCGGCCCGAACCGCAGGGCAGCAAAAGCCAGCGCAGCCGCGAAAATCGCGGCGGCCGCCACATCGGCGCCTTGCTCAATCCGTTCGATCCGACGCGCATCCATGCGCCATCGGATAACAGGCAATTATTGATAGGCGGTTAGGCCGGCACCTCGCGCGGGTGGCCGATCTCGGTCACGTCGGGTGCATTTTCGACGAGGTCGATGACCGCGGCCGTGAAGGCATCGACATCGTCCGGCTTGCGGCTGGTGATGATGTTGCCGTCGGTCACAACGACCTCATCGACGACATTGGCGCCGGCGTTGCGGAGGTCGGTGCGGATTGATGGCCAGCTTGTCGCGGTCCTGCCGCGAAGCAGGTCGGCTTCGACCAGCAGCCATGGACCATGGCAGATCGCTGCGACCGGTTTCCCTTGGTCGGCAAAGTCGGTGATCAACTGGATGGCTTCCTCGTTCGTCCGCAAATGATCCGGATTGCGGACCCCGCCGGGCAGGATCAGCGCGTCGAAATCGTCAGGGTTTGCCTGATCGATGGTGATATTCGGCCGGATCGTCTTGCCCGGATCGTCATGGACCGTCGCCTGGATCGGCTCCAGCTTCGGCGCCGCCAGCACGACCTCGACCCCGTGCTCCTCAAGAATTTGCTTCGGGCCGAACAGCTCCCATTCCTCGAACCCGTCGCTGGCGACGATCAGGATCCGGGCCTCTGAAATCCGCGGCATTCTCACTTCTCCGATAACAGCAGGAACCCCACCGCTTACCGCACGCTTATGCGCCCTGATGAGTCGAGTGAAGCACCCTGCGGCATGCTGAGGCATAGCAGCGACACCGAGCCGGGCATCACGCGCAAGCGGCAGGGCCGGTACTGGGCCTATTTCGATTCCAAGGGCGAGCGGATCAAGGACCGCCACGAGATCGACCGGCTGAACGCCATTGGCCTCCCGCCCGCCTACGAAGACGCCTGGTTCTGCGCCGATCCCGACGGGCATTTACAGGCGACGGGCGTCGATGCGCGGGGACGCAAGCAGTACCGCTATCACGCCGACTTCCGCGCCAAGCGCGAGTCTGCGAAGTTCGAAGGCCTGCTTGATTTCGGCAAGGCGCTGCCGAAGCTTCGCCGTCAGGTCGAACTGGATCTCAAGCGCCGCGACCTCGCCCGCGAAGCTGTGCTCGCGGCGGTCATCCGCCTGCTCGACACCGAGCATATCCGCGTCGGCAACGAGGAATATGCCAAGACCAACAAGAGCTTCGGCGCGACGACCCTGCGGCGCCGCCATCTCAAGCGAACCGGCCACGGCCTGCAGATGCGCTTTACTGGCAAGCACGGCATCGTCCATGAGGTGAAGATCACCGACACTAACCTCAAGCGCATCTGCAAGCGCTGCCAGGAGCTGCCGGGCCAGATGCTGTTTCAGTACGTCAATGGCGACGGCGATCCAAAGCCGATCACCTCGGGCGACGTGAACGATTATATCCGCGAGGCGACGGGCGGCGATTTCACCGCCAAGCATTTCCGCACCTGGAGTGCGAACGTCATCGCCTTCGAGCAGATGTTGAAGAAGGCCGAGGACGCGCGGATCACCGTTAAGACTGTCATCGAGCCCGTCGCCGAGGCGCTCGGCAACACGCCGGCGATCAGCCGCAAGTCCTACGTCCACCCCAAATTGCTCGACGCGGTGAAGGCCGACCCGCGCGATCCGCTCGACGGCCTCGATCGCCCGACAGGCCGCAAGCGGCTGTCATCGGCCGAGATCGGCCTTCTCGAATTCCTCACTCGCCGGAAGCGGCGCAAAACCGCCACGGCTTGATTGCTGCTTCCTCGACAGCCAAGAACATGGGCCATGGGGCTCGACCAATTGCATGCATGGTTCGTCGCCAATCATGACGGGCTGATTCTCGGCGCAATCGCCGCCGCGGCAATCGTCACCGTACTCCTGGCCGTGCGCTGGCTCGGACATCGCGCGCTCGCCCGCGATCCGGAGCATCTGACTTGGCGTTCGATCATCGGCCGCGCCTTCGCCCGTACTTCGGTCTTTTTCATCGTCGCGGCGGCGGCCGACAGCTTCTCGACCTATGCCGCGCTCCCTCATGCCCTGGCCCGGGTCATCGACATCGCCTTCATCATCGCCTTCGCCTTCCAGGGTGCGGTCTGGGCGCGCGAGTTCATCCTCGGGCTGATCGGCCGCCGCGTCGCCGAGGAGCAGGGGTCGGGAGCTCTGGCCAACGCCATGGCGATCATCCGCGTGCTGGTCAGCGTCGCCGTCTTCGCGATCGCAATCATCCTGATGCTCGACAATCTTGGCGTGAACGTCACCGCGCTCGTCGCTGGCCTCGGCATCGGCGGCATCGCAATCGGCCTCGCCGCTCAGGGCATCTTCTCCGACCTGTTCGCGGCGCTTTCGATCCTGTTCGACAAGCCATTCAAGAAAGGAGACACGATCCGCTACGACCAGAGCACCGGCACCGTCGAGCGGATCGGCCTCAAGACCACGCGCATCCGCTCGCTGACCGGCGAGCAGCTGATCATGGCCAACACCAAGCTGCTCGAGCGCGAGATCCACAATATGGCGGCCGCCAAAGCCCGGCGGATGACGGTCTATATGGCCGTCAGCCTGAAGACCGAGCCGAAGAAGCTCGACCGGATTCCCGAGCTTGCCGAAGCGGCGGTCGCCTCCCGTGACGGCTGCAAGCTGGTGCGTTGCGCCGCCAACGGCGTCGGCTCGGGCGCGGTCAGCTTCGAGCTGGTCTATGACGACAAGGCGATCGACAATAATCGCACTGCCGCCAATCGCTCGGGTGTGATCCTCAACCTCGTCCGCAACCTGCAGGCCGATAAGATCGAGCTGACGAGGATGTCCGACATCTCGCCGCCGCTGGCGCCTTTCTAAGGCGTCACTCCGCGGGGGGAGCCTCCTCGGCCGGCAATGGTGCGGTTTTGATGGCCGAAGCCTCAAACTCCTCCGACATGACCTCATCCGACTGCTGCTTGCTGAACTTGCGCTTGAACCACGCGCGCAACGCAACGGCGCCGGCGATGATGAATGCAATCGCCTTCTTCGCGAAGAGGAGGATGACGGCGAGCAGCCCGGCCTTCTTGGCGACGAGCAAGCCCGCTCCAGCGGCCACGAGGCCGGCGAGGCCATAGTCCGCCATCTTGTCGGTCGACGGGTTGAAGTCGCCGTAGGACGAGCCTGAATCGAACCTCACGGTCGATCCTAGCCCCTTCGCCGCCAGCTGCACGTTCTTCAGATTGTTCATGGAATCGACCATGTTCAGGCTGAGAACGCCGGTCCGGCCAAGCGTACGAACGTCATAGTTGAGAGTTTCGCCCTGCGACCCGTCGAACTGGATGTCGCGCGCCCAGATCAGGGTGCGCGTCGCGGGATCGTAGGTCGGCTTCTGAGCCCAGCCGACGATGTGGCTGCCGGCATAGCCCTGCTCGCGCGCCTGCTTGTTTGCTTCCTCCTCGGACGACTTCATGTCGGCGAGGACGGATTCATAATCCTGGCTCGTGGCGTCCTTGTCGCTGACGTGGCCGGTCTCTTCATACTGGATGACCGCGCCCCAGATTTGGTCGCGGAACGACTTGCCGGCCGGGAATACCATGCCGAGAACATTGCTGACCTGGTCGGGCGGATTGCCCCACGCTTCGCTCAGCACCCGCTTCGCTTCGTCCGCCGGCAGGTAATAATAAGCATTGCCGAGCTGCAGGCTGACGTGCGCGGCCGGAATTGCGACCGTTCCGGTTTGCGGGTGAAGCGAGCTTTCCAGCGCGCTCATCTTGGCGTCGAGCGCAGCTTTCGCCTGCTCTTCCGACTGTGGCGACGACGCCGGCTGCGACATCGCCTGCGGCGCAGCCGACGCGAGCAGCAACCCAACGCAAATTGCGGATACTCTTCCAAACTTCATGAAAACCCCCGTTTCCCGATCCGGCGAGTTGTCAGGGCTTACCAAGGACTTGTCAAAGACAAATCGGTGACGATGCCGAGGGCCGGCGGCACTGATGCAGCGCCGCAACGATCCGCCCATTGCAGTCTATTCACACGCCTGCAAATAACAGCCGATGCCCATCGCGAGCTTCGACGACATCCGCTCCCGCATCGGCGAAGAGGTCGGTGTTTCGTCGTGGATCGAGATCGACCAGCAGCGCATCGACACCTTCGCCGACGCGACCGAGGATCATCAGTTCATCCACATCGACGCGCAAGCCGCGGCGGCTGCGGGACTAGGCGGCACCATCGCCCACGGCTTCCTGTCGCTGTCGCTCTTGTCGCGGATGGCGGCGGACGCCTCGCTAATGCCCGACGGCCTGAAGATGGCGCTCAACTACGGGCTCGACCGCGTGCGCTTCCTCGCCCCGGTTCGCTCGGGCAAGCGCATTCGCGGCCGCTTCACGCTTGACTCCATCGAGGAGAAAGCGCCGGGGCAATGGCTGTTGCGTCACACTGTAACCGTCGAGATCGAAGGCGAGGAGAAGCCGGCTTTGTCCGCGCAATGGCTCGGCCTGATGTTCGTTTAGGAGAGAAGAATGCCCCGCGACGCCGTGATCGTTTCCACCGCCCGGACGCCCATCGGCCGAGCCTACAAGGGCGCATTCAACGCCACGTCCGGCCCGACTTTGGGCAGCCTCGCCTTGAAGCCCGCGATCGAGCGCGCCGGCATCGATGCGGGCGAGATCGACGACGTCGTCTGGGGCGCGGTGCTTACCCAAGGCACGCAGTTCGGGAATATCGGCCGCCAGGTCGCGCTTCGCGCCGGCTGCCCGGTCAGCGTCTCTGGAATGACGATCGACCGCCAATGCTCGTCGGGCCTGATGGCGATCGCCACCGCCGCCAAGCAGATCATCACGGACAAGATGGACGTCGTCGCCGCCGGCGGGCAGGATTCGATCAGCCTGGTGCAGACGCCCGAGATGCGGATCGCGCCCGATCCCTCGCTGATTGCGATGCACAAGCATGTCTACATGCCGATGCTGCAGACCGCCGAGACGGTCGCGCGGCGCTACAACATCAGCCGCGAACGCCAGGACGAATATGCGCTGAAGAGCCAGCAGCGCACTGCCGCCGCGCAGGCCGCCGGCCGCTTCGACGATGAGATCGTCCCCGCCACCACGACCATGGCAATGAAGGACAAGGACACTGGCGAAGTCTCAATGAAGGAGATCACGGTCTCCAGGGACGAAGGCAACCGCGCCGACACGACGCTCGAAGGGCTGTCGGGCCTCAACCCCGTCCTCGGTCCGGACACGTCGATCACCGCTGGCAATGCCAGTCAGCTGTCGGATGGAAGTTCGGCCTCGATCCTGATGGAGGCGGGCGAAGCTGCCCGCCGCGGCCTCGCGCCGATGGGCCGATACGTCGGCATGGCCGTCGCCGGCACGGAGCCCGACGAAATGGGCATCGGCCCGATCGACGCCGTCAACAAACTGCTCAAACGCAACGGCCTCAAGGTCGACGACATCGGCCTGTGGGAGCTGAACGAGGCCTTCGCGGTCCAGGTGCTCTACAGCGCCGAGCAACTCGGCATCCCCGAGGACCGAATGAACGTCGATGGCGGCTCGATCTCGATCGGCCACCCCTACGGCATGAGCGGCGCGCGAATGACCGGCCACGCCTTGATCGAAGGCAAGCGCCGCGGCGTGAAATATGTGGTGGTCACCATGTGCGTCGGCGGCGGAATGGGCGCTGCCGGCTTGTTTGAGGTGCTCTAGCTGGATGCCCTTGCGGGTTGCGGTTGCCATCGCCCTTGGATTTTTCGTGGCGGGCGAACCGGCCTTTGCGTGCCTCTATCCTCCGCCGCCATTGAAGCTGCCAGGGGAAGCTGAGGAAGCCTGGAAGAAACGTGCGACCGAACAGTTGAACGCGCACATTCAGGAAGCCCATCGGGCGACTGAAGCGAAATACTTCGTTCAGGCGCACGCCATCTATTTCGCCAGGATAATCCGCAGCGAGGAAATCAAAGTTGATGGAACGCCCTACGGTAGACGCGTCGTCGTCAAGCCGCTCGAAGCCATTCGCGGACCTCTGCGGAGCGCGACCCTCGAGCTACGCGATCGCGAACTAACGTCCTGCGGGCTCGATGGAGACGGCTGGGCAACCTGGGGCCAAGTCAGTCACATCGTCGTCGTCTTCGAAGGCGTTGAAAACGAAGGCATGAGTTTTCACTCGTCCATCTTCAGCGAAATGGCTGCAGAAGCGATGCATCCGAAGCTTGTCGAAGCTTGGTCGAGGTGGAAGGCGCGGGCGAACTTTCTTTACGACAGTGGGTCGGAGAAAGAGCGATGATCGCGCACGGTCACTTTATCCGGCTAAAGTAATTCGTCCGCAGCAGCGGCTTGCCGTCTGGGCCGAAATAGGCGGCGGTTTCGATCATCGTCTTGCCGTCCGGCGCGACCGTGTAGACGCGCGTCGACGCGGAGATACCACTTTTCGCCAACTGCATCACCATCACATTCGGAGCCGGCAGCTTGGCAGCCACCGTATCCGCCTCCGTTTGATCGCCGGTGATGGGGCCGGGCGTCCCGTCCAGCCCATTGGTGGCGACCATGTGCCGTTCCGATCCATCGCCTCCGTAGATGTCCACGTGAGTCGTCCATTTTCCCGCACCCGCATCGCTGAACGTGAAGGTGACGCTCTTGGGCCGCGCTTCGGGAGGCATAGGCAGGCGAGTCACGTCGACTGCCCACGTGCCGAACAATGGCGATGGGGGCACAACAGCGTGGGATGCGGCTGTGACGGCAGCAAGCGCGAGAAGCATGTTCATTCAATGCCATCCTTTCCCAGACAGGCTGCGTGATCGGAAAGTCGATCAGTCGCGCCGTCGGCAGCGTTGCAATGTGATAATGTTACATATATCCTTATCATAGTGAAATCGTCTTTCGGCCTTCGACTGTCTGGGTTGTTCATGGGCGCGTTAATCAGCCCTGCAGCCGCGCGCGCCTGCCTTCCAGCCCCTCCTGAACTGAGGTTGGAGGGTGAAAGCGACAGCGCTTACCAGGCTAGAAGCGCCGTCGTGCAACAACAGCGAGCCGACGCGTGGTTGAAAGAGCGCCAAACTCGAGCGCTCAGCCGTGCAAATCTCATCTTCATTGGACGGGACACCGTTTGGTGGCCGCCAGACAAAGGCAAGGTCCGATGGAAGAAGGGTCGCCCAGTCCCGCCACCCGTAATCGTGCCCCGACTTACGTTTCCGGCTCCCTCATATTTCAAGCCAATCGCATGGTTGAGGGGAGCCAAGACGACAGACCTGTTCCAGCTGCGAGCTGATTGGACAGACTGTGGCGCGCTTGGCCTGGGCGATACCTCCTCCAGTGAGGCCGGAGACCTCTTCGTGTTTTTCGCAGCGAAGACTCCGTTGTTTAGGGAGAATCTAATCGACGCGATCGCGGTCGACAGCATCACCGAGCCTGCGCTGACGGACTTCGTCGCTAAGTATCGAAAGGCGAAACCCAAAGTGCCACCGGCGGGTTGAGGAGGCAAAGAGGAGGACAGCAAATGCCCGAAACCAGCCAGCCCCTCGTCGAACGCGTCGCCCGGGTGCTCGCCGGGGCCGCGCTTAGCAGCAATGCCGACGGCAGCGATCCGTCGGCGGGCGACAAGGTCGACCGCGCGTGGCGCGAGCATGTGAACCAGGCGCAAGCGGTGCTGCACACGATGCGCGAGCCGGACGAAGCGATGGCAGCTGTCGGCGATACTGATATGTGGCGTAACATGGTCGAAGCAGCGATCGCGCAACGGGTCGATTGAGCCCGCGGGACAGCCACTGCGAGTCCAAGCCGAGCGCCCATCCAGGTTGGACGCTCGTCGCCTGCATCCTCGCCTCGAGCCTGAGCTTCGTCGACGGCTCGGTCCTCAACGTTGCACTCCCCGCGATCAAGTCGAGCTATGGCGCGGGCGCCCAGGACGTGCAGTGGGTAGTCAACGCTTATCTGCTGCCGCTGTCCGCCTTGCTGCTGCTCGGCGGAGCGCTCGGTGACCACTTCGGGCGAAGGCGCTTGCTGGTCACCGGGACAAGCTTGTTCGCCGTCACCTCTCTCGCCTGCGCGCTCGCGCCGAGCCTGCCGGTCCTGCTCGCCGCACGGGCCGGCCAGGGGATCGGCGCCGCGCTATTGCTGCCCAACAGCCTTGCTTTGCTCAACGCCGCCTTCCAGGGCGAGAAGCGCGGTCGAGCAGTCGGCATCTGGGCGGCTGCGGGCGCCGCGGCTGCAGCCGTCGCCCCGCTGATCGGCGGCTGGCTGGTCGGAAGCGTCGGCTGGCCGTCGATCTTCTATATCAACCTGCCCCTGGCGATCGGAGCGATCCTGCTAGCGTTGAAATTCGTCACCGAGAGCAGCGAGCCCGGCAGCGGCCGGACCGACTATGTCGGCGCATTCCTCGTCACGGCGGGACTAGGCGGGATTACCTATGCGCTGACTCTATGGTCCGCGGTGGGGCATTTCACCAATGAAGCGCTGATCGTCGGTGCGCTGGGGATCATTTTCACCGCCGCCTTCCTCTTTGCAGAGTACCGCCGCGGCAACCGTGCGATGATGCCGCTGAGCCTGTTTCGGAGCCGGTGCTTCTCCGGCCTGAACCTCCTCACCTTCCTGCTCTACGGCACGTTCGGTGTGGCGATGCTGCTGATCCCCTATGTGTTGATCACGAGCGGCGGCTATTCCCCGGTCGAGGCCGGGCTCGCGATGCTGCCCCTGCCGATCGTGATGACCGTCGCTTCGCCCAGCATGGGTGGGCTTGCCGCACGAATTGGGCCGCGGATCCCGCTGACCGTCGGCCCGGTGGTCGTAGCCGTCGGGATGGGACTGTCCTGGCTGATGAGCCCGGACTCGAGCTATTGGGCCGCAGCGTTCCCCACGATGCTCGTGCTGGCGATGGGCATGACCATCGCCGTCGCGCCGCTGACCGCGTCGGTGCTCGGCTCGGTCGAGGAGCAGCATGTGGCGATGGCGTCGGGCTTCAACAGCGCCGTCGCCCGGACCGGCGGCCTCATCGCGACAGCGTTGCTCGGCGCGGTGATCGCCAGCAGCGGCAAGCAACTGTTCGCCGGCTTCCACGTCGCCATGCTCGTCTCGGCTGGCGTGTCAGTGCTGGCCGGCATCGTCGCGCTGACGATGCTCGGCGGCGTAAAGATGAAGAAAGGAGCCTAGCCCTTCGTCTTGGCGATGAAGCCGTCGATGACGGTTTCGAGCAACGTCATCGGCACGCTTCCACCAAGCACGACCGCATCGTCGTAGCGACGCAGATCGTACCTGCCCCCAAGCGCCGCCTTGGCCTTGTCGCGCAGGCGATTGATCTCGAGGTGGCCAACTTTGTAGCCGCACGCCTGTCCGGGCATCGAGCAATAGCGGTCGACCTCCTTCGTGACCGACGAGCGCGGATCGCCGTTCGTCTTCACGAACCAATCGATCGCCTGGTCACGCGTCCAATGCTTGGCGTGGAGGCCCGTATCGACGACCAGCCGGCATGCGCGGAAGCTCATCGATTGCAGATAGCCGAGCTCGCCGAGCGGATCGCCGTCGTAGACGCCAAGCTCGTCGGCCAGCTGCTCGGCATAGAGTGCCCAGCCCTCGCTATAGGCATTGAACGCCAGCATCGAGCGGATGAGCGGCATACGGTTGGCATAATCGCCCTGCCAGACATGACCCGGAATGCCTTCGTGGTAACAAAGGGTCGGAAGCGAGAACTTGGGCCATTCCGAGGTGTCGCGAAGGTTGATGTAATATTGGCCCGGCACCTTGCCGTCGATCGACCCAGCGGCAGCGTACCCACCCGGCGCTCCGGCCTCGATCGCCGGTGGGACGCGCTTGATGATCAGCCGCCCCGGAACCATCGTCGCAAAGGCGTGCGGCAGTCGCGTCCGGATGTCGGCGATGCGGCCGTTGAGGTAAGCCAGCAGCTGCGCGCGGCCTGCATCGTTGTTCGGGAACAGCTGCTTCGGGTCCTTGCCGAGCGCGCCCATGCGCACACCGACGGTGCCGCCGGTGATGCCCTGCTTTTGCATGATGGCTTCCATCCGCGACTGGATCTCTTTGACCTGATCCAAGCCGAGCTGGTGGATGTCGTCGGGCGAACGAGTGGTGGTGGTGCCGGCCTGCAGCACCCAGCGGTAGTAGGCGTCACCGTCCTTGAAGTGCCAGACGCCCGCGTCGGATTTCGCGACTGCCCGGTGCTGCTTCAGTTCGTCGAGCTGACGCTGGAGCGCGGGAATAACCTTTGTCGCCATCGACTGGGTGACGCGGTCAGCGAGCTTGTCGTCGGTCAGCTCGGCCTCGCCCATCTTCTTCTTGAAGGTCGCCAGCACCGCCGACTTGTCGGCGGTTTCGGCCGCGCCGCCGCCGATGATCTTGAGCGTGCTGTCGAGCGTAAAATCGGGCGCAACGACGCCGATGCCGCGATCGTGCTTCAGGCGCTCGGTCTCGCCGTCGACATTGCGAGCGTAGGCATCGACCCGGTCGGCGAACGCGAGCGCATCATCGGCGTTTGCAATGGTGTGCCGGCTGTCGAGGAAGTCGGGGATATCGATGTAGCTGCTGCCGAGCTGGTTCACGACATAGGGCGTGTTGCGGAAGCCGTTGTTCGGATCGAGCACGAGCGGATCGCCGAATGGAAAGGCATATCCTTTCTGCGCCAGCTCATGCGCCTGGAGCGCGACCGCGCCGTTAAGCTTTTCCGGCTGCGACAGATCAACAAGGTCGAATGCCTTAAGCCGCGTCAGCCGGTCGCCAATCGCCTTGCGGCGCGCATCGACGCCGGTCGGTGTCTGGTCCTGCCACTGGTGGTTGAGCGGGGCGAGCTTACCCGTCGCAATGCCAAGGATGGTCGCGTTCTGCGGATATTCGGCGAGCATCTCGTCGGCGATGCCCTGCAGGGTCTTGGCGAGATCACCCGTACCCGCGCCGGCGGATTCGTTGTTCGAAAACTTGCAACCAGCCAGCAGACCCGCCGCCGCCGCCGTACCCAGAAACTCCCGCCTGCCCAGCATCGCCGTCATCACGCTCTCCCTCTTTCCAGGAAGCGCTATAACGGCAGAGCATCAGGGAAACAGGAGGTTTCGGCGACCGGTCTTAGTCGTTGGCGGCGATGAACTTCTCGACCACCGGAGCGATCTTCTCGCGCCACTTGCGGCCGTTGAAGATGCCGTAGTGGCCGACATCCTTGGCCATGAAATACTTCTTCTTCGGCGCCGGCACCCTGGTCGAAATCTCGAGCGCGGCCTTGGTCTGCCCGAGGCCAGAAATGTCGTCGCGCTCGCCCTCGATGGCGAGCAAAGCCGTGTCGTGGATCGCGCTCGGCTTCACCAACCGTCCGCGATGCTCGAGCTCGCTGTCCGGGAGCAGGTGTCGCTGGAACACCGCGTCCACCGTCTGCAGGTAGAATTCGGCGGTCATGTCGCAGACCGAGCGATATTCGTCGTAGAAATGCTGCGTCGACGCCGCACTCTCATCGTCGCCGACCACGAGATGCTTGAACATCTCCCAGTGCGAAATGAGGTGTGAGCCGAGATTCATGGTCATGAACCCAGCGAGCTGCAGGAAGCCGGGGTAAACCTTGCGCCCCGCGCCTGGGTAGATCATCGGCACGGTCGCGATCACGTTCTGCTCGAACCAGGCGAACGGCCGCTGCGTCGCGAGCGTGTTGACCGCGGTAGGCGCTTTTCTCGTATCGATCGGGCCGCCCATCATGGTCAGGCTCTTTGGCCGATAGGGATTCTTGTCTTCCGCCATGATTGCGGTTGCCGCGTAGGCTGGGACCGCGGGCTGGCAGACCGCCAGCAGGTGCGGCCGCTCCTTGGTCTTGGTCCCGATCAGCTCCAGGAACTCAATCAAATAATCGATGTAATCGTCGAGATCGAAGCTGCCGTCCCTGGTCGGCACCAGCTTCGCGTCGCGCCAGTCGGTGATGTAGACGTCGCAGGTCGGCAGCAGGCGCTCAACGGTTCCGCGCAACAGCGTCGCATAGTGGCCGGACATCGGCGCGACGATCAACAGCTGCGGGCTTTCGTCATGCCCTTCACGGTAGAAATGCTTCAGCTGCCCGAACGGCTTCCTCAGCAGGATCTCCTCGTGGACGGGGATGTCCTTGCCGCGGATGTGGACGCTCTCGATCCCGAATTCGGGCTTGCCGCGCGGAGCGGCGGCGTGAGCGAAGACCTCCAGGCTGGCGGCCGCGATCGGACCCATCGAGCTATAGCCCCAGGGATTGGCAGGGTTGTTCAGCCATCCG
>Ga0207691_10000086_pt1 | contig 78421 bp, 68 predicted proteins | sample KBSM13metaG_FD_184327 | JGI IMG/M metagenome (GOLD analysis project Ga0207691, IMG submission 184327) | Miscanthus rhizosphere microbial communities from Kellogg Biological Station, Michigan, USA - KBS M1-3 metaG (SPAdes) (version 2) | ecosystem: Host-associated > Plants > Roots > Rhizosphere >...
GCGCCGCCATTCCACCTTGGGCTATCTCAGCCCGGTGGACTTCGAACGGCAGGGAGGGCTAGTCATACAGGATGTCCACTAAAGCAGGGAATGATCACCCATCGGTAGCACGACTTTAAGCTACCTTCATGGTCCCGTGATATTCCTGTATCCAAAGGCTTGCAGTTCCAGTTGGGGACGTCAATTCAAGGCGTGCAGCGATCTTCCTAAGAATGAAGCGGAGCCAGTCGCTCGGGCATGAGCGGTAAATAACTTCCTTAATCGGTGAAACCGATAACCCTTTCGCTCATCCCTCGAATTAGTTTCACCCCTTAACGGATTCTCGATCAGGGTCTTCAACAAACGGCTGACCGAGGTGACATGCCGTTTGAGCGACCCTCGGCCCGTCAACCGGGCTTTCAATTCTTCATGAGTTGGCTTCATCGAGGGGAAGGGTCTTCCGCTGTTAAGCCGGTCAAACATCAATCGGTTTTTGTCGATGCCGCAATGGGGTTCAAAGGCGATCTTGTCTGGCTGATCAGGAACAGCTCCCGTTCGATGTTGGTTCGCTGGTCGACTTTCGTTTGGTTTCCGCGCGATGTTTTTTGCGAGGGCGGTTTCAGCAGTTGCCAATGCACGCCCTCTCGACACTGTGGTTAGTCAGGAAGCTGACTATCAAGGCCTTTACATCATGCAATGGGGGAATGAAGGAAACTATAGTTCCGGCAGAATGTCAGAACTTTCGATGATCCAGAAATAATACTTGGTCGCTCTTTGCCGTGAAGAAAGCCCCGACCAAATGTGATGATGCATATTGCCACCAGTTCAACACATATGAAGCGTCCCAGGGTTCTGCGTATATAACATGCAATGATGGTGTTGGAGTGCCGGAGAATTTTGCGATCAGGACACGATTTCCATGAGGTTGATTATTGATAAACAGTACTTGTGTACATCCGGAACCTACAAAATCTCCAGCTAAGACAATATCATCCGTTTCTAAAAATCCGTCCAAAGCATCTCCGTCTTCTCCATGTGACTCGTAATCAATTCTTGGAACAGACTCGACGAGATCGACAATCATAAGCTGAGGTCCAGATGCGCGTTTGTTTACAAACAGAATTTGATCGTACCCGAGACAGAGAAAGTCTCCTGCTAACATGACCTCATCATGGTCGGTTCGTCTTTGAAGCCGTTCATCGATAGAGTCAAACGAAAACACATGATTCGATGTTTGATCTGAGGAGAAATCTTGAATGACATTACGGTGCACTCCAGAATGTCCGGGATTCATTGATGCCACTTGATCATATCCTCTTTTTTTGAAATCACCAACGAGCAGAGTCTTACCAGGGAGCGTCCACCCGCTTGGGTCGCGTGCAGAGTGATCAAGGTTAGCTTCATGCGGGATGCCGGATGAGAAATCAAGTAAGTGTGGTTGAGCCCCTATCGTCGATGGATCAATAGACAACACCTGATCGTATCCCCGACCTTTGAAGTCTCCAACCAATTGCCTATCATCTTTGTCTAGAAAGTGTCGGAGGGGGCCATTGCTTTCTGAAGAGAGCGACGTTGTCCGAAATGTTCGGTGTTCATTTTCAAAGTAGCTGATCATAGCCTTCACGCCGGATATCTCTCGACGTACAAACAATATCTGGTCTTGTCCCCAACCCATGAAATCTCCAACAATTTGCGTACCACCACTAGGGTCTAACCATTTGTTCAATCCCGAATCCGGAGACCAGAATTCCTGGAAGCTTGCGCGGGGTTGGCCGGCTGTAAAATCGGCAATCATCGTCGGTCCAAGAAAGCTATTGAGTATGTTGGCTGTCCATCGTTGCATCCTGGGATCTGCCACATGATGGTGTTCCACGCGATCTGCCGATCCTGCGCCAGCATCAAAATCAGCATTTTCAAGTCCCCAGCTCCATTGAAAGGTACCTGCTGAAAATACGCGTGCGCCGCTGGGAGCCACATAATAGGTGACATTGCTATGCTGTAGTTGAACACGGTCTTCGCATCCGAGGTCGAGTCGCTGCCCGTTTTCAGCATTCAAACAAGGCCTGCTGGATCGATACCCTGGGATCAGGACCGAATCGGCAAGCTTGATGAGTCCCTGCGGTTTCGGATAGGGTCGAGCGGGCCGGGCAGGATCACACACGGAGCGGTTTTCCGGATTACCGGGAGAACCATCCTGGACAAAATCAAATTCACCGCCTACCAGGCCAGGGAGTTGATCGTTATGACGTAGGCCGGTGCCTTGAAACAGCGCTAACGGGCGCTCCTCTCTATCGTTGGAAAGTGGCGGTTCACTTGTGGGGCCAATGATGAGGTTAAATGACCAGGGTGGCTTCTCAGGGTCAAACCAGTCGCCATACATTTGTCCGACGACTTCCTGCTCCGGTCTATTTAACGGTTCATCACGCCATCTTGCGGTTACCCTGGATGGATCAACAGCCGCCATCGGATCAGAAGGCATCCGGGGGATCCACTGCACACATATACCTGGGCTTGCGTTGTGTTTGTAGACCACCATGATTCGGCGATTTCCATTAAACGAGGGTTCAAAGCGGACTTGCCAATACATGGGATTGGCGCCGAAAAAGCCTAACGACACGCCCGCGTCGCGTGCCCGCTCAACATGATCTCGTTTTTCCCATGACCAGTATTCGTCGTGGCCTACGCTAAGAACCCCCCTATGTCCCAACAGCACATCAATGGTTCGATCCGTATCAAGGTCTGAGATATAGGTGACGTCGTAGCCCACTCGCTCGATCCACTTGAGCATTGGATATTCAAAAAGAAAAAAGTCCCCGCTTCCGTAGCCTCGTTCATAGGGACGATTAAAGGATACCGCCAACGACCGATTAGGTGGAGGCGGATCTGGTGGCGTTTTGCATCCTTGACCCGTGTAATCTCGGCAGACGGCACAGGCGGGCGAGTCGTCACTCTGTTCTGGAGGAAGGTCGCGATACGGCCAACATCGTCCATCAGGGGACAAGCCCCGATCTCCATATGTGTCTCGACCGCCCCACGCGTTATATGCTTGATAAGTGGCAACGCTGGCTTGAAAGACAAAATGACTAGCTCGAGTATCGTCCCTCACAACGAAGATGATGTAACTTTCATAGGACCGCTGGGACTTGCCGTGTATGCCAAACGGAGCGGCCAGTGTCAGCTTGGCGAGGTAGACACCGCTAAGCCATTCTGGGGGAATTGTGATCGTGTGGGTTGGTGACCACCGGCATTCGATCGTGTACCGTCCATCGGTGGACGTGGGGCACGAAGGCTGTCTGTCTACGATGACAGCGTCGCTTGTAATTAACCGCCCTCCTTTGCCCTCATACCAGCCCATTCGATAGATATCAATTTTGGTTTTTAGATGTTCGGCATCTGATAAATTAGAGTTCAGATAGAAGCTGATTGCTTCCCCAGGGTTAGCGCTGGTCACTGAGGCGAAGCCTTCAATTTCATGGTTCGATGCCGGTTTTGTAATTGTCCAGTCACCGGACCCGCGCAGCTTGTTCTCAGCTTGTATAACATTCGAGGCCTGAAGATTTTGGAAATGTGGTGTTCCAAACGCGTAGTCTGCGAACTGTTTATTCAACAGCCACATTCCACTTAGCAGAAGGATGAGAACAGAAGCTCGACAGGCATAATATTGAAGGGTAGAAAATGTCATTTCGTTCTTAGCCCTCTAACTATTTCTATGCATGTAATTCCACCCATCTTATGGGAGTGATTTTTTCTTATGGGAGTGATTGTTCTTTAAGACTTTTGACACTCTATGTCTGGTGCGACAAGTTTTTCAACGTCTTTAAAGGAGCATATCTGCAAGATGTTGCAGATATAGGATCGATCTCTATTTTAAACAGACCCGTTTCCTGCGCCTGCTCAATTCTTCAATGACAGTTCGACCATCAGTCCTGTTTGACAAAATGCCATACATTGGGCTGTCTTCACCCGCTTCGCCTCTGCCAAGTCATTGCGTTCTTTTTGCCATGTTCTGCCGCCAGGTAATGCACTGTCGTCCTCTGGGCGCCAACATTGTTGTTTAGTCGCCTGAACGCATCTCATGCATTGCCGCCACCGCTGTACAACTCAGAAAATAAAAAAAGCAGGGCGTGGCCCACGCATTGGCGATCAATGCGAAGGGGGTGCATTCCCCATCAAATGACAGGCTTATACTATTGGTGTGCGGTAAATGGAGCGCCGAATGGCGAAGTAAGGCTACTATAGCTATTTCATTCTGCAGAAGCCGTTGAGTACTTTTAGCAGCCTATGGTTGATTGATACCGGCTATACAATTACGCCCACAATTGAGGGACGTGCTGGTGAGCAGCCGGTCTGGAAAGCGGTGTGATGGGGGCCACGTCTTCAAGCGCAATGGTCACAGCGGCGGCCTGTTGTATCAAGTGAACAGCAAGAACGAGTTGCCCCTCGCCTTTCCGCCGGACAAAGCGGCCCTGCAGGCCCTGCAGTGGACCTCGAATCACCGTCACCATTGTGTCTTCGTTGAACTCATAAGGCCATTGTTCATAGTTCACGTGGTGCTGCATGACGCGCTGAAGGGAGGCGATTTCAGTCTCGGGAATCGCTTCGGCAACCAAGGCGCTTCCGATCACTTGAATCACGCCAGGGGCTTGCAGTACTGCCCTCTGTTGTTCCGGAGCAAACTTGGCAAAGCAATAGCCGGGGAACAATGGCCAGTCCACGATTTTTTTCCGATCCTTCCATTGACTCTGCCTTCGAATGAGAGGCAGGAATGGTTCGATGCCTCGGTGCGCTAACTGAGCGTGCACCACTTTCTCAAACCTGGACCGGGTCCTAAGTGCATACCACCGATTTTCTTGGGCTGCATTCATGAGATTCGCTCCATATATAGATCCATGGTGAGACGGCCGAAGCTGCCGATCCTGAGCACCGTAGCGAATAAAAATATACAAAGAATAGAGGAGCCGAACCATTGGCCAAGAGTTCTAGTACGAACGTAGGGGAGTGAAGGACGATCGAATGAGAAGTGCCTACGTAGCTGCTGAGGAAAGCAAGGGTCGAGTCAGCGGACGCGAGAAGGTGAATCGTCAATTAGGAAGGTGCTGGTTGTGCGCGTGCAGGCAAAAAGTGGATACAGTTAACAGGTGCCGATAGTTGTGTCGCTCATACGGCACTAGCAATAAATAAGCCGCCTGGGAAGGATGCCCAGGTGGCTCAAAGCAATACAGATCGATGATTACTTAGTTCTGGCGCTCATCACACGGCTAGCTCAAGGAGACCGGAATGAGGCATCACGGTCGCGGGTTCGGGCACTCCTCTGAATAGGTAAATCTGACGGACAGCGAGTCCTCGCCAGGTTACGCCGCGAGCATTTTCTCCTTGGCCAGCGGCACACTGTCCACAAACGTCTGCAGCGGCGTCTTGCCGTAACACCAGCGGCCTTGATGCGGCCGCTGCTGGTTGTATTCCTCGATCCACGCATCAAGATCAGCCTGCAGCTCCTCCAGTGTCCGATAGATTTTTTTCCGGAAGGCCACGCGATAGAACTCGTTCAACATCGTCTTGTGGAACCGTTCGCAGATCCCATTGGTCTGGGGATGCCGCGTCTTCGTGCGGATATGATCAATGTTCTCCACGGCTAGATACAGCTCATACTCATGGCGCTCGGGCGCGCCGCAGTACTCGGTCCCCCGATCCGTCAGCACCCGATTGAGGGGAATCTCGTACTCCTCGAAGAACGGCAGCACTCGATCATTCAGCAGGTCGGCGGCTGTGACCGGTGTCTTCCGGTCATACAGCTTCCCGAACCCCACCTTGCTGTAGGTATCGATGAAGATCTGCTGATAGATCCGTCCCACGCCTTTGAGCGTCCCCACATAGAAGGTGTCTTGTGCCCCACAGTAGCCCGGACATTCACTCTCGAATTCGCCATGGGCTTCTTTGTCAGCCTTGGCCTTCTCCAAGGCCACAACCTGCGCCTCAGTGAGCACCAACCCCTCTTGGGCGATCTTCGCCTCTAAGGCCTTGAGCCGTTTTCGCATGGTCTCCAGAGCATGCCGGAGCCAGATACAGCGCACTCCAGCTGGCGAGATAGTCAGGGCCTGTTTCCGCAATTCATTCGCCACGCGGAGTTGCCCCTAGGCCGGTTGGTCAATGGCCATCTACACAATGGCCTGTTCCACCTCAGCCGATACCCGATTCTTCAGGAGCGGCTTCTTGCGGGAGATCTCCTGGAGAGCCGCCTCCCCGCCAGTCTCATAGAGTTCTTTGAAGCGACAGAAGCTGTCCCGGCTATAGCCCATCAGCTGACAGGCCTTCGACACATTGCCGAGTTGCTTCGCCAGTTCCAACACGCCGACCTTCGTCTTGATGATCTTCTGTTCGGTGGTCATCGTCCTCACTCCTTTTATGAAGGCGAGGACTCTATCTGACTGTCAGATTAAGTTCTAGCTTTCTCAGTAAATGAGAGAGTCTGAAGAACTGCCGGGGTAGGGTGCCGCTATACCTAGTATTTCTCATTTAATGACTTTTTTTGATTGGACTGTCTGAGGTGTTGAGCTAAGAGTTTCCCTCTTCTGCCTTCAAAAAACCGGTTAGTAGTAATCATGACTTTGTTCCGTCTCGCTTCTTGTCCCCAATTCCAACCCAGCTTTCTGACACCCGCAATAAATTACTACAACTAAGTCCATTCCTATTCGTATTTATCGGGGAGGCGAATTGTGATCAATCACGTTCGAACATCTACTATTCATTCGCTCGCAGAAGAGAGGAGAGGCGACTGGTCGGGCATGCGAACTTCCAAACTCTTAAGGGCGGTCAGGTCATTAGCATTTTGACTTTCAAGGCGCAGTGACCGCTCACCTAGCTTGACGACCTCGGGAAGCCTGCTACGCTTTGTCGTGAAGGTCTGTGGCATATGAGAAGTAAACTATCCATAGCCATACCACACAGTCAGGCGAGTCCGGACGAAGATCCTTCTGCACCCCTCGCGACAGGTCCCCTTTGCAGCGCGATGGGGGTCATATACGGTTTCCTGTTCAGCGGCGTCCTGTGGATCATTGGCGGAGTCATCGCTCTTTGGTTCTGGTAACTTAGATTCACGCCAGAGATCCTGCTCCAAGTCATACCCTCACTTCCCACTACCACTGTCTATAGAAGATTCTGACGGAGCGACTTATCTTTGGTGGAGTGAATAGTCTTCGACCTGATAGAACAGAACGCTTCTCCTAACGTTTGCCTTCTTCGCACTCTTTCTTCCGCTGAACCCAGTGCACGCCGGTTTTATTCACCCGAATCACATCGATCGGCAGACTCGTCCGGTTTGGCGTCTCAAGGCTTTGCCAAAGCACGAGGAACGTGACGAGCGCGACGGGCGAGCGTGGATGGGGCTTCAGCCAAGGGGGTGGATTGAGATAGAGTTGATTAAGCGCGTCAGTCTCTCCTGCGGACATCATCATTTCGGGTTGCGTGCCCGCAGCGGGAAACGTGTAACTGACGCGTTTCGTTTCGTTGACACCGCCGATGTCGATTCCCACCAACCGGGGTACGCGCTGCACCACTGAGGCCGCAAAGAAACTCAGCGCGGACTTGCGGGCAAAAAAATCATCGTACGTCTTTGAGTCCTCTTTCTTAAGTCGCGCGAGCGCTTTTGTGAGGGGATCTTCGACGCGATGCTGAAACGAATTCAGTTGGTCCGATAGAAGCCCCGGCCCTGAGAAAACTTGTCGGGCGAGGGCAAACGTGTCGAGTGAATCGACCGGATCTCGATACAGACCGGCCATGGTGTATGCGACCTTTCCCGTTTTTTGTACTTTGCAGATTGTCGCCGGGCTCTGATCTACAACCAGCTGTTCGGCACCGCTGTCGGCGGCTAACGCAATCTCATCCCGTGTCCAGACGGCGACAATCGTCGCGGTTTCTCCAAGAGAGGGTGAAATAGTCCACGTTGCGATGAGAATTAGAATTGCGATCGCTCGGCGCAACTGACTCTCCTTATCGTCATGATCTCTCAATTATCGCGTGGGATGCCCTTTCGCGCCACTTGTGGTGCGACGCCCGACAGCCTTCCATGCTTACATACATCAACGTGCAGACATCTTGTAACTAATTATTTATTTTGCGTTAGAGCGCATCGGCGTATCTTGACCGTCCGCGGGCCTGTGTCAATAACCGACATGACGCTGGAAAAGGCTAAGCATTCACGAGGATACTCAATGAGTACTACTTTTCATTCATTTCTTAAAAAAAGGGCCGTATGCTGAAAAAAATCTTCAATTGTCCCTGGCCGCTGGGATACTGTGCGCTATCCCGGCATTCTCCCAGACAGGTCAGCATGACCCCGGTTCCCTGGACATGATGGACTCCAAGAGCACTCAGGGGAAACGAGGGATTATACCGTGCTCTCACTCGTGCGAGGGCAAAAAAGGATGCGACAGGCAAGATCGAGTATGGCGTGCTGAACATTGCCGGGACGCATCAAACCTGGCCCATTTTGTGGAACAGTTTTAGAGTCAACAAGAAAAGGGGGAAGTGACGTTAAATTTAACCCGCGATCAATTGCCTGGCACGAAGAGCATAGACGATTCGAAAGATCTCTCGCCCGACATTAAGAGACTGATGAAGGACATGCAAAAGAATATGGGCGCCCCAAAGGCGAACCAGCAGGGACTCGGAATCACTAAGCAGCCTGCGTCCGGCGGTGGGATGGGCGAAGACAAGGCGGGAGGCGCCGGGCCGAGCAGTCCTCGAGCCGACCCGTTATCCGATAAAGCGCCGCAATGTGAAGGTGACGACAAGAGAGCTCGATCACAGTTACGAAGTCGCGGGGATCCGTCTTGCGATCGATCCCCGCTTTCCTGCCCCCGGTTGCTCCGCCCTCCTGCCCCCAGCCACGATGAAACGACTCCACACTAGGCAAACGCTGCCTACCGTATGTGGTGATCTTGACCGGTTTTATCTCGCGTCATCTCAATAGTCCTGTAATTTCCACTCGGTATGTGCGGCATAGAACTTGAGGGAGAAGTCGCAGCTGATGGTATGAACTTGGACCATCCACCATGATAGGAGTGACATGGTTCAGATGATCGCAGCGTGGTTGAGTCAGGATGTCAGTCTCGGGGGTGATCTCTCCAGTCCTCTCTTGAGCTGCTTGGGCGCGGTAGGCTTGATCGCATTTGTAGGTTGGCAAACCGTTCGGTTATGTGCCGACGTGCATGCGGCACGCAGTCTGTGTCTAGGCATGGACCACGCGCTGGTTCGTCTGCTGAAAGAGCGGCAGGTCACGCATCGCGACCCCTTAGTTCCGACCCGGCCTACCTTTCGTACCCAACCACTCAACACGAACAATTCTCGGGATCTGGACGACCTCGCGCTGCTCGACCGTCTCATGGGCGATGATCTCGATGTGTCGCAGGCGTGGTCTCAATACCGGAATACATTGGTATTGGAGCCAGTCGCCTGGTTTCAAGAACCACGCATTTTCAGTACGTCACACAGCGAGGAGGTCTTTACGTTTGAACGTCTCTTCGCCCGCCGTGTTCATCAGGCGTGGTATAGCCACGTACCGTCGTTTGTGACGGGTGTCAGTCTCTTGTTGACCTTCATCGCCCTGCTCATGGGTTTGAGCCATTTACACGCCGACGATCAGGGCGTGCAGGGACTGCAAGGTTTAATCAATGGACTGGCCGGAAAGTTCCTCACGTCCATCGTCGGATTGATCTGCGCCAATCTTTTTTCACTCATCGAAAAGCGTAGGCTCTACCAACTGGTCAGTGTGCATCAAGATTTGGTTCACTCGATCGAAAGCCTGTTCCCACGCAGGACGTTGGAGCAATGGATGCAAGACAGCAGCGACCAGCGCAGAAATAAGGACGAGAAGGTGTCGCAGCCGGAATTAGAAGGGACGTTCCACAATCTGGGACTCATGATCGAAGACCTCACTCGGGCGGTGAAGGCGCAGACTCTCACGCTGGAATTGGGCGTTGAAGAGGCCCACGGCGCGCTGGCACGCTTCGAGCCTCGCCGCGGCCCGTCGTTTTCCCGGTTGTCCTCTCGGCCCTAATCTATCGGATGCTGGGGACGGCTTGCGAACATGATGCGACGAACTATTTCCCACGATGCTTCTCAATCGGTGGCCGTACATGGCATGGCGGACCTCATGACGTCGTTGGCCGTAATTTTTCTGCTCCTGTTCGTCGCGGTTCCGTGGCGCCCTCCGGCTCCTCAGGTCGACGCACCAGAAGCCGTCAAACCGATCGCGGCGGTTCTTGGCGATCAATTGCGACCCTTTGGATTAGCGCCCGAGCAGGTCGATGCCTCAGAGCTCATGGTCGTCATGCCCGAAGCGCTACTGAACTTCGAATTCGGCAAAAGCACACTATCACCGGCGGCGCTTCAATATGTAGCGGAAGTCATGCCCGTCTATGCGGGCGCGATCTGTGGATCGATTCGTGACCGCATTGAATCGATTATCGTAGAGGGACACACGGACGATCTGGGCGACGATGCCGTGAATTTGAAGCTCAGTCAGGAACGCGCGCTCGCCGTCATGGTGGCAGGGATACGAGCCATCGAACTGTCCGATCCCCACACGGCACGCTGCTTTCAATCCCTCTCGTCCGTGAGTGGACGAGGCAAACAGGATTTGCTCTACACTGAGCGTGGCGTCAATCGCGATCAAAGTCGGCGCGTCGTACTGAAAATGCGGTTGCGCACACCGGGTTCCAGCGTTTCGTAAATTCTCCTCTGACAAATCCTTCCTCTCTATCCTCGAGCGGGCCTGTATGTCCAACCGATTGTTGCTTGCAGTACCGACAGACAGAGTCTAGAGACATCGGTACGATCGGTCATGGGTTCCGATGCGAGTCCATGCGACTTTGGCTGTATTCGCCGATCGATCGTCAAGGCGCGCCTCTGCGTAGCCGCCGGGCTGTTCCTAGTGAGCTGCACAGTGAACCCGGATGAGCGCCGCCAGATGGTCGTCGTTCAATCGTCGGAACAAACGTCGGTCATTCCACCATCATCCCAGGGGTCGGCTCAAGATCATCTCGAGCGCGGGATTGCCTTGGGCTCTCGAGGCAATCTGGACGGCGCAATCGAGGAGCTGCAGATCGCGGCTCGCCTGGCTCCAGAGAATGTAGACGCGCTGGTCAATTTGGGATTGGCGTATGAGAAGAAGGACGAGTGGGCTCTGGCGACGGCCAGTTATGAATGTGCGCTCCAGCTTCAGCCGAAACATGCCGGCGCTCATATGGGTTTAGGCGTCATACGGCATCGAACGGGCGAGCTAAGTAAGGCCATTGCGGAATACCGGACAGCTCTGCGCCTCGATCCAGCGTCCGTCAACGCCCATTACAACCTCGGGCTGGCGCTTCATGCCTCGGGCGATCGTCAGGGCGCGATTGCCGAATACGACACGGTTATCCGAGCGAATCCGGAATATCCCCTCGCGCATTACAATCTTGGAGTGGCCTTGTGGGAAGAAGGGGATGTTGATGGGACTGTCATGGAAATGGGGATTGCGCTGGGCCTGCAGCCTGATTTGGTCGATGCCCATTTCTATCTGGCGCGCGCGCTGGAAGCGAAGCGGGATTGGGACGCGGCGACTGCAGAATATCAGTCGGTGACGCGGCTGAGGCCCAATGATGTGCGTGCGTATCTTCGACTCGGATCTGTGTATGAACAGATGGGGCACATGAGTGACAGTGTCAGTGTCTACGAGGACGGGCGGCGAATCGCGCCGGACAATGTCGAGGTGCGTGTCGCGCTGGGACTGGCGTTAAAAGCCACCGGCCAATATGCGGCGGCTCGCGAGGAACTAGCAGCGGCCCTCCGTCTGCTTCCAGAGCGGCCGGGACAGGAAGAGCGGCGAAAGCAGTTACAGCAGGCTATGTATGAGGCTGCAACAAAATCCTCTCGTGAAGAGGGCGCGAGCAAAGGAGGACAGAAATGAATAGTCCACAGTCACGATTGGCAATGCTGGTCATCGTATGGCTCGCCGCGGGCGCAATATCGGTAGCTGCGCAATCTGTGAATGTTCCACCCGGGCAGAGTGGACCTGTGGGTTCACAGGGAATGAGTCCACCCGTGTCTGGAAACTTTGGCGTCACGCCTCAACCTGGGACAGCCATGACACCTGGTTACGCGCCAGGCACTGCTGCGCCAAGCGTGGGAAGCGGCGCCGGCCCCGGCTTATCTTCCGGCGCTCCATTCTCGGGAACCGGCTATGGAACGAGTGCGTTGGGAAGAACCTCACCGGATGCCGGAGGCACCCTTCCTTCCGTTCCGCCTCAATCTCCATTGTCTGTGGCTCCAGGTGGAGCAGGGGCAGGGGGAAGAACTACAAATAGTTCCTCAGCAGGGTCCAGCCCGGGCGCGGGTTCACCGGGACCAAGTATGGGAACGACGCCTTCGTCGGGTTCAATGGCGCCGGGAGTGGGGGCCGGCGGCGGGCGATAGCGGCCTACGATCTTTGTTCGTCTTCTGCGTCCGGGTTCAGGATACCGAATTGAGCGGGGATACGAGCGTAAAACACCCGGACGTTCTCCCTCTGAACCAAATCGAGCAAGCGATCGGCTTCCCCATTGGTCACGATGAATTCCACTTCCACGGTGAGACTTCCGGCCAGTTCGAAAAAGTGGTCTTCCTGCAAGATGTGGTGCCGGCCAAATCCTGCCATCGCCCGAAATGCGGAGCCGCCCCGTACGCCCATCTCATTCGCTTCTTTTAGCAACCATTCCCATAACAGAATATTTCGATGGCGCTCGCGTTCATGAATATAAAATCGGAGGAGTAATCCTTCCATCGTGCAGTTCCTTTCCGACGATTCCCTCCTATCCAGGAGAAGCGAGGCTCAAAGTTGTCGATGTGGCCCCGTTCGCATTGGCTGGACTATTACGCTCGGACCACCAACCATTTAATCGTGAGTATGCCCAACCACGTGAGTACTAAGGAGCCCCCAAGATGAAGGGCGGTCAACGCACTGGCCCACGCATATTGGCCGCGAACAAGCAGCGTCATTGTTTCGGCGGAAAAAGTCGAAAAGGTCGTCAGTCCACCCATGAAGCCGGTAATAATAAGGAGCCGAGCCTCAGGCGCGACCGCCGTGTTATAGGAAAAATACGCGACCGCGACGCCGACGAAATAGCCGCCGATGAGATTCGCGGCGAGCGTCCCCAGAGGCAATGTGGGGAAGAGTGGGTTGAGTTTAATGGAGAGCGCCCAACGCAGGCACGCGCCGAGACCGGCTCCGCCGAACACGGCCAGAAACGCATATATCCCCATGAGTCTCCTTTCAGGCTCGCTGCGAGAATCGTGGCTATCGCCATGAGAACTTCTTTATGCATGGGCATTAAAAAACCCCTACCGTGCAGGGTGCAGGGTAGGGGTCATCAGCTGACTTGCAGCGGTTGATGGCGAACCCCATCGCCGAATAGTCGGTCATTATATCGAACGTTGCCTGAAAAGCAAGGTTTAGCGGCTTTCTTCCAGCGAATAAGGGGCGATTCTCTTGCGCCGAGTGGCGTGTCAGGTCATGGTCGATGGGTGAGGCTCGTCCGCCGCCTGAGCGGTAAGGAGAGCCCCACCCATGCCATCTTGGTTCCTTCTCGTATAGCGGGTAGAATTATGAAGGCCGGATCCCTGACCGATAAGGAGGGCAGATGCAAAACATGCGAACGATCGGGAGCGGAATCGTAGCGATCCTTCTCGTCTCCGTATTTCTGTTGGGAGCAAGTGAACCGATGGGTACACAAGGCGGCGCCAAACCGGACGGTGCTACGGCAGATACGGCGCCCATGATCCTCATTGCGGAAGGCGATTTTACGATGGGTACCGATGATGTGGGATCGGGTTGGCAACAAGGTAACCCCAACGAACACCCGGAACATATTGTGACGTTGAAAAGCTACTATATCGATCAGTTCGAAGTTACGATTGCCCGGTATGCGAAGTTTATTCAGGCCACCAACCATGGCACGCCGCCTTCATGGGACGAAGACGCCGTGACCTTCGCAGGTGATCGTCCGGTGGTCGGTGTCAATTGGGAAGATGCAAATGCCTATTGCAAGTGGGCTGGCGAGCGGTTACCCACCGAAGCGGAATGGGAAAAAGCCGCACGAGGCACGGATAAACGTCGCTTCCCCTGGGGGGACATGCAGCCGTTCGTTGATATCGCCAACTACAATCGAGGCCCCTGGGTGAGCTATCCTATTACCTTGTCGCCGGTAAAGAGTGGGACTGAAGGGATGAGCATACGTCATGGGCTCAAGGAAGGCGGCAAAAGCCCGTATGGTCTCTACCACATGGCGGGGAATGCTTCAGAATGGGTCGCGGATTGGTATGATCGGGAATACTACGGCAAAACGACCAAGGACAATCCTCGCGGACCGGCGGAGGGAGAGAAAAAAGTGCTCCGAGGAGGATCGTGGGGCGACTCGCCGAAAAATATTCGGGTAACCGCTCGATTTTCGGCAGACCCCGAGTTTCGAGATACGAGCGTGGGATTTCGTTGCGCCAAGGACGCAACTCAATAATCGAATGTCACGTACATGAGTCATCCCACGTTACAAATCGGCGATTGTGCACCGAGCTTTTCCCTTCCGGGCGTCGATGGAAAAACATATACCCTGTCGACGTTTGCCGATGCGTCTGCGCTGGTCGTGGTATTTTCGTGCAACCATTGTCCGTATGTACAGGCTTATGAAGATAGGTTGATCCTTCTCCAGCATGACTATGCGGAGCGCGGCGTGCAGTTGGTCGCAATCAACGCCAACGACGATACGTCCTATGCGGAGGATAGTTTTCCCAGTATGGTCTCACGCGCACAGGCTAAGAGGTTTAACTTCCCCTATCTTCGCGATGGCTCTCAGGAGGTGGCGACGGCCTATGGCGCCACCCATACTCCGCATTTGTTCCTCTTCGATCGAAATCGCCGTTTAGCCTACACCGGAAAGATCGACGATAACTGGCAGCATCCCGATGCTGTGACTCAGCCGTATCTTCGGCAGGCCATTGATGCGCTCCTGACAGGCACCACGCCGGCAGAGCCAGTGACTTACGCGATCGGTTGTACGATTAAATGGACGCATTAAAACCGCCGCCAAGTCAACGGCGGTTGAGCGAGCGGGGATGGACTATTCTCTTGGGCGTGGTTGTGCTGCTCGTGACCGGGCTTTCCTACCTCAGGCAGAATACATCATGGTTTGCGCGAGACACGGCTCTCGTCGATGCCACGCAATTGTCTCCTGCGATGGTTCCACTAGTCACAGGCGATGAGCCTCTTGCGCTTCTTTTCACACGAGCCGGTTGTGTTGTGTGCCATATGATTCCCGGGATACCTGCCGCAGAAGGCCGCGTCGGCCCGAAATTGACGCTCGCTTCGAACGGACCGAAACGGTTGGCCGACCCGAATTATGGCGGCGAGGCGAAGACTGTTCACGACTATATTTATGAATCCATCTTGTCACCCGGCGCCTATGTTGTGCCAGGCTTTCCCGACCACGTGATGCCGCGATGGTATGGGCAAAAACTGAGCGCCGGCGCGCTTGAGAAAATCGCCGCCTATCTGGAGTCGCTGTCGGATTGATCATCGTGAAGGGATCGCGGTCGAGCGTAGTCGTGGCAGGTTAGAAGCGGGCGCCGCCTTTTATCTGCAACCCACGCGGCTTGGCCGCGCCCGGTTGGTCGGGAGCAACGGCATCGTCATCGGTTTTCAGGCCGGCCAGTTTGATCTTAAGACGGAGATTATTCGCGCTATCCGCATTAATAAGCGCCTGCTCCAGACTGATTTTCCCAGACTTGTAGAGTTCGAACAGCACCATATCGAATGTTTGCGAACCTTCCTGTACACCCTGTTCCATCGATTCTTTGAGCAGGTCGATCTGACCTTTTTTGATGAGGTCTTTCGCCCGCGGTGTGTCCATCAATACCTCACAGGCGGCAACTCGTTTGCCATCGAGCGAAGGAATCAAACGTTGTGACACAATCGCGCGAAGATTCAAGGACAGCTGCAGATAAATTTGCTGATGCCGTTCGGGCTGGAAGAAGTTCATGATGCGTTCGATCGCCTGATTGGCATTATTTGCGTGGAGCGTGCTCAAGCAAAGATGGCCCGTTTCGGCAAAGGTGATGGCCGCCTCCATCGTCTCTTTGTCTCGAATTTCACCGATAAGAATGACGTCGGGCGCCTGGCGCAGCGTATTTTTCAGTGCCGCTTCATATGAATGTGTATCAAACCCCACTTCGCGCTGCGTGACGAGAGATTTTTTGTGTCGATGGACAAACTCGATGGGGTCTTCAACCGAGATGATGTGGCCCGGGCCGCGCTCATTCCGATAATCGATCATGGCTGCCAATGAAGTAGATTTGCCGGAACCTGTCGCGCCGACAAACAATGCGAGCCCCCGCTTCGTCATGGCAATATCTTTCAGGATCGGCGGAAGGCCGAGCTTTTCGATCGGGAGGATTTCCACTTTGATTTGACGAATGACGATACCGACGTTCCCGCGCTGCCGAAACACATTGACGCGAAAGCGGCCGAGGTCCGGATAGTACAAGGCCAGATTCATTTCCATCGTCTCCTCAAATTCCTTCCGCTGCCGGTCCCGCATAATGGCCAGCGCAAGCGCCTCGAGGTTTTCATTGGTGACGATCTCGTCTCCAATCGGCTGGATCGTGCCCTGAACGCGATAATTGGCGGGAAGATCGACCGTTAAATAGACGTCGGACGCATCGCGGTCCACCATGACTTTTAGAAGTTGTCGAATGTCGAGCGCCATGCATTCCTCCGAAGGGGTAGAAGCCTCATCGGCCCAGGCGGCGCAAAAGGGGAACTAGGCCGCGCCGATGGCGGTTCCTGCAAAGAGACTGGGACTCATGCTGCGGGACTGCGCTTCGGCCTTGGTAATGGAGCCCCGCGCCACAAGGTCAACCAACGCCATATCCATCGTCTGCATGCCGTCTTTCTGACTCGCCTGCATGATGCCGGGAATTTGATGGAGCTTCGCCTCACGAATCAAGTTGCGTACCGCGGTGGTGGCCGTCATGATCTCCAAGGCGGCGACCCGGCCGCCGTTTTTCTTCTTGACCAGGGTTTGCGTCATGACCCCTTCGATGGATTCGGCGAATTGCGCGCGGATCTGCGCCTGTTGATTGGGTGGAAATACGTCGATGACACGGTCAACGGTTTTGTACGCGCTCGACGTGTGCAATGTTCCGAAGACCAAATGGCCGGTTTCCGCGGCGGTCAGCGCTAGTTGAATGGTATCGAGGTCCCGCATTTCTCCGACCAGAATGATGTCCGGATCTTCGCGCAGCGCGGACTTCAGCGCATTGGCGAAGGAGTGGGTGTGCGCTCCCAGTTCACGTTGGTTGATGAGGCATTTTTTGGATTTGTGAACGAACTCGATAGGATCTTCGATCGTCAGAATGTGGCCTTCAAATGTTTCGTTGAGATAGTTGATCATGGCCGCGAGGGTTGTGGATTTGCCGGAACCGGTCGGGCCGGTCACGAGAATCAGTCCTTTTTCTTTATCGCAGAGCTGTCGCACGACGGGAGGCATGTTAAGCTGTTCGAGCGGAAGAATTTTTGTCGGAATCGTCCGAAAGACCGCGCCTTCCCCTCGTCGCTGCATGAAGACGTTGACCCGGAAGCGTGCGATGTCTCCCATCTCGAACGAAAAATCACACTCATGATGCTCTTCAAAGATTCGCCGTTGCGAATCGCTCATCATGTCGTAGACCATGGCATGGACTTCTTGTTTGCTGAGGGGAGGATGGTCGAGCTTTTTGATTTCCCCATTCAGCCGTAACATCGGAGGCTCTCCGGAGCTCAAGTGACAGTCCGACGCTCCTTGCTGAACCCCAAACCCTAACAGCTGCGCGATGTCCATCGTTCCCTCCGTCAGACAAACCTGACTCAAGTAGCTAGGCCCTAGGCCATTGTAAGTATAACGTATCTTTCGATTCTGTCTATGCGAGCAAGCCCTGCTCATGACCAGCCTGTTGAAAGGCTGCAAGGGCTTGATCCAGCTGTTCGAGGGTATGTTCCGCAGTCACTGTGGTTCGGATGCGGCTGGTTTTCGACGGTACTGTTGGAGGTCTCACAGCCGGCGCATAGATATTCAGTTCGAGAAGGCGCTCTGCGAATGCGGTTGCTTTTTGGGCGTCACCGATGAGAATCGGCATAATCGGGCTGACCGTGGGAGACAATCGAAACCCCATGGCTTGGAGTCCGTCGTAGAAATAGGTACGGTTCTTCCACAAACGGACAAGCCGTTGCGGCTCAGATCGCAGGAGGCGGATGGCGGCTGTCGTGGCCGCTGCAGTGGCTGGTGGTGGGGCAGTCGAGTACATGAACGGTCGCGACCGATTTATGAGGTACTGGATTAGACTTGAAGGACCGACTACATAAGCGCCGCTGGTTCCGAACGCTTTGCTGAATGTCCCCATGTGAAAGGGGATTCGTGAGGCGACGCCAAAATGTTCCAATGTGCCGCGTCCTGTCTGACCCATGACGCCTGTCCCATGAGCATCATCTATGAAAAGTTGGGCACCGTGCCGTTCCGTTAATTCCGCGATGTCGAGCAATGGTGCAGCATCGCCGTCCATACTGAAAATACCTTCGGTGATGACCAGAGTCCGATGGCCCGCTGGCCGTTTTGAGAGCAATCCGCGAAGTTGCCGCATATCCCCATGGCGAAAGACACGAAACTCAGCGTAGCTGAGTCGGCATCCATCAATAAGGCTTGCATGACACAGTCGATCGGCCAGAATGAGCCCAGCGGAGTCGATCAAGGCGGGGATCAAGCCGATATTCGCCAGATATCCGGAGCCAAATACCAGCGCGGACTCCGTTTGCTTGAAGTCGGCCAACTCTGTTTCCAGTTCCATGTGAGGCGTAAGTGTTCCTGAAATGAGTCGCGATGCGCCGGCCCCGACCCCGAATCGTTCGGTCGCTTCGATGGCCGCCTGTTTAAGGCGCGGATGAGCGGCCAGTCCGAGGTAATCATTGGAGGCCATCAATAAGATAGGCCGTTCTCCTATCGTTACGATGGGCCCAGTCGGAGAGTCGATCGGTCGCAGAGAACGAAGCAGATGGCGCGCTTCGAGGGAACGCAAGGTGTCATCAAACATGCTTAGGAGATCCGGGTGGAGAGAGTGAGCGTATGGTACGCTATACTGCACGTAAAATGGCTGTCAATGGAAGCGACTCCGCCGCCCTTTTTAGCGCACTCCTTCGATTGACAACCCCCCGGCAACCTTGTATAAGGCCTCGCACCATGTCGTACCGAATTCGGATTCCCAATAAAATCACACCTACCGATGAAGCTCATATGATGAGTGGGTTGGAGCGGGCTGGGCTGTTTCTGCAACAGCGTAGTCGTCATATTTTCATCGCGGTGGGGGTGCTGTTTCTTGCCTTCACTATTGTTGGGGTGGTGGTCTGGATGGATCATCGCAATACACAGCAAGCGATGGATCTCACGCATCAAGCCACGCGACTGTACCTGGACCGACCTCTCGATAAGCCGCAACAAGCGGACGCGAACCTTAAGCAAGCTATTATTCTGTACCGGCAAACGCTGGATCAACATCCACGGACACCCAGCGCGCCCGTTGCGCTTTTTCAGCTCGCCAATGCCTTGGTCCAAGCGAATGACGTGCCCGCCGCGATCGAGAGCTATCAGAAATATGTCGCCATGTATCCCGACAACAAGCCGCTACTCGGGATGGTATTGCAACGCCTTGGCTACGCCTATTTGCTAAAAGGGGATTTTGCAGAGGCGACAAAGGCGTTTACGGCGGCACTCGATATGCCGGGGACCTTGAACAAAGATCAGGTGCTCTATGAACTGGGTAAAATCGAGGAGGCTCAATCCCGTCCCGAAGGCGCGCTAGTCCGCTACCAAGACCTAACAAAGACCTACCCCAATTCTCCCTTCGCAGGTGAGGCGACTGTTCGATCCAAGGCGTTGGAAATGAAAACGACGTCTTCCGGAGCTGCCGGCTCAACGGCGCCAATACCTATAGAAACCAAGAAATAAGTCAGGCGAACTCGGCGGGAATGCGGACGATCAATGTCCCGAGCCGATGGTGAGTAAATCGCCGGGTTTGATGCCGCGCGTGGAGAGGCTATTTCGCGCTTTAAGCTGGGCGACGGTGAGGTGAAAGCGTTTCGCGATCGTCCACAGAGAGTCTCCCCCCTGTACGCGATACGAGCCTTTCGAGGCGATTGGACCCCTCGTTTTCTTCACGAGGATCGGAGTCGGCCTCCATACCGGGACTTTGTCCAGGTTCTGCATGACAACGCCTTGGCTGCCGACCGGAACCTTTAAATGGTAATTCTGGTCGTCGGGCGGAGTGACATCGCGCCGCAACTCGGGATTCAGACGACGGAGCTCAAGAAACGAAATGCCTGCGGCCGCCGCAAGCGGTTGAAGCGCAATCGCACGGTGGACAATGACTTCGTCGAATTGATGCGGTGCCGGGGGATCTTGAGCGAATCCATATTGATCGGGATTCTTCGCGATGATCGTCGCGGCCATAAAGCGGGGGACATATTCTTTTGTTTCGCGGCGAATATGTTTGGTCTGCGCAATCTCCCAAAAGCTGTCGGCGCGCGTTTTCTGAAGCGCCCGCATGACCTTACCTTCCCCGGCGTTATAGGCGGCCATAGCTAACGGCCACGCTCCGAATAGGTCGTACAAATCGCGAAGATAGCGAGCCGCTGCGATGGTCGATTTGATGGGATCTCGGCGTTCATCCACATATTGATCGACCCGTAGACCATAGACGATGGCAGTGCCTTTCATGAACTGCCACGGACCCGTCGCCCTCGCCCTCGAATAGGCATGAGGATTGAATCCACTTTCAACGAGGGAGAGGTAGACGAGATCGCTGGGGAGATTGAACTGCGAGAAGATATTTTCCACCAGCGGCTTATAGTGACCCAACCGAGTGAGCCACTCTTCGAACCGGTGGCGGATGGCGATGTGGAAGAATCGTATATGGCTTTCTACCTTATCATCCCGCACGATGGCGAGATTGAGGATCGAAGCGACTTCGTCTTTGGGAAGGGGGACGCCTGAGAGCCCTTTCAACTCATGGTCCTGAGATTTGAAAAGCTCGTCGAACCGAGAGGGAAGGGAAAAACGGGGGTGCAGCGTCAAGGGGTTGTCCGAACCTGATTCAATCTCTAAAGATGGAGATCCGCTTTCGAGATTTGATCCTTCGTGGACAGGCTCAGAACTGTCGGCGTTATCGTATTCATCGTCCGCGGTAATATCGGGCGCAAAAGTTGGACTATCGAGGGTTAACCGGCTTGAAAAAGCCGGCGGTGGTGGGCCCAAGACACCGACCCCGAGTCCTAAGAAGCTTATGAACAATAAATAGAACAGCGGCTTCGAGGAATTAGGACAGGACATAAACCTCCCTAAATCTACATGGAAAATAACAGGATAGCCCGTACCGCCAACGCGTAGAGTAGCGGTCCAATGCATTGTTGTCAAGCATCCGGCATTGCGCTTTACGATCTGAAATCAGCGTCGCGGTAGCAGTTTAATCGTCCACTAGGACCCTGTTGCATCCTGCAAGCCACTGAAATCATGACACTACTCACCATTTGCAATCTTGACAGTCAGATAGGGGTATGGTAGCGTTACGCCCTTCCTCAAGTCTGGATCCACCGGACCCATTGTAAGGAGAAATGACGATGTTGAAACGTTATTTGTTGGCCCCAGGGCCGACCCCGGTTCCCCCTGAAGTGCTGCTGGCGATGGCCAGACCGATCATTCATCACCGGGCACCTGAATTTGCCCCCATCTTCGGTGAGGTCCGCGAGGACCTCAAATGGCTCTTTCAAACAAGAAATGATGTCTTAATCCTGGCCTCCTCTGGTACCGGCGGTATGGAAGGAGCTGTGGCTAACTTTCTGTCGCCGGGTGACAAAGCCCTTGTCATCAACGGTGGAAAATTTGGCGAACGCTGGGGAAAGTTATGTAAAACCTTTGGGGTGCAGGTGACGGAGATTAAGGTCGAATGGGGACAAGCCGTTCATCCTCAGGCGGTTGCCGATGCCTTGAAAAAAGACCCTTCGATTAAGGCGGTGTTTGTTCAAGCCAGTGAAACATCGACGGGCGTGGCGCATCCGACGAAAGCGTTGGCCGAAGTAGTAAAGCAACATGAAGGAACTATTCTTGTCGTAGATGCAATCACGGCGTTAGGTGTGTTCGACATCCAGACAGACGCATGGGGAATCGATGTGGTCGTCACAGGGTCGCAGAAGGCGCTCATGCTACCGCCTGGGCTTGCGTTTGTGAGTGTGAGCGACAAGGCGTGGCAAATGGCCGAGAAGGCAAAAAACGCGGCGTTCTATTTTAATTTTAAGAAAGAACGGGAAGCGCAGACCAAGAATCAAACGGCCTATACGCCGGCGGTCTCGATGATCCTCGGCTTGCAAGAAGTATTGAGGATGCTGAAGGCTGAAGGCTTGGAGAACGTGTTCTTACGCCAGACTCGGCTGGCTCATGCCATGCGTGAAGGAGTGAAGGCCGCTGGTCTGTCGTTGTTTCCGAAGGACTCGCCGAGTGACGCCTTGACGGCAATTTCGTCGCCGGAGGGCGTAGACGGACAAGCCATCTATAAAAACCTTCGGGTGCAATATGGGATGACCGCGGCCGGCGGTCAAGACCATCTGAAGGGCAAGATTTTCCGCGTGTCGCACATGGGTTACATGGACACCTTTGATGTGATCATGACGATCGCCGCGATCGAGATGGTGCTAAAAGGGCTGGGGCATTCCGTGAAGCTAGGCAGTGGCGTGGCCAAAGCCCAAGAACTCCTCATGGCCTAACCCAAATGAAAGATAACCTTTCTCATTGAGGCAGATGTGAAGATTTTAGTCAGCGACAGCCTATCCAAGCAGGGAGTGGAGATTCTCCAGAAAGCCGGGTTCACCGTCGATGTGAAGACGAAGCTCACGAAAGAGGAGCTGCTGAAGGAGATCAAGTCGTACGACGGTCTGGTAATTCGATCGGGGACGAAAGTCACCGCTGAAGTAATCGCTGCAGCCGACAAGCTCAAAGTCGTGGGTCGGGCAGGATCGGGCTTGGATAACGTGGACACACAGGCGGCAACACGTCGCGGCATCGTCGTGATGAATACGCCCGGTGGAAATACCGTTACGACCGCGGAGCATACGATGGCCATGCTCTGTGCCATGACTCGGCGAATTCCGCAAGCCACTGCATCCATGAAGTCCGGCAAATGGGAAAAAGAAAAATTCATGGGCGTAGAGCTCTACAATAAGACGCTCGGCATCGTGGGCATTGGGCAGATCGGCGGATATCTGGCCAAATTGGCCCAGGGAATCTCGATGAACGTGATCGCGTACGACCCCTATATGGCAGAAGAACGCGCGCGCAAAATGGGCGTGGAGATCGTGGATCTTCCCGAGCTGTTTCGTCGAGCGGATGTGATTTCCGTCCATACGCCATTAACAGCGGAGACCAAGTCCTTGATCGATTCCGCGGCGATTGCGCAGATGAAAACAGGAGTCATGATCGTCAATTGTGCGCGAGGCGGGATCGTCAATGAAGCCGACCTGGTTGAGGCGCTGAAGTCCAAGAAAGTGGCCGCTGCCGCGTTCGATGTATTCGACGACGAACCGGTCAAGTCCGACCATCCTCTGCTGGCACTGGATAACTTTATTTCCACCCCGCATATCGGAGCCTCCACCACAGAGGCGCAGGAAAATGTGGCGATCGGAATCGCGGAGCAAATCGTGGACTATTTCACGAAGGGCATTGCGCGCGGCGCCGTGAATATTCCATCTGTCTCGCCCGAATTGTTGCCGACTTTACAGCCGTATTTGGCGCTGGCCGAGAAGATAGGACTGCTTCAAGCCCAATTATATGAAGGTGGATTGGAGCGCGTAACGGTCGAATATGGCGGAGAAGTGGCATCGTTATCCGTCGCACCCTTGACTATTGCCGTCCTCAAAGGGCTGCTCACGCCGATCTTAGAAGATGCTGTGAACTTCGTGAATGCGCCTGTTATTGCAAAAGAGCGTGGGATCGAGGTTAAGGAAGTGAAGAGCAGCGATGCCGGAGACTTTACCAGCGTCATCCGTGTTCGTGTCGATGCCGGGAAAAAGCCCCATCGTCTCGCCGGCACGCTATTCCATCGCAAAGAGCCACGCATCATCGAAATCGATAATTTTCAGGTCGAAGTCATTCCCGAAGGCCATATGCTACTGATTCTGAACGTTGATAAACCCGGTGTGATCGGAGCCGTCGGGCAAGTACTCGGCGAACACAACATTAATATTGCCCGCATGCAGTGTTCACGGGAAGAGCGCGGCGGCAACGCACTCTTGATTATCGGCTTGGACGCTCCTTTGCCTGCCGGAGTCCATGAGACCATTAAGCGGGGGCCGCATATTCTTTCTGTCACCTTAGCCGATCTTTCAAAGTCATCCTAACGTCCGGGTCTCGTACGATGCTTCCGTCCTCTTCATCCCATCGGCGCCGGAAGTTTCCAGACGCTGCTCGTTCTTCCTCCCACACCCACGAGCGTTCCCTCATACCCGTGGGCATGGCGACAATCTTGCCCCGCACGGCACAGCGAGTGCGTCATCTTGAAGCGATCTTGCTCTCGACGTTGGGACGATGGGGCTATCAGGAAATTATTCCTCCCACATTCGAATACCTCGATGTGCTTCAAGCGGGGCTTGAACCCGATCTGATTGAACAAGGATACAAATTCTCCGATCGTACGACGGGCCGCATTCTTCTCCTCCGGCCAGACGTGACGGCGCAGATAGCCCGCATTGTCGCGATGGGTATGGTTGGGTCTCAGATGCCATTGCGTCTTTGTTACCGAACGACGGTGTTTCGACACGAACCGGAACATGCCGGTCGAGAGCGCGAGATCTTTCAGGTTGGCGTCGAGTTGATCGGGATCGATTCCGTGGCAGCCGATGCGGAAATGATTGCGCTCATGAGCGACTGTCTAGAGCAGTTGGGCCTACATGATTTCAAAATTTCACTCGGCCATGTGGGATTTTTCAAAGCCTTGCTGGCCAAGTCTGGTCTCTCCGCGGAGGGGCAAAAACGTGCGGAGCAAGCAGCATCTCGCAAGGATTTGCCTCACCTTGAAGAAATCCTTTTGAAGGAGCAGGTAGCCAAGATTCGCGCGCGTGCCATCCTGGAAACGCCTGGATTATATGGCAAGCAAGAGGTGCTGAGACGAGGCAGGATGCTCGCAGGGCGAGATCCTCATTTGCGCCGGCCACTGGACCGGCTCACCCAGGTCTATGAACTGTTAACGGCGTCGGGCTTACAAGACCGTCTCTTATTGGATCTGGGGGAGTTTCGCGGATTCGATTACTATGATGGCTTGGTTTTTGAAATATTTGCCAAGGGACTGGGTTGTGAAATTGGAGGCGGGGGGAGGTACAACCACTTGATCGGTCGTTTTGGCCGCGATCTTCCCTCCACCGGTTTTGCATTCGATGTCGATCGTCTCTTTCAAAGTATGGAGCGGGTGGACGGTGAGCCGGTGCAATCCGATATCAATTGTCTGATCTGCAGTGCGACCGATCGACCTCAGGATGCATTCGAGACCGCGCGCGTGTTGCGGCAAGCAGGATGCAACGTCATCTTGGGTCATGTATTCGGGACGGGTTCTCGTGCCCGCCGTCTTATGCGCGAGGAGGGACAGCGTTTGGGAGCCCGAGTGACCGTCTTGGTTGGAGGTGCGGGTTGGTCCAAAGAGGAAGCGATGATTCTAGCGCCGTCTAAGGCTGCATCGCGTACCGTCAAAATTAAAGAATTGCCTCACTTGCTTCGTCCGTAACTGGAACAGGTCATAGATCGATGAAGACGATGGCGATGGGGCGTTCCGATCAATCAGAGCCCAGACTCCCTCCTCAAAATCTCGAAGCGGAACAGTGCATCCTCGGAGCTATTCTCTTGGACAATCCCGCCATGGCCAAGGCTATGGAGCTGATCACCGAGGACGATTTTTATCGAACGTCTCACAAGAAGATTTACTATGCGATGTTGGGCCTTTCCGAGCAAGGAGAGGTTATCGATCACATCACGCTGACCGAATACCTCAAGGTCAAGGGTGAACTGGAGAGCGTGGGCGGTTCGGCATATCTCGCCGAACTGCTTCAAGCCGTGCCGACCGCTGCAAACATTAAGTATCACTGTCGGATCGTGCGGGATAAGGCGCTACTCCGTGGATTGATCACGACGTCCACGGATATTATTGCGCGGGGATACGATGAGGCTGCGCCGGTCGACGATCTATTGGATTTTGCCGAACGCTCTGTGTTCAGCCTCGCGCAAGGCAAACTCGGTCGTTCTTTTATACGAGTGAAGGAAATCATCAAGGAGAGTCTCGATTATGTCGATGTCCTCTCCAAGCGCGACCACAAGACCGTGACGGGAGTGCCGACCGGCTATGCGGAGATCGATGAACTCACCGCCGGATTACAGCCATCCGATTTGGTCGTGATTGCCGCCCGGCCCAGCATGGGCAAAACCAGCTTAGCGTTGGGCATCGCGCAGTATGCGGCCATTAAACACGAGCAGGTGATCGGTATTTTTAGTCTGGAAATGTCAAAGGCGCAACTCGTGCTACGTATGCTGAGTTCCGAGGCGCGCGTCGACTCTCATGCATTACGGACGGGCAGATTACAAAAGGAAGATTGGTGGCGCCTGGCGGAAGCCGCCGGAAAACTCGAACAGGCGTCGATTTTTATCGACGATTCAGGCGCGCTGACTGTGCAGCAAATGCGCGGGAAGGCACGGCGACTCAAGGCGGAGCAAAAGCGCCTCGATCTCATCATTGTCGATTATTTGCAATTGATGCAAGGCCGCAGCGATGCGGAGTCACGCCAACAAGAAATCTCGGATATCTCACGTTCGTTAAAAGCGCTGGCCAAAGAACTCAATGTCCCGGTCGTGGCGCTCTCTCAGTTAAGTCGAGCTGTGGAAGCCCGCAAACCTCCGATTCCCATGCTCGCCGATTTGCGAGAAAGCGGCGCCATCGAACAAGATGCTGACATTGTCATCTTTATTTACCGCGATGAAGTCTATGATTCGGAGTCGGAGAAAAAAGGTATCGCAGATATTTTGGTGAGAAAGCACCGCAATGGTCCCACCGGCGATCGGCAACTTGTCTTCTTGGATAAATTTGCAAAGTTTGAAAACTTAGAAGAACACCATACCGTTTGACACCCCCCCTCTTGAACCTTATAATTTGATCGTGCGGGCCTTCCTTCCTTACTCACCACCAGGTTAGGAGTAGAGATGATCAGGTCTGTCTATGTGGCTTACTCGGCACAGGCTAGATGGGTGACAACCGTATTCCCGCTCACGATCCTACTCTCCACGGTGCTCTCTTGTACGACCACCACTCCGTCTGTTGAGACGCGACTGGTTTCGACGTCCCAATCGATACAGGCGGCGCCGCCGCCGACACCGCTTCCGAAAGATTCACGCGCGTACTACCATTTTTTACTGGGCTATGAAGCGGAGCTCAATCAAGACACGACTCAAGCGATTCGAGAATACCAATTGGCGTTAAAAAGCGATCCGTCGTCCGCTTTCATGAAGTCACGCTTGGCGGTTCTCTACTTTTCGCTGGGCGATATGGGGCATGCGGTCGAGATTGCCGATCAACTATCCCAGGCCGGCTGCCGTGATGGTCAAACCTGCATGTTGCTCGCCGGCATTTATGCCAAGGCCGAGCAAAGCGAGAAAGCGTTGCGGCTCTATGATCGAGCCATCGAACTGGATGCCGGTCAAAGCGAGGCATATTTTTCCAAGGGGGTGCTGCTGGTTAACCTGAAGCGTCTCGATGAGGCAGAACGCGCTTTTGAATCGGGCATCGAGCATTCCAAGGATTCGCCTATCGGCTATTACTATTTGGGCCGTATCGAAATCGAGGCCAAGCAGTTCGATCGGGCAATCCACCATTTGGAGCAGGCGATTCACATCAATACGCATTTCGAACCGGCGTATATGGCGCTCTCCGCACTCTATGAAACGCAACAGGATCGCCCCGCCGCCATTGCCGTCTATCGCAAATACCTTCAGGTAGTCAACCCTCAGAACAAAGAAGTCCGCCATCATCTCATTCGCCTATACTTACAGGACAAATCCTATCGAGAAGCGTTAGGTGAACTGGAAACGATGTTGCGGGAAGATCCCGACGATTTGGATACGCAGCTTCGTCTGGGGTTGGTCTATGGCGAGCTGAAAGACTATTCCAAAGCGATTACCCAGCTGACGAAAATCTTGGTATCGCGGCCGGCCGAGCTGCGCGTGCGCGATTACTTAGGGCTCATGTATGAGGAATTGAAGGAGTACGACAAGGCCATCGAGGCCTATCAGGAAAACTTGAGGGTGCAGCCTACCTATGCCGATGGCCATCTGCATTTAGGATTTCTCTATTATCGCTTAAAGCGATCGGCGGATGCGATTCCCCATCTGGCGGAGGTCGTCAAACAGAATCCTAAGCAATCCGACGCCTATCTCCTGCTTGGGCTGACCTATCTGCAATCGGAACAATATGCAGCGGCCTCGCAGGCCTTCGAAGAAGGAATTCGCTATAATCCCGGCAATCCTGACCTTCATTTTAATCTGGGGACAGTCTACGACAAGTTGAATCGGTTTGATGACGTCGTTCGCACAATGGAGTCGACCCTCAAGTTGGATCCAAAGCACGCGGACGCATTGAATTACCTTGGGTATACCTACGCCGATCGGGACATGAAAATTTCCGAAGCCGTGGAACTTACTCAGCGTGCTGTGTCGTTGAAGCCAGATAATGGGTATTATGTGGATAGCCTCGCCTGGGCTCTCTTTAAGATGGGACGGTTGGATGCGGCCAGGGCGGAAATCATCAAGGCCGCGACCCTGGTAAAAGACGACCCCGTGATCTATGAACATCTGGGCGAAATTAATATGAAGCAGAATTTACGGCATGAAGCGAAAGAAGCCTGGCTACATTCGTTGGAGCTTGATCCATCCAACGCCAAACTCATCGAGCGCTATAAGGACAGCGGTTTTGGTGACCCTACCTTGGAAGAACGTGTACGAGACGCCAAGCGACGGGTGTCGCAAAATACTTCTTCACAGAAATTAACCCCTTAAGCAGGTTTTATCCCTGCCGCTCTTATCCGTCGAATCCCTGACCGCCGTATACCAAATCTTGTCCCTAAGTATCAAACAATGGAAACCTGTGTATGATTCTGTACCAACCACACCTATGGCAATATCCTAAGTAATTGAAAATATGTGATGCTGCTGTGACGGTTCATCGGCATGAAAGGTGCAAACTCTCCTCCTTAACTTCGGAAAGTCATCCAAGGCCAATAAAGGGGCAGTGAGTTAACAAAAGGAGGGTCACCATGTTGAAGTCGTTACGCAGTAGTAAGGGTTTTACACTGATCGAGTTGATGATCGTCGTGGCGATCATCGGAATCTTGGCCGCCATCGCGATTCCGAACTTCTTGCAGTATCAGTTGAAGTCGAGGCAGTCCGAAGCCAAGACGAACCTCGGGGCTATTAAAACGTCCGAAGTCGCGTTTCAGGCCGAGCGAGGCTGCTTCGTTGGGGTGGCTGCGGAGGGTGTGGTGGCGCCCGCTGGCGGTACAAAGACGACTCCATTTACCTGGGGCGCTGGTGCACCCGCAAGTGCACCCGGCACTCTATGGTGTACTGCTGTGTTTGCGGGAACCTTCAACGACATTGGGTTCGTGGCAACCGGTAATGTGATGTACAGATATGGTGTAGATGCAACGACGGTTGCGGCCCCCGGACTCTATACACAGGCCACTTCTTGTGCTCCGTACGCCGGTGCTACCATGACTGCTGCCACTGGAGTTGCTGGTAATAATAACTTTGTTGCAGTCGCTAAATCCAATCTGGATGGTGATGCCAGCGTGTCAACCTGGGATTCCTCGGTTGACCACGGCAGCAACGATTGTACCGTCGGTGTGTTTTAAGCTGGTCTAGTTAAGTCGCCAGCGATCCCGGCAGCCTCCAATGGCTGCCGGGATTTCCTTGTCTTATCGTACCGCACTGCAATGACATTTCAGCGCTTCCTCAAAGTATGAAAGGCTTTTTATTTCTCAAGTCGTCATTCGTTGGCATTGTTGTGATCCTCCTGCTTGCTAGCATCGGATGGCTCCAATTTTCTCTTGATACTCTTCACGACCGTCCTGTTGATCAGATTGAAAGCCTCGCGCAACTTCCCAAGGGTCAATATCTCAAACGAGTCTCACTCGGCTATCATCATCTAGGAGCCGATCTGCTCTGGCTGAGGCTTGTACAAGTTCTTGGGAAAAAGCGGAACACGGCGGACGAGTATGAGTGGATGTATCACGCTCTAGATGTCATTACGACACTCGATCCACAATACTCCTACGCATACGAAGTCGGTGGCACTGTATTGACCGAACTGGCGCATAGGGTAGATTTGAGTAATCGCATTCTCGAGAAAGGGCACGAGGCGAATCCGACTGTCTGGCGACTCCCATTTGATCTGGGATATAACCATTTCTTTTATCTGGGAGACCCAGGAAAGGCGGCGGATTATATTGCGCAAGCCGCCCGTTTGCCAGGAAGGCCCGCATATCTTCCCGGCCTTGCGACTCGAATGTACGCCGAAGCTCAGAATCCTGACGTGGCATTAGACTTCCTGGCCGCGATGTGGGCGCAAACAGAAAATACCTATGTGAAGTCTGAACTCGAAACCCGGATGAAAGAGCTGATTATCGAACGCGATATTCGTCATCTCGAAGCGGCCGTGACTCATTACCGCGATCGAAACGGGACATTTCCCAAACACATTCGAGAGCTGATACGCGCGGGCGAGGTCAGTGGGATACCGGAAGAACCGTTTGGGGGAGAATACATTTTGGATGCGGCTTCCGGACACATACATAGCAGCACCCATCCGAAACGATTACGCGTCATCCGCCCCGAAGAAGCGATCAAGTCGCCTCCTCAGTATGGGTGGACCAAATGACACTCAATAGTGCGACCGACGTAGTTCTGAAAACCCAAGCACTCCGAAAGGTGTTTAAGGTCGGCTTTTGGGGCCGCCAAGTCACGGCGTTGGAAGGCTTGGATCTGGAGGTGCGACGTGGGGAAGTGTTTGGGTTTTTGGGACCCAATGGCGCCGGCAAGACGACCACACTGAAAATCTTAATGGGGCTGATCTATCCAACGAGCGGCCATGCCTGGATCCTTGGACAGGAGATCGGCACGACACGCGTCAAACATCAGATCGGTTTTCTCCCCGAATCCCCATACTTTTATGACTATCTGACCGCCGTGGAGTTTCTCCGTTTCTATGGGCAATTGTTCAACTTACATGGGGCGCCGCTGTCTCGTCGGATTGATGACCTTCTACAAATGGTCGGCCTCTCCCATGTTTCCCATTTGCAGCTGCGGAAATTTTCAAAAGGCATGCTTCAGCGTATTGGCATTGCCCAAGCGTTGATCAACGATCCTCACCTCGTGGTCTTGGATGAACCGATGTCAGGGTTGGATCCGATTGGGCGTAAAGAAGTGCGCGATCTCATCCTAAGTCTGAAGGAGGCTGGAAAGACGATTTTTTTCAGTTCCCACATTCTGCATGACGCCGAAGTCTTGTGCGATCGTGTCGGTATCCTCGTGAAAGGCCGTCTTGTGGCGATGGGGAAGGTCAATGAACTGGTTGGAGGCACGTCGGCATCTTCGATCGAAGTCGTGGTGCAAGGACTTGGAGAGGAAGGGCTCGCACATGTGCGGCCTTTAGTTGAAAAATCGGTCCTTCAAGGTGATCAGGTACTTCTGGTGTTGAATGGTCAGAAGCATGTGGATGGAGTGCTTGATATTATCCGAGCCGCCAAGGCCACGTTAATCTCTTTGTCTCCTCAAGCCAGCTCGCTGGAAGACCTCTTTATGAAGCAAGTGAAAGAACGAGAGGGCGTGAGCGCACAATGAGACGTATCCTATCGATAGGCCTGAACACCTTTCGTGAAACCCTTCGAGAAAAGCTTCTTTACAACCTTCTCATCTTTGCGTTGCTCATGATCGGGAGTTCGATGCTGCTGTCCCGACTGACGCTCGGCGATGCGAATCGACTGATCCTTGATTTGGGATTGGCAAGCATCAACCTGTTTGGTGTGATCATTGCGATTTTTGTCGGAATCGGGTTGGTTAGCAAAGAGATTGACAAAAAAACGATCTACACCATTGTATCGAAGCCAGTCCCGCGTTACGAGTTTTTGCTTGGCAAATACGTTGGTTTAGGCATTACGCTCCTGACCAATACCGCGATCATGGTCGTCGGTTTGCTGTCGGTCTTGCAAATAATGCAGGTGCCTATTGAGCTGGTCCTCTTCAAATCGCTCCTATTGATCTTCATCGAGCTTTTGGTGGTAACCGCGGTGGCTCTCTTGTTTTCCACCTTCACCAGTTCGACGCTCAGTGCTATTTTTACTCTCGCGGTGTACGTCATCGGCCATCTTTCCGGCGACCTCAAAGCCCTCGGAGAAAAACTCGACGGCGTCAGCCAAGGGGTTCTCACCACGCTATACTATGTGATGCCGAACCTTGAACGATTCAATCTTAAAGGACATGTGATTCATCAATTGAATGTCGGCACATCTGATATGGCGTTGATTATTTGCTACGGCCTGGCCTATGCGACCCTTATGCTCACGGTGGCCGCCATTATCTTTCAACGAAGAGATTTCCAGTAGGGTTGATGGTCATCCCCTCGAACGGTCCCGTACGTCTATCGAGATCTACTTGCATTGGGTTGTCAGTCCATGTATTCATTAGCATGTGAGTCTCTAAATAGTGGGGAGGAATAGTATGTCGCTGCTCGAAAAGATTCGCAATCACTCCGCAGTCGTTGGGGTCGTCGGGTTAGGCTACGTGGGGCTTCCGCTCGCTGTCTTGCAGGCAAAGACGGGATTTCGGGTCTATGGCATTGATGAAGTCGCGGGAAAGGTGGAGCGGATCAACCGCGGTGAAAACTACATCTCTGACGTGGAGGACCAGGATCTCCGTGATGTCGTGAATAAAAAGCAGTTTACCGCTACGAGCGATTTCAGCACGCTCGGCAAATGCGACATTGTACTCATTTGCGTGCCGACCCCGTTAACGCGGAACAAGGAGCCCGACATCAGTGCCATTCTGAAGGTCACCAACGAGTTGGCGAAGTATGCCCACCCGGATATGCTCGTGGTCTTGGAGAGTACGACCTACCCGGGGACCACTGATGAAGTGATGATGCCGATCCTCACCAAGAATGGACTGAAGGTTGGGGACACGCTCTTCATGGCATTTTCTCCGGAGCGCGTCGACCCCGGAAATGCGGCGTTTAAAACGCAAAATACGTTCAAGCTGGTGGGAGGGGTGACTCCTGCCTGCTTGCCGGTCGCACAAGCCTTCTACGAGCAATCCATCGTCAAAATATTTCCGCTGTCTTCCTCTCGCGTGGCGGAAATGGCGAAGGTGTTTGAAAATGTGTTTCGATCGGTCAACATCGCGCTCGTTAATGAATTGGCTATCTTGTGTGACCGCATGAAACTGAATGTCTATGAAGTGATCGATGCGGCCGCCACCAAAAATTTCGGGTTTATGCCCTTTTATCCAGGGCCCGGCGTGGGAGGACATTGCATTCCGCTCGATCCCTACTATTTGGCTTGGAAGTCCAAAGAGTATGACCTGCATACTCGCTTCATCGAGTTGGCGGGTGAGATCAACGAAGGCATGCCGTACTATGTCGTGGCCAAGCTTCAAAAAGTCCTCAATAAGCATGGCAAGTGTTTGAATGGCGCCAAAGTGTTGGTGTTGGGCGTGACCTATAAGGCTGACGTGGAAGATCCGCGTGAAACTCCGGCGTTGAAAGTTATGGAATTGCTTCAACGCGAAGGCGCGAACCTGAGCTACGCCGATCCATTCGTGCCCAACGTGACCATTGAAGAACATTCCTATCAAGCCGTCACGTTGACCAAAGAGCGTGTGCAGCAGAGTGACTGCGTATTGCTTCTGACCGCGCATTCGGCTTTCGACTATGACATGGTCGCCAGCAATGCGCCGGTCGTTTTCGATACCCGAAACGGCACCAAGAAAGTGAAAGGAAGTAAGGATAGGATTGTCTTGCTGTAACCAATCGGGCTGCATGTTGCCGCCGGTCCTGAATCCTCTGGCGGCCGTACATCTTTCCCTGCTCCCATCCAGCCACGGTACGGGCTATACCATGCATACGGTATGGCCCGACCAATTTTTGCGCGGAAACTACACGTGAATATCCCATTGCTCGACTTGAAAGCCCAATACCAATCGATCCGGTCGGAAGTCTTGTCCGCAATTGAAACGGTGTGTGACGAGCAAGGCTTCATCCTAGGACCCAAGGTCACGGAGTTGGAGCGAAGCGTAGCGGCCTACGTCGGCACGGCGCATGCTGTGGGGGTGGCTTCCGGCAGCGATGCTTTGCTGCTTTCTCTCATGGCCGTCGGTGTGGGAGCGGGGGATGAAGTGATCACGGTCCCGTTTACATTTTTTGCGACGGCCGGAGCGATCTCGCGCTTAAACGCCAAGCCGGTGTTCGTAGACATTTGCGGTGATACGTTCAATATGGATCCTTCGCTAATCGAGCAAGCGATCACCCCGCGCACAAAAGCGATTATTCCTGTTCATTTGTTCGGACAGTGCGCTGAGATGGAGTCGATCATTGCCACGGCGAAGCGGCACGGGGTGGCCGTCATCGAGGATGCGTGTCAAGCCATTGGAGCGAAACGTCACGGCGTGATGGCGGGAGCGATGGGCGAGACCGGATGTTTCAGCTTTTTCCCGTCGAAAAATTTAGGCGGATTCGGCGATGGCGGAATGGTGACGACCCGCGATCAGGCGCTCCATGATGCAATGGCCATGCTGCGTGTGCATGGCAGCCACGTGCGCTATCTGCATGAGCGGATCGGAATCAACAGCCGCCTCGATGCTTTGCAGGCCGCGGTTCTCCAGGTCAAGCTCAAGTGCCTGGATCGCTGGACGCAAGGCAGGCGACGCAATGCCGCACAATACGAGCGCCTGTTTAAAGAAGCCGGGTTGAACGATCGAGTGACCTTGCCGACAACCGAGAAGGGCAATGAACATGTCTTCAACCAGTTCACCGTGCGGGCGCCGCAGCGAGATGCGCTGCGCGCATATTTGAAAGACAAGGGCGTCGGCACCGAGATTTACTATCCCGTCCCCATGCATGTGCAGACCTGCTATCGCGAACTCGGGTATCGAAAGGGTTCTTTCCCTGTTTCGGAGCAAGCGGCCGAAGAAGTGCTTTCCCTGCCTATTTATGCGGAACTTACCGGGCAGCACCTTTCCTACGTGGCCGAGATGATTGCCGCCTTCTATAGAAGCCGATAAGTAGACACTTCAGTCTCTCCTAGTCGACCTGGCCTTCGTACAGCTTCATTTCTCCAATGGCGTGCAGTGCTTTCCAAGGACTCTCAGGCTCGGCCATTGCGCTCGCATCAGGGACCTGACTTATGCGTTCACCGGAGTCCTCGGCCATTTCAATTGGCGCGTGCAGTATGAGCGGGATGCGCCGCTGGACAAGAGCGGTCTTAAGCAGATCTATTCCGATGTGTTGGCCACGTATCGCATCAAGACGAAGAAGATTGGCCCTAGTGGCGGCGCGTCGCTATGTCGCGCACTTCGACCTGAATATCTATCGTGAACGGGCGATCCTGTTTGGCGACGTCAATATGTTTACCGATCGAGATGCGTCTAGTGCAGTCCGCCCTACAGGACTGGATCATTGGAATCGCTCTCCGGCGTGTATCGCGAACAGGATCGCAGCGGCTTCGTGCAGGAATATTGGGCCGCCCAGCTGCGCTCTGCGTTCGACGTGCCAAAGCGAAGATCTTAGCACGCGTCTGACGGATTACGACATTCGTTTTTGAAGATAAATCAAGAATCCCATGAGCGTCGGCAACGGCGCGAGCACGGTGGGAAGCAACCACACCCAAATATTTTTGCCCCGCATGCGTGCTTGATCGGCGATCCAAATAAAAAGCCACACCAATAGCCCCACATAATTCAGTACGATCCAGATGGTCATGAACGGTGGTGTCGTCTGGCTTCCATCTATGGTTCCCGGTAGAAGAAAGAGAGCCACTCCCACGGCAAATCCCGCCAACAATCCGATCGCGACTTTCTTACTCCAATGAAGATACATCAAGTCCTCCGTGTTCGTATGCACTGCTGATCGCGTGATGTTGGAAATGGAACGCGAGAATCCGGTGCATTTGGCGCCTTGAAGAAGATAAAGAACGATGATGCTGTGCCGGCTTTGCTCTACCCATGCTTCTTGTCAGCGAAAGGCGCTGCACATCCAAGCCGAGCATCCGACCCGTCCTCAAAGCCGGCGGTCAGATTTCCATTCAATGGCACGTCGCGTTCATAGACGGGAAAGAAATACGGATCATTCGCAGTCAGTCCAAACTTTTTGACGAGCATCTGGTGTTGCCGCTCCGACTGGATGTGGTAACGGATTTTCGTTTGCAGCCGTAGTCCGTCGATGTCCTTGGGAAGACGATAGATAAAAGTATAGTCACGACTTGCCAGCGGCATCAGGCGATTGTCGTAGAGTTCGATGATGGCAGGCTGCCACATGATCCAACGTCCCATCGTGTCCGTCTGGCTTTCCACCGTCTGCTGGTTCCTGTCCACAATAAGAAACTCAACGGTAAAGTGCCGATCAGGATCTCCCGTCGGCAATTTGTGGCCGGCCCCCGCATTGATCACGGTAAGCGTGACCTTCACGTCCTCACCGGGCTTCGGTGCGGCCGGCTCCGCGACCACCTGTACGGCGACGGCTCGCTTGACCATCTCGGGATCGTGTCCGCCGCGCCACAGGTGTTGGCGCCCACGTCGGAGAGGTCCGTCTTTCGCGACAGGCCGTTCGATCTCCGGCATATGGCAGCTTTGACAGATGAAGCCCCGCTCCTTCATGAAGAACTTACCTTCGTATTCCGCATAGGTCCCGCACGGGCCGACATTATAAAATTGTGCCGGGCCCGAGATGACATTATGGCAGCGGTAACACACTTGGGCCGTGCGGAAATTGGGATCGAATCGAGTTGGGTGGGGCGCAGCAGAATCTTCAAATGGACCGAGAATCACGCCATCTCGGACGTGGCACGCGGCGCAGGTAATGCCTTCCTTCTGATACTCCGGATCGAACTGGAGGTTCGTCTCTTGATGCGCCTTCTCGACGCGGTTTCGCGGAATGTCTTTAATCAGCGTCGGCTGTTGATTTTCCAGTGGCGCATGGCAATTGAGGCAGACCCACGAGTGTTTGTCCTTGATCCAATAGGCATGGAAGAAAGGATCCTTGTATGCCTGCGAGTGGACACTGCTTTTCCATTCCTCGTAAATCGCCTGATGGCACTGACCGCAGGATTCGGCCTTCAAACTGTCGAGACCGGCCGGGATTTTCTGAAACGGAATAGCGTGGGCATAATCGGAGCGAAGGCCAAAAATCACCACCGGCTTCACTTCCGTGTAATAGAGGTACACGAGTCCCGCGACCACAGCCAGACCGCTTAGGACTTTGATAGCGATTCGCATGGAGCATCCGTGGAATTCATGCAATGTCAGTGACTGACGATCGGCTCACCGACCGTTTTTATCATACGAGACCGCCGGCCCGACTAGCAATGGATTGGCAAAAGTGATGCTATACTTTGTCCATACGATGGAGGGCGTATGAAACTCGTCATGCTGGCATGTCTGGTTGTTTTCTTGATGCTGATCGAGAGCCCAAGCGAGGCGCAGATCGACGTTGATGGTCGAATGGGACAGTCTAATGCGGGCGCGTTAGGAGGGCTGCCACCTGAACTGATCTCAAAAATTCAAGCGCTGGCCGTCTTACTGCAACAGAAAACAGCCGAAGGGAAGATCAACGACAGGGCGATTCAGCAACACATGCAAAGTGGAGATGCCGCCGGTGCGATTCGCGGGTTGGGTCCGGAAGCCGAGCGTTTGCTGAACGACATTAAGTCGGCATTCCAATCGAACTACAGCGAAGAATCCCTCAACGTTCTGCTGCAGGCGCTGATGAGCGCCTCCGCGACAGCCCACTAGCCATCGTCATCCCATGCTGCTCACTAGCTCGTGATCGCGCCTTCCGACGCCGACGACACGTGCCGAGAATACTTCGCCATCACACCCATCGTGTAGCGCGGCATGGGCATCTTTACCTTCTTCAAGCGCGATTTGATCTCTTTCTGTGCAAGATCGACGTCCAAGCGCCGCTTGGCGATATCGAAGGTAATCCGATCGCCGTTTTTGACCGCGCCGATTGGTCCGCCCTTGACGGCTTCCGGAGCGACGTGACCCGCCATCAGCCCATGTGTCGCGCCTGAGAAACGTCCATCGGTCAACAAGGCGACCGAATCGCCGAGCCCCGCGCCGACAATGGCCGCCGTCACCCCCAACATTTCCCGCATGCCCGGCCCCCCGGACGGACCTTCAAAGCGAATCACCACGACGTCGCCGGCCTTGATCTGATTCGCCTTCACGGCCGCGAACGCGTCTTCTTCGCGATCGAACACTTTTGCAGGACCGCTGAACTTCATGATCGAGTGACCCGCCACTTTCACCACGCATCCGTCCGGCGCCAAGTTACCTTTCAAAATGACGAGGCCGCCCGTCTTTTTAATGGGGTTGGACAACGGCCGCAAGACCTCTTGCCCCGGCGTTTCCTTCGCCTCAGAAGCTTCTTCGCCGATTGTGCGCCCGCTGACGGTCGGCTGGTCGGCATGTAGAATACCCGCGTCCAGCAGACGTTTAGCGACAAGGGTCGTGCCGCCTGCCGCAAATAAATCGGCGGCCATGAAACGCCCGCCCGGTTTCAGATCTGCGAGCAGGGGCACCTTGCGATTGATCTTATCGAAGTCGTCGATCGAGAGCCGCACGCCGGCTTCCCGGGCAATCGCCAGTAGATGCAACACTGCATTCGTCGAGCCGCCCGTCGTCGCGACAGCCGCAATCGCATTCTCCAGAGATTTACGAGTGATGATTTTCTTTGGCCGCAGATCGCGCTTCAAGACATCCATCACCATCTGCCCGCATTGAAAGGCGACATCATCCTTGTGGCTGTCCATGGCCGGAACGCCGTTCAGGCCCATCGCGGAGATGCCTAAAAATTCGAACGCAATCGCCATCGTATTGGCGGTAAATTGCCCGCCGCACGCGCCTGGTCCTGGACAGGCATGATCTTCCAAATCCTTGAGCTCAGCGTTGGTCATCTTGCCGGACGCATGTTTGCCGACAGCTTCGAACACATCTTGGATCGTGACATCGCGTCCCTGAAACTTGCCCGGCATAATCGAACCGCCGTACAGCATCAGGGAGGGAAGGTTCAGTCGCGCCAAGGCCATCACGGTGCCAGGAATCGTCTTGTCGCATCCCGAGAGGGCCACCACCGCGTCAAACAGATGGCCTCGCGCAACCAGTTCGATGGAATCCGCAATGACCTCGCGGCTGATCAGCGAAGCTTTCATTCCTTCCGTGCCCATGGAAATGCCGTCGGATACGGCGATCGTATTGTATTCGATCGGTGTGCCCCCGGCCGATCGTATGCCGGCCTTGACCCGTTCCGACAGCCGGCGCAAATGATAATTACACGGCATGACCTCGATCCACGTATTCGCCACGCCGACAAGGGGACGCGAAAGGTCTTCATCGGTAAAACCTACGGCCTTGAGCATGGCGCGGGCCGGCGCTCGGCCTGGGCCGTCCGTGAGAATGTGGCTCGTATGTCTCGGATCGCTTGGCATGCTGTCCTCTCTATGAAGGTGCGAAAGGAAAAGAAGGGAAGATGTACCACCTTCCTCTGCAACTGTGACGCGTCTTGAGAATCAGGAGCGACTAGTGAAGGACAGGCGGGCCGTCGAGCGATGGCCCGCCTATGATCTAGACCGAGGCGTGAGCGCGCTTAGTGCCCTCGCGGTCCGTCATCCTTTTTCGTGCCGCCCATCGCGCCGGCGTCGCCGTGCGGATTGCCGTTGCCTTCCACGCGGTGCGAGGGCATCATCTTCTCATGCTCGGATTTAAGTTTGTCCCGCTGTTCGGGAGTCAACAAGGCCAGCGCATCGCGTCGCATCTTGATCGCCGCCATCCGCAACGCCACTTCCTGCGTGCCGGCTTCCTTTAACTTGGACTCGATTGCCGACAGGTCCGACTTGTCGTCTTCCACCAAGGCGCGCATTTCGCGTTCGGAGATCATGATGTCGGCTTCCGCCTTGATCCGCGTCTTATCGAGCGCGAGCTGCATCTCTTTGAGTTTGGCGACCTGATCATCTTTCAAGCCGATTTCGGTCGAGTGTTTCAACATATGACGCAGCAGATGGGTGGTGCTGGCATGCCAGCCTCCCATCATCCCCATGCCGTGGCCGCCGCCATAGCCATGGCCGTCTTTTCCATAGCCCTTGCCTTGCTCGCCCTTGCCGTGATCGGCATCTCCCTTACCATGGCTATACTCGCCCTTGTCATATCCCTTGTCATGCGGATTTTCGGGGTCAGCCCAGGCCGGCTGTAAGCTGACGGCCGATAGCAAGGCCACTCCCACGGTCACTACAGTCAATGTTCCAGTTCGTGCGTGCATGCATTCCTCCTTCTGGGTGGTGAATACTTGTGTGATGATAACGCCTGAAGTCAACGTGTGAGGAGTCCTCCCTCTCCCTTGATCGCATTGAAAATAAATTGAATCGCAACGGCCACCAATAGCAGTCCCATCAATCGGGCGATGATCTTAATCGCAATGGGACTCAGCCAATGAGCGCCGCGTCCGACGACCATAAACGTCACATAGCTGGCAATCCCAACCGCTGCTAAGCACGAGTATAGGATAGCTCGATGCGCCCAGGTTTGCGCCTGCGTATCCAGCAAAATCATCGTGGACAAGGCGCCGGGCCCGGCCAGCATCGGCATAGCCAGCGGCGTGACGGCGACATCGTCCTTCGTCACCCCTTCTGCCGTTTCCTCTGCCGTCTCCTGCACCGGCGATCGTTGCGCCCGCAGCATATCGAGCGCCACAAGCAACAAGACCAGTGCCGCGGCAATCTGAAAGGCCGGCATGGTGATGCCCAAGATGCGAAAGAGCGACGGACCGGCCAATCCAAAACCGGCCAGGATGCCGACCGCTACTATGCAGGCCGTTCGCGCCGTCCGCAATCGACTGGGTACCGACTCGCGAGCCGTCATGGTCAGAAATGCCGGGACTGCGGCGATCGGATCGATAATGATAAATAACGAACCGAACGAAAAGAGCGCATACTCGAACAAGGACACCGGTCTCTCCTTGCCTCTTACCATTTACCATGGGAAGTTTCTCTAGGCGCGCCCGGCCGTGCGCAGCAATTCTACTCGCGGGTCCGGATGCGGAGCCCTCGCCAACTCCTCGTACAGCTTGCGATCCTCGTCCGTCAGCGACGGAGGCAACACGATCTGCAGTGTGAAGAACAGATCACCATGGCCGCCCGCTGCCGTCGGCAAACCTTTCCCTTTGAGTCGTAGCTTAGAGCCGGCTCGGCTGCCGGGAGGAATCTTCGCGCGAACGGGATCGGTCAGCGTCGGGACCAACACGTCGGCTCCCAAGATTGCCTCCCATGGCCAGATAGGCAATTGCACGAGCAGATCGGAGCCTTGCCGTTGAAACGTCGGATGCGACTCGATGTGCACCAGCAAATAGAGATCGCCTGCCTTTCCTCCCTGATGCCCGGGCGCGCCTTTCCCCGCCACGCGAACACGCGTCCCGTCTTGCACGCCGGCGGGAATCTTGACGTCGATCGTGCGTACTTCGGTTCGTGTTCCCGTTCCGCCACAGGTTGGGCAACGTTTGCCGCGCTGCTTGCCGGTTCCTCCGCAGGTCGGGCATGGCGCCGGTTCGGACAGTTGGACGCGTCGGCTGACTCCCGTGAGCACTTCACGGAGCGTCAGGCGCACGGTCGTTTCGAGATCTTCCCCTTGCACGGGTAATCCATCAAATGGAGAATTTCCACCACCGCGTGGTCTGGCGCCGCCTCGGCCGAACAGATTTTCAAAGAAATCGCCGAAATCCTGGCCTTCACCCTGGGCGGATTCTTGTCTCCACTGGAATCCTCCACCACCGCCTGCGCCTTGTTGTTCGCGCGCCTTTTCGTAGGCCTCGGCTTCCTGCCAACGATGTCCATAGCGGTCGTATTTTTTGCGCTTGTCCGGATCGCTCAGCACTTCGTGCGCTTCGTTCAACTCCTTGAACTTCTTCTCCATCTCGGCCTTTTTCGATCCGCTATGGAGATCGGGATGATATTGACGGGCCAAACGGCGAAAAGCTTTTTTAACGTCCTCCGCGCTCGCTTCACGTCCAATGCCGAGGACCGCGTAATAATCTCGTTCAGTGGTCGCCATTCACACGCTCCATGAAGGTCTACGTAAAGCTTACGGGCTCTTCGTGCCGTTTGCAACTAGGCGGCCGGGTCTGTGGGAAGTATAGAAAAGGTTGAAGTGAAGGATGGTGGATCAGGTAGGCGCTCGCGTCGTCAGTGTGACGATGGGGACAGTAATGGAAGTTCGATCACGAAGGTCGCGCCTTCGCCGGGAGTACTGACCACGGAAATCTCGCCTCCGTGATCCTTGATAATGCCGTAACTGATCGAGAGTCCCAGGCCGGTGCCTTCGCCGACCGGCTTGGTGGTAAAGAATGGATCGAAGACACGCGCGTGCGCGTTGGCATCGATCCCATTCCCGCTGTCTTGCACGAAGATCTGAACGGTAGACGGCTTGACGGCGGTGCGAATCGTCAGTTGTTTAACGGGCACGGTCGCAAGCGCGTCTCGCGCATTGCCGAACAGATTGACAAACACTTGTTCGAGGTGAATGGAATTGCCCTGGACCTGCGGATCTCCAGGCGCGAGGTCCATCGTGACCTGAATTCCGGCCAGCCGTAACTGTTCTTCCATGAGGGCGTATGCCGCGGATACGATCGTATCAATCGCCACCTGCTCATGACTGGGTGATGACGCCCGTGCAAACGTACGCAAATGATTGACGATAGCGGCCGCCCGCTTCACTTGTTGGAGGATTCGCTTCAGATTGCCCGTTAAGCCTTCCGCAGTCACGTCGGCCCCATGCTCAAGACCGTCTAAAATATTACCGGCGAAGAGGGAAATGTTGTTGAGAGGATTGTTAATTTCGTGGGCCACGCCCGTGGCCATTTCGCCCAAACTGACGAGCTTGGCGGCCTGAATGAGCTGATCCTGTTTGTCACGCAACGCGCGTTCCCGTTGTCCCGCCTCTTCGAGCAGCTTGCCGATCCGGTGTTCGGCCGCTTTGCGTTCGGTGATGTCGATATGCGCCCCGATCATGCTGACCGGCGAGCCCGTTTCGTCGCGGAGCGTTTTGCCTTTGGCGGCGATCCATCGAACGGTGCCGTCCGGCCGAACGATACGGAATTCCGTATTCAGTTCGGCCCCCGACCGGGCCCGTTGCATCATGCCGTCTGTGTGAGTTCGATCGTCTAGATGGATCGCTTCGAGCCAATGAGCATATTTTCCGCCGAATCCGCCGGGCTGCAGTCCATACAAGAGTTCTTCGGCCAGAGACCACTGCATCTCATTGCTGTCAAAATTCCACTCAAATGTTCCGATGTCTCCGGCTTTTTGCGCCAGCAGCAATCGCTCCTGCGTCGCGGCCAAGGCTTCTTGCATGTCGATTCGTTCGGTCACATCCAATGAGAGACCCGTCATACGGACCACCTTGCCGTCAGGCTCGGAAAACGGCTGTCCTAGGCAGAGCATGTGACGGACCTGACCATCCGGCGTGACGATTCGAAAGACCAGATGAAGGTCATGCCGTTCCTCGACCGCCTTGGTCACTTCGTGATCCACACGCGCGCGGTCTTCGTTGTGCACGCACTGCAACCAATTGGCGTACGTAGGGCTGTAGGTGCGGGCATCAAGTCCATAGAGTGAATAATAATGCGGGGAATAGTGAAACGTGTCGGTTGAGACATTCCAATCCCAGGAGCCGGCGTGCGCAGCCTGTTGCGCCAACCGGAGCAACCGTTCACTGTCTCGTAACGCATCTTCCGCATGTTTGCGTTCATCGATATTGTGGGCCACCATCAGAAAGTAACGGGGAGCCTGGTCAGTCGCCTCGCGGACCAGTGAGAGGCTCATATGGACCCAAAACGGCGCGCCATTCTGCCGAAGGAAGCGGAGTTCAGTCCCGTAATTCGAGAAACGCCGGTCGATGAGTTGATCGGTGTACTCGAGGTACGGTCCGGCGTCGGAGGGATGGATGAGCTCGAGTATCGTCTTGGTGGTTAGGTCTGCGCGTGCAAGATCCACCATCGAGCACAGCTGCTCGTTGGCGAGCAACACTCGGCCGTCGAGTCCGATCTGGGCAAAGCCTACGACGGCCCCTTCAAAGGCGACGCGGTACTGTTGCTCCGTTTCACGAACGGCGGCGTCGGTTCGACGCCGAGCCGATTCGCGTTGAATGGTGATGATCGCGCCGAGCCCAATGGTGGCTGCGAGGAGCGTCAGAAGAATCAGATTGCCGACCAATTCATTGGTGGCCACATTTTTCTCATGAGTACGGCGAGTGAGGACCGCCGTCTCCTCCCGCTCCATGAGGTCCATCGTTTCCCGGATATCATCCATCAGATGTTTCCCCACGTCGGTTCGCAAGCGGCGAAGGACTTCCTGCTCCTGTCCGGATCGCCACAGTTCGATCGTGGTCCGAAGTTCGTCGAGCTTCGACGTAATGAGCGTGAGAAGGGACCGAAGTCTTTCTTGCTGGGATGGACTGTCCACGGCGTATCGTTGGAGCGCGCGCAGATGACGGTCAATCGTGGCGATGGCAGTCCGGTAGGGCTCGAGATACTGCTCTTCTCCCGTCAGGAGAAATCCTCGTTGGCCCGTCTCGGCGTCCTTCAGGGCGGAGTGGGTATCTTTTAGATATTGAAGCTCTTGATAGCTGTGCTCGACCCATTTTGCCGTCTGCTCTTCACCGACGAGATTGAAAAACACCAGCAGGCCGACGTATCCCAATAGGACCGCCGCCATGGCCAGCGCGGCACGAGCCCACTTCGTCGCGCGCATATCCTCTGCGGATGAAGACGCGGCGCTGAGAGAACCGGATATCTCATTCGATCCTGGTGTCTCGCCGCGCGATCGAGGACCGCGGCGGTAGCGAATCACGACCAGAGTGAATCCCCAGATCGCGAGCACGGCAATGAACTGGTTGAGGCCAACACCCCAGCTGAACGAACCCGGCAGTGTTGTCGCAAACACAAGGACCAAAAGCGCACTGGAGATACAGGCGGTGATCACCATGAGGCGTGGAGTGGATGCAAACCAGATCGGGGCGAGATACAAGACCCACACCGCGATGCCGGGGGGCAAGGCAAGATCGATCAGGCCGATTGCCGCGAAGCCCAGAGCCCAGAGAAGAAGCTTGAAAGAAGCGGCTCGTGGAATCATCGGCGGAAGGAAGCCTTGCTCATGGCCGGTCGATCCAAGCAATCGGATTGTATTGTCAACGCTGCGATGCTGACTGCATGCCGACTATGCGGAAGTCACTTTGGCCTTCGCACGCGCCATCATTTTACAGTAGGAGCAGATCTCCGCGCTGGTGGGCTGGCCGCAGACGGTGCATGGGTGGAGCGCCGCCCGATCCTTGTCCTGCATGGAGCCGGTCCGGGATCGTTCCTCTGCGTTCTGTTCGAGAAAGCCGCAATAGAATCGCTGTTTGGTGCCGGGCGATTCGGTTTCGAGACGATTGAGCACTTCTTTGTAGAGGAGCATTTTCGAGCCCTTGGCCATCGGGCATTCTTCCACAATGTAATCGATTCGATTCAGTACCGCGTAGGCGGCGATCTCTCGTTCGCTGAGCCGATACAGGGGTTTCACTTTTTTTGCAAACCCTTCGACCGAGGCCGGCAGACTGGGGCCTTGCTTCTCCAGGTACTCGGTTTGCCAATGCAGCACGTTGCCCAGAAGGCGGGCCGCTTCGTCGTCGAGATTGTGGCCAGTCGCCATCACGTCATAATTCTGTTCGACCGCCGCGCGATTGAATTGATAGCGTTTGATGGTCCCACACGTGGAACAGGTGGGGCGATGGATGAGCATGGCCAACTCGCGAATGCCGGCGCCTGCTTGTTCTTGAACCGTATGCACGATCAGTTTCGTCTCGTGCGACTCCGCAAGCTTGGCGGAGAATCGCTCGACTTTCTCGTGCGATGTGTCGGAATAGCCGGGTATGCCGAGATCGACATACAGCGCGTCCGCGCGATAGCCGAGCGCGAGGAGGATGTGCCACAGCGTCAGACTATCCTTGCCGCCCGAGACGGCGACGAGAATCCGATCGTCCGGCCCGAACATCCGTTCGGATTTAATCGCCCGAGCGACCTGTTCGTGCACGAACTCAGTCATGCACAATTTACAAAAAGCCGCATTGTGGCGGGGAAGGCCGATCACCGCTTTGGTTTTACACTTCGTGCAATTCATATAAAGGCTGTTGAAAACGCCCTTCAGCGGCGTTCTCAGTCTCCCGTCTCCTTGCGACGTACCCCTCTGAGGGTACGCCTCAGTCGCCGCGTTCCCTGCGGCCTTGCTGAAGGCCGTTTTGAACAGCCAGATTCATTATTGGAATGTACAACTCGTTTGCTTTCGAATTGTGGAATGTCGAATGCGAATTGTTGACGATGGCTATGAGCCCCCCGAGATGACCGGGCGGATTTCGACCTGATCGGCGTCTCTCAGCACCTCGTCCTCGGTGACGAGGTCGTCGCCTCGAATGACCAGATGCGCTTCGACGACCAGATTCAATTCACGCAAGAGGTCTTTGACGCGTTTCGGACCTTTGATCTCAACGTCGCGGTCGGGGTGGCTCAAGTGCACATTCATAGGGAAGGATGATAAGGCGCTCGTCATTGAGATTGCAAATAGAATGCGGCTGGTGGTTACGGAAAAGCAAAGTGCCGGCAAGCGCGTCGTCGGTTCAAAGACACCAGGATCGCAAACTCTCGAGCCCGAAGACTAAAAGCACATCTTGCGGGCGCGAGGATTTGGTTTGGACGACCAGCGTCACACCGATGTCAGGCCGAGTATGGACCAATTCCAGTCACTTCTTGCAGGCGAAGAATCGTTGAGAAGTCATTCGGAGCAGCCGAATGAATCTCCTTTCCTGCTGCGTTAAAATCTATAGGCAATTTCAAGGATGTACATGTCGGCGCCAAGGGTATTCGATCCATAGAGGGTCGCGTCGGAGAAGTGTTGGAGACGGAATCCGGCGTATCCATGCGGAAACAGATTGAACCCGATTCCCAGGGTGCCGACGATCTGGACGGGGCCACCGAAATCTTGTGCGCCGAATTTATATTTAGGGAATAATCCTAAACCGAGCCCGGCGTCGAGAGACACCCGCCCATTCCATGCCGTTAAGGCGAGGTCCGGAACCACGGTTCCCATGAAACCGGTGTCTCCACCGCCGACGATTGCCCCGGCGCTGGTAATGAGTCTGGTCTCAAGCCTCAAACCGGTGTCCCCCAACGGCCACTGCCATGGAAGTCTCCAAACCGCCGCGATGTCGTAGAGTCGAAAATTATACTTCTGCTCTTCTCCCAAAAGGGGAGACTTGCCGCTGAATCCCGTCCGCGGACCGATCCTGATCAGGGTCGGCTCTTCGGCAAACCCCTGACCGCAGGTGAGCAGCGTGAACGCAATCGTCGCGATCGCTGTTGATAGCCAGCGCCGATCAGCCATGATATTTCATGGTGATGCCACCCTTACAGACGTCGTCACGCTAGGCTGATGTCGGTGATCCGGTTGATATCTCAATTCTACTATTATTGTTGGTGCAAGAAACGTGGAAACGTTAGATTTCCACGTCGCGCAGAAATTTGGCCGACTCTTCAGGTGTGACCGGATTGATATAAAAGCCGGTCCCCCATTCAAAGCCGGCGACCTGAGTCAGTTTGGGAATGACCTCAATGTGCCAATGATAAAAGTCACCGGTTTTTTCGTGGAGCGGGGACGTGTGCAGAATGAAATTGAACGCCGGTTCGGAGAGCGCGCGGTCCAGACGCCGGAGCGATTCGGAAAGAATTCGAGCGAGCAACTCGAATTGCGTTTTTTGGCTTTCTTCAAAATAGGCCGAATGTCGCTTCGGCAGAATCCACATCTCAAAAGGAAAGCGCGGGGCAAACGGCGTGACAACCAGAAATTCGGGATTGTCGGCCACGATGCGGGTGCGCTCGCTGAGCTCCTGGCGAATGATGTCGCAGTAGATACAGCGTTCTTTCTGCAAATAGTGCGACCGGCACCCTTCGATCTCTGCCGCCACGTTGGTGGGGACGATCGGGAGCGCGATTAACTGGGAATGCGTATGTTCCAACGTGGCGCCGGCGGCCGCGCCATGGTTTTTAAAGATCAGGATAAACCGTAATCGAAAGTCCCGCTTAAGATCGACCATGCGATCCCGATAGGCCCATAAAATATCTTCCAGATGTTTCGGAGGCAGATTCGCCAGGGTGAGCGCATGGTCCGGCGTTTCGATGATCACTTCATGCGCGCCGATGCCGTTCATGCGATCGTACAACCCCATGCCTTCGCGTCCCATGTCGCCTTCGACTTGAAGCGCGGGAAATTTATTTGGGACGACGCGCACGCTCCATCCCGGCGAATTCGATTGGCCCTGTTGCGGCCGGTAGGCCAGCACTTCGTGCGGCGTGAGGTGTTCCTGCCCCATGCAAAAGGGACAGATGTCGGCCGTCGGTTGCCGTGCATGCGTGTCTTCGAAGAAATCGCGTGGACGAGCGGCACGCTCGGTCGAGATAATCACCCATCGTCCCACAATCGGATCGCGCCGCAGCTCAGGCATGTTTCCTCATCTACCACTCACAATGGTGTCTGAATGAACCTTTCGTGCGCGCTCTATTACACCCGTCCGCCCCAGGCGCGCCAAGACGCGCCGCTGCCGAGGCGGGCACATTCTGATCGTGCGCGTTGCGCGGGCAGGCAGGGCCGTTCAGGCACCATCACACTCTCCACATGTGGGCGCTAAAATTATGGTCTGGGACCGTCAATGCGATGGCATGATGCCTGGGATAGCGCTCGATCTCAAGCCCTTCCTGCGTCAGGACGAGACTTAAGGTGAACGCTTCACCGGCGTGGAGCGCGACGGCGTGAAACGGTAGCGCAAGTTCGACGATCGAGCGAGACGCGATGGATTCAAATCGACCGATCTGTCGAAATGCATCGCCCTGGCGGGACCAGGCGGTAAAATCCTGGAGAGCCCCGGAGAACAAGGGATATTCCACTTTGTAATGAGCCTGGTCCGTGCGAACGTGCCATTCGCACAAGATCGGCTGTTGCGTGGGAGACGGGCGCACGTCCAATCGCAAAAATAGCATTTCTAGGTTGTATCCGAAGGCAATAGAAGAGAAACGATCGCTCGACTTCCACATCGCGCCGTGCGGCGGGGACGGATCGATCATGCCGGAGCCGCGCCATTCGAAAAAGTCCGTGACGGTCCCATCGATTGTGGGGGACAGCAGGCGGACCGGCAGGCGTACGGATTGTGCCCCGGCGAGCGTTCCGGCGTCGATCACCGAATCGTTCAAGAAATCCGGAGCCGGTTTGCCGGCGCGAAGAAAGACGTTTCGCAGATGCGTGCGGAAGAGCCGGTCGAATTCTAATTTGTACTCGGTATGAAAGTCATCGCCGTACCACCAAAACCAATCGCTCCCTTCTGCGGCATAGAGCGCGTCCCACGCGCGCTCCGCTTGTTCCGCCGTCAGCGACGCCTCCATCTCGACCAGCCGCGCCCGCGTTTCCCTCAGCATCTCCCACCCGCGATTGTCCTCGGGGTGGCCGATCCAGATTTTAAAATCAGAATTAATCCACGAGCCGGAATGCAAATGGGTCAATCGCGTCGTGGGCGGCTGTTCTTCGATCGCATGGCACACGGTGTCCAGCGAAACGCGCCGTGCGGATGTATCGAGCGCGCCTGACGACAGGCTCGTGTATAAGCCGGTCAGAAAACGTTCGCCGCCGTCGTAATAATGCTCCCAGGGATTTTCTCCGTCGAGAATGATGGGAATCACCGGATGATCGTGCGCCGTCTGATCGACGATGGCGGCCAAGCGATGCAATACATCCTCGACGGCCGATTCCGGCGTCCATTTTGAATAGACAAATCCAAACGCGTCCGAGATCTCCCGGTCGCGAAAGACCATCGCCAGGTCTTGGCCGGTCGATCCGGCCACGTAGGGACGGTAGAGATCGTTCTGCCGATTCCATTGGCCGAGTGACCGCGCCAACACACCTTCATCCGTCGCCATCCACTCGAACCCGGCCTGGCGGACAAGCGGAATCATCTCGGGGCAGACGGAGCCTTCGGAGGGCCACAGGCCGCGGGGCGGACTCCCGAATTGAGCGTTATGGTAGTGGACCGCTCGTCGAAGTTGCGCCTCGGCGTCCGCCAGCGCTTGGAAGCGGGAGGGCAAGGGAGAATCCGGGCGCGGCCGCCGACCGATGTCCGTATCGATGACCAAGGGAAGAATGGGATGATAAAACGGCGTCGTCGTCAGCTCGATGCGGCCGCTCTCAGCGAGCGACCGATACATTGGGATGATGTCTCCCACGACCTGACGCTGAATCGCCAGCACCTCCCGTTTCTGCTCTTCGGTAAAGCCACGGTCCTTTTGCCGGAGCGTCGCCAGCCGCGGGTAGCGCGCGACCGCGCCGTATCCGAACCACGCCAAGTTATGCCACACCTGAAGATCTCGCCAATCCTGCACGGTAAATTCCTTGGCCACGCGATCCCAATCCCGACGGTGCCCATCCGTCCCCCGTTTGACGAGCAGTTCGTGATAGCGCGGGAAGGGACGCACCATGTTCGCCCAGTTGGCCGCAAAAAACTGCTGCAGGAGAAAGGCTTGCTCGCCGGGCGTCAACTCGGTTGCCGGCCGCATGGCGTGTTCTAAAAAAAGGTCCGCGATAGATCCCGACACCACTTCATTCAACTGAAGCAGGAGCGAGGGCGTAAAGTTAAAGGTGGCGCGGGCGTCGGGAAATCGTTCGATAAGATACGCCATGTCGAAATACGCTTTGCTGGCATGTAGGCGTACCCATGGCATTGCCGTGCTGCCTGCCACAGGATCGGTGTAGTAGGGTTGATGCATGTGCCAGAGAAAACACACCCGTGCGTTTTTCATGGCACATGGGGATACGCGGCTCCGCGCGGGAAGTCAAGCCGGAAGAATGTCGAGTATCCCTGACTCAAAAGTCATCATCTTTTCCTAAAGAAGTTCTTTTTTTATTCCTCGTGGGGTAAATAACTAACGCCATGATTTTATTTATGGATCGTCATGTGAGATCATCCGTGGTCCGCAAAATCAAACCCTAAGGCGTATTATTTTCCTGACTTGCGTTGACATCCCTTCGAAGCGGCTCAATAATACTCGTGTAATGAACTACGTTGCCTTTCGGCAAATCGAGATCTGAGGCCTTTTCCCGTTTTCTGGCTCATCTCCCTTTACTTAGAGACAATGTCCCTCATTCGAGAGGAGACAGCGTCATGGTGAAGCCGGTCCTCGACGTTTCTGCCGCCCAACCCCGCTCCGAAGTGCATCATTCGCACCTCCTTCTGGTCGATGATGACCCTTCATTGCTTGATGCTCTATCGGGTGCCCTTCGGCTCCGCTTGGGCCACTTTACCCTCGACACGTGCGAGACGAGTATGAAGGCCTTGAACTGCGTCAAGGCCAAGCGTTACGACGCGATCATTAGTGACGTGAATATGCCGGGGATACACGGGTTGGAATTTCTGACGCTGCTGAGACAAGCGCGGCCCGCGACGCCCATTATTGTACTTATTTCAGGTCATGCGGATCAGGCGTTTCTCGCGCGGGCGTTTCAAGCGGGGGCTACAGACTTTAGCGCCAAGCCCATCGACCGGGACGCCTTTGTTCGGTCTATTCGCAGGGCGCTGAATATCTCCCGCCTGCGGCTCGTGCTAGAGCGTCAGGAAGCCTTGATCATCCGGGGCAGATTTCACTACACGGCCATCGTAGAGAAGCTCAGTGAGTCAAATGAACAATGGCTGTCGTCTTCCGAGACCCTATTCAGTATAGACTCGAAGCCCGAGATATCATCATCATCCTTTTCTGCGGCTATTGAGCGACGAGAACAGCATGAACGGAAGGCGCAGTTCTTTAACAGGCGAGCGACCCGAGAGCTGACGCAACTGGATGCCTTCCTGGACAGAGTCGGGCAGGCGCATAATGGCACATCGGCGCTGTTACAGGCGGCCGAGGATGAGATGCGCTGCCATGCGCGCCTGCGATTGCAGCGCACATCCTAGGTGTGTACCCCGGTAGCGGTATGATTCCTGGCGACCTCGTGATCTAAGGTCCTCTCCGGCTTCGAGCGCCGACGATCGAAGCCTTTCCGCACTGCTCCCACCTCGTTGATGCGGGGGCCGGTTTCATCGGCGTGTCTGAAGCGAAACCATCAATTTGGAATGCCGCTACGGTCGCGATCTGTTCGAGTCTGATCCCATACTCGTGCACCCACTCAGGTAAAAATGCGTAGCGACTACGTGCCACGGCGGACTAAGCGGTTGCTTAGTTCAGCGAGTGATAAGAGGTATGGTACAGTAATCACGCTCGGGTAGGCGGCGAAGCACCAGACAACTGTCAATCGTGAAATAAGACTCGGGAGGCAGCGTGGAAATTCCGGATAAAGCGGTCGGCAGGCGAGGATCTTGGTTTGTGCGGTATTGGTTGCCGGTGATGCTCTATGCGGGCCTCATCTTCTTCCTCTCCTCACAATCGCATCCCGAACAGTTTGTCCCCAATCTGTTCTTTTTGAAACTTGGTGACAAAGTCTTGCATGCGATCGAATATGCCGGTCTGGGCTTTCTCTCTTACCGCGCCTTCCGTCATGCGGCCGGAACCTTAGGGCGGAATTACGCTGTTTTGCTGGGGGTCGGCGTTGCGACACTGTATGGCGCGACCGACGAATGGCATCAGGCGTTTGTGCCGTTCCGGGAATCGGATCGCTGGGATTTGGCAACCGATTGGTTGGGAGCGATGGTAGGCGTCCTCACATGGGCCTGGATCGAGGAGCGAGGTCTTCCGAGACGATCGAGCCGATCCGATAGAATAGGCGATGGCCCGGCTCGCCTTTCCACACCGGACCGCTAGCCTTTTGCCGCTGGCGTACGTTATCTGGGGGCGAGGATCCAGGTGATCCCCAGGACCTGACGAGTCTGATCCTCGACTCGCTCGGCGATCACCGCGATCATGCGCGGGTCCATTCCCACCGGCTTCATCATCACCAAATATTCGTATCGATCGGCATGCGCTCCATAGCGAAGTTCTTGAAAGGCGGTCAGGAAGGCGGTGCGCTCTGCTTTTTTGACAAAGACAAGCAAGGGTTGACCGACGATGAGATGGCGGGGAAAGTTGAGGAGCAAGGCCGTGGCATTGTTGGTGCGTCGGATGACCCCGTAGATATTGGTTTCGATATAGCTTCGTACGCTGAGGTCGATTTTTCGTTCAGAGTGGCCTGCGCGGGGAATAATCTTCTGTCCTATCGATTGCTTCGTCACGGTTTGTTGCGCGGATGAAAGGGCCCGAGCACAGGTCAGGAGCTCTTGTTTCATCTCTGGGCGAAATGACGGAGACCCAGCCCCCAATTCATCTTCGAGCTCTCTGAGCTCGTCCTGCCAAATCTGCAGTTGTTCTAAAATGGTCATGTTGAAGCCTTACGAATACAATGTATCGAATTCGCAACCACTCCGACAGCAGCCGGATAACTACGGACTAGTACGGTAGTAAAAAGAACGAGGTGTGGACCTTCACCATGCATAGGCTTCGGGAGCGGGACCCCCGGGTCCGGGGAACACATCATCGAGGGTCACCAAGGTCTCAGGGGCGAGTGTGATGTCCAAAGCTCGTAGCGACCCGTCTAATTGCGCTTGAGTCCGCGGACCGATTATCGGGGCCGTGACGGCCTTTTGATGAAGCAACCACGCCAGCGCGACATGGGCCGGCTCCTCGCCCAACCGGCGACAGAGCGTCTCATATGCCTCCAACTTAGCGTGGTGGGTGGCTACATTCTTTTGCAGCTCTCCTTCCGCTCGCCGGCCTGTCGCCGCGGGATGCAAGGCGCCCGCTAGCAATCCTCGCGCCAGCGGACTCCAGGGAAGAAGACCGATGCCGTAGGCTTCACAGGCGGGGACCACTTCGAGTTCGACCGTCCGTTCATGAAGATTGTAGAGTGTCTGCTCGGACACCAGGCCCATGAACCGCCGTGCGGTGGCGCGCTCTTGTGCTTGCGCGATGTGCCAGCCTGCAAAATTACTGCTGCCGACGTAAATCACCTTGCCCTCTCGGTGGAGTTGCTCCATCGCTTGCCAAATTTCTTCCCAGGGTGTGTCCCGATCGATGTGATGCATCTGATAGAGATCGATGCGATCGGTGCGCAGTCGCCGGAGGCTCTCGTCGCACGCTTGCCGGATGTGAAGTGCCGAGAGACGCGCGTGATTGGGCCATTCGTCCATTTTCCCGAACACCTTGGTGGCCAGCACCACTTTCTCGCGCCGGCCTCCCTGCTGTGCGAACCACCGCCCGATGATCTGCTCGGTCAGCCCTTCGCCCTGTTTCCAGCCATAGACATCCGCCGTATCGAAAAAATTGATACCATGCTCCAGCGCCCGGTCCATGATCCGGAAACTGTCCGCCTCCGATGTCTGCGGTCCGAAATTCATCGTTCCCAGGCACAGTCGACTGACGCGCGCTCCAGATCGGCCTAGATGTGTGTACTGCATAGGGTCACGTCCTTGCTCAACCTTAACACGTCAGGTCGGCAAGTGGAGAAGAAGAGAGCGAGAGGCAAAAGATCGGAAAGGGTTGAAACCGCTCTACCACGAAGAAAGAGCGGGGCTGTCATCGGATCAGGAGCGCCGCAGTCACTGTCGCGTAGCGATCGACTATGGAGCGCGTTTTAGCCCGTGGGCAAATCGCCGCCGCAATAAAAGCGTACTTTATACAGTTCGTACAGGCGATCCTGTGCTTTGCGATCGCCCTTTCGAGCCTTGAGGATCAGCTTGCGGCGCATGTCGGATTCTTCCCTCGCTTCATCCGAATACAACATGCTGCCTCGACCCCACTGTTTGGATGCTGCCTTTACCGCCATGGCGTGAACTCCTGGACGAGGTGAGAATGACCGGCGACCGTAACTGTGAATGGACAATCGTTGCAAGGGCAGCGGCCGGCAAGCGGCGCATCTTGAAGAGTGCATTCATCGGTAGAGCGTAGACTGTCGCGCATGAATCCTCCTTGGTGAAATAATAGGAGAGGGTGGACCGCGGGAAACGGAGGGGACCTAGGGCCGGCGTTCGGAGGCCGAGCGGAGACGGGTGAACCCGACGGAAGCTAGGTCCCGGTGGAGTGAATTGAGATGATTCAAATGCAACGACGACAGAGCCATCATGCGACACATCAGCGGACAACAGCGGAAGGAGAGCAGTTGAAATTACGGTGGCGACCATTCGCTCAAGCCACGATAAGGAGGAGGAACGAAAACCGATAGCGGCAGAGGATGTGTCCGAGTGGATCACGGGTACTCCGTAGTATCATTTCTCTCCGGCGGATGCGATAATACGTAAGGCGTACAAGAAGCACAAGATGGGATGTGACCCTACTAAATAAACCGTAAGTGCTGACCAAGGCTGGATCGTGGAGGTGAAGGTGTGATTGTACAATCGTTAGGCGTTTGGAGTGCCTATCCGCCTACAGCGTTGGATTTGAAATGCGAGGGACAATGGTGCATCCAATCTGAAGCAATGGAGAGACGAATGAAGCTGATTGTTCTGCTACTCACCGCCGGACTTTTTATCAGTGCGAGCGGGTGTGCCAACGAGCGCATGGCGGAGCAGAATCCTCCCCCAGCCTATGGACAGCGCGATCCGTTCGATCCGCGCGTACAGCGCGCGCCAAGCGGACCGTGGGACCTTCGCCAAAACCAACAGCAGCTCGGTCCGCCCACTTGGTATGGCTGCCCACAGCAGAGCCCGAAGTGTTATCCGGACTGATCGCAGCCTATCGCGATGGAGAAAAGACGTTCTGGATAGGATGTCGTTATTTTGAAGCGGGGGTCGCCGGGGCGGCTCCAGGGGCTGGACTGGGTGCCGATTTCTGTATCGATGCTTTGAGTTCCTCAATCGCCTTGGCGACGTCGGTCTCTGTCGATCCGAATCGGTCGCCCATCACTTTAATGGCCTGATTGATGGCTTTGGTCATCTTCGCAATTTGCTCTTCAGGGGTCATCGATCATCTCCTTTTGACGGCAACCGGTAAGAAGTAAGGCAGACTGGAATCTCGGCGCGCAGCTTAGCACGTCTTGGCCCTATTATGCAGCCTGTACAGGGTCAGGGTAAATCGAGTGCGGCGAGCGAGTCGAGATGCCGGCAATTCTGGATAGGTTCGATTGAGGCCGCTGCCCGATTTCGAGCAGCAGCCATGGTCTCTCGTTTATTGAGATAGATACTGGTTTTTTCGGTTGTGTTTTTCGCGAAAGATTTTTTGGCTTTGCTTATTTTCCTTGTTCTGAATTCGGGTTTGTTCGCCAGCGCTGACATGCCCGTTCGCACCTGCTCTTGCTTCGGCCCGATCGATTCGTGCCTGCCCTCGCTCTAGGTTGCCCACTTCCTTATTCGTCAGAGAGCCGTTCTGGACACCCTGTTCGATCCGGCTTTGCTGGTTGATGTTGCGTTGCACGTCGGTTTGCATTCGCTGAGAAGAGACCGAGTTGGGATTTCCCGTCACATCGTTGTGCTCCAATTGGTTGATCCTATTCGACTCGGCATTTTGTGTGCGCTGGATGCGATCGGCTTCCTGCGGCGAGAGATTGCCGTCTTTCATGGCGTTCTTTTCCATTCGATCGATGCGCGATTCACCGTGCTCCAGCTTCGCGGCCTCGCCTGTGCTGAGCTGCCCGGACTTCAAGCCCTGTTCTATTCGGCTTTCTTGATTGATGTCGCGCTGCACTTCGGTGCCGACGGTTTGGGCAAAGGCGGCAGGGGACAATGCGGCTGTTAAAAACCATACAAGAGCCAACTGGCGAACCATCATGATTTCCTCCTTGGAAATGAACTGTCCACACTATGCGCGACCTACAGGTTAGTCGTGAGTGTGCGATCAACGTAAGTATACTGCTCTGTAAAAGAAACGCAGCAGGTTTTGTAGCGTTGACGTCATTTTTAAATACTTAAGTCTGATGGAATAACTTTAAGTGAATATGACTCTAAAGAGTTCCATTGACGTAGGAAGCATGACATAGCATAGGAGAGATTTTTGACATCATATAGAGGGAATGGACGATACCTGTTTTTGCTGTTCGGGCGTATAAAAGCCGGGGATTTTATCCCGCAACTGACGTTACTGCCCGGCTTCACCTGGATTGTTTTAGTAAATGAACGGTAGAGGCCTAGTGTCAGGATGGGAAACTCTCGCGTATGGGGAACTGTAGTCCATGCAATCACACTCTCATGAATCAAATCGGTGGATTTGACCAAATTAGGATGGCTCATTTGCAGCACAGACTTGTGAGCGAGTTTATCGCGGTTTAAGCTGGATTAAAAAAATGCACACGTAATCGTTACTTAGGTCTCTTAACTCCCTTGCATTTGTTGGCATTCGCTATGCTTACTTGTGTATGTGGGTGAGCAGAAAGAGGAGTCCCTCATGTCAATCACAAGTGGCACCTTGATAAGACGGCCTCGACTGTTGATCGCCGATGATCACGCGCTGTTACGCGAGGCGTTCCAAAAACTTTTGGAAGCCGACTGCGACATCGTCGGATCGGTTGCGGATGGACGGTCACTTGTCACCTTGGCCCCTAAAGTCAACCCTGACGTGATCTTATTGGACATTGCCATGCCTCTGCTCAATGGCGTCGATGCCGCATTGCAGCTCAAACGCGCGATGCCGCTTGTGAAGTTGATCGTGTTGACCGTCAACGAAGATCCCGACTTGGCGACAGAGGCGCTTCGTATCGGTGCCTCCGGCTATCTGCTGAAGAGCTGCGCGGCGATGGAGCTCTTTGACGCGATCAGGACAGTCTTGCAGGGGAAACGCTACATCACGCCACTCATGACGAAGAATATGATGCAGTCTTTCATTCACTCACCTCATCGAGAGTCGGCTAAAGACTTGACGTTGCGACAACGTGAAGTGCTTCAACTCCTCACCGAAGGATGCTCCATGAAGGAAGTGGCCGCGATCATGAATATTACGCCGAGGACCGTTGCCTTCCATAAGTATCGAATGATGGAGGAATTTCGGCTAAAGACAAGTGCTGAACTCATTCAGTTCGCAATGAGACGCGGCTTCACGACAGGGTCAGCATGCCCATGCCCATAATCAGTTTCTGGCGGCCCTGTTACTTCAGACACTAGCCTCTCCCGCCTTCCTCTGTTAGAGGGTTGCGGTCATCCAACTAGGCAGTGGCCTCAACAGAGTTGAATCAATCCGTTTGTGGGCCACAATCGACACTGATTAATCGGAACCACGGTTCAGTTAGTCTGGGATATTACGAGGTCGGTACCCTTGCGAATGGCAGATCATTGTCCAGTGGATCGTCTTTGTGTTGAGAGGGAGAGATTAATGACTCAACGTCCGCGCGTTCTTCTTGTCGACGATGATGCTCTTTGCCTACGGTTATTGGCCGCTCTCATCACTGACGCTTGTGGAGCGGAGGTTGATGCCTTTATCAATCCGCTGCACGCCTTGGACCGAGCCCGCGACAGCTCTTATGATCTTGCGGTAACAGATCTTCGAATGCCTGAGATAACCGGGATGGAACTCACGACTCAATTATTGTTGCTGCAGCCGATCATTCCAGTAATTTTGATCACCGGAGAACTCTCTCAACCCGAAGAACTTCCCCCTTTCTATGCAATCCTGGCGAAGCCTCTGGATCGCGAACGTTTCATACGGACCATCCAGGCTGCACTGGAACTGACAAGATCGACATGAAGCGTGCCTACGTGATGGCGACCCCAAGGGTCTAATGCTACTGTATTCAACTCACCCCCTATGAGCATCAGTCCTACATCTCGCGATTGCAATAAACTTCGTCTCCGCATAGACGCATTTTCCGAGCGTGTTATCGGCGATCAGGATTTCACACTGCGAACACTGGTTATTGTGTGCCTGGGCGTTACGCTATCCTACCTCTCCGCCAAAGTGGGATTAGCATTGGTTGTCCCGCCTCATAACATCTCACTGTTTTGGTTCACGAATGCTCTCCTGTTCGCGGTGCTGTTACTTGTCCCGCGTCGCGTCTGGCCAATGCTGATCGTCACCGCTTACGCGGGCGTCTCTGTCCTTAACCTGCAGTCAGGGAACACGATCATTTCCACTGGATGGTTTGCCCTCGCGAACATGGGTGAAGTCCTTTTTGCCGCGTTCGCAGTGAGCTATGTCTTCAAAGGTGTCCCTCGGCTAAATAGCCCGAAGACTCTCGCTCAGTATGGAATGTTTGTGGTAATCCTGCCGTCTTTTGTATCCGCCTTTATCGGCGCGCTTGCAGGAGGCGAGGGCGACTACTGGCTGAAATGGAGAATCTGGTTTGTTACGGACAGTTTGGCGCTCCTCATTTTACCGTCGGCTGTGTGGGGGTTGGTCCGGTTAAGATCGGCATGGCGAGAAACGTCCCGTGCGTATTATGTGGAATTCGTCACGCTGATCGCGCTCTTGGGGGTAGTTGGATCCGGCATTTTCGTGACGTCGGCGAGCAGTAACTCTCCAGCCTTGCTTTATTCTCTCGTCCCATTCTTGCTGTGGTCTGCGTTGCGATTCGGATCGACAGGAGTCACCGCTTCGGTCGTGGTCGTGACCTTCCTGGCGATCTGGGGGGCCGTCCATGGCCGTGGTCCCTTTACTGAACCGGCGCCCATCAACGATGTGTTGCTGCTCCAGCTGTTCGTACTGATTTCCACGTCAGCGTTCATGGTTTTGGCAGCGGTCGTAGAGGAGCAGAATGAGGCCGTCGGAGCGGTGCGGGAAAGCGAGCAACGATTTGATCTCGTCGCCAACATGGCGCCGGTATTGATCTGGATGTCCGGGCTGGACAAACGTTGCATTTATTTTAATCAACCTTGGCTAGACTTCACCGGCCGAGGGCTTCAGGCCGAGCTTGGCAACGGCTGGGCGGAAGGTGTCCACTCGGAGGACTTCGAGCGTTGCTTGAAGACCTACGTCGAGGCGTTTGATCGCCGGAATACGTTCAAGATGGAGTATCGACTCCGTCGGCATGACGGAGAATATCGATGGATGCTTGATACCGGGGTGCCGAGATTCACTGCGGATGGGTCTTTTGCAGGCTACATCGGCTCCTGTATAGATGTGACCGATCGTCATGTGGCGCAAGAAACCGTGCATGCCAGTGAAACCAAGTTCAGGGCTCTCTTTGAATCCAATCTCTTGCCCATAATCTATTGGAATGAAGCTGGAACCATTGTGGATTCAAATGAAGCTTTCTTACAGCTCACCGGCTTTACGAACGAGGAAGTCAAAGCCGGGAAGCTACAGGCGGATCCGCTTATCTCCGAGGACCGGTTTGCATCAAAAAAGGCACGTGAGGACTGGAACGTCACTCAGAAGCGGTTGATGCAGTTTGAGAAGCAGTTTGTATTGCGGGATGGACGTCACATCCCAGTCCTGGTGACCGCATCTCTTTCAGGAAAGAGACACAGTGGGATGGCCTTTCTCATGGATCTGACTGAGAGAAAGCGGACGGAACAGACCCTGCGTGACCTCAGCGCGCGTCTGATTCATGGGCAAGAAGAAGAGCGCACGAGAATCGCCAGAGAATTGCATGATGATATCGGTCAGCGGATGGCGCTTATCTCGATCGAACTCGAGCAACTCTCGCAGCTGACGAAAGAGTCATCTCAAGAGCAGCAGTCCCTTATACTGAAGTTGAGCCAGCAGGCCAGAGAGATCACGACGGATGTTCAACACATCTCCCATGAACTTCATTCTCCGAAACTTGAACACCTTGGTCTCGTGTCGGCGGTCAAGGCACTATGCCGCGATTTCTCTCAACACAGGAAGATGCGCATAGAGGTTAACGCGCAAGCTGATTTTACATCCATTCCCTCCGATCTCGCCGTCTGTCTCTATCGAGTCGTTCAGGAGGCGCTACAGAACGTCATCAAGCACAGTCATTCGCCGGAAGCGAGAGTCGATCTTCATGCATATCCTGATCACATCGATATCGGCATCCGCGACTCAGGCATCGGCTTTGATCCGGACTCTCCCATGGCAAGGGCGGGTCTCGGTCTGGTCAGCATGCGGGAACGGCTTCGGCTCGTGCAAGGAACGCTCGTCATCGAGTCACGCCCGGGCCAGGGCACCTCTATCAGGATCCGAGTGCCGCTTGAACCATGAGAAGGCGTGGATCGGAAAGGAGGTCTGACAAGACCGGCTCTAGTCGATAACGGGATACTTAACATCGTGCGGCCCCGGTCGGAAGGAACGGATCTCTGCCAGGGAGGTGCCTCGCATTCGGCCGCGTCATTCCAGGATTATTTCCCCTCGACCCTGTCATTTCAGACAGTAGACTTCCATCTCGCCTTCGGATAGTCATTACCGGTCAGATGACATTTCTGCCCAATCGGAGGCTCCCTTGTCGTCAGCAGCAGACGACGTGAGTAAACGGATGCGTCTCATCATTGCGGATGATCAGATCCTTATGCTGGATGTCGTGAAAAGGTTGCTTGCAACGGACTACAATGTGATTGCCTCGGTCGATCGGGGAGACAGCGCTTTTGAGGCGATCACGAGGATGGAGCCGGATATCGCCGTTCTGGATGTCTCGATGCCCGATGTCAGCGGAATCGAGGTTGCCCGGCGGCTTCAAGCGAATGGCTCGACGACCAAAATTGTTTTTCTGACCGTGCATGAAGATCCGGAGTTCGTCAGAGAAGCTATTGCTGCCGGAGCTATCGGCTATGTCATCAAATCGTGCCTGGCATCAGATCTCCGAGAAGCTTTGAAGCGCGCAGCCGAAGGGAACCTCTTTATTTCTTCTTGCATAAGAATGGCCGGATAGCCCGCACGGCGGTGCAACGCTTTTGCTGATTGCGCAATGGCAGAGCGGGTCAGTCAAGGCTGAGTCTGAGCGAGAGACATTCTTTGATACTGCGGTTTTGTCCATGAGTTCTTGCCCCGTCGTGAATGTTCCTGTTCCCTGTCAATTGTGACAGTTCTCATTTCACCGTCTTCCTGTGAGCATAAGAAAGCAAACATCGGCTGTGTCGGACCATTACTCGTCGAGGTGAATGATCTTCCCCTCACTTTTTGATGGATCATCGTCGCCGCCGAGTATACAGACCGCGTCCCGACTTGATAAGGCGTGTTTATTGGGTGACGACAAACAGGGTTACCAACAGGAGGGTACCATGCGCATTCGTCTCGTTACAGTGTGGATTCTGTGCGGACTGACTGCCATTGCGGCAGGCTGTACCAGTTATTATCGGGTGACCGATCCGGCATCCGGCAAGTCGTACTATACAACAGAGATTTCCGAGGCGGGCAGAGCCGGTGCGGTCAAAATCAAGGACGCCAAATCCGGCGGTACCATTACCTTACAATCCTCTGAGGTCAAAGAGATTTCTGAGGATGAATACAAGGCAGGCATCTCTGCAAAGACACCACCCCCGAAATAGATGTTCGCTTTTCCTCGCGATCCATGAGGTCAGCCGCGCCTAGATCTGGAGGAGTGCCAATTACAGGACGGATCGCTTAGAAAGAGTGCCCGAGGAAAGTCAGACACGATGACCCTTAAGCTCCGATCTCAGCACGAGGGATCGATCTTATTACATGGTCGGGACGCTCTTTTTTTGGCTTCAGGACTTTGAAGTATCGGCGAATGCTTCCGTGCTCATCGAGACAGCCGAAGAATCGGGACCATGAGAATATGTTGGTTTCGAGTTAGTTCACCTGACGCGCATCTATGCCTTCGGCCTTATCCTTCCCGTCCTGACCGCTTGCCCGTAACAATCAGGAAACAGCCTCTACAGAATAGTCTGCGCCTAGTCAAAGGGTCACGAATCGGACTGGCATTGGCATGCGTTTGGATTCTTGATGCGCTGCTTTTGCTGCCGATGTGTTCTCTCGTGGCTATCGGGCAGGAGCCTCCGCCCGACACTTCTGCGGAAAGTGGAACGGTGGCGGTGGAGGAGACTGAGGCGGAGGATTCTGTAGAAGTGTCCGAAGAGGGGAGGCCTCCGAAACGCCGGCTTTTGAAAAGGCTGGGGCCGCAGCCGGTGACGCCGGAGCAGCGGGAAGAAGCGGAGCGCCTCAGAAAGCTGGCCGCTAAGTATGGAACGGACCCGACGGCAATCGTGGGCCGACTGCAACTGTCTTCTCAATATGCCGACCTATCTCACGGAGCACGGTTCAGCGATACCGTCGCTCGCGTGGATCTCCCGTTTCGACGGAACTTTTTGATCCGTGTGGATCTTCCGTTTCATCGGTGGATCGATCCGAATCGCCCGGGCGCCACCAGCGCCCAAGGTTTGGGGGACCCATCCGTGGTCACCGGATGGCGGGTCTACAACACACCTGAATATGCCTTGCTCATCGGTGCGGCCGGCACATTTCCTGCCGCGGATGAGCGCGCCTTGGGATCGGGGAAATACACTGCCGGTCCCTTCCTTGCCACGGCGCGGTTTCTCCCTCGGTTTGACTCTTTTTTATTCGGGGTATTCCAGCACCAAATCTCTGTCGGCGGTGATCCCGCGCGCCAGGCCGTCAGCCTCACGCGGGCGATTGGACAGGTCAACTCGATCTGGGCGGAACGATGGTGGACCATTGTGCAAGGCGTGTGGCAGATCGATTGGGAGCGAAGTGGGAAAAGCAGCATGACCCTTGAATTCGAGGTCGGGCGGAGTCTGATCGGTAGATTGGGTGTCTATGCGCGTCCAGGTGTCGGGATTTGGGGACGGGATGTGATCGGCGCCTATAATTGGAATATCGAGGCGGGCATTCGCTATATGTTCCCGAGTTTCTGAGGTCAGGCCGGCCGGAAAGCGTTCAAGAGCGATCATCCTCACCGATGCCCAGGCTGAACCGCATTGTACCGCCCGCCGTTCAAGTTTATTCGGATGCTACAGAAGACCAAATGTGCAGCGATGCGCTAAAGCCGCCGTTTGGAGTGGCTTGATGAACTTGGAGCCTTCCAGCGTGAGGTTGTACATCAGGCCTTTTTGACCGAATACGAATCCGACGCTCGGATCGTTGATTGTGGTGGTATCGATCGAGCTTTCAGCGCCGGCCGTCACCAGCGCGACCGACCCAGAAAGTCGTCATCGAACTGAAGGAAGTCATTCCTCAATCAACAAGCGCGCCGATTGTAATGGCGAAGTTTATGGGAGAAACGAACAGACCGATATGGGGAAAGAATTCGAGCCGCAATACTCACCTGACACGCACGGCCTCCTGCGGTTGTCACTCCGCTACCGGTTATCACCCTGTCATGTTTGACAGTATCTGCCCCATCTGAGCCGTGGTACAAAGACGCGTTCCTGACTGAATCCGGTACTGTCATTTTGAGCGATCGCCTGCGTTAAGAAGCAGGGGTCGCTTACATGACTACAGATAGAGTTTGCAAGGAGGTCATCATGGCTCGCACGGCAGAACATCTTCGCCTTGAAGAACATAAATCGGAAACCGCGCGGTGGAAGAAATGGGGTCCCTACTTAAGCGAACGGCAGTGGGGCACGGTGCGGGAAGATTATAGCCAGGATGGCAATGCCTGGGATTATTTCAGCCACGAGCAGTCCCGTTCGCGAGCCTACCGCTGGGGCGAAGACGGATTGGCAGGCATCTCGGACAACCACCAAATTTTGTGTTTCGCGCTCGCGCTTTGGAACGGAAAGGATGCCATCCTCAAGGAACGGATCTTTGGCTTGACCAATAGCGAAGGCAATCATGGGGAAGATGTCAAAGACTACTATTTCTATCTCGATAGCACCCCGACGCATTCCTACATGAAATATCTGTACAAATATCCTCAAGCCGCATTTCCCTATGGGGATCTGGTGGCGACCAACCGGCGTCGAACGCGCAATGACATGGAATACGAATTGCTGGACACCGGCATTTTCAACGAAGACCGGTATTTTGATGTCTTCGTGGAATATGCGAAGGCGGCGCCGGACGATGTGCTGATCCGTATCACGATCCATAACCGGGGGCCTGAGAAGGCTTCCCTTCATGTGTTGCCCACGCTCTGGTTTCGCAACACGTGGTCCTGGCGCTATGGCGGTAGCAAGCCGGTCCTTCGGTCTGTGAAGGGCACGAAGGGCGCTGCGGTTCACGCACACCATACTGATCCCCTGTTCCAGGAGTCTCTGGCAGACTGTTATTTGTATAACGATGGCGGGGCGCCTCTCCTCTTTACAGAAAATGAAACGAATAACGCCCGGCTTTTCGGCGGCACCAATGCCAGCGTCTATGTCAAGGACGGCATCAATGACTATGTCGTCGGTGGCAAACGTGAGGCGGTGAACCCGGCTGGGACAGGAACCAAGGCCGCATCGCATCACGTGCTGTCCATCAACGCTCGCAGCCAACACACCATTCGTCTCCGTCTGATGACCGCCGCACCGGGCGATAATCGCGATCCATTCGGAGATTTCGACGCCCAGTTCAAAGCTCGGCAAGAAGAAGCAGATCAGTTTTATGACGCGGTGACTCCGGCCTCTGTCAAAGCGGATACCGATCGGGCTCGCGTCATGCGTCAAGGCCTCGCAGGCATGCTGTGGAGCAAACAGTATTACTATTTCGACGCCGACCGGTGGTTGGAAGAGCATCAGGCTCATCCGTTACACCAAGGGACCAATCCTTCTCGGAACCGCGAGTGGTTCCATATGGTGAACGAAGACATCATTTCCATGCCGGACAAATGGGAATATCCCTGGTATGCCGCGTGGGATCTTGCCTTCCATACCACCGCCCTGACCGTTGTCGATCCTGACTTTGCCCGCGATCAGTTGAAACTTATGCTGACCGGAAACTACCAGCACCCTAATGGACAGGTTCCTGCGTATGAATGGAACTTCAGCGATGTCAATCCACCGGTGCATGCCTGGGCCACGCTTTTTCTCCATCGTCTTGATGTCGGACCTCGCAGCAAAGAGGATATCGATTTTCTCAAGTCTGCATTCTCCAAGCTGGCGCTCAATTTCACCTGGTGGGTGAACCGCAAGGACCGTAACGGGAAGAATGTCTTCGAGGGAGGGTTTCTTGGCCTGGACAACATCGGTGTGTTCGATCGAAGTTCTCCCCTGCCGACGGGGGGGTATTTGGAACAAGCCGATGGGACCGCATGGATGGCGCTGTTCAGCCAGAACATGGCGGAACTGGCCGTTGAACTGGCTGCGCATGACACCATGTACGACGAGATGGCTGCCAAATTCTTTGAGCATTTCCTGTGGATCGCGGCGGGCATGAACGGCTCCGGACGGGAGGGAATGTGGGATGAAAAGGATGGGTTCTACTACGACCTCCTCCGTCTCCCGGATGGGAGCGGGACCCGTTTGAAAGTACGGTCGATGGTTGGCCTCTTGCCGTTGTGCGCGACCACGGTGATTGAACCCTGGCAACGCGAGCGGGTGCCGCGTGCGCTTCGGCTTATGCGGGAGCGAGCCAAGAGGATGCCCGAGGTGTTTCAGTGGATTCATCCTACCGGTGAGGGACATCTCGGAGTGGGCGAGCGGGGCATCATGGCGCTCGTCAATCCGGATCGCCTACGTCGTATCCTCGGAACCATGCTGAGCGAAGATGAGTTTCTGGGGCCCTATGGACTTCGTTCGATTTCAAAGGTTCATGACCAGAACCCGTATGTCTTTCATGTGAACGGCCAAGAGTTCAGGGTCGGCTACCTGCCTGCGGAATCGGATACGGGCATGTTCGGCGGAAATTCTAACTGGCGGGGGCCGGTGTGGATGCCGGTCAACGTGCTGATTATTCGGGCGCTGATTCAGTTCTATTTGTATTACGGGGATACATTCAAGGTGGAATGTCCCACGGGATCGGGACGCCTGATGAATCTGTTCGAGGTGGCCAAAGAAATTACCGAACGGCTCGTCCGTATTTTTCTCCAAGATACGAAAGGGCGTCGCCCCGTGTATGGCGGTACGGAGAAGTTCCAGACCGATCCTCACTGGCGCGATCACCTATTATTTTTTGAGTACTTTCATGGCGACAACGGGGCCGGACTTGGTGCGAGCCATCAGACGGGATGGACAGGCTGTGTGGCGAAGCTGATCGAGGTGTTCGGAATGGTCGATCCGAAGAAGTTCCTGGAAGGCGGAAAAACTTCCCTCTATCGCCAAGATGAACCAAAGCGTTGAAAGGTGTGCCGGCGATGGCATGGTCTTCACATCCACGTATCTATGAAATTAATACCTGGGTTTGGCTCAGTGAATTGAGCCGGAAACACGCTCGTCCGATCACGCTTGGGAAGGTACCGTCGCAAGAGTGGGACGGAATCGCGCAACTTCACGTCGATGCCGTCTGGTTCATGGGAGTCTGGGAGCGGAGTCCTGACGGTCTGGCAATCGCGCGGACGAATCCTTCCCTGATGAAGGATTGTCTCCGTGCCCTTCCGGATCTTACGGATCCCGATATTGTGGGATCCCCCTATTGTGTCCGTCGCTATGTGGTGGACGCAGCGCTCGGCGGACCGGACGGACTGGCCGAGGCCAGGAAGCAGCTGTCGGCAAGAGGGCTCCGGCTCATGCTCGACTTCGTGCCCAATCATGTGGCTCCCGATCACCCTTGGGTCGGTGAGCACCCGGAATACTTTGTGCGGGGGAGTCGCGTGGATCTTGAACGAGATCCCGCATCATTTCTGGAAAGAGCCGGTCAGGTGTACGCATGCGGTCGAGATCCCTATTTCCCGGCCTGGCCGGATGTGCTTCAGCTCAATGCCTTCGATCCAGGATTGCGCCGGGCCGCGACCGAGACCGTCTTGGATATTGCGGGGCAATGTGACGGCGTGCGCTGCGATATGGCCATGCTGTTCATCAACTCGATCTTTGAACGGACGTGGGGTCAGCGGGCCGGCTCGAAACCTTCGACCGAGTATTGGACCGACCTCATCACTACTGTGAAGGCGACCCATCGCCAATTCGTCTTCATGGCCGAAGCCTACTGGGACCTTGAATGGGAATTGCAGCAGCAAGGATTCGACTATTGTTACGACAAGCGTCTCTACGACCGCTTGGAACAGGGGGACGTGGAGCCGGTGCGGCATCACCTGCTGGCGGACTCGGAGTACCAGCGCAGGCTGGTTCGCTTTCTCGAAAACCACGATGAGCCCAGAGCCGCTGCGACATTTTCACCCGATAAACATCGCGCGGCAGCGGTGGTGGCTCTTACACTACAGGGCGCCAAACTGCTTCACGAGGGGCAATTTCAGGGGCGACGGACGAGAGTGACCGTCTTTCTCGGACGGCGGCCGGAAGAGCCATCGGATCTCGATCTCGAACGTTTTTACCATGCGCTTCTTCGCCAAACTGCAGAGGAACCATTTCAGAGCGGCGAGTGGACGATGTGCGAGTGTGACGGTTGGGCGGACAATATGAGTTGTCGGAATCTTTTAGCGTGGTGTTGGAAGAAGGCGACGGCTCGCTCCCTGGTGATCGTCAACTTTTCTGGGACCTCTTCTCAGGCGCGTGTTCGGCTCCCATGGTCCGATGTAGGCACAGGAACATGGAGTTTGGTAGATGTGCTCTCACAGCAACGGTACGAGCGAAGCGGAGAGGAGATGACCGGTTCAGGGTTCTATGTCTCGATTGAGCCATGGCATTGGCATTTCCTTCGTCTGGAGGCGCTCGCATAGCCGATGGCTCCCGCGACTCTCAACCAGAAGACGTGCGCCTGCGCAAACGAACCATGGATGATGGTGAAAGGTAACATGTAGGTCGGCAATGGCCCGGAGGTTAGAGTGTCTTCTTGTACGGACGAACTCAACCGCAATTCCGGGACGCACTTCTTATGTTAACCATTACGCCACGGTCGGACTTGAAGCCGAATTAACGGAGCGACTCTCGATAGAAAGCGGTCTCCATTTCGAGCGAAACAATTGGACCTCGGGAATAGAAGGCGACGAGCGAAAAGGTGGGCATAAACCGTCTGGAAGGGCGAGGTGACCTTCCGATACCGAATCGCGGATCGTCTTGCTCTGTTGGTTGGATTTCAGCAGGCACACCGAAGACGGAGTTTTGAAGAAGAGATCGTGCGTAATACCAATGTGTCGGTCGGCGCGTCGTATACTTTTTTAGCCAAGACTGCCTACCCTCGACTTCCTATGGATTTCTTCGACAATGAACGGGTGAGTACGTTGGATCTTCAGTCACCATCATTGGCGATGTTTTCAATGGGATAAGGATTATCGGTTGGCTTCGCCGCGGTTTCTGTGATTCTTAAATACAGCCGTTTCCATTCCCACCCTGTCAAAAGTGACAGTATCGACTCCGGCTAAACCAATTCATCCTTTAGAAACATTCGATATCTGTTCGTACAATCGAATGGGACAAGGAAGATTGCCGGCATGGGCGAGTACGCAAGCTCTAACTCTAGGTCTTGGTCTAGATCGCAGGAAGCCGTTAACCTTTTGCAAGGAGTCTAAGATGAAAGCGTTTGTCCGATGTGTCCTAATTGGAATTGCTCTTGTTGGTCTGCCAGCTCTCGCCCAGAGCGCTACAGACAGTAAAACAGAGATCTTGCTTCAGAAGATCAAAGCAGACAAGAAATTCTTGGTCGCGAGCAATATGGGGCTCACGGACGATGAAGGGAAGAAATTCTGGCCACTGTACGATGAATATCAAAAAGAATTGGAGCAGGTGAACCAAAGTATCGGCAAGACCATTCAGGAGTATGCCGATGCGTTCAACAAGGGCCCTGTTCCAAACGACCAGGCAAAAAAACTTATGAACGACGTGCTTGCAATAGAGGACAAGGAAGGGAACCTCAAACGGCACTATGCGGACAAGATCGGCCAAGTGTTGCCCGCAGCCAAGACTGCCCGATACATTCAAATCGAAACTAAAATTAGGGCACTCGTGAAAGCGGAGCTTGCGAAAGAAATTCCTCTCGTGTACTGAGGACCATGAGGCGAACGCAGTCACGCAAGAACAGCAGGATTCGACTCATCGTCGGCGGATCGTACTGCTGTCCTGCGGGAGTCTGTCGGCGGCATGCGCTCTCTTGATGGCGCATGCCCTCTTCGGCAGGGCCATGACGCCTCAGTTCGCACCGGTTGGGATGAAATGGATCGCCGCTGGAGAGTTTGATATGGGTTCCGACGAACCGATGTTCCCGGATGCGCAACCGATTATCGGGTGTCGGTCGATGGTTTCTGATCATTTTCAATGGTGGAACTATGTGAAAGGGGCGGATTGGCGTCATCCTAAAGGAATAGCCAGCTCCATCGAAGCCCGCATGGACCATCCGGTCGTGCCTGTCGCCCATGAAGATGCTGAAGCCTATGCCGCGTGGACCGGTAAACGGTTGTTCACGGAGGCGCGCGCTGGTCTGTCCCGAAAGAAAATTGTCTGGACCGATTCGTTCTTACTGGACCGTCAGGCCATGGCCAATACTTTTTAGAGACACTTTCCCGATCAGAACACGCATCTATATGCCAGGGGGAAGGGGTAAAGGCGCGCCGGACACGGGAACAAACCATCTCGGGTTTCGGCTGGTACGGGATGTCAAAGTGTAAATCGGCATGCCGAGGACTTTCTTCTCTCCGAATGTGCGAAAGCGTAGGACAGACGTTCACGTGAATCTGCCCAGCTCGTATGGCTTCATTCGCTTTAGTTCGGCTGGTTCCAATGACAGAGCATAGGGGACGATGAGGAATTACCCCACTATCCGTCGATTTGTTGAGATCCTACTCCTATTCGTCACCGTCGAATTAGCGGTGGGTTGGGAGCCGTCCGCCTTTGCTTCTACGGAGACGCCTGAACCGACACTCAGGGATGTGATTAAAGGCAAAGCCAAGGAGAAGCAGGCGGCGAACCGCGCTGCTACTGAGAATGCCGATGCTTCTACAGAGACACCTGAACCGACACTCAGAGATCTGATTAAAAGCAAAGCGAAGGAGAAGCAGGCGGCGAAACGCGCTGCTGCTGAGAATGCCGATGGGGTTCCCGACGATCCGCTCGGTCGCGGAGTCCCTCGCTCGAGTGTGCGTGGTTTCCTCGCTGCGGCGAAGAGTCGAGATTATGCGCGAGCCTCAGAATATCTGGATCTGCGTAACTTGCCTGAGGAAGCGACACCGGCGCAAGGTTATGAATTGGCGAGGCAGCTGAAAATCGTATTCGATCGGGTCCTATGGATTGATCTTGAACTGCTGAGCACGAACCCAGAAGGTGACAGCGAAGATAATTTGCCCGCGGCACGCGATCGGATCGGGCGAATCCAGGTGGAAGATGGCAAGGCCTATGAGATCTTGCTCCAACGAGTGCCGAGGGAAGACGGAGTTTACATCTGGAAAGTTTCCAGCTCTACGGTAGCGGAAATTCCAGAACTCTACCGTGAGTTCGGCTATGGGCCGCTCGAACGCATTTTCCCCGCCTGGCTGTTCGACATCACTGTATTCGGTATACATCTGTGGGTATGGGTGGCATTCATTGTGCTCGGCATTGTGCTGTATCCCGTAGCGATGCTGATCACCCGCTCGATCATTTACCTCATCAGCCGCTTTCGTCCGGATGTCAGCGAGACCATTGCCCGCTTGTTTTCAGGGCCCATAACCCTCCTTATATGGACGGTATTGGGAAGAACTGCCGGTCAAGCGGTGGGACCGTCCATCGTTGTTCAGGCAGTGGGACAGGCTCGAACTGTTCAGGTGATCGCGCTTGCCTGGTTAGTCATACGGCTGATGGATTTCGGCCTGTATCGCGTGGGATCGAACTTGGACCGCAAGGGATTGACTGGAGCGCGAGTGTTGTTGGCGCCCGTTGCAAGCCTGCTGAAACTCGTGGCGTTGACTGGAGCGGTTTTGCTCTGGCTCGATAATATCGGATTCAAGGTGACCACGCTGCTGGCTGGACTCAGTATCAGTGGGGTGGCGGTGGCGTTGGCGTCTCAGAAGAGTATCGAAAATATCTTTGGCGCGCTGACGCTGTATACTGCCAGACCCGTCAAAGTTGGGGATTTCTGCCGTTTCGGAGGCGCGATGGGAACCGTGGAAGAAATCGGCCTGCGCGCGACGCGAATCCGAACCTTGGAGCGGTCGGTCATCAGCATTGCGAACGCGGAATTTGTGAGTATGCACCTCGACAATCTTTCAGTGCGGGATCGCTTCTGGTTTCATCCGCTCCTCCGATTGCGGTACGAAACGACGCCGGACCAACTCCGGTATATTCTTATCGAAGTCCGCAAGATGCTGTATGCGCACCCCAAAGTCCTTGGAGAGCCGCTCCATGTGCGATTTCAGGGATTCGGGGAATATTCTCTCAACATTGAAGTGTTTTCCTATATCGGCGTGACCGATTACACAGAATCCTTGGAGATTGCCGAAGATCTAAACTTTCGCATCATGGATATCGTGGCAGAGGCAGGATCCGACCTCGCCTTTCCTGCCGCGATTGAATATCAGTTGCCAGGCAAGCCGCATGACGAGGAACGAGCGCGCGCGGTTGCGGCTCGAGTCAAGGAATGGAAAGCAAAGCGAGCGTTGTACTTGCCGAACTTTCCGAAGGACAAGATCGCCGAAGTGAAGGGCTCGTTGGATTATCCACCCGAGGGGTCTCCGCAACACACCGGCACGTCGGCCTAGTTTACATCTGGTCGGTCGCTCTGCCAATAGTACTGAACTAGAACAATCTGCCAAGTCAGCAAGTATCGTATTTACTGAACTTACCTCATTCTGAGTCACCACCGCCGGTCCTCATTGTTGGTTTTCCCATGGATCATCCATCAATACAGCTAAATCTTGGCAAATGATTACACGCCGCGCTCTGTTAGTTTTGACAGTGTTTCTTTCCCTGCGCAGTGATTACGATCTTCTGGGAGGCAAGAGAGCGATTAGCATATAAGACGTATTCGCAGTGGGAATCATTGTCAGTGTGCCGCAACTCACGCTCGCGGACAATGTTCAAGAAGCCGAGATGATCATCGATAATGCGGTCTTGACTCGGCAAAGGTAATCCCCACTCGCAGCAGTTGCACGACAGGCACCGAGGGAATAGGTTCACCGGTCTGTTTTAAGTCGACATTGTTGAGACTCACACGGTAATCATTGGCAAAAGTAAGTTATGGGGAGGGGTGCTCGTCCTCTTCTTGATCGTCGCGTTAATCTGGATCTGGTTCCAACTCGGTTCAGATAACGTGCGCGAGTGGGCTGCAACGAAAGTCGGCTCAGCCGTCGACCGACGGGTGACGATCAAAGAACCTCTCGGATTGGCGTTCTTGCCCACGCCGACCATCGTGATCCACCAGCTTTCTATCGCCGGCCACTCAGGCGATTCCAGTGACTTCATCACCGCCGACACAATAGAGATTTCGATTGCCCTACGTCCTCTCATCCGGGGATCGATCGTGATCTCACGTCTCGTTCTCGCCGGAGTCACCATCGTATTGGATAAGGATGAGGGGGCGAGGTTGGGAAGGTCCGACAAAAATCTTCACGACGACGCCGTCACATCCGCTCCCCCCATATCTCCGGTTGAGATACGCGAGCTCGTGCTTCGAGATGTCACGCTACACGATCGACGTAGCGATTCCCCAGGCGGCGACATGTTGTCTTTGCGGGAGGGAAAGGTGGAGATCTTTCCCAACCTTCCGATCCGTCTTATCGCGAATGGGGAATTCCGAAAGGTTCCCGTCAGAGTTGAAGCGATGGGTGGCACACTTTCTGATCTCATTAGAGGACGTGAATTCTGGCCTGTAGATGTAGTCATACGAGCGGTCGATGCAACTCTCGAGCTCAAGGGGAGCGTGGCTCTTCCATTCGGAACGTCTCGAGCGGACGTTCAGGTCACTCTAGCCTGTACACGTCTCAGTGCACTCAACCAACTGTTGGCGGTCACATGGCCTTCCCTCGGTCCATACAGAATTTCTGGGGAGGCCAACCTTGGCGTAGATGAAATTGCCGTCAGCAACGTCCAGGCTGTATTGGGCTCCAGCGATCTGACAGGAGACGCCTTCATTCATTTCGATCATGACCACCCCAGATGGTCGATAAACCTCGCATCGAAGAGAATCGATCTCCATGATTTCGTCGCTCCGGAAAACTCCGGGGATGCGCCGCCCGGCGAAGATGCGGAATCGGCCATGAAGCTGATCGATGGACTGAAGGCCCATGATGCGAGCATTCACCTGACGGCAGAAACTATCATCATTGGAACCCATACCCTCGAATCCGTCGGGCTGGAAGCCACTCTGACGAGTGGTGACCTGCGACTCCTATTACATGGCGCAGACGCGTTTGGAGCGCGGTTCGAAGGACACGCCAAATATGATGTCGCTGCAAAGAGTCCTAGCGGGTCCGTTTTTCTTTCCGGGCATGCCATGGACATTGGCATGATGCTCCGCTCATTTGGGTTGGCTAACGGCGTTCTGGGCGTTGCCGACGTGACAATCAAGGCCACGGGAAAAGGAGCAACACAAAGGGCGGTCATGGATTCCTTGGTGGTGACAGCGGATGTGAGCAAGGCTTCTTTTCTGCTTCCCAATCTCGAGTCAGGAAACGACATCGAACTGGGGCTCAGTGAGGCACATCTATCGATGACCCTCGCGACGGCCGGAGAACTCGCTCTGGCCGGGCACTATGGGCACCGGCGTTTCAGAATCGATGCACGGACCGGTTCACTTTCTGAATTGCTCTCCAACCACAGGTGGCCCATCCGGGTCGCATTGCATGGCGACCGGGCCCATTTGATCGTCGATGGTGTAATAGATCGGCCTCTAGAAGGCGAGGGTGTGGCACTCACCGTTCGAGGGGACCTTCCCGATCTGCATGAGTGGGATCCTTCACTCTCGGCCCTTGGGCCATTCCGATTGTCCGGCAAGCTGATTGCCCAAACGCCTCGATCCTGGAGTTCGAACTTCGTGGCTCGGTTACGCGGAACCGACATCGGAGGGCTGATGGATGTGGCATTCGCAGGTGACCGTATCGGTGTCCGTGCGCACCTGACATCCCGGAATGTACGAACTGACGATTTCATGGACCAAACGCCACGCGTGAAGGAATCGGGCGGCTCGACACCACCTCCCAATGCGCGCGAACTAGCGCAGGTTCTGCAACGTTTCGTGGCGGACGTGGAGTGGCGTGTCGAGCGCTTCCGTGCCGGCCGGTACTATCTCGAGCCCTTTGTGCTTCGGCTCACCGTAGATAGGGGAAAGGTGGAAGCCTCATGGTCGTCGATGACCAATCAACCGGTGATCAACACCGCCTCCGTCGGGCTCGACGTGACCGGCGTTATGCCGAAATTGAGCAGTCGCATTCGTTTACAAAAAATAAATTATGGCCGTTTGCTGAGTCGGATGGGAATCACCGAACAAGTTGTCGGTACGGGTCACATGGATATTTCGCTCGACAGCGAAGGTTGGACAAAAGAAGACCTCTTGGAGCGAGTCGTGATAGAGGTCACAGCCAAATCCCATACAATACGGATTGGAATGACCAAAGGGTTCTTGTTGGCAGTGGATCGAGCAGAGCTCAAGCTTGGGGGGCGACCCCAGGATTCCATGAACCTATCGGTCCGAGGTGAAACGCGTGGCCTTCCCTTGTCGCTGGGAATTACCACCATACCCTTGAGGCAATTGCTGGAGTCAACCCATGAAGTGCCGTTCAGGTTGGTTGCGCGCGCACCAGATCTCATGCTCGAGGTGGAAGGTCAAGTCGGAACGGAGATTGCACGGGGCACGGCGAATTTCACCGTCAGTTTAGAGGGCTCTTCGCTTGTTCACCTGGGTCGTTTGGTTCAAATCAACATGCCCGATCTTGGTCCGTTCACCGTGGCCGGTCGTGCAGCGGTCCGAGGTCGGACAATTGGACTGTCGGGGTTACACGCAACAGTAGGCAACAGCGATGTTACCGGACGCATGGAGGCATCATGGATGGGATCTCGACCAAGGGTCGAAGGAATTGTCTCATCCGAATTGATTGAGGTTCCGATCATCGAACGTCGCGCCGATGTGCTTGTGGCAAGCGAGAGGACAAAAGAGTCGCTTCCCCAAGCGATGAAGAAGGGAGGGGAAGAGGCGGCTGCGACGGCTCACTCGATCGGTAAAGAAGTGAAGCAGTTCGTTGACCCCTTCCAGTTAGAGCGTTCTAAGGGTCCGAACGAAAACACGAGGCTCATCCCTGAATGGGTATTACCCGTGGAGTCTCTTCGTTCAGCTGACCTGGATGTGCAGTGGACGGTCAACCGACTATCGGCTCCGCCGGTCGAATTCCATGATGTGGTCGGGATGCTGGCATTAAAAGACGGAATGCTGACCCTGGGGCCGATCTCTTTGGTCCACGACGGGGCGGTAACAACCGGCTTGCTGACCATGGACGGGACCCGGGATGATGTCCCCACCCGTGTGGAAATAACCACGACTCATACTAATTACGGTGGGCTGTTCAATGCGTTCCGGATCACGGACAAGGTCGAAGGGAGTGCCGACATCCACTTCATCTCCCAAGGAAACGGTCGCACGCTGCGAGAACAATTGGCCCACGTGAATGGCCATCTCGAAATCGTCGCCGGTCCGGCGAGGTTGGCGACTCGCTATGTGGAATTGTGGGCAAACAATCTTATGACCGTCATGCTCTCGCAGGCATGGCAACGGCAGGAGTTTACGCAATACCATTGCGCGGCCGGCTCTTTTGACATTCTGAATGGAAAGATGAAGGCCGGCGCCCTCCTGATCGACGGAACCGATCACACGATAGTGGCAGCGGGCATGTTGGCCCTCGACACTGAGGAAGTTGACTTCTTGGTGACACCGCGCCCGAAGGACGTTGCCTTGCTCAGTCTTGCTGTCCCGATTCGCTTGACGGGGCGGCTGGCCAGCCCACAGGTCTCGACGAAGGCTAACTCAATTGCCGCCAGTAAGGCATGGGAAGTCCTTCATGTGGCCGATCCCTTAGGACTGACTTTGTCCGTGCCGCACGTGATCCTAGCCGACAATGCAGAAGGGACCGCGTCTCCAGACAAGAATCCTTGTATCGTTGCCCTGAGCCAAAGAGGCAAGGGTCCGTTTTCAACCGAAAAAGTGGTCCGGACCGGGTTCGAGTGGTTGGCGGAGCAGTGGCGTCGAGCCGGATCCGCAGTCGGTCGTCTGTTGGGAGTAGGGACAACGGTTCCGGCTCGCTAGCGGCTGGTGCATTGGGTTGTGAGTCTTGGATTGCCAGATGCTTTTGTCGTTGGACGCTTCAAAAAACAGGGGCGCTGGGATTTCGCATAGAAAAAAGAACAAAGACATGACCAATTTGTTTTTCCGCAACGGGAACTCACGTCGGAAGAAATGGATGATAGTGCAGAGTGCAAACGACTCTTGAATCTCGATCCAGATATATATGAATTTCGCCTGGTGTTCGGGGCGACCGCTGAATCGAAACAGGAAATTGCGGTGCAGGCTAGGTCATTGAGTCAAATCATGCTGGAAATCGGCTGTCAGATCGACTTGCCCGAAGCGCACATCGTGGCGGCGTGTCATTCCTGGATTCGGACACACTTGACGCGGTGACAGCACGTTCCGCTTCATGCGCATCCACACGTCGACAGTGGATTGTTTACGGATGGTCACTCACATCGCTCATCCATGCCGTGAGAGGATTTGATTTTGACATCGGCTCCGTGTCGAGACTCAAATCATCAAATTATGCTGAGCTAATCCTTGGCTGGCATTTGGGCGGAGGCAGGGAATTCGTGGCGGCACGTGCTTCAGGTATGCCGTGGGTGCCCTGCACAGCGCTTCTCACTGAACCACCTGTCAGTTTTGACAGTATGGAGGCGATGCGCAATTCGGCATGTTACAGCCTAGCGTCTGGATGACGACGTCGGACTGTAGACTGCGATGCGTAAAAAGGGAGATGCCATGAAACCGATATATTGGCTCAGCGCGATCGCTGCATGTCTGCGGTACCCCAGCCCCGCGAGTGGACAGCGCGCCACGACCATGAATCAGCGTGCAGCGTCGACCAATACGGAGATCCTGTTAGAGAAGATTAAAGCGGACGAGAAATTGCGGTAGACAAGTTTTCCGGTCTCCTGTCGGACTTTGCCGGAAAGATGGGTGGTGAGCCGGTCAAAAATGCTCTGGCTGCGGTTTTAAAATAACCGAAACC
>Ga0207691_10000087_pt1 | contig 78167 bp, 62 predicted proteins | sample KBSM13metaG_FD_184327 | JGI IMG/M metagenome (GOLD analysis project Ga0207691, IMG submission 184327) | Miscanthus rhizosphere microbial communities from Kellogg Biological Station, Michigan, USA - KBS M1-3 metaG (SPAdes) (version 2) | ecosystem: Host-associated > Plants > Roots > Rhizosphere >...
CGTCATGCATAATGGCCGCCACGCTCACTCTCGCGCGGCTCTCGCGCTCCGGATCATGATCTTGCGCATCCTCGTTTCGATCGCTGCCGCCGCGCTCGTGGCATGCTCGAAATCCCCCGAACCACCCGTCACCGGGACGCCTTCCCCAAGTTCCGCCGCGGCGCCGCACGTGGCCTCACCGGCACCCGCGGCGGCGCAGGCTCCAGCGCATGAAACGGCCGGCATCGCCTGGCGGAAAGGCGACGTCGATGCGGCGTTCGCGGCGGCGAAAGCGGAGGGCAAGCCCGTGTTCCTGTACTGGGGCGCGAAGTGGTGCCCGCCCTGCAACCAGGTGATGTCGACGATCTTCAACCGCCGCGACTTCATCGAGCGCTCGCGCCACTTCATTCCCGTGTACGTGGACGGCGACGCACCGAACGCGCAGAAGGAGGGCGCGCGCTTCAAGGTGAGCGGCTATCCGACGATGGTGCTGTTCACGCCGGACGGCATCGAGATTACGCGGCTGCCGGGCGAAGTGGATCCCGAGCGCTACATGAAAGTGTTGACGGAGAGCATGAACGGCGCGAAGCCAGTGAAGGCCACGCTGGCGGCAGCGCTCGGGCAGGGCGGGGACCGCAGCAAGCTCGCGCCTGGTGACTGGCGAATGCTCGCCTACTACTCGTGGATCACCGACGAGCAGCAGCTTGCGGCCGAGAAGGACCTTCCCGCCACGCTTGCGCGGCTCGCGAAGGCATGCCCCGCCGATCAGGCGGACACGGCGACGCGCCTTGAACTGCAGGCGCTGGCGGCGGCTTCGCACGCGAAGACCAAGCCCGCGGTGAGCGAGGCAGCGCAACAACTGCTGAGCGCCGTGTTGAGCGACGACAAGCGCGCTCGCGAGAATTTCGACCTGCTCGCCAACAACGCGGGCAGCATCGCGGGCTTCGTGGCACCTAGCTCATCCGCCGCACGCACTCAGCTGGTTGCCACGTGGAACGCAGCGCTCGGCCGCTTCATCGCCGACCCGGCGATCGGGATGGACGATCGCCTCGTCGCAGTAAACGCGAAGATCGAGCTCGCGCGGCTCGACACGCCCAAAGGGGCGTTGCCGGAGGCGCTTCTCGCCACCGTCCGCAACGAAGCCAGGCGCGCGGACAAGGAGACGACCGATGTGTACGCGCGGCAGTCGGTCATCAGCGGCGCCGCGGAGGTCCTCGCCGAGGCGGGGCTGCTCGACGAATCCGACGCGCTGCTCAGGAGCGAGCTTTCGCGCTCCCACTCACCCTACTACTTCATGCTTGGCCTCGCCGCGAACGCGAAGAAGCGCGGCGACAAAGCGGCCGCCGTCGAATGGGCGGAAAAGGCCTACGCCGCCGCGACGGGGCCGGCAACGCGCCTTCAGTGGGGCGTGAGCTATCTGCGATCGGTGATCGCGAATTCGCCGGACGATGCCGCACGCATCGAGCGTGTGGCGGGAGAAGTCATCGGGGAGCTCGAAGCGACGCCCGAAACGTTCTACGAGCGCAATCGCCGTGCGCTGGAGCGGATGGGGAGGGAGCTCGCCGCCTGGAACAAGGACAAGAAGCACGATGCGTCCGTGAAGCGCATTCGCGGCGAGCTCGCGAGCGTGTGCGCCAAGCTGCCATCGACCGATCCCGCCCGTGCGACCTGCGACAACGCGCTGTCACCCAAGAAAGCGTAAGGCGCGACGCGACAATCGCTAGCGGCGCTCCGTGACTCCGGCGAGCGCCAAGAGTTGGTGCGGAGCCTCGACGAGCACGTCGGGCAGCGCGTCTTCGAGCTCGTCCCGGGAGCCATGACCCCAAAGCACGGCCACCGACTTGAGCCCGTTCTCGCGCGCCGCGAGGATGTCGATCGAGCGATCACCGATCATCGTCGCCGACGTGCCGATTAGTCGCTGCTCGAGGAGCGTCGCGAGCTGGTCGCTCTTTCGGATCCCGATGTCGCCGCCACTGACGAAGCGAAAGTAGTCGCTCAAGTCGAAGAGCTCCAGGATGTTTTCGGCGAAGTCGGCGCGCTTCGACGTGCAGAGCCCGAGCGGAATGCCGGCGGCGTCGAGCGCGTAAAGCGCCTCCGCGATGCCCGGGTAGATCACGTTCTCGGCGAAGCCGAGTTCCGCATAGCGCTTGCGATACTTCGCGACGAGCTCGCCGATGTGCTCCGGCGTCGCCCCGACGAGCCTCGACCGGAACGCGTGATCGAGCGGCGGACCGATGTATTGCGGCACTTCGTTCGCCGGTATCGGCGGATGGCCATAATGCTCGAGCGCATGATTGAGCGAGCGGCCAATGCCGACCGAGGGATCGCTCAGGGTCCCGTCGAGGTCGAAGACGAGGAAGGGCTCAGGCAAAGCGCCGCGCCCGTCAGATCCAGTCGTCGTTCGGCGCCGTCCGCTCGCCGCCTTCGTCGCCTGTGTTGCGAACGCCACGGGGCTCGATGAGCAGCACCTTGACCTCGCGCTGCGCATACGGCTTGTGCTCGACCCCTTTGGGCACGACGAACATCTCGCCGGCCGACAACTCGACGGCGCCGTCGCGGAAGTCGATGCGCAGGCTGCCCTCGACGACGATGAACGTCTCGTCGGTGTCCTTGTGGTCGTGCCAGATGAAGTCGCCCTGGAGCTTGACGACCTTGAACTGGTAGTCGTTCATCTCGGCGACGACCTTCGGTTTCCACTGCTCGCCGAAGAGCGAGAACTTCCGCTGCAGGTTGATCGCTGCGTAACTCATTTCGAGCCTCCGGCGTCCCCGCGTGCTCTTGACCCGGCGTCGCGGCTAAGAAACGCGCCCGCGACCAGGATCATCTGGGCGCTCACCGGTACGGGTCCGCGGCGTCGCGCAGCCCGTCGCCGAAGAAGTTGAACGCAAGGATCACGATGATCACCGGAAGGACCGGCAGCATCAACCATGGGTAGAGCGCGACGACGTTGATGTTCTGCGCCTCGTTGAGCAGCACGCCCCAGCTCGTGATCGGCGGCCGCAGGCCGATTCCGAGGAACGAAAGCGCCGTCTCGCCGAGGATCATGCTCGGGATGGAAAGCGATGCGGCCGCGATGAGGTGGCTCATGAAGCCCGGCAGCAGATGGCGCGTGATGATCCGCTTCGGGCTTGCGCCCATCAGCCGCGCCGCCGTGCAATAGTCCTCCTCGCGCAGCGCCAGGAGCTTCGAGCGTACCGCTCGCGCGAGCCCGGTCCAGTCGAGCAGCGCCAGGATCCCCGTGATGCCGAAATAGATGAGCAGCGGGCTCCAGGTGACGGGCAGCACAGCCGAAAGCGCCATCCAGAGCGGCAGCTCCGGAAACGAGCGGATGATCTCGATCACTCGCTGGATGATCGTGTCAGCGAGGCCGCCGAAATAACCGGCGATGCCCCCGAACACGAGACCGAGCGCAAAGCTGATCGCAATGCCAATGAGACCAATGGTGAGCGAAATCCGCGCGCCGTAGAAGATACGCGAAAAAACGTCGCGACCCAGGCGGTCGGTGCCCCACAGGAACAGCGTCGCGCCGTCGGGGGGGCACACGATATGGAATGACGCCTCGAACAATCCCCAGAACTGGTAGGGGTCGCCGGAGCAGAAGAAGCGCACCGGGTACGGCCGCGACGTGTCCTCCGAATAATCGCGGCGAAGCGTATCCATGTTGAGCGTCTTTTTTTGCAGGTAGACGAACGGCCCGACGAACCGGCCCTCGTGCATCCAATGGACGCTCTGCGGCGGCGCATAGATGAAGTCGGTATGCCGCGTATGGAGGTTGTACGGCACCAGAATCTCGGTGATGAGCGTTGAGCCGTACATGATGAGCAGGATGATTCCCGACGCCACCGCAACCTTGTGGCGCTTGAACTTCCACCACATGAGCATCCATTGGGATGCAAGGTAGAAGTGCTCCTGCTCGGCGGTCAGGCGTACGGCGGACTGCGGATCGAACGGCGCCTTCGAGACCAGGTGCCCTGGCGTGTCGCCGACGGGGGCGAGGTCGGCCGAGCCCGTCGCCGGGGCCGGCGGCAAACCGCCCATGGCAGCGCTCGGAACGGCCGCGCTCATCGCCCAGCCTCTGGATTGGACGCGGCAGCGTGCGGGCTCATCTCGCCACCCCACCTTGAAGGCGTATGCGGGGATCGAGCGCCACGAGTGCCAAATCCGAGATCAGCACCCCGACGACGATCATGAACGCGAGGAACATGAGGAACGAGCCCGCCAGGTACATGTCCTGGCTTTTCAACGCCTGCAACAGCATTGGTCCCGTCGTCGGCAGCGAGAGCACGACGGCGGTGATCTCGGCGCCGGAGATGATGTGCGGCAGCAGGCTGCCGATATCGGAGATGAAGAAGTTGAGCGCCATCCGCAGAGGATATTTGCGCAGCACCTTGCCGGGCGGCAGGCCTTTCGACCGCGCCGTGACTACGTACTGCTTCTGCAATTCGTCGAGCAGGTTGGCGCGCATCTTCCGGATCATGCCCGCCGTGCCGCCGGCGCCGATGATGAACACCGGGATCCAGCTGTGCTCGAGGATCGACTTCAGCTTGCCCCACGACCACGGCTTGCCGATGTATTCGGGGCCCATGAGGCCCCCGATCGAGGTGCCGAACACCACGTTGGTGAAGTACAGCATCACGAGCGCCAGCATGAAGTTGGGAATGGCGATGCCGAGGAAGCCCAGGAGCGAAAGCCCGTAATCGGTCCAGCTGTACTGGTGCGTTGCCGAATAGATCCCGATGGGGAAGGCGATGGCCCACGTGAAGAAGATCGTGAACGCCGACACCAGGATCGTCAGGAACATCCGGTCGCCGACAACCTTGGTAACGGGTAGATTGAACTCGAACGAGTAGCCGAAGTCGCCTCTCAACATGCCGCCCACCCAGCGCAGGTACTGCTCGGGAATCGGCTTGTCGAGCCCGTACTCCTGCTTCAGGAAGGCGATCTTCTGCGGATCGACGGACTCCCCCTGCGCCTGCAGCTCGGCAATGTAGCTCTCGAGGTAGTTGCCCGGAGGAAGCTGGATGATCGTGAAGACGATGATGCTGATCGCGATCATCGTCGGGATCATCAGCAGCACACGGTTGACGACGTAGCGCAGCATCAGCGCGCCTCCTGCGGCTCGAGCCAGAAGGTGTCGGGGTGATACATGCCGAAGTACGAGCCGGGGTCCCAGCTGTAGAGGCCCTTGGCGGGAACGTTGCGAAGCTGGTTCCGCGCGACGATCGGCTGTAGCGCCTGCGAGACGATGCCGATGGTGAACACCTGTTGCGCGTGGATCTCGAGCATGCGTTCCCAGATCTGCGCCCGCTCACTCACGCTTCCGGACTTGCGCCAGGCTTCGTACAGGTTGACGAGCTCCTGCGCCTCGGGCGAGGCGGGCGCTTCGCCTCCCTTGTGGCTGTTCTCGTAGTACTGGCCCCACATCGGCCACTGCAGCTGCTCCTGCGTGGTCGGCGCCAGCTCGTTCGGGCTCATGTCCGCCGTCGGAATGCCGTTGTTGAGCCCCGACCAGATCGTCATCAGTGACTTGCCGGAATACACGCGCTTCCGGAACACTTCGCGCACCGACGGCCGCGAGAACAGCGCGATGCCGAGCTTGCGCCAGCTGTCGCGCACGAGCTCCAGCACGTCGGTCTCCTCCGTGCTCTCGCCCGCGGTGTCGACGATGATCTCCATCGGCCGGCCGTCTGGCAGGAGCCGCAGGCCCTGCTTGTCACGGTTCTTGAGGCCGAGCTCGTCGAGAAGCGCGTTGGCGGCCTTGACGTCGTACTTCGCCCAGGCGCTGCGGAATTCAGGCTTGAAGAGCGGACTGCGCTCGAGCACGGTGTTCGCCGATTCCTTGGCGAGGCCGAAGTAGACGACCTCGTTGACCTCGTGGCGGTCGATGCCGAGCGACAGCGCACGCCGAAAGCGGACGTCGCGCACCAGCGTACGCCAGGCCGGATCGTCTACGTTCAGGTTCGGATAAAGCGCGATCTGCGAGCCGATGCCTTTTTCCCAGAGCAGCACGCGATACCGGTTGCGCTTCGCGTTCTCCTTCAGGAATGTGTAATTGTCGAAGCGGAGATCGCGCGCCTGCAGGTCGACGTCACCGGTGCCCGCCTTCGCGGGGATCAGCTTGCCGTCGGTGATGTTGACGATCACGCGATCGATGTAGGGCAGCTGCCGGCCCGCCCTGTCCACCCGATGGAAGTACGGGTTGCGCACGAGTACGAATCGCGTCGACGGGAGCGGCGTCGTGTTGATCCAGGGCTCGAGCGTCGGCAAGTCGGGGTTGTCGAAGCGGAACTGCTCGTCTTTCTTCTGGTGATATCCGGCCCAGCTGCGCGAGCCCGCTTCCTTCGCCTGCGCGGTCGCCTTGTCGACGCCAATGTACTTCGCGTGGAACTGGCGCAGGTAGTGCGCCGGACGGTAGATGTAGAGCGGGCTCGGCCCGGCGAGCGCTGGCAGGAACTGCGGATTGGGCTCGTCCCACGTGAAGCGAACGGCCGTCTCGCTCAGCACCTCGAACTTCGGCCCCTTGTCACGCACCTTGAGGATCGGCGGCAGGCCGAACGGCGAGAGATCGGGATTGTGGGCGACATCGTCCCAGAAATAGCGGAAGTCGGCCGACGTGAACGGCTGGCCGTCCGACCACTTGTGGCCGGGACGAAGGTGCAGCGTGAAGACACGGCTGTCGATGTTGTCGACGCGGTCGAGAACGTCGGGCACGAGGTTCAGCGACTCGTCATATCCGACGAGCCGCGAATAGCCGTAGACGACCATCATGCGGATGTCGCGGTCCTTCGCGAGCAGCGTCCGCAGCTCGCCGCCGTAACGGCCGAGCTCCCAGTCGCTCCGCGTGACGTCGACAACGAGCGGCGTCTGCGGGAGACGCTTCGCGACCGGCGGCAGCTTGCCCGCCTCGACGTCCGCCTTGAAGTAGGGCGGCTCTTCCGCCGCCACGGCAGCGCCCGCGAACAACGCGAGTGCGATGCACACGAGGAGATCCGGGAATCGAATCATGCCGACAGCCTTTCGTCCTGTTTGCCCGTCTGCATCCGAACGCGGTGGCCGTCGCCGACATCGACGAGCTCGCCGGCGCTTTCCTCCGTCCATCCATAGGGCGCGCGCCATTCCTGTGGCGACCGCGCGGCGCCCTCCAGCACCGCTTCGAGATCCAGCTTGCGCTTCAAATCCGCGTAAGGCACCGCGGCGAGCAGCCCGAGCGTGTAGGGATGCAGCGGATTCTTGAACAGCGTTTCGCGCGGGGCGATCTCGACGATGCGGCCCCTGCACATCACCGCGATCTCGTCGGCGATATAGTCGACGACCGCGAGATTGTGGGAGATGAAGAGATAGGTGAGCCCGAGCTCCGCCTGCAGGTCCTTGAGCAGGTTCAGGATCTGCGCCTGGATCGAAACGTCGAGCGCCGACACCGGCTCATCGCATAATACGAGATCGGGCTTGAGCGCGAGCACCCGCGCGATGCCGATGCGCTGGCGCTGGCCGCCAGAGAAGCTGTGCGGATACCGGTTGAGGAAGCGCGGGTCGAGGCCCACGAGACGCATCAGCTCTTTCGCCATCTCGGCCCGGTAGTCAGCGTCGCCGATCTGGTGGATCACGAGCGGCTCGCGCAGAATGTCGAACACCGTCATCCGCGGCGAGAGCGAGCCGAACGGGTCCTGGAAGATGTATTGCACGCGGCGACGGAAGCGCATCAGCGCCTCGGGATCGGCCTGCACCACGTCGACCATCTTGCCGCGGTCGTTGTAGAGGACCTGACCGCTATCCGGTTCGAGCGCGCGCATGATGACCTTCGAGAGCGTCGTCTTGCCGCAACCGCTCTCGCCGACGAGACCGAAGCATTCGCCTCGCGGGATGGAGAAGCTCACGTCGTCGACCGCACGGAACGTCGGTCCCTTGCGCTGGCCGAAGAGGCCGCTGCCGCGCTGCTCGAACGTCTTGGTCACGTGGCGCACATCGAGATGGATCGGCGGCGCGTCCGCAGGCCAGGGCTCGAGTTTCTGCACCAGCGTGCCGGCATCATGATCGATCGGGCGCACCGGCACGAGTCGCTCGCCGGGCTTCATGTCGAAGTGCGGGACCGCCTGCAAGAGCGCCCGCAAGTACGGATGCGCGGGCCGCTCGTAGAGGGCGGCCACCGGCCCTTGCTCCATCACGCGGCCCTCGTAGAGCACGACCACCTCCTCGGCGAGGTTGGCAACGACGCCCAGGTCGTGCGTGATGATGAGCACCGCCATGCCGAGCTCCGCCTGCAACTCCTTCACGAGCGCAAGGATCTGCGCCTGGATCGTGACGTCGAGCGCCGTCGTGGGCTCGTCCGCAATGAGAAGCGATGGCCGGCATACGAGCGCCATCGCGATCATCGCGCGCTGTCTCAAGCCGCCCGACAGCTCGAACGGATACATCTTCAGCGCGCGGGCAGGGTTCGGGAACCCGACGAGGCGCAGCATCTCCTCGGTGCGCTCCATCCCTTCCTTGCGGCTTACGCGGCGGTGCAGGAACAGCGGCTCGCTCACCTGGTCGCCGACCGTGTGCAGCGGCGACAGCGACACCATCGGCTCCTGGAAGATCATCGAGATGTGGCGACCGCGGATACGGCGCAGCGCGATGCCGTCGGGCTTGAGCTTCGTGATGTCGCGCGGCGCCTTCGTGCTGCCCGGCGCCGTGAACAGGATCCTGCCGCCGGAGATGCGCGCCGTCTTGGGCAGAATGCCCATCATCGCCTGTGCGGTCACCGATTTGCCGGAACCGGACTCGCCGACGAGCGCAACCGTCGAGCCGGGACGGACGCGAAACGAAATGCCCTTGAGCGCCGGCACCATCGTGCCGCGATTGTCGAACTCGACAGACAGATCCTGAACCTCGATCAGGTCAACAGACAACGTTCCCTCCCCCAAAGCGGCTTCTATCAGGAACCCGTCGGACTCCCGGCAGGCTCCAGGCCGCGCGGCGGCACTCAGGACCTGATCAGCCAGTGATTTACCCCTAAAGGATGCCCGTACTCGGCGACGCCGTCGAGTCCCCCGGCGCGGTTTCAGCGGCGCTAGGTGTCAACCGCGGCAGGAGGCCAAAGCCGGAATGCCTGTACCGGATGCGAATATCCTTTGAGGTTGAGCGGCGTCAGCGTGTCCACGCGCATCGCATCGTCGAGCGCCGCCCGCACCTTGCGGTCGATCAGCACCTCGCCGGGGCTCGCCTTGTTGCAGAGCCGCTGCGCGAGATTCACGACGGTGCCTATCGCCGTGTAGTCGACACGTCCTTCGTATCCGAAAGCACCCAGCGTCGCGAATCCCTGGGCGATGCCGATGCCGAGGTCGAGCTCGTAGCCTAGCCTTGCCCATTGCGCCTTCAACGAGCGGAAGCGCTCCTGCATTGCGAGCGCCATGCGGGCCGCGCGCTTGGCGGCGTCCGGAACGGGCAGCGGGTCATTGAAGAAGATCAGGATGCCGTCGCCCGCGAAGCGGTCGACCGTGCCGCCTTGCTCCGCGATGAGCGCCCCCATCGCCGCGTGATAGTCCTTCAGCACCGACTCGACTTCCTCCGGCTCGGCGCTGTCGGTGAATGCCGTGAAGCCGCGCAAGTCGACGAACACGTAGCAGATCTCCCTCCGGTGCGGCTGGAGGATCGATGGCCCGCCCGAAGACAGAATCGCATCGGCAACGGCCGGCGAGAAGAAGCGCTTCAACGCAGCCATCGACTGGATCTCGCGAACTTGCGCGGCGACCCGATCCTCGAGCTTCTGATTCCACTCCGAAAGCGCCGCCGCTTGCGCGCGCACCTCGTCCTGCAGCGACTTGATGCGCAGCAACGAGCGGACGCGCGCGAAGAGCTCGGCCTGGTTGATCGGCTTCGGCAGAAAGTCGTCCGCCCCCGCTTCGATGCCCTTGACGCGCTCCGACTGCGGATCGAGCGAGGTGACGAGCACGACGGGCAGCAGCGACGTGCCGGGATCGGCGCGGAGCCGGCGGCACACATCGTAGCCGGACAGGCCAGGCATCATGACGTCGAGCAGGATGAGATCGGGCGGATCCGCGGCTACCTTCGCGAGCGCTTCCTCGCCGTTGACCGCCGTGGCCACGCTGTAGCCTTTGACCGTCAGCAGGTCCGCCAGCAGCTTGACGTTGTGCGGCGTGTCGTCGACGACCAGCACTTTTGCTGGCGCGCTCATCGTAGTCCCCTCCGCGCTTCGCGCTGCGGGGCAATTCGCGCTTGGGAGCGGCCCATCCCGCTCATGCCGGTCGACGCTCCACCATCGAGCGCACGGTGTCGAGGAATTCCTTCAGGTTGATCGGCTTGCCGATGTAGCCGTCGAACCCCGCTTCCGTGATCTTCTTCCTGTCCCCCTGCATCACCGACGCCGTGACCGCGATCGCCGGAATCAGCGCCGTCCGCGGATCGGCGCGGACCTGCCGCAGCGCCTCGATGCCGTTGATGCCGGGCAGCTGAATGTCCATGAGGATGAGATCGGGCGTGCGCTCCGCCGCGAGGCGCACGCCTTCCTCGCCCGTGACGGCCTCCACCGTGGCGTAGCCCTTTGCCTGCAGCACGTCCCGAACGAGCTTCATGTTCTTTTCGTTGTCTTCGACGATCAATATCAGGCTCATCGTGTCGCTCTCATCGCCTTTCCGGCAGGGTGAACGTGAATGTGGAACCCTTGCCCGGCTCGCTTTGCAGGGAGATGCGCCCGCCGTGCAATTCGACGAACTTGCGCGTCAGCGCGAGGCCGAGTCCCGTCCCTTCCTGCTTGTTCGTGTAGTTGCGGCCCACCTGGCGGAACTCTTCGAACACCGCCTCCTGATCCTCTCGCGCGATACCGATGCCGGTATCGTGCACCGCTACGACGACATTATCGCCGTCGTGGCGCGCCGTCACCTCGATGCGGCCGCCGTCGGGGGTGAACTTCACGGCGTTGGACAGCAGGTTTAGCAAGATCTGCTTGAACTTGCGCTCGTCGGCGACGATCTCGCCCAGCTCGGCGCTCACGTTCTGCGACAGCGCGATCCCGTGCTTCTGCGCCCGCTCGCGGACCAGCGTCATTGCGTTGGCGATGGCGTTCGGCAAATCGAACGTCGAGGGCTCGAGCTCCATGCGGCCGGCCTCCACCTTCGACAGGTCGAGGATGTCGTTGATGAGCTGCAGCAAATGCCGGCCGGACGAGTGAATGTCCTTCAGATAGTCGTCCTGCTTTGCATTGAGCTCGCCGAACAGCCGCTCGAGCAGCACCTCCGAGAAGCCGATGATCGCGTTGAGCGGGGTGCGGAGCTCGTGCGACATGTTGGCCAGGAACTCGGATTTGTGCCGATTGGCCGTCTCGAGCTGCCGGCCCTTGTCCTGGATCTCGCGAAACAGGCGCGCGTTCTGAATGGCGATCACGGCCTGATCGGCGAAAGTGCGGAGGAGGGCGATATCCTTGTCGGAGAACGGCCCGGCGTGATCGCGGCCGACGAGGATGGCGCCCATGCCCTTGCCTTCCCACAGCATCGGCGCGGCGATCGCCGCCTTGATGCCCTGAATCTGCCAGCCCCGCCGAGCGAGTTCCGGCACGGTCGGATCGGCATCGACGTCCGCGTGGTGCACGACGGAGCGGCGCAATATCGCGGTCCCCGTCGCGCTGCGTTCGTCGGGAGCGAAGGGAAACACCTTCTCGATCTCGCCCCTGGCCGGTCCGTGGTGCGCGGCCAGGTGAACAAGCCCGTCGTCGCCGACCAGGTTGATCTGCACCAGCTGTCCGGCGAAGAGCCGCTCGCAGCTCGCGAGGATCCGCTCGAACACGGGCGTCGTGTCGGCGATCGAGCTGCTGATGGCCGCGAGCACCTCGCCGGAGGCGCGCTGCTGATCGAGCGCCTCCTTGGTCTCGTTGAACAGGCGAACGTTCTCGAGCGCGATCGCCGCCTGGTCGCCGAAGGTGCGCAGCAGCGCGATCTCCTGCTCGCTGAATGCACGCACTTCCTGCCGCCGCAGCAGGATCGTCCCGAACGGCTTCCCCTCCCGCAGCAGCGGCGTCACGACCACGGTGCGGTGACCAAGCTGCGCGGCGATGTCGCTGCTCATCGGATAGTCGGCTGCGGCCGCGAGAAGATCGGGCACCTGAATCGTCCGCTCCTCGAGCACCGCGCGTCCCGACAGCGATTCGTGGTTGATGGGGAGCGCATCCACGTTGCGCACCAGGTCCGGCGTCGGGCCTTTGGAGGCGAGCAAGCGCAGCGTGTCGCCGTGGATCAGATACATCGTCGCGGCGGACGCGTCGCACAGCTTCGCGGCGCGTTCCGCGATGGCCTCGAGCACCGGCTGGACGTCGGTCGGCGAGCTCGAGATGACGCGCAGGATCTCGCTGATCGCCGTCTGCTGCTGCAGCGCCTCGGTCGTCTCCTTGAACAGCCGCACGTTCTCGATCGCGATGACGGCCTGGTCGGCGAACGTCTGCAGCAGCTTGACCTGCTTGTCCGGGAACGGGCCCGGCTGCTCCCGGCAGACGTTGATGACCCCGATGACCTGTTCTTCGCGCAGCATCGGTACGCCGAGGTTGGCGCGAAAGCCCGCCTGCCGCGTAACGTCCTTCAGCGCATAGTCGTCGTCGAGGAGGACATCGGGGATCTGCACGGGGGCGCGTTCGGCGACGACTCGCGCGGTGATCGCGCCGCGTCCGGGCTTCATCGGGAAACGCGCCCGCATCGTGGCCTCCGCCTCGCGCGAGCTGCCCTGGAAGGCGACAAGGTGCACGAGCTCGCCGTCGAACCGCGCGACGGCCCCGATCTTGGCGTCGCACAGCACCATCGCGCGCTCGGCGATCGCGTCGAACACCGGCTGCACGTCGGTCGGAGAGCTCGAGATCACCTTGAGGACCTCGGCGGTCGCCGTCTGTTGGTCGAGCGCCTCCTGCGTCGCATTGAACAACCGCACGTTGTCGATGGCGATGGCGGCCTGCTGCGCGAACGTCTGCAGCAGCGCGATCTGATCCGGGGAGAACGCGCGCGCCTCGCGCCTCCAGATGAGGATCACGCCGTAGACGCCGCCTTCGCGCATCAGCGGGACGACGAGCAGCGCGCGGAACCCGTACCGTTCCTGGATGGGACGGATATCCGGATACTCCGTGTCGAGCAGCGGCAGCACGTCGGGCAGATGGATTGTCGTGCGATCGAGTGTCGCGCGGCCGATCGCGAGCGTCCGCTTCAGAGGAAACGGGCCCCTCATTTCGATCGGATCCGCGTACCCGGAATCCGGATCGTGCGATGAATGAACGGCGGCGGGCTTCAGCTCGCCGCCCTCCAGCAGCACGACGAACGCGAACGGCGCGTCGCAAAGATGCGCCGCGCGGTCGGCGACCGCCTGCAGAACCGGGCGCACGTCCGTCGGCGACGCCGAGGTGACGCGCAGGATCTCGCTGATCGCCGTCTGCTGCTCCAGAGCGTTCGACAGCTCGCGCGTGCGCTCGTCGACCTTGCGCTCGAGCCCGGCGTAGGACTCGCGCAGCTGCGCCGTCATCCGATTGAACTGGTCGGCCAGTCCCTCGAGCTCGTCGCCGGTGCGCACCACGATCTGCTGCTCGAGATCGCCGGTCCCGATCCGACGTGCCCCTTCGTCGAGGATGCGGATCGGCCGCACCATGCCGCGCGCCTGCCACAGTGCGCCGACCGCGGCGAGGACGAGGCCGCCCGCGAGCAGCAGCCGGGTGTTGCGAATCCACGCGTTGAGCTTCTCGTACGCGGTCGCGGCGGGCTGCTCGGCAAAAACGCGCCAGCCGAGCGATTCGATCGGCGCACACGACGTCAGCACCTCGGTGCCGGCAAGGTCCGTCGACAGCATTACCGAGTCGAAGTCCTGCTTCGCCGCACACGCCTTGACGTGCGGCAGCTGCGACAGGTCCGTCTTGCGAAGCACGAGGCCGATGTCCGGATCGGCGATCAGGAAGCCGGCGCCATCCACAACATAGGCCTTGCCTTTCTCGCCGACCTTGATCCGCGAGACGACGTCCCAGATGAACTTGAGGTTCACCTCGGCGATCGTAACGGGGCCTCCGTCGCTGCCGGAGCGCATTGCGATCGTCATGTAGGGCTCGGTCTCTTTGCGGAAATAAACCGGTCCGTGCCACGGCTGGCCTCGGCGCGCATTCTTGAACCCGGGCTCCTGCGAGCGATCCCTGCCGGAACCGCATTGGTCCATCCCCAGGCGGGAGACCGCCACGGTCTCGCGTCCCGTCGCATCGAGCTGCGCAATGTCGGTGACTTCCGGCGCCTGCCGCAGAAGCTTCAGGAACTCGATGCGGCGCTGCTCGCAATCGCTCGCATCGATCTGCGGCAGCGACGCATAGGCGAGCTGCTGCGAGATCTGACGGATGTATTGCTCGATCCGCGATGCGGCGCCGATCGCCTTTTCCTGCTGCAACGCCGCTATCCCGGACTTGATCTCCGTCGACGAGAAATCGAAGCTGATCCAGGCCGACGCGAGCAGTATCAACGTGACCGGCGCGAGGATCAGCAGCAAGTACTTGCGGAACAGCCGCCCGCGATGCACGGGCGCTTGCGCCACGTTCAGCGAGTCGACGGGCAAGGGTGCGAGCATGGGTTGTCTTGGGCGTGATTCGCCGACGGCTTTAGCGTGTTGCAGCAATCCCCTGCGCGCGCAGCGCGTCGAGCGAAGCATTCGGCGTGAGCGCCTGCGGATCAAGCTTCAAGTGCAGCAGCGCTGCCTTGCCGCTCTCGCGCGCGCGCTCGAAAGCCGGAGCGAACTCCGCCGTCGCCTCGACGATCTCCGCATGGGCGCCATACGCACGCGCGAGCGCGGCGAAATCCGGGTTGCGCAGGTTGGTCCCCGACACTCGGGCCGGATAGTTGCGCTCCTGGTGCATCCGGATCGTGCCGTACATCCCATTGTCGACGACGACGAAGATCACCGCGAGCCCATACTGCACGGCGGTTGCGAGCTCCTGGCCGTTCATCAGGAAGCAGCCGTCACCGTTCCAGGAGACGACCGTACGCTCGGGGTAAAGCGCCTTCGCCGCGACTGCCGCCGGCACGCCGTAGCCCATGGCGCCGGAATAAGGCCCGAGCTGGGTCGGGAAACGCCGGTAGCGATAGAAGCGATGAAGCCATACCGTGTAGTTGCCGGCGCCATTGGCGAGGATCGCATCGTCGGGAAGATGCGCGTCGAGCCAGGCGACGACCTCGACCATGTCCAGCGCGCCGGGAACCGGACGGGGCGCGCGCCAGGCAGTGAAATCCGCGTGCGCGGATTCGACGCCCGCTTGCCATCCATCCGCCGCGAGCGGCGGCTCGCGATTCATTGCCGCGAGGAACGCGCCGGGACTCGACACGATCGCGAGCGAGGGTTGGTAGACGCGGCCGAGCTCGTTCGGGTCGGGGTGCACGTGGATGAGCCGCTGCCGCGGCGCGGGGACGTCGAGGAGTGTGTATCCCGAGGTTGTGATCTCGCCCAGTCGTTCCCCGATAACGAGCAGCGCGTCGGTCTCGCGAATGCGCTTCGCGAGCGCAGGATTGAGGCCGATGCCGACGTCGCCGGCGTAATGCGCATGCCGATTGTCGAAGAGATGCTGATTCCGAAAGGCGCACGCGACAGGCAGCGCGTTCGTCTCGGCAAGTTGGCGCAGGGCGGCGCAGGCGCCTGCGTCCCACGGACTGCCCCCGACCAGCACCAGCGGACGGCGTGAGTCGGCGAGAAGCGCCCTCACGCGGGCAACCTGCGCCGGGTCGGGCGCGGCGCTCGGCGCTTCGACGCGCGGCGCGTCCGCACAGGCGGCGCGCGCTGCGAGCATGTCTTCGGGCAACGCGAGCACGACCGGGCCGGGACGGCCCGCCATCGCGATGCGGTAAGCGTGCGCGACGTATTCGGGAATGCGCTCGGCGCGATCGATCTGCGTCACCCATTTGACGATGCTGCCGTACATCCGGCGGTAATCGATCTCCTGGAAGGCTTCCCGGTCCACGAAGTCGCGGCCGACCTGGCCGACGAACACGATCATCGGCGTCGAATCCTGCGCCGCCGTGTGGATGCCGATCGCCGCGTTCGAGGCGCCCGGGCCACGCGTGACGAACGCGATGCCCGGCCGGCCGGTCAGCTTGCCGTGCGCTTCTGCCATGTAGGCGACACCGCCTTCCTGACGGCAGACGATGAGGCGCAAGCGGTCGGCGACGTCGTGCAGCGCATCGAGCACCGGCAGATAGCTCTCGCCGGGCACGCAATAGGCATGGGTGGCGCCCTGCGCGATCAGGTTGTCGACGAGGATCGCGCCGCCGGTTCGTTCGTTGTTCAAGGCCCCTCCCGTTAGGCCACAGCCGGGCCACCGCTGGCCGCCGCTTCGCGCGGTCGCCGGGCAGCCCCCATTCTATAATCCGGGCGCGCTGGCGTCGCCCGGCACTGACCTCGTGCGCCGGACGAAGAGCTTTTTCGCCATCGAGTGATCCGGCGTCCGCAACGCGAGACGCCGCGACGAGTTCGGCCTAGCGCGCGCCCACGAGCTCTTCACGCTTCAGCAGGAACACTCCATCCGCCGCCAAGGCGGTCTCCAGCCAGACGAACGGCACGCGCGGGAACGCCTGCTCGACTGCGGGACGGTTGTGGCCGACCTCGACGACGAGCGTCCCGCCGGGATTCAGGAATCGCGCGGCCTGCTCGAGGATGGTTCGCACCGCATCGAGGCCATCTTCCCCGCCCGCGAGCGCGATGCGCGGCTCGTGCCGGTATTCGGGCGGCAGATTGCCCATGGCGACATCGGTCACGTACGGCGGGTTGCTGATGATGAGGTCGTAGCTCTTTCCCGAGAGATTCGCAAAGAGGTCGGAGCGGATGAGGTTGATCCGGTCGGCGAGCCCGTAGTCGGCGACATTGCGCTGGGCGACGGTCAGCGCGTCGTTCGAAATGTCGACCGCATCGACGTCGACGGCGGGATACGTGTGGGCGAGAAGAATCGCAAGGCAGCCGGACCCGGTGCCGAGGTCGAGAGCGTTCGCGACGAGCTCCGCGGCACCGACGTACGGCGCAAGCCCGTCCGGCAGCAGCTCGGCGATGTACGAGCGGGGGATGATGACGCGCTCGTCGACGTAGAAGCGGAATTCGCCGAGCCACGCTTCCTGCGTGAGGTAGGCCGCGGGCACGCGACGCTCGATCCGGCGTTCGAGAACCTGCCCCACCTGCATCCGCTCGGGCTGGGTGAGCCGCCCGTCGAGGAACGGGTCGAGCCGGTCGAGGGGCAGGTGCAGCGCGTGCAGCACGAGGTAGGCCGCCTCGTCGTAGGCGTTCGTCGTGCCGTGCCCGAACGCGAGCTTCGCCTCGCCGAAGCGCGACACGGCATAACGCAGCCAATCGCGCACCGTTTCGAGGTCGTGCGTCGGCGCACTCATCGAGTCCCGATTCTCACGTGGCGAGGCTCATTCGGGAAGCAGCAGCTGCTGGAGGACGCCCAGGTAGATTGCAGCGAGTGGCCCGATGTCGGCCACGCGCACGCGCTCGTTGAGCTTGTGGATCGACGCGTTGACCGGGCCCAGCTCGACCACTTCGCCGCACACGTTCGCAATGAAGCGGCCATCTGATGTGCCCCCCGTGCATGACAATTCCGGCGTGATGCCCGTGACGTCGCGGACGGCGTCGGTGACGACCTCCACCAGTTTCCCGCGTCGCGTCAGGTACGGCGGCCCGTATCCCGTCCACCCGAGCGTGTAGTCGACGGCGTGGCGCTTCAGCACGGCTTCCAGGCGCTCGGCGAGCGACGTGCGGCTGCTCACCGGGCAGAAGCGGAAGTTGAACATGAGCTCGAGCGAACCGGGGATGACGTTGGTGGCGCCGGTGCCCGAGTGAATGTTGGAGCACTGCCAGCTCGTCGGCGGAAAGTAGTCGTTGCCCTCGTCCCAGCGCGCCGCCGCAAGTTCCGCGAGCGCCGGCGCCAGCAGATGAATCGGATTCCGTGCGAGCTGCGGATAAGCGACGTGACCCTGGACGCCGTTGACGGTGAGCGTGCCGGACAGCGTGCCGCGCCGCCCGTTCTTGATCATGTCGCCCAGCCGGTCGACGGACGTCGGCTCGCCGACGAGGCAGTAGTCGATTTGCTCGCCCGCGGCAGCGAGCTTCTCGACCACCTTCGTGGTCCCGTCAATCGACGGCCCTTCCTCGTCGGAGGTGACAAGGAGCGCAATCGAGCCGGGCGCGGCGGGGTGCGCCGCTACGAACGCCTCGATCGCCGTGACGAACGCCGCGAGCGACGTCTTCATGTCCGCTGCGCCGCGGCCGTAGAGGAAGCCCTCTCGTTCCGTCGGGTCGAAGGGGTCGGACTGCCAGTTCTCCAGCGGGCCGGTCGGCACGACGTCCGTGTGCCCGGCGAAGCACACGAGCGGCGAGCCGGTGCCCCGCCGCCACCAGCCGTTCGTCACCGAATTCGATTCGAGCGTCTCGATGCGAAAACCGAGAGGGGCAAGGCGCGCCGCCAGCAGCGCCTGGCAACCGGCGTCGTCGGGCGTGAGCGACTTCTTCGCGATCAGCGCGCGCGTCAGGCCGAGCGTTTCGTTCGCGAGGTTGTTCGCGGCGCGCGACGCGGCGCGAGCCGGCTTGGCGAGGTCGGAGTCGATGGAAGCCATCGGCCTTGGTCGGGAGAGCCTAGCGCCTGTTCATACTTCGGACAGGCCCTACTGCGGCCGGTCGAGCATCTCCGGTTCGATCTGCAATTCGTTGAAGTCGCTTCGAATCTGCTGGGACTTCGCCTTTTCGCCGTCGCGTGCCATCGCACCGACGCGGGAGTCGGGCGCGTTCTGGTTGATGAGCCACGCGAGGTTCGTCGACGAATCCGACGCCGTCATCGCCTCCTCGTACGAGATTCTCTTGTCGAGATAAAGGCGGCAGAGCGCCTGCTCGAAGGTCTGCGACCCGGGGTAGAGCGACTTCTCCATGGCTTCCTTGATCTGGACGATCTCGCCGTTCTTGACGAGCTCGGCAATGAGCGACGAGTTGAGCAGGATCTCGACCGCCGGCTGCAGGCCGCCGTCGGTAGTGCGCACGAGCCGCTGCGACACGATCGCACGGAGGCCGATCGACAAGTCGGACAGGAGACCGGAGCGCGCGTCGTGCGGGAACATGTTGATGATCCGCGACAGCGCGTGATAGCTGTTGTTGGCGTGCAGCGTCGCGAGGCAGAGATGGCCGGTCAGCGTGTGCAGCAGCGTGTGCTGCATCGTCTCGCGATCGCGGATTTCGCCGATCATGATGAGGTCCGGCGCCTCGCGCAGCGCGTTCGCCAGTGCTTTCGTGTATGTGAGCGTGTCGACGTTGAGCTCGCGCTGGTTGACGATGCTCTTCTTGTGCTTGAACAGATACTCGATCGGGTCTTCGATCGTCAGGATGTGACCGGTCTTCTGCGTGTTCCGGTGGTCGATCATCGCGGCCAGCGACGTCGATTTGCCGGAGCCGGTGGCGCCTGCGATCAAGATGAGGCCGCGCTTTTCCATCACGAGCTCGAGAAGCACCGGCGGCAGGTGCAGCTGTTCGAAGGACGGAATATCGCTCCGCACGTAGCGGATCACCATCGAGATCGTGCCCCGCTGGCGAAAGATGTTGATGCGGAAATTCCCGACCGCGGGGTCGAGATGCGAAAGGTTCATCTCGAGCTCGGTCTCGAAGGTCTTCGCCTCCTCCTCGCTCATGATCTCGTAGGCGACTCGGCGGACGGTGTCGATGTCCATCTTCTGGTTCGTGAGCGCCGTGACCACGCCATTGATCTTCATGCTGATCGGCGCGCCGCACGAGATGAAGAGGTCCGACGCCTGCTTTTCGGCCATCATCTTGAACAGTCGGTCGAGATACATTTTTGCGACGCCTCCGGGCTACAATGACGGCCGCGCGCGGGTTGCACGCTTGGAACACTTTTCAGACGGCGCGAGCGACGGCCATGCCGTGCGTTCGGCGCCGGCCGCGGCCATGATCTGGATGATAATGTCATGATTTGACGGGCAATACCAGTTACGTACGCCCGAGCGCGAGTTTTCCGCCTCGCTCGCGTCGTGCAAGCAACAGCTCATCCCCTTCCATCCGCTCTTCTCCCCTCATGCTCGCGATCATCGGCGGCAGCGGCTTAACGCGCCTGTCGTCCCTCGCCGTCGCTCACCGCGAAGTCGTGCGGACGCCGTACGGCGAGCCGTCGTCCGCGCTGCTGTTCGGCCAGATCGCGGGGCACGATGTCGTGTTTCTCGCCCGCCATGGACACGGACACACGATTCCGCCGCATCGCGTCAACTACCGCGCCAATCTGTGGGCGCTCAAGCACCGCGGTGCGACGGCGATCCTGGCGGTCGCGTCTGTGGGCGGAATCCGCGGCGCAGCGCCCGGCGATCTCGTGCTGCCGCACCAGCTGATCGACTATACGCACGGCCGGGAGCTGTCGTTCTTCGATGGCGGCGATCAGCGCGTCGTGCACGTCGACTTCACGCATCCGTACTCGCCGGAAATGCGCGACAAGTGCCTCGCCGCGTCGCGTGCCGCGGGCATTCCGCTCGCTGACGGCGGCGTTTACGGTGCCGTGTCGGGACCGCGCCTCGAGACCGCAGCCGAAATCGACCGCATGGAGCGCGATGGGGCCACGCTCGTGGGCATGACGGGCATGCCCGAGGCGGCGCTCGCACGCGAGCTCGCACTTCCCTATGCGGCTATCGCCGTGGTCGTCAATCATGCCGCAGGGAGAAACGAATCGTCGCGCGAGGTGTCGATGCAGGGCATCGCCAAGATGCTCGGCAAGGCGATGGTCAAGGTCCGCGCGCTGCTCGATCACGTCACTCCACTCATCTAGGGGCACCATGCACATGTACGCACTGCGACGGCGGCCTGGAGGAAACCGCATATGATTCGCGAAGTCCTGCGCATGGGTAATCCGCAACTGCTGCACCGCTCGACGCCGGTCGATGCCTTCGGCACGCCGGAGCTCGCGGCGCTGCTCCAGGATATGCGCGACACGATGGCGGCAAAGAACGGCGCCGGTCTTGCCGCGCCGCAGATCGGCGTGCTGCAGCAGGTCGTGATCTTCGGCTTCGAGAAAAGCGACCGCTATCCGGACGCCGAGGCGGTGCCGTACACCGAGCTCGTCAATCCGGTGGTGACGGCGTTGTCCGACGAGGTCGAGGAGGATTGGGAAGGGTGCCTGTCGGTGCCCGGACTGCGCGGCATCGTGCCGCGGTACACGCGGCTTCGCTACGAGGGCTTCGATCCGCTCGGCCACCCGATCAGCCGCGAGGTCGGCGGCTTCCACGCGCGCGTCGTGCAGCACGAGTGCGACCACCTGAACGGCATCCTCTACCCGATGCGCATGCGCGACATGTCGCGCTTCGGCTTCACGGACATCATCTTTCCGGAAAGCGCCCCGGACGAAGAATAGCGGCGCTGCCCGCACGTTCGCTGCTTTGTGCGGACCGAGGGCAGCATCCGCGGGCCCCAGGCGCCCGCGGACACGGCCCTCGCTGCTTTGTGCGGACCGAGGGCAGCATCCGCGGGCTTCATACCCCAGGCGCCCGCGGACGCCGCCCTCGGTCCGCACCCGCTGCGGGTGGCGACGCCGTCGCTACGTTGTAGGTCCTGCATGTCGTTGTAGTCCTGCATGTGCAGCCCGCTCCCATGGCCACCGCTCGCGTTGCAGTGACGCAGGGGCAAGCCAGCGGGCGCCTGGGGTATGAAGCCCGGAGGCTTGCCCCTGCGGCGCTGCAACGCTGAAGCCCGCTGCAACGCTGAAGCCTGATCTGAGCTAGATCCGCAGTTGCTCGTACAACGCCGTCTCCAGCCGCAGCACGGCGTGCTCGTCGTGCAGGCGCGCGCCATCGATCAGGAACACGTCCTCGGCCCGCTCGCCGAGCGTGTTGATCTTCGCGCTCACGACGTTGATGTTCGCCATCGCGAGCGTGTACGCGATCATCGCGAGCAGGCCCGGACGGTCGCCGGCGACGATCTCCAGGATGAAGTGCGTGCCCTGGTCGTCGGGAAAGATGCTGACCTCCGGCGTCAGCGGAAAGTGGCGCAGGTGACGGCTGGGGCGGCCCGGTGTCGGCGGCTCGAGCGGGCGCTCCTCCTTTAGCACTTGCGCAAGCTCGACCTCGACGATCTGAATGGCGTCGCGATACGCGGCCTTCTCGTCGCGTGGATCGTGGACGGTGAACGTGTCGAGCGCGTAGCCGTGGCGCGTCGTGTGGATCTTGGCCTCGACAATTGACAGTCCGCGCCGCCCGAAGAAGCCGCTGATCCTGCCGAACAAGTGCTTCTGGTCGGGCAGGTAGACGGCCACCTGCAGACCGGCCTCGGAGCGTGACAGCCGCGCTTGAACGACCGGCGCCGCTCCCTTCACGCGCCAGTGCAGGTGGCGCGCGTGCCAGGCGATCTCGTCCGCGGTATGGCGCTGGAAGTAGACGGTGTCGAGCTCTGGCCACAACTTGCGCTCCGCGTCCTCCGGCACGGCGTAAAACCGCAACAGGCGCTGCGCTTCGCGCTGGCGCGCGATCAGGCTGTCGGCCAGCGTCACCTCGACGCCCGTGCCCTTGAGCCGCGCTCGCGTCGCGTGGTAGAGGTCCTCGAGGAGTTGCGCCTTCCACGCGTTCCACACCTTGGGGCTCGTGCCGCGAATGTCGGCGACGGTCAGGAGGTAGAGCGCGATTAGCCGCCGCTCGCTGCCGACGCGATCGGCGAAGGCCGCGACGACGTTCGGATCGGAAATGTCCTGCTTCTGCGCCGTCGACGACATCGTCAGGTGATGCTCGACGAGCCAGGCGACAAGGTCGGTGTCCGCTGCCGGCACTCCATGCGCGCGGCAGAAGCGCCGGGCGTCCACCGTGCCGAGCGTCGAGTGGTCGCCGCCGCGGCCCTTGGCGATGTCATGGAACAAGGCGGCGAGGTACAGCACCTCCTTCGGCTCGAAATCGCTGATGAGCCGCGAGCACAGCGGATATTCGTGCGCGTGCTGCGACTCGGTGAATCGCCGCAGGTTGCGGATCACCATCAGGATATGCTCGTCCACCGTGTAGACGTGGAAGAGGTCGTGCTGCATCTGCCCGACGATGCGGCCGAACGGCGGGACGACCTGGCCCAGGATGCCGTAGAGATTCATGCGTCGCAGCTCGTGCGTGACGCCGCGCGGCGCGCGCAGCAGCGCGAGGAAGCGCGCACGGTTGTCGCTGTCGCGGCGAAAGTCCGCATCGAGCCGATGCCGGTTGCGCCACAGCGCGCGAAGCGTCCACGCGGACATCCCCTTAAGCTCCGGATGGCGCTGCATGGTGAGGAACGCGTCGAGCATCGCGGCGGGACGGCGCTCGAACAGCGTCTCGTCGCGGACGTGCAGCAGCTCATCGATCGCGACGAATTCGTCGTCGATGGGGACGGGGTCGGCCGAGACGGCGAAGAGCCGCGCGTGCAGGTTCTGCAGCAGGATGACGTTCACCTGCCGCACCGTCTTCGCCGCGCGGTAATAGCGCTGCATCAACTGCTCGCTTGCCCGCCGTGCCGAAAGGTCGACGAAGCCCATCTCGCGGGCGAGCGCGCTTTGCAAGTCGAACACGAGCCGATCCTCGCGGCGATCCGACAGGTAATGCAAGCGTGCCCGCAGGGCGCCGATGAGCCGCTCCTGCCGCGACACCGTGCGCGCCTCCTGCACGGTGATGAGACCCGCCCGCGCGAGCTCTCCCCAGCCGCGGCCCACGCCCGCGGCCCGCGCGATCCACAGCACCGTCTGCAGGTCGCGCAAGCCGCCCGGGCTTTCCTTGACGTTGGGCTCGAGGTTGTACGCGGTGTCGTGATACTTGAGATGGCGCTGCCGCTGCTCCAGCATCTTCGCTTCGTAGAATGACGGCACGTCCATCGCCGTCGCGAGCATCCTCGCGAACGACCGGTGCAACACGCGCGAGCCGGCAACAAGCCGCTGCTCGAGGAGGCTCGTCTTGACGGTCACGTCGGCCGCCATTTCGTCGGCACACTGGGGGATCGTGCGCACGCTGTGACCCATTTCGAGCCCGATGTCCCAGAACACCCCGATGAGCCGCTCGACGAACGCCGTGCCAGCGGGATCGAGCCAACCGGGCAGCAGGATCAGAATGTCGACGTCGGAGTGCGGGTAGAGCTCGCCACGGCCGTAGCCGCCTACGGCCACGAGCGCGACGTCGGACGGAGCGCGCAACTCGCGCCAGATCGAGGCGAGGATGCGATCGACGAGCCGCGTATGCCCGCGCAGCAGGCGGCCGGTATCCGGACGTTGCAGGAACGCAGCGCGCAGCTCCGCGCGACCGGCTTTGAGCTCCTGCTGCCAGCGTTTGGCATGGGCGCTCGAAGCTTCGGCAGGCGGCAGCGCTGCGATGGCTTCATTCATGGCGAGAAGACCCGCCTCGAGCGCTTGTCGGGCGAAGGTCGGGCGTCACGGAGCCGGAGGCTTTGGCCCGCCCTCCGACACCGTGAGCACCTCGTAGCCGTCGGGCGTCACGAGCACCGTGTGCTCCCACTGCGCGGACAGCGAATGGTCCGCCGTGACGATCGTCCAGCCGTCGGCGAGCGCACGGATCGCGGCGCGACCCGCGTTGATCATCGGCTCGATGGTGAAGATCATCCCCGGCTGCAGCTGCATGCCGGTGCCCGGCCGGCCGTAGTGGACGACCTGCGGCTCCTCGTGGAACTGCCGGCCGATGCCGTGACCGCAGAACTCGCGTACCACCGTGAAGTGGTGACCTTCGGCAAATTCCTGGATCGTGTGACCGATGTCGCCCAATCTCGCTCCGGGCTTGACGGCGCGTATGCCGCGCCACATCGCCTCGAACGTCGTGTCGACGAGCCGCCTCGCCTGGATCGACGGCGTCCCCAAGTAGAACATCCGGCTCGTGTCGCCGTGCCAGCCATCCTTGATCACGGTGACGTCGATGTTGACGATGTCGCCCGCCTTGAGCTTCTTGTCGCCCGGGATGCCGTGGCACACGACGTGATTGACCGACGTGCAGATCGACGCGGGATACGGACGGTGTCCCGGCGGCGCATAGTTGAGCGTCGCCGGCACGACGTGCTGGACGTTGACCTGGTGATCATGCGCGATGCGATCGAGCTCGCCGGTGGTGATCCCCGGCTGGACGTGCGGCTCCAGGAAATCGAGCAGCTCCGCCGCGAGACGGCCTGCTACGCGCATTCCTGCGATGTCTTCCTGCGACTTGAGTTGAACGGACATCGGCGTGGCGTCAGGCAGCGCTGATTTGAACATGAGAGCGCATTGGCGGCGTCAGGCGCGGAGAAGCTCGTTGATGCTTGTCTTGGCGCGCGTCCTCGCGTCGACCTGCTTTACGATCACGGCGCAGTAGAGGTTGCAGCGGCCTTCGCTCGACGGCAGGCTGCCCGCGACGACGACCGATCCGGCGGGAACCTTGCCATAGCTCACTTCGCCCGAGGCGCGGTTGAAGATCTTCGTGCTCTGGCCGATGAAGACCCCCATGCCGAGGACGGAGTTCTCCTCCACGATCACGCCTTCGACCACTTCGGAGCGGGCGCCGATGAAGCAGTTGTCCTCGATGATCGTAGGATTCGCCTGCAGCGGCTCCAGCACGCCGCCGATGCCGACACCGCCGGACAGATGCACGTTCTTTCCGATCTGCGCGCAGGAGCCGACGGTGGCCCACGTGTCGACCATCGTCCCTTCGTCGACATACGCACCGATGTTCACGAACGAGGGCATCAGCACGACGTTCTTCGCGAGGTAGGCGCCGCGGCGCGCGGCGGCGGGCGGCACCACCCGCACACCGGTGGCGGCGAGCGCCTGGTCGGAGAGACCAGTGAACTTGGATGGCACCTTGTCGTAGAACGCGAACGGCTCGGCGCTGCCTTCATGACGCCCGAAGCGCATCGCCACGGCGTCGGTCAGGCGAAACGAAAGCAGCACCGCCTTCTTGATCCATTCATGCGTCGTCCACGTGCCGCCGATCTTCTCGGCAACGCGAAGGCGCCCGGCGTCGAGACCGGCGATCACCTCGGCGACCGCGTCACGCGCCTCGGGCGTGGAGGACGCAGGCGAGAGCGCGGTTCGCGTCTCCCATGCGCTGTCGATGATGGCTTGCAGATCGGTCATTGAGAAATAAGGTGCGGCGAATGCTTGTCCGGCAACGGGGACGGCCCTCGCTATTTTACCTCGGCGGCCGCACCGCCCGGATCGCCGGCAATCATGCCTCCTCGACGGCGCGCGCCCGCGCCCACCGATAGAGCGGCTCGAGCAGCACCGGCAGCGTATACATCGGAACTTGCGCCAAGGCGAAAAAGGCGGTCACTTCGCCCTCGACGTGACCGGACAGTGCGACGAGCACGATTCCCATGTTGCAGTTGCCAGCCATAAGGGCAGCGGTCAGCGCCGTCACCGCGCCCAAAGTGCGAAACGCGAGCCACCCCAAGCCTTGCAGCAGCAGGTTGAACAGGAACGCCATCGCCACCGCGAGCAGCGCGTAGCGCGGCCGCTCGAAGGAGAACGCGGCGACTCCGTCCATGATCGCAAGCGCGAACACGAAGAGGTTCAGCACCGCGAGCCCGTCGATCGGGTCCCGCCACGACGCGAGCGTCGCCTTGGGCACCACGCGGCGGACGACGCCTGCCAGGAGAAAGGCGCCGCCGACCAGCGCGGCGAGGCGCAGCATGAATGCCGGCAGGCTGATCGCGAGCTCGAGATTCAGGAGCGCAAGCGCGAGCGGTGGCAGCGTGAGCGGCACGAGCGCCGTCGACACGACGACGACCACTGCCGCGAGTGCGGCGTCGAGTCCCACGAACAGCGCGATCGCGATGCTGGACACGATCGGGGACGAGGCTGCCATCAGGATCAACGCCTCGCGCAGCTTCGCGGGAAAGCCGAGTGCGAGCGCCGCCGTGGTGAGCGCCCAGACGACGATCGGCGATGCGCCCAGCACGAACAATACGAGCACCGCAACGAGACCAGGGCGGCGGCGAAAGCCGGCCATCGCCGACCAGTCGAGGCGCACGAGTGCGAGCGCCAGAGGAATCACGAGGGCCGGCGCCAACAGGGGCTTCGCCAGTGCAGCAAGCGGCGGCGCCGCGAAGCCTACGAGCACGCCCGCCGCCATGAACTTCGTGGCGTGCCGGCCGATGAAAGCTAGCGCGCGCGAGGCGACGGCGGGGTGGGGCGGCACGCCCCCTTCTACATGGCCTTGAACCTGTGCGCAAACGTGCGGCTGACGGCGAGCATCTCGTCGCGACCTTTGAGGACGATCACCGGCTCGCCGCGCCAGTCGCGATCGACACGCGCAATCGCGCGCAGGCTCACGATCGCGCTGCGATGGATCTGCCAGAACGCTTCCTGATCGAGCTCCTCGTACAGATCCTTGATCGGTTTGCGAATGAGCGCCTCGCCCTCGGCGGTGACGACCTTCGTGTACTTGTCCTCGGCGCGGAAATACAGGACGTCGTCGACGGCGATCATCTTCATCGAGTTGCCGAGCGACGCGCGAATCCACTTGAGCGGCCCTTGCGCCGGCTCCTGGGCCGCGAGCTTCGCGAGCAGCGCAGAAAGGTCGAGCGGCGGTTGCGCGGCGCGCGCCTTTAACCGCGAAACGACCTTCGCGATGCGCTCCGGCATCGGGGGCTTCAGCACGTAGTCGACAGCGCCTTCGTCGAACGCCGCGATCGCGTAATCGTCGTACGCGGTGACGAAGACGATGTGACATCGTCCGGCGAGCTCGCGGGCGACGTCGAGACCCGAGAGCACCGGCATCCGGATGTCCAGGAACGCGATATCGGGTCGCTTTTCATCGGCAAGGGCCAGTGCCTCTTCGCCGTTTTGCGCTTCGCCGACGATCTCGAGCTCCGGCCAGGCTTGCGCGAGCCGACCCTTGAGCTGCGCGCGCATCATCGGCTCGTCTTCTGCGATCAGGGCGGTCGTCATGACGTCACGCCTGCGCCGCGGCCAGGGCCGGTTGCGGATTTGCGGGCGCGAATGGAATCTCGATCGTGGCGCGCGCGCCGCGGGGCTTGGCTTCCTCGAGCGAGAATCGTCCGCGCACTCCGAACAATGCGGAGAGCCGCTCGCGGACGTTCAGGAGGCCCACACCGCTTCCCGGCCGCGACGGGCCGGACAAGCCGATGCCCGTGTCCTCGACGGTGACGAGCACGCGGTCGCCGTCCAGCCGCGCGGCGATGTTGACGCGGCCGCCTGCCGCGAGCGCCTCCAGGCCGTGCGTGACGGCGTTCTCGACGACGGAGATAAGGAGAACCGGAGGGAACGGGTGCGTCTTGAGCGCCGGCGGCACGTCGATCGAGAAATCGAGCCGCGATCCCATTCGCATGCGCAGGATGTTGAGGTAGGCCTCCGCGAGCTCGACTTCCTGCCCGAGCGTCGCGCTTTCGCTCCTCATCTGCGGCAGCGCGGCGCGCAGGTACGACAACAGGTGGCCGAGGAGCCGCGAGGCCTGCGGCGGATCGGTCTCGGTGAGGAACTGCACCGAGGCGAGCGTATTGAAGAGGAAGTGCGGCTCGATCTGCGCCTGCATGAGCTTCAGCTCGGATTCCATCGCCTGCTTCGCCAGCAGCAGCCGCTCGGCTTCGGCCTTGTGCAGCGCCTCGGCCGCGCGCGCTTCGCGAAACTTCAGCAGGAAAAAGACACTGATGCACAGCCCGACGAGAAAGGCGCTGAAGGCGCTGAAGAAGAAGGTCTTCTTGTGGCTCAGCACGTAGTCGAGGGTGTACAACCGCGGCTCGTTCAGCAACTGCTCGAGGATGAAGTTCTTCGTCGGGACCATCAATGCATGGCCGAGAATAGCGCCGATGGCGACCGCGATCGCGAGGTGCACGATCGGTCTCGCGCGGGTCCAGGGACGCGCCACATTGACGCAGTAAGCGATTGCCAGTCCGCACAGCTCGACCGTTACAAAGGGATGCCAGTACGGACGCATGTCCTCGATCGACTCGAAGGTTGCGATTCCCGTGCAAACGACGACGATGATCGCAATCGTGGTCCAGGAAAAGCTGAAGCCGCGCTTGAGCGCAGCCAGGACCGCGGAAGCGCTGGCAGGGGTATGTTCGGTCATGGCGGGATTCTAGTTCGCGCCGGCAGTCCGGCCCCGCCCGCGCGACGGAGCGGCGCCGGTGGCGACAGAATGCGCCATCGGCGAGCGCGATGATCCGATCCGCTCCGGGACTGCGGGGAGAACCTCTCCGTCACGGTGGGATAATCGTGCGGATGGCGGTCGATACGGGAAACGCGGTTACCGCAGCGCGCGCGCCTTTGCCTTGGCGCATAGGCGCGTGGATCGCCACGCTCGCCGCCCTTGGGACGCTCGCCTACGTCATCGCCTTTTGGGGCTGGCGATGGCTCGGTCCCGAGCCCGCGCCTTTGCCGCGCCTCAATCCCCCCGACAAGCTTGCGTCGTCGATCGTCGCCGTGCCGCTCTTCGGCCGGGCCGGCGCGCCGGCCGCGCAAGTCGCGGAGCCGCCCGCGTCTCTCGCGGGCGACACCCGGCTCCTGGGCGTGTTCGCGGGAGCCGGCGGCACAGGGCATGCGCTGTTCCGTCTCGGAAGTCGGGGCGCCGTCCTCGTGCGTTCGGGCGAGGAGATCACGAAGGACGTCACGCTGCTCGAGGTGCGCCCGGACGGCATCCGGATCCGCGACCGCGGCGAAACACGGGACCTTGCACTGCGCGCGAATGCGGCAGCGACGGCGGCAGCGATGACGCCATCGGCAACGCCTTCGCGGCCTTCCGCCGCTTGCGCACCGCCCGCCGGCTACACCGGCCCGATCTACCGGATCAACGCCGAGCTCCTCACCGGTATTGCGGCACGGCCCGAGGGCTGGACCGCGCTGCTCGGGCCCGCCCCCGGTGGCGGCCTCTCGGTGCGAGATGGCAGCGGCGCGGCGTCGATGCTCGGCATGAAGCCGGGCGATTCGCTGGCGCAGGCCAATGGCATCGCGCTCCGGGGCATCGACGACATTCTCACCGCCTTCGTGAAGCCGCTGATCGCAAGCCAGCAGGTGCTCGTCGCCGGACTTCGCGATGGCAAGCCGGCCGCGTGGCTCTTCGTCAACGCCGGCGCCTGCCCGGGCTAGCGGCTGTCCGGCTACCGCGGTCCGTCTTGCAGCGGCAGCCAGTCGAGCAGGGCCGACGGATGATGGATGTGTCCGTCCGCCGGCCATGTCTCCGGCGCCTCGTGCGCTTCGATGTAGCCGTAGCGGGCGACGATGGTGCGCATGCCCGCGGCGATGCCGGCCGTGACGTCGCGCTCCGCGTCGCCCACGTAAACGCATCGCTGCGGCGCAACGCCGAGGAGCTCCGCAGCTGCGAGCAGGGGTGCCGGATGCGGCTTGGGATGAGCCGTCGTGTCGCCGCAGACGACGGCCACCGTTCGCTTGTCGAGACCCAGCCGCGCGATGAGCGGCGCCGTATAACGGGCGGCCTTGTTGGTGACGATTCCCCACCGCAGCGAGCGCGCCTCGATTGCGTCGAGGAGGGCTTCGACGTCGGCAAAAAGCTTCGTGTCGACGCAGAGCGCTGCCTCGTATTGCGCGAGGAACGCATCGCGAAGGGCGGCGTACTCGGGATGCTCCGGCAACACGCCTAATCCAGTCCGCAGAAGTCCCCGCGCGCCGTGCGAAGAGGCGTGACGCAATGTCTCGAGCGGGACGGGATCGAGTCCCTGCGCCTCGCGTACGCGGTTCAGCGCAGCGCCGAGATCGGGCGCCGTATCGGCCAGCGTTCCGTCGAGGTCGAAGAGCACCGCGTCGACGGGCAGCGGGCTCGCGCTGCCGCCGGCGCGGATCGCTTCAGCCGCCACGGCGAAACGCCATCATGTAATTGACGCCGGCATCGTCCGCAAGGCGAAACGTCCTGACGAGCGGGTTGTAAGCAACGCCGGTGATCGCGTGCGTCTGCAGCCCGGCGCGGCGCGCGTAGCCCGCGACCTCGGCCGGAGTGCGGAACTTCGCATAGTCGTGCGTCCCTTTCGGCAGCAGCCCCAGCACGTACTCGGCCGCGACGACCGCCAGCGCGTAAGCCTTGACGCTGCGACTGATCGTCGAGACGACGACGGTTCCGCCGGCGCGCGTCAGCGCTGCGCAGGCGGCCACGATCGCGTCGGGGTCGGGCACGTGCTCGAGCATTTCCATGCACGTCACGATGTCGAACGCGCCCGGCTTCTCGGCGGCCAGCGCCTCCGCAGACACGAGGCGATAGTCGGCGGTCGTCCCGGATTCAAGCTTGTGCAGTCGCGCGACGCCGAGCGCCCTTTCGCCGAGATCGATGCCCAGCGTCTGCGCGCCGCGCCCGGCCATCGCTTCGGTCAGGATGCCGCCGCCACACCCGACGTCGACCACCCGCTTGCCCGCAAGCCCTTCGCCTGTTTGCTCGATCCAGGCGAGGCGGAGCGGATTCATCTTGTGCAGGGGCCCGAACATCGCGCTTTCCGGATCCCACCATTGATGGGCGAGCGCGGCGAACTTGTCGAGCTCGCCGGCGTCGACGTTGCCGGTGCGGGTGGAACCGACGTCGGCTGTGCTCGCCTGCGCCAGTCGAGGCCGGGGCGTTGCCGTTGCATTCATTTGAGTCGCTCCTGCCAAAGCCGAGCCGCGGCGCCGATTGCGGCCTCGTCCGCCGTTTGCAGCACCCGGCTGTCGACGATTCTGCGGCCGGCCACCCACACATCGGTCACGGCTTCGCGCCCTACCGCGTAAACGAGATGGGAGACGGGATCGTAGCAGGGCTCGGCGGCCGAGCCGGAGAGGTCGACGGTGATCATGTCCGCCTGCTTGCCGGGGACGAGCGAGCCGGTCTCGGCGTCGAGGCCCAACGCGCGCGCGCCGGAGAGCGTTGCTGCGTTCAGCGCCTGCTGCGCGGGCCAAGCCGACGGGTCGCCCGTCGACGCCTTCGCGAGCAGCGCGGCGATGCGCATTTCGCTGAACACGTCGAGGCGGTTGTTGGAGGCCGCGCCGTCGCTGCCGAGCGCCACGTTGACGCCGCGCTGCACCAGTGCGGCGGCGGGCGCAATGCCGCATCCGAGCTTCATGTTCGACACCGGACAGTGCACGACGTGGCAACCATGCGCGGCCAGCAGCGCCATGTCGTCGTCGTCGACGTGCACGGCGTGAATCGCGATGAATTGCGGCCCCGTTGCGCCGAGCTCGTGAAGGCGCGAAAGCGGCGAACGCCCGTGCACGTCGCGGCTCGCGCTCACCTCGTGTGCGGTTTCCGCGAGATGCGTCTGCACGGGGAGTTCGAGCTGCCGGGCGTACACGACGATCTTTTCCCACGTCGCGTTGCCGACCGTGTAGGGCGCGTGGGGCGCGAGCGAGAACGAGAGCGTAGGCTCGTGCTTCAGTGCGTCCCGAACGGCAAGGCCCCGCGCCAGGTAGCCGCCGGCGTCCGCGGCGTACGCCGTGGGCAGATCGAGGATCGCGACGCCCAGCATGGCGCGCAAGCCGAGGTCGAGGAACGCTCGCGCGCTTGCCTCCGGGAAGAAGTACATGTCGTTGCAGCACGTCACGCCGCCGCGCAGCATTTCCGCGGCCGCGAGGCGCGCGCCGTCGTAGACGAAGGTCTCGTCGACGAAGCGGCCCTCGCGCGGCCAGATGTGCTGTTCTAGCCAGACGTCGAGCCGCAAGTCGTCGGCGATGCCACGAAAAAGGCTCATCGCCGCATGGGTATGCGCGTTGACGAGCCCTGGCAGCAGCACGTGGTGCGGGAATTCCAGGTGGCTGCGCGATTCAAACCGATCGTTCGCCTCCCCTCGCGGCAAAACCGCGACGATCCGCCCTGCGTCGACCAGCACCGCGTGGCCGGTCAGCGCACCAGCAGGCTCGATGGGCACCACCCACGCGGCGTCGATGCGAAGCTCGCACGTTTGCATGGGCGAAGCGTACCCGAAAAGAAGCGGGGCCAAGCGGGTGTGTCCATCAGGGCCGCGCAAGCGTTTGCCTTGCCACGGCGCCAAAAAAAAAGCCCCGCAGACGCGGGGCTTTTTTCGGGAGCGGAGGCGTTACCGCTTGATCGCCTCGCCCTTGACCTCGACCTCGACTCGGCGGTTCGGCGCGAGACACGCGATCAGTTGCTTCATCGCCGTCATCGTGCAGGTCACGCCCGGGACAGGCTGGGTCTTGCCCATGCCGAGGGTCTCGATCTTGTCTCTCGGCACCCCCTTCGACACCAGGTAGTTGCGCACGGCGTCGGCACGACGCTCGGACAGCTTCTGGTTGTAGGCCTGACTTCCGATGCGGTCGGTGTGGCCCGTGACCAGCACCAGCTCGAGCTTCTGCACGTCGCGGAGCTTGGAGATGATCTCGGAGTCGATCGCCGCCATGCCTTCAGGCTTCAGCACCGCCTTGTCGAAATCGAACAAGGCCTTCGACGCCAGGGTGATCTTCTGCACTTGAGGTGCAGGGGGCGGCGGCGGCGGCGGCGGTGGCGGGGGCGGCGGCGGCGCGGCAGCCGGTGGGGGCGCGGGCGGTGGCGGCTTCGGAACGAGGTCCGGATCGCACTCTACGATTGCCTGGGCGGGTGTCCAATAACCGGTGCGCCAGCACAGTCTCTCGGACGTGCCGTTGCGCAGCACGTTGTTGGCAGGATCGCCCGTGGCGAGCAAGCCGGCCGACAGCACGTACGCGCTATTGGTCGGGTTCGCCTGTGCGGCAACGCCCGTTGAGAACGCGACGGCCAACGCGCCAACGAGGGCACCGGTAACGATACGACGAGTCATTGTTTCACCCCTTAGGCTTTGGTTTTGGATAGGTTATTGCGGACCCGGAATACCCGCGCGGACGTGGAAAAACTGGACAAACCACAGTCGCGCCAAATCATTGCTTCCCGGCAAAATATAGCACAGGGGTCATGCCCAAGCAAAAAAAAGTCGGGTTTTCGCAACAGATCGGGCGGCAGTGTCGCGGTAATGCAACGCCGTGATAAAATCATGCGTTTTCAAGGCTCTTTCGCGCCTGCGCGGCCCGTCGTCGGGCCGCTGACAAGGCTCGAAGGCACCTCGGGGCGGCCGCAATCCGGCGATCGTCCCACAGCCCGGCGTCGACGTCATCGAAGTCCGGCGAAGGCCCGGAACTTCGAACGAACCCGCAAGAGCACCCTTTCAGGAAGAAATCCGCGCTCATGGAGCAGTTTGCCAAAGAAACCCTACCCGTAAGCCTCGAAGCCGAGATGCGCCATTCGTATCTCGATTACGCGATGAGCGTGATCGTGGGGCGCGCGCTGCCGGACGTCCGCGACGGCCTCAAACCGGTGCATCGCCGTGTGCTTTTCGCAATGCACGAGTCGAATACCGTATGGAACCGCCCGTACGTGAAGTGCGCGCGCGTCGTGGGCGACGTCCTCGGCAAGTATCACCCGCACGGCGACGGGGCGACGTACGAAGCGCTCGTGCGGATGGTGCAGGAATTCTCGTTGCGCTATCCGCTGATCGACGGCCAGGGGAACTTCGGCTCGGTCGATGGCGACGGGGCCGCGGCCTATCGCTATACAGAGTGTCGTCTACAGAAGATCGCCGCGGAGATGCTCGCGGACATCGACAAGGAGACGGTCGACTTCGTCCCGAACTACGACGGCAAGGAGATGGAGCCGTCGGTCCTTCCCGCCCGGATCCCGAATCTCCTGATCAACGGGTCGTCCGGCATCGCCGTCGGAATGGCGACCAACATTCCGCCGCACAACCTGACCGAGGTCGTGAACGCCTGCCTCGCGCTGCTCGGCAACCCCGAGATGACCGTCGACGAGCTGATCGACATGGTTCCCGCGCCGGACTTTCCCACGGCCGGGATCATCTACGGCCTCGACGGCGTACGTGAAGGCTACAGGACGGGACGAGGCCGCGTCGTGATGCGCGCGCGGACCCACATCGAGGAGCTCGAGAAGGGCAACCGCCAGGCAATCGTCATCGACGAGATCCCTTATCAGGTCAACAAGTCGAACTTGCTCGCCCGGATCGGCGAGCTCGCGCGGGAAAAGAAGATCGAAGGCATCTCGGACATCCGCGATGAGTCGGACAAGTCCGGCATGCGCGCGGTCATCGAGCTGAAGCGCGGCGAGGTCGCGGAGATTGTCCTCAACAATCTCTTCAAGCTGACGCAGCTCGAGGACAGCTTCGGGATGAACATGGTCGCGCTGGTGGACGGCCAGCCGCGCCTTCTCAACCTCAGGCAGTTCCTCGAGTTCTTCCTGCAGCACCGGCGCGAAGTCGTCGTGCGCCGCACGCGGTTCGACCTGCGCAAGGCGCGCGAGCGGGGGCACATCCTGGAGGGCCTCGCGGTTGCTCTGTCCAATGTCGACGAGATCATCGCGCTCATCAAGGCCGCCTCGTCGCCGCCCGAAGCGAAGGCCACGCTGATGGCGAAGGTATGGCGCTCGCCGCTCGTCGAAGAGATGCTGTTGCGGGCCGCCGCCGATGCCGCAAGACCCGACGGCCTGCCGCCGGAATTCGGCTGGCACGCCGACGCAACGCCGCCAGGCTACCGCTTGTCGGATGCGCAGGCCCAGGCGATTCTGGAGCTGCGGCTCCAGCGGCTGACCGGCCTCGAGCAGGACAAGATCTTCGGCGAATACAAGGATGTCATGGCGCAGATCGTCGACTTCCTCGACATCCTCGCGAAACCGGCGCGCGTAACGACGATCGTCCGCGACGAGCTCACGGCGGTTCGCGACCAGTTCGGCGACGCCCGCCGCTCCGAGGTCGTGGCGGTAGGCGTCGACCTGCAGCTCGAGGACCTGATCGCCCCGCAGGACATGGTCGTCACGATCTCCCACGGCGGCTACATGAAGGCCCAGGCCGCTGACGAGTACACGGCGCAGCGCCGCGGCGGCCGCGGCAAGCAGGCGACCGCGACCAAGGAGGACGACTTCGTCGAGCGCATGTTCATGGCGAACACGCACGACCACATCCTGTGTTTCTCCAACCGCGGCCGCGTCTACTGGCTCAAGGTCTACAACGTCCCGCAAGGCAGCCGCAACGCGCGCGGCAAGCCGATCGTGAACCTGGTGCCGCTCGTGGAGAACGAGAAGATCACCGCCATCCTGCCGGTCAAGGAATTCACCGAGACGCAGTTCGTGTTCATGGCGACCGCGATGGGCACCGTCAAGAAGACGGCGCTCGCCGACTTCTCCCGGCCGCGCCCGTCGGGAATCATCGCCGTCGACTTGGACGACGGCGACCGCCTGATCGGCGTCGCGCTGACCGACGGCACGCACGACGTGATGCTGTTCAGCTCGGGCGGCAAGGCTGTGCGCTTCGACGAGAACGACGTGCGCCCGATGGGACGCAACGCGCACGGCGTGCGCGGGATGATGCTTTCCCGTGGCGAGCGCGTGATCTCGATGCTGGTCGCCGAGGACGAGCAGCAGTCGGTGCTGACGGCGACGGAAAACGGCTACGGCAAGCGCACGCCGATCGTCGAATACACGCGGCATGGCCGCGGCACGAAGGGCATGATCGCGATCCAGCAAAGCGCGCGCAATGGCACCGTGGTCGCGGCCGCTCTCGTCCGCCCCGACGACGAGGTGATGCTGATCTCGACCGCCGGCGTGCTGATCCGCACGCAGGTGAAGTCGATCCGCGAAATGAGCCGTTCGACGCAGGGTGTCACGCTGATCAGCCTCGGGGAAGGCGAGAAGCTCGCCGGGCTCGAGCGCGTCGTCGAGCGCGAGGACGAGGACGAATCGGCGAATGAGTAAGGCCGACACGACATTGGTACCGATACCATGCCGGCTCGGAGGCCGCGCGTGACCGACTCGACCGACCGCGACGCCGAGCTCGCCCGCCACCGCGCGGCGATCGACGCGCTCGATCGCGATATCCTGGCGCATCTCAACGCGCGGGCGAAGCACGCGCAGGCCATCGGCGCGCTCAAGAGTGGAGGCGCCGCCTATCGCCCCGAGCGGGAGGCGCAGGTGCTCGCTCGCTTGCAGGACGCGAACACCGGGCCGCTCCCCGACGAAGCGGTAGCGTGCATCTTTCGCGAAACGATGTCGGCGTGCCTCGCGCTCGAGCAGACGCTGCGCGTCGGCTACCTCGGGCCGCCTGGTACGTTCTCGCACGAAGCGGTCGGCAAGCACTTCGGGCAGTCGGTCGACATGCAGCCTTATGCGACGATCGACGACGTGTTCCAGGCGACCGAAAGCGGCCAGACCGACCATGCGGTCGTCCCGGTCGAGAACTCGACGGAAGGCGCGGTGGGGCGCACGCTCGATCTCATGTTCCAGACGCCGCTCGTCATCTGTGGCGAGATAAGGCTGCGCGTCCGCCAATATCTCTTGTCTGCCGCGGCGACGACCGCCGGGATAACGTGCGTGTATTCGCACGCGCAATCCCTCGCCCAGTGCGTGCAATGGCTTGCGCGGCACCTGCCCAATGCCTCGCACGTCGCGGTCGCGAGCAATGCCGAGGCCGCGCGGCTTGCGGCGACGGAGCGCGGCACCGCCGCCATCGCCGGTGAGAGCGCCGCCGCGATCTACGGTCTCAACATCCTCGCGCCGCACATCGAGGACGTCCCGAACAACACGACGCGCTTCTGGGTGCTCGGCAAGAGCCGGGTGCGGCCGTCGGGTCGCGACGAGACATCCCTCGTCATGTCGGCGCCCAACCGTCCGGGAGCCGTCTACAGCCTGCTCGAGCCGTTCGCGACGCACGGCGTCAGCATGACGAGGCTCGAATCGCGACCCGCCCGCACCGGCCTGTGGGAGTACCTGTTCTACGTCGACCTCGCCGGGCACGAAAGCGACGCCCCGGTCGCTGCCGCCTTGGCAGAGCTTGCCAAAAAAGCTCCGATGATCAAGATACTGGGGTCGTATCCTGCAGCGGTTTATTAGAATAATGGCCAACACGCCGAACGCTGCATCCGGACTCGCGACTCACGCCAACCCGTCGCGCAACGCCCCCGCGTACGTGCGCGAGCTCTCGCCCTATGTACCGGGCAAGCCGATCGACGAGCTCGCGCGCGAGTTTGGCCTCGCGGAGCACGAAATCGTGAAGCTCGCCTCGAACGAGAATCCGCGCGGCCCCAGCGCTTCGGTCCGCGCTGCGATCGCGGCGGCGACTGACGACTTGTCCAGGTATCCGGATGGCAACGGCTTCGCGCTCAAGACGGCGCTTGCCAAGCGCTTGGGTGTCGCTGCCGAGCGGATCGTTCTCGGCAATGGGTCGAACGACGTGCTGGAACTGGTGACGCACGCATTCCTGCGCCCTGGCGATCACGCGGTCTACTCCCGCCATGCGTTCGCCGTGTATCCACTCTCGGTTAAAGCGCGCGGCGCAACCGGGATCGAAGTGCCGGCGAAGGACTACGCGCACGACCTGCCGGCGATGCGTGCCGCGATCACGCCGCAAACGCGCGCAATCTTCGTCGCCAATCCGAACAATCCGACGGGAACCTGGATCGACCCGCAGACACTCGAGGCGTTCGTCGCGTCGATCCCGGAGGACGTCATCGTCGTGCTCGACGAGGCATACAACGAGTATCTCGACCCTTCGCAGCAGGCGCCGAGCGCAGCCTGGACAGATGAGCACGCGAACCTTGTCGTCTCGCGCACCTTTTCCAAGGCGCACGGCCTCGCGGCGCTGCGCGTCGGCTACGGCATCATGAACGCGAGCGTCGCGGACATGCTGAATCGAGTCCGTCAGCCTTTCAACGTCAACGCCCTGGCCCAATCGGCGGCGATCGCAGCGCTCGCGGACACGGCCTACGTCGAGGAAAGCCGCGCGCTCAACCGGGCTGGCATGCGCGAGCTCGAAAACGGCGCGCGGGCGCTCAACCGCCGCTTCATCCCGTCGCACGGCAACTTTGTGCTGATGCACGTCGGCGACGCGAACGGGGTCTACCAAAGCTTGCTGCGGCAAGGCGTGATCGTGCGTCCGGTCGCGAATTACGGTTTGCCGGAGTACCTTCGGGTCACGATCGGCCTGCCCGCCGAGAACCGGCGCTTCCTCGATGCGCTCGCCATCGCCCTCACGCGCTGACGGCGACGACGCCGCGCAGTCCGGCACGTGGCTTCAATCGTGACGAGCGGCGCGCCCCGGATCGGGAAGCTCGTTGTCGTCGGCGTCGGACTGATCGGCGGATCGTTCGCTCTGGCGCTCCGGGCCGCGGGCCTTGTCGGCAAGATCGTCGGCGTCGGGCGTGGCCGCGCGAATCTCGATGTCGCGCGCTCCCGCGGCATCATCGACGACGGTGTCGCCCTCGATGGCGACTGGACGCGGGAACTCGCCGACGCGGATGTCGTGTTGCTGGCCACGCCGGTCGCGCAGTTCGAGTCGCTCTTCCGCGCGATCGTCGCCCGGTTGCCGCAACGCGCAATCCTGACGGACGCCGGGAGCACGAAGCAGAACGTGATTGCGGAGGCGCGACGAAACCTGGGAGCGGCGCTGCCGCAATTCATCCCGGGCCATCCGATTGCCGGCACCGAGCACACGGGCGCGGCCGCGGCTTTTGCCATGCTTTTCCGCGACCGCAACGTCGTACTGACGCCGTTGCCCGAGAACGATCCCGCCGCCGTCGCCACATTGTCCGGACTGTGGTCAGCTTGCGGCGGCGAAGTGCGCGTGCTCGAGCCGGCGCTGCACGACCGGATCTTCGCCGCCGTCTCACACCTGCCTCATGTGCTCGCGTTCAGTCTCGTCGATCTGCTCGCGGCCCGGCCGGACGCCGACGAGCTCTTTCGCTATGCGGCCAGCGGCTTTCGCGACTTCACGCGCATCGCCGCCGGCTCGCCCGAGATGTGGCGCGACATCTCGCTTGCCAATCGCGACGCGCTGCTCGCCGAGATCGATGCGTACGGCGCGGAGCTCGATCGTATTCGCGGGCTCATCGCTGCGGGAGATGCGCCGGCGCTGGAAGCCGTCTTCGTGCGCGCCTCGGCGGCACGCCGCGAGTGGGGTTCGCGATTCTCCAAGGCGGCCGGCACGGGCGTCGCCGCGGACGGTCCGCGCGAGCCGTAGCAACTCGCGCATGCAGGACGCCAACCGCGTGGCCGCCCCGTTCCTCGATCTCGCCCCCGTCGCGCGCGCCGAGGGCACGGTCGACCTTCCAGGGTCGAAGAGCATCTCCAACCGCACGCTGCTTCTCGCTGCACTGGCGGAGGGCGACACGCAGCTTTCCGGCCTGCTCGATGCGGACGACGTCGGTCGCATGCTCGACGCCCTCGCAACGCTTGGCATTCGCATCACGCAAGTCGCGAGCACGCGCGACTTCGTCGTCGAAGGGCAGGGTGGCGTGATACCCGTCCAGTACGCGCGATTGCACCTTGGCAATGCCGGGACCGCGTTTCGGCCGTTGACGGCCGCGCTCGCGTTGTCTGGCGGCGATTACGAGCTGTCGGGAGTTCCGCGCATGCACGAGCGCCCGATCGGCGATCTCGTCGATGCACTGCGGCTCCTGGGCGCCGACATCCGCTACCTCGGCAACGCCGGCTTTCCCCCGCTCGCGATCGGTCCTTTCGCGGCGTCGCCGGGCGCGCAGAGGATAGGCTCCGTCGATGCGCCCGCGGTTCCTTCCCGCGTCACGGTGAAAGGCAACGTGTCGAGCCAGTTCACCTCCGCGTTGCTGATGGCGTTGCCGCTCGTCACCGCGCGCGGCGACCGCTCGATCACTGTCGACATCGCAGGGGAGCTGATCTCGAAGCCCTACGTGTCGATCACGACGCACCTCATGGCGCGCTTCGGTGTACCGATCGAGCAGGCTGCGGGCGACTGGCGCTCGTTTCGCGTCGCGCGCGGCGCGCGCTATACGAGCCCCGGGCACGTCCATGTCGAAGGCGACGCATCGTCGGCGTCGTATTTTCTCGCGGCCGGCGCGATCGGCGGCGGGCCCGTTCGCGTCAACGGCGTCGGACGGCATTCGATCCAGGGCGACGTCGCTTTCGCGGACGCGCTGGCGAAAATGGGCGCGCACATCCGCGCCGGTGACAATTGGATCGAAGCGCGCTCCGGCTCTACGCTCGAAGGCATGCAAATCGACTGCACCCCGATCCCGGACGCCGCGATGACGCTCGCGCTCGTGGCGCTGTTCGCCAAAGGATCGACGACGCTGACCGGCATCGGTAGCTGGCGGGTGAAGGAGACAGATCGCATCGCGGCAATGGCGACCGAGCTCCGCAAACTCGGCGCCGAAGTGAGCGCGGGCGACGACCGGTTGACGGTGACGCCGCCGCCTCGTTTCGTTCCCGCGACGATCGCGACGTACGACGACCATCGGATGGCCATGTGCTTTTCGCTCGCGGCGTTCGGCGGCGTTCCGATTCGCATTCTCGAGCCCGATTGCGTCGCCAAGACGTTTCCCGATTACTTCGCCGCATTCCGCCACGTGGTGTTTCCATGACAAGCGATTCGATGAGCGCTCGGCACGGCCGCCCTTCGGCCGGCGTGCCGGTCATCACCGTCGACGGTCCCGCGGCGTCCGGGAAAGGCACCATCGCCGCGAGCGTCGCGCAGGCGCTCGGTTACCACCAGCTCGACAGCGGATCGCTCTACCGACTGGTCGCGCTGGCCGCGCTCGACGCCGGCGTCGGAGCCGACGAGGAGGCGAAGCTCGCCCCGATCGCCGACAAGCTCGACGTCGCGTTCGTGAACGGCAGGATCGTGCTCGAAGGCCGCGATGTCACTGACCGGATCCGCCAGGAGGACATGAGCGCCGCCGCGTCGCGCGTGGCCGTGCATCCGGCCGTGCGCGCCGCCTTGATCTCGCGGCAACGGGCTTTTCGCCAACCGCCGGGGCTCGTCGCCGACGGCCGCGACATGGGCACGGTCGTCTTTCCGGACGCAACGCTCAAGGTGTACCTCACCGCGAGCCAGCAGGAGCGGGCGGAGCGGCGATATAAGCAGTTGATCGAAAAAGGAATGTCCGATACACTTGAAAGTCTTTTGCGTGATATCCGGGAGCGGGACGCCCGCGATGCCGGAAGGGCCACGGCCCCGCTGGCCGCTGCGCCCGACGCCGTGATCCTGGATACCACCGGCATGACGATCGCCGCCGCAATCCAGTTCGTGCTCGACCGCTACGGCGCCGTTTGGCCGGGCACGACGAGCAAGCATTGAAACAGCAAAGATGGACCGGCCTTCCGGATACAGGAACGCCGCGCAGCAGTAAGTTAAATGAGAGGTAAGTGAGAGTTAACTGAGACTTAAACGCGCTAACTGAGATTTCACCCCACGGATCGCTTCGTGCCGCTCTAGCCGGCGCTCGGAACGAAATCGACAACCCGCCCGCCGCGCGAGAAACAGGGTTCTCGCTCACGGCGGCAAGCAACATGAAGGAACCAAACCCCCATGGCTACTGCCATTGCCAGCGTCACCTCCGCTAAATCCGCCCCGCAAGAGAACTTCGCCGCGCTGTTCGAGGAATCCCTCACCCGACAGGAGATGCGCCAGGGCGAGCTCATCACCGCCGAGGTCGTCCGCGTCGACTACAACATCGTCGTCGTCAACGCGGGCTTGAAGTCCGAAAGCTTCATCCCGATCGAAGAGTTCAAGAACGACAAGGGCGAGATCGAGGTCAAGGCCGGCGATTTCGTGACGGTCGCCATCGAGAGCCTCGAGGACGGCTACGGCGAGACGAAGCTCTCGCGCGACAAGGCGAAGCGCCTCAAGGCCTGGCACGATCTGGAGGCGGCGATGGAGCAGGGCACGATCGTCTCCGGCCTCGTCACCGGCAAGGTGAAGGGTGGCCTCACCGTGATGGTCAACGGCATTCGCGCATTCCTGCCCGGGTCGCTCGTCGACATCCGACCCGTCAAGGACACGACTCCGTACGAGAATAAGGCGCTCGAGTTCAAGGTGATCAAGCTCGATCGCAAGCGCAACAACGTCGTCGTCTCGCGGCGCGCCGTGCTCGAAGCGAGCCTCGGCGAGGAGCGCGAGAAGCTCCTGTCGACGCTGCAGGAAGGCGCCGTCGTGAAGGGCATCGTCAAGAACATCACCGACTATGGCGCGTTCGTCGACCTGGGCGGCATCGACGGCCTGCTCCACATCACGGATCTCGCGTGGCGCCGCGTGAAGCACCCGTCCGAGGTGCTCGCCGTGGGCGACGAGGTGACAGCCAAGATCCTGAAGTTCGACCAGGAGAAGAACCGCGTGTCGCTCGGCATGAAGCAGCTGGGCGAAGACCCGTGGGTCGGCCTGTCGCGCCGCTACCCGACGGGCACGCGCCTGTTCGGCAAGGTCACGAACATCACCGACTACGGCGCGTTCGTCGAGATCGAGTCGGGAATCGAAGGGCTCGTGCACGTTTCGGAAATGGACTGGACCAACAAGAACATCCATCCGACCAAGGTTGTGCAGCTCGGTGACGAAGTCGAAGTGATGATCCTCGAGATCGACGAGGACCGCCGGCGCATCTCGCTCGGCATGAAGCAGTGCATGTCGAACCCGTGGGACGACTTCGCGATGAACCACAAGAAGGGCGACAAGGTCACCGGCCAGATCAAGTCGATCACCGATTTCGGCGTGTTCGTCGGCCTGCCCGGCGGCATCGACGGCCTCGTCCACCTTTCCGACCTCTCGTGGTCGCAGGCCGGAGAAGTGGCGGTGCGCGATTACAAGAAGGGCGCGGACGTGGAAGCGGTCGTGCTCGCGATCGACGTCGAGCGCGAGCGGATCTCGCTCGGCATCAAGCAGCTCGACGGCGATCCGTTCACCAACTACGTCGCCGCGCACGACAAGGGCAACGTGGTCAAGGGCACCGTGAAGTCGCTCGACGGCAAGGGCGCCGTAATCGCGCTCGACGCCGACGTCGAAGGGTACCTCCGGGCGTCCGAAGTTGCGCGCGACCGCGTCGAGGACATCCGCACGCACTTGAAGGAAGGTGATGCAGTCAGCGCGATGATCATCAATATCGACCGCAAGAACCGCAGCATCAACCTGTCGATCAAGGCAAAGGACCACGCGGAAGAGACGGAGGCGATGCAGAACGTCAAGGCCGACACCGCGGGCACCACGTCCGGGACGACGAATCTCGGCGCGCTTCTGCGGGCGAAGATGGACAACAAGGCCACGGAATAAAGACTGATCGCGTGATGACCAAATCGGAGCTGATCGACCGCCTTGCGGCGCAGTTCCCGCAGCTTGTCGCAAAGGATGCCGAGCTCGCGGTCAAGATGATCCTCGAGGCGATGGCCGAGAGCCTCGCCAAGGGGGAACGCATCGAGATCCGCGGGTTCGGAAGCTTCGGGCTCAACTATCGCCCCCCGCGAACCGGGCGCAATCCCAAATCCGGCGACAAGGTGCAGGTGCCGGAAAAGCACGTCCCGCACTTCAAGGCAGGGAAGGAGTTGCGCGAGCGGGTGGACTTCAAGGGCGCATGAGTGCGATGGCCGCCCCCAAGCGCGAATTGGCTACGAAGCGCGAAGCGCGGCGGGTTATGCCGTCAGCGAGCGGGCGAAGCCAAGGGGCGAAGCCCGTGTCGCGAGCGAATGCGATGAGCGGCCGGCAACGCAATCGGTGGTGACGCCCGGAGGCCGCTGATGCACGTTCTGCGCTGGGTCGTCGGCAGCCTCATCTTCCTGGCGCTGCTGTTTCTGTCGCTGCAGAATTCCGAGCTCGTCACTCTCAAGTTCTACCACTGGTGGAGCTGGCAGGCGCCGCTCATCTTCGTTGTACTGATCGCGTTCGTGATCGGCGCGGCGGCAGGTCTGCTTGCCGGCGCGATGCGCTCGGCGCGGCTGTCGCGTCAGCTCAACAAGCTGCGACGCGACCAGCCGAACAAGAACGGCGCTCCGAGCGCCGACTGGGCGCATGCCGGCACGCCGGGAACCACGCCCGGGTCCGGGCCGGGCTTCGAGCGCGCCGACGGGAGATGAGCGACCCCCACGCTCGCTGCGCTCGCTGCCCCCCGGGGGGGCGCACAGCGCGCTGCGGGCGGCCGTACGCGCGCCGGAACGACCCCCACGCTCGCTGTGCACGTTGCGTGCGCTGAGCGAATGGACTTCGAGCTGTGGTGGCTGTTGCCGATACCGGTGCTGTTCTTCGGCCTTGGCTGGATCGCGGCGCGCATCGACATCAAGCACCTGTTGCGGGAGTCGCGGGCGCTGCCGCTGTCCTACTTTCGCGGCCTCAACTTCCTCCTGAACGAGCAGCCCGACAAGGCCATCGAATCGTTCATCGAGGTCGTCAAGGTCGATCCTCAGACGATCGACCTCCACTTCGCGCTGGGAAGCCTCTTCCGACGGCAGGGCGAGATCGAGCGCGCGACGCGGATGCACCAGAACCTGCTCGACCGCCCGAACCTGCCGCCGGACAAACGCGAGGCCGCGCTGTTCGAGCTCGCGCAGGACTTCCATCGCGCGGGCCTGCTCGATCGGGCGGAAGAGCTTTTCACGAAGCTCGACGGAACCACGTTCGAGCATCCGTCGCTCGGATTCCTGATCTCGATCTACGAGCAGGAGAAGGATTGGCCGAAGGCCATCGCAGTGACGCGGCGAATGGAGGCGATTGCCAAGCGCCCGTACTTCAAGGAGATCGCGCACTACTACTGCGAGCTCGCGCAGGCCGCGCTCCTGAAGCAGGACATCGCTGCGGCGCGTGCCAACATCGAGCATGCGCTCGCCGAATACCGGGCGTGCACGCGAGCGACGATGCTGCTCGGCGATCTCGAATTGCAGGAAGGAAACGTGGACGCGGCGATCGCCGCATGGCAGCGGATCGAATCGCAGAATCCGACGTTCCTGTCGCTCGTCGCCGAGCGGCTTGCCGATGCGTACCGCCGCCAAAGCAGCACGGCGCAGGCGTTGCGCGTCATTGGCGCCTATCAGCGCGACTATCCGTCGCTCGACCTGCTTAACACGATGTTCACGCTGACGCTGGCGGAGGAGGGGTCCGAGGCGGCGGGCACGCTGATCAAGGAGGAGCTCGCGCGAAACCCAACGCTCCTTGGCCTCGACCGGCTGCTCGAAGCGCAGCTCCTCGCCGCGCCCGCCGAGCGGCGCAACGACCTCGAGCTCGTGAAGCAGCTCGTGGGCCAGCACATCAAGCGGCTCGGCCTGTACAAGTGCGAGCACTGCGGCTTCCGAGCGCGCCAGTATTATTGGCGATGCCCCGGGTGCGGCAAGTGGGAAACCTATTCGCCGCGGCGCACCGAGACGCCCGATGGCTTCGCATAGAAGGCGAAAAACAATGGCCGACAGCGATCCGCGCATCATCGTAGCGCTCGATTTTCCCGAGCCCCGCTTCGCGCTGGCGCTCGCCGAGCGGCTCGATCCGGCGGCTTGCGCGCTCAAGATCGGCAAGGAGCTGTTCGTCGCCGCGGGCCCCGAATTCGTGCGCGCGATGGTTGAGCGCGGCTTCAGGATCTTTCTCGATCTCAAGTTCCACGACATTCCCAGCACGGTCGCAGGCGCGTGCGCGGCCGCGACACGGCTGGGTGTGTGGATGATGAACGTGCACGCCGCGGGCGGCGCGGCGATGCTCACCGCGGCCCGGCATGCGGTGGACGAGACGGCCGAGGCAAGCGCGGCGAAAGCGCCGCTGCTGATCGCCGTGACCGTGCTCACGAGTCTGTCCCGTGACGATCTCAAGGCGACCGGTGTCGGCGACGACGCGACGCGCCAGGCGTTGCGGCTCGCCCGCTTGGCATCGGACTGCGCACTCGACGGCGCGGTGTGCTCCGCGCAGGAAGCGCCGGCGCTGCGTGCAGCGCTGGGCCGGCGCTTCACGCTCGTCACGCCGGGCATTCGGCCCGCCGGCAGCGCGGCAGGCGACCAGTCGCGCATCGTCACCCCGCAAGCCGCTATCGCCAACGGCGCGAACTATCTCGTGATCGGGCGGCCGATCACGGAGGCGCCCGATCCGGTCGTCGCACTCGCGACCATCAACGCTTCGCTGCCAGAGACGCCCGACGATTCGCTGCCAGAGACGCCCGACGCTTCGTTGCCTGGGAACACAAAATGAAAATCACGATGATCGGAACGGGCTACGTAGGGCTCGTCACAGGAACCTGCCTCGCGGAAGTCGGCAACGACGTGCTCTGCGCAGACGTGGACGAGCTCAAGATCGAGATCCTGTCGCGCGGCGGGGTGCCCATCCACGAGCCGGGGCTCGAGCCGATGGTGCTGCGCAACGTCGCTGCAGGGCGCTTGCGTTTCACGACCGACCACGACGCGGCCGTCGCGCACGGCATGCTGCAGTTCATTGCCGTCGGCACGCCGCCTGACGAGGACGGGTCTGCCGACATGAAATACGTGCTGGCCGCCGCGCGCGAGATCGGCCGGCGAATGACCGAGTTCAAGATCGTGATCGTCAAGTCGACCGTTCCCGTGGGAACGTCGGACCACGTGCGCGAAACGATCGCCCACGAACTCGAGCGGCGCGGCGCGAAGATCGCGTTCGCCGTCGTGTCGAATCCCGAATTCCTGAAGGAAGGCGCGGCGGTCGAGGATTTCATGCGTCCGGATCGCGTCGTGGTCGGTGCGGAGGACGAGCGTGCCATCGCCGCGATGCGCGCCGTCTATGCGCCATTCCAGCGCAACCACGAGCGCCTGCTGCTGATGGATGTACGTTCCGCGGAGCTCACGAAGTACGCCGCCAACGCAATGCTCGCCACGCGGATCTCGTTCATGAACGAGCTCGCGAACCTCGCTGATGCGCTCGGCGCCGACATCGAGCATGTGCGCCAGGGCATAGGCTCCGATCCGCGGATCGGTTGGCAGTTCCTGTACCCGGGCGTTGGATACGGCGGCTCGTGCTTTCCAAAGGACGTGAAGGCGCTGCAGCACATCGCCACCGCGTTCGGACGCCCGCTCAAGATCCTCAATGCGGTCGAAGCGGCCAACGAAGAGCAGAAGCTTCGGCTCGTGGAGAAGATCGTCAAGCGGTTGGGCCCCGATCTTTCCGGCCGCCGCTTCGCGGTCTGGGGACTGGCCTTCAAACCGAACACCGACGATGTGCGCGAAGCGCCGTCGCTCGAGATCATCGCCGGACTAACGGTCCGTGGCGCCGATGTCGTCGCCTACGATCCGGTCGCGATGCCGGCGGCACGCCGGGTGCTCGGCCTTTCGCGGCACCTCGAGTTCGCCCGGACGCCGATGGACGCCGTCACTGGCGCCGACGCCCTGGTCGTCGTCACCGAGTGGAAGGAGTTTCGCAGTCCCGACTTCGGTGCCATCGCTCGCGCGCTCAAGCAGCCGCTCGTGTTCGACGGCCGCAATCTGTACGAGCCGGCGCTCGTTCGCGGCGCGGGCCTGGAATACTTCTCGATCGGACGGCGGTAACCGCGGGCGCAAAGGGCGCCGCGGCGGGGGCCCGCCCGCCCGGGTGCGCGCGCGGCCCTGCGCGCGACGCGTTTCGTCGCGCTGCTACACTTCATCCGGATGACCCGCGAGACTTCCGGCTTTTCAGCGTGGCGCGACCGCGTGGCGTGCACTCGCATCCTCGTCGCGGGCGACGTGATGCTCGATCGCTACTGGTTCGGCGACGTCGAGCGGATCTCGCCTGAAGCGCCGGTCCCCGTCGTCAGGATCGCCCGCACGGAGGAGCGGCCGGGCGGCGCCGCCAACGTCGCGCGCAACGCCGCCGCACTGGGCGCCGCGACAACGCTCCTGGCCGTCACGGGCGCGGACGAGGCGGGCGCAACCCTCGAGCGGCTCCTGGCCGACGACCGCGTGCAGATCTCGTTCCATCGCGATCCCACGCTGCCAACGACGGTCAAGCTGCGCGTGGTCAGCCGACAGCAGCAGCTCTTGCGCATCGACTTCGAAACCACGCCCTCGAACGAAGTGCTCGCGACGAAGCTCGCCGATTTCGATCGGCTGCTTGCCGCCACCGATCTCCTCATCCTGTCGGACTATGGCAAGGGCGCGCTCGCGCACGTCGCCACAATGATCGAGCGCGCTCGCGCCGCGGGAAAGCCCGTGCTCGTGGATCCGAAGGGCGACGAGTGGGACAAGTACCGCGGCGCCACCGTGATCACGCCGAACCGCGGCGAGTTCCGCACGGTCGTCGGACGCTGGCGCGACGATGCCGAGATGAACGCGAAGGCGCAGAAGCTGCGCTCCGATCTCGGCGCCACGGCGCTCCTCGTTACGCGATCGGAGGAGGGGATGAGCGTCTACACGGCCGACGGCACCGACGACATCCCCGCGGTGGCGCGCGAGGTCTATGACGTCTCCGGCGCCGGCGACACCGTGATCGCGACGCTCGGCGTCATGATCGGCGCCGGCGCGGATCTGCATTCGGCCGTGCGCATCGCCAACCAGGCGGCAGGCGTCGTCGTCGGCAAGCTGGGAACCGCAGTCGTCTCGCCCGACGAGCTGGCCTAACGCTGCAAGCGGCCGTGGCCAAAGCCAAGACCAAGACCATCTTCAGCTGCACCGAGTGCGGCGGCCAAAGCACGAAGTGGCAGGGCCAGTGTCCGCACTGCATGGCGTGGAACACACTGGTCGAGACCGTGGCCGCGGCGCCGGCCAAGCGCTTCCATACCGTTGCCGGCAAGGCGGCCGGTGTCCGCGCGCTAGCGACGATCGACGCGAAGCAAAGTCCCCGCTTTGCCACCGGCCTCGAGGAATTCGACCGGGTGCTTGGTGGCGGGCTTGTGCCAGGAGGCGTGATCCTGCTCGGCGGCGATCCCGGCATCGGCAAGTCGACGCTGCTGCTGCAGGCGATGGCGGCGATCGGCGGCGCGCGCAAAGCGCTCTACGTTACCGGCGAGGAATCCGTCGAGCAGGTCGCGCTTCGCGCCGAACGCCTCGGTCTCTTGAACGCGCCCGTGGCCATGCTGGCCGAAGTCCAGCTCGAGGCGATCGTCGCCACAATCACCGTCGAGGCGCCGGAAGTGGTCGTCATCGATTCGATCCAGACGGCGTACACCGAAACGCTGACATCCGCACCCGGCAGCGTTGCGCAGGTGCGTGAATGCGCCGCGCAATTGACGCGGCTCGCGAAAGAGCGCCACATCGTCGTCATGTTCGTCGGCCATGTGACGAAGGAAGGCGCGATCGCCGGCCCGCGCGTGCTCGAGCACATCGTCGACACCGTCCTCTACTTCGAAGGTGATACACACTCGAGCTTTCGGCTCGTGCGCGCGATCAAGAATCGTTTCGGCGCAGCGAACGAGCTCGGCGTCTTCGCGATGACCGAGCGCGGGTTGCGCGGCGTGGCCAACCCGTCGGCGCTGTTCCTCTCGCAGCACGGAGAGAACGTCGCGGGGTCCGCCGTGGTTGCCACGCTCGAAGGGTCGCGGCCCCTGCTGGTCGAGATCCAGGCGCTCGTCGATCCCGTGCAGGGGGCCATGCCGAAGCGGCTGTCGGTGGGCCTCGATCCGCAGCGGCTTTCGCTGCTGCTCGCCGTCCTGCATCGCCACGGCGGGGTGGAGACGGCCGGCTACGACGTCTTCGTCAACGCCGTCGGCGGCGTGCGCATCAACGAGCCCGCCGCGGACCTCGCAATCCTCCTCGCGGTGCATTCGTCGGTGACGGGCCGACCACTGCCCGCGAAGACGCTGGTCTTCGGCGAGGTCGGGCTCGCGGGGGAGATCCGGCCCGTCCAGCGCGGCCAGGAGCGCATCCGGGAGGCGGCGAAGCTCGGCTTCCGGCAAGTGCTGATACCCAACCTCAACAAGCCACGGCAGCCCATTGAAAACATGAAGATCATAGGCGTCGATCGCGTCGACCAAGCGCTCGCGCTGCTGCGCGATTGACGCGGCCGGCACGCATCCTGAATCGCAACGAATAATGTGGCCATGACGCGCGTCCCTGACCTAGCCACGCCGGCGGCGCTGATAGACGTGCGATGCATGCAGCGAAACATCGAGCGCATGCAGCAGAGGGTGAATTCGCTCGGCGCGCGCTTTCGTCCGCACGTCAAGACGACGAAGTGTTTGCCGGTCGTTCGGGCCCAGCTCGGGGCCGGCGCGCGCGGCATCACCGTTTCGACGCTGAAGGAAGCCGAGCAATTTTTCGCGGCCGGAATCACCGACGTCCTGTACGCGGTGGGAATGGCGCCGTCGAAGCTGCCACAAGCTCGCGCGCTGCGAGGGCAGGGGTGCGATCTCAAGCTCATCGTGGACAACGTCGCGACGGCCCGCGCGATTGCGGAATTCGGGAAGCAGTGCGGCGAGGCGTTCGAAGCATGGATCGAGATCGATTGCGACGGCCATCGATCGGGGATCGGGCCGGACGACGACGAGCTGCTCGTGGTGGGCAGGGCGCTGCACGAGAGTGGGATGCGCCTCAGCGGCGTCATGACGCACGCGGGTTCCAGTTACGACTGCGACACCGCCGCGGCGCTTGTGCAGATCGCCGAGCAGGAGCGTTCGCGCGCGGTGCGAGCGGCCGAGCGTCTGCGCGAGGCTCGACTGCCGTGCCCGGTGGTCAGTGTGGGCTCGACGCCGACCGCACTGTCGGCGCAGCGACTCGATGGAGTGACGGAAGTGCGAGCGGGCGTATACGTGCTGTTCGATCTCGTGATGCACAACGTCGGCGTTTGCGCCATCGACGACATCGCGCTTTCCGTGCTCACGACGGTCATTGGCCACCGAGAGCAGAAAGGGTGGGCGATCGTCGACGCCGGCTGGATGGCCATGAGCCGCGATCGCGGGACTCAGAAACAGCGGCGGGACTTCGGCTTCGGCCTCGTTTGCGACGAAGACGGCGGGGTACTCGACTACGTCATCAGCGAGGCCAACCAGGAGCACGGGATCGTGTCACGAGCCGGTGGCATCGATCGCGACATCGCCAACAAATTCCCGATCGGGACGCGGCTTCGCATCCTCCCCAACCACGCGTGCGCGACGGGCGCGCAACATCCCGAGTACCACGCGACCTTCGCCGGCGGCGACACCGAGGTCTGGCCTCGGTTTTACGGGTGGTGAGCGCGGGAGACTCGATTGGCCGCTGAGCGGCTCCGGTTCGATGTCGCGATTATCGGCGGCGGGGTCATCGGCTGCAGCACCGCCCACTTCGTGAAGCGGACGGCGCCCGAAGCAAGCGTCGCGGTCATCGAGCCTGATCCGAGTTACGAGTTTGCCTCGACACCGCGCGCTTCGGGTGGCTGCCGCGTGCAGTTCACGCGTCCCGAGAACATCGCGATGTCGAAATTCAGCATCGAATTCATCAGGAGTTTCGGTACGCTGATGTCGGTCGAGGGACACGCATCGCCCGACGTCGGATGGATAGAAGGCGGCTATCTCTTCATCGTCCCGCCCGGGTCGGTCGAAGCGCTGGCGGCCAACGTTGCTGTCCAGCGGTCAATGGGTTGCAACGTCGAGCTGCTCACGCCCGCGGAGTTGAAGGCGAAATGGCCGTCGATGAACGTGGACGACCTCGGTGCCGGCGCCCACTCCCCTCACGACGGCTGGTGCGATCCGAACAGCCTGCTGTGGGGCTTCCGGAGAAAGGCTGTTGCGCAGGGCGTGGTCTTGGTGAAGGGCCGCGTCCAATCGATGGACTGCGATTCCACCGCCGTTCGCAGCGTGCGCCTCGACAACGACGTGCGCGTCGCCGCTGCCCATTTCGTAAATGCTGCCGGTGCCTGGTCCGGTGAGGTTGCGGCGATGGCCGGGATGCAGCTGCCGGTGTCGCCGATGAAGCGATACGAGCATTACTTCACGTCTGGATCCCCAATGGAATCGTTGCCTTACGTCAAGGATCTCGATCGAATGGCGTTTCGCTCCGAAGGTCAGGGATTCTCGGGCGGTGTTGTGGACAGCTCGGCCACCCGCGGCTATGACTTCGAAGTCGACCATGGCTACTTCGAGCGTGTCGTGTGGCCGGCGGCGGCGCACCGTTTTCCGCCGCTCGAAGCCGCGAAGTGCCACCGGACCTGGTCGGGCCTGTATGAGGAATGCGAGCTCGACGGCAATCCGATCATCGGCCGCTGGAACAACGGATGCGCGAATCTGTGCACCGTCGCCGGATTCTCGGGTCACGGGATGATGCATGCGCCCGCGGCGGGCCGCGCGATCGCCGAATTGATTATTGGCGGCCGCTTCGAGACGATCGATCTCGCGAAGTTCGGCTACGAACGCGTCGAGAACAACGAGCCATGCCGCGAGACAGGAATTCGATAGCGCTTGGCGCAGGGAAGCCGGTCGTGAAAATACTCGTCGGGACCGCATCGTGGAGCGACAAGTCCCTGATCGATTCGGGAAAGTTCTACCCCACGGATGCAACCAGCGCCGAGGAGCGGCTGCGCTATTACGCGTCGCTGTTCCCCATGGTGGAAGTGGATTCGAGCTACTACGCGATCCCGGTGCCGCAGACGGCGCAGCTGTGGGCCGAACGAACACCGCGAAACTTCACCTTCAACGTCAAAGCCTTCAGGGCGCTCACGGGGCACCAGTTTCAGGCGAAGGTGCTGCCCAAGGATCTGCAGCGAGCCATCGGCGCTGGCGCCGAAAATCTCTACTACAAGGATTTGCCGGCTGAGCTGCAGACGGCCCTTTGGGATTTGTTCTTCGCTGCCGTCGAGCCGTTGCGGCTCAACGGCAAACTGGGCGCGATTCACTTCCAGTTCGCGCCGTGGGTTACCGCGGGCGGGCCTCCGCGCAAGCACGTCGAACACTGCGTGCGCATGATGGAAGGGCGCGGGGTGATGGCGGTGGAGTTTCGCAATGCCTCCTGGTGGACTCCGCGCAATCGAGATTCAACGCTCGCGTTCGAACGCGAGCGCGGCTTGGTCAACGTTGTCGTCGATGGGCCGCAGGGATATGGAACCAGCGTGCCGGCGGTATGGGAAGTCACGTCTCCTCAATTGGCGATCGTGCGCATGCACGGCCGCAACGCCGACACTTGGGCAAAGAAGGGTCTGACCACGTCGAGTCAACGCTTCAACTACGACTACTCGGACGCGGAACTCGGCGAGATCGCCCAATCGGTCGCGGTTCTGGCACGCAAGGTGCCGGTCACTCATGTGGTCCTCAACAACAACTATGAAGACCAAGGGCAGCGCAACGCTAAAACACTAACGGGGCTGCTAACGAAGCAACAGGCATAAAGCGCTGGTCGGCTTCTACTCGCTCGGCGTTTGAGCTCAGCTGCCCGCTTTCCACAGCGCCGACTCGGGACGACTACAATCACTGCCGCCCACACAGTTCGCTGCGCAATATGACCCGTACGAATTTGCTGGCCAAGATCAGCGCATTTCGGAACTGTCTCAATTCGCGGCCGACGTCAGACCTCTTTGCGCATGCATCTTATCGCTTTCGATTTGTGGCAGCACCCTGAGGATGTCCTCCGACGCCGATTCAATGAGCTTGGTCAGCGCCGCGCGCGCGGTATCCGGTTTGCGGGCGATGATCGCGTCGGCCACCGCACGATGCAGCGGCAGTGACTCGCGCGCGACATCCATGCTCGTGACGGACAGCTTGAAAGACGACCTAAGCGTGTTCGACATCAGAGGGATCAGCTGGCGCAGAAACTGGTTGTTCGAGCCCAGAATGATCGTCTTGTGAAAGTCGAGGTCGGCTTCGAGGTAGCTTCCTTTGCCTTCAACGCCTGCGGCCATCCGCGTACAGGCATCCTCGAGCAATTCGTCGGGAAAATCCGGATTGGCTGCCGCAAGCCCCGCGGCATAGGGCTCGATCCCGAGGCGGAAGCGGATCAGATCTTCCACAAAAGCCCGCGTCAATCCGTTGCTCAGCCGCCAGGCAACGACTTGGGGGTCGAACAGGCTCCAGGAATCGACTGGCAGGACGCGTGTGCCATGGCGCCTGCGTACACTCACCATGCCCTTGGCGACCAGCGTGCGCATCACTTCGCGGACGACCGTGCGGCTCACTCTTAACTCGCGGCCGATCTCGTCCTCGGTCGGGAGCACCGCATCCGCGGCGAAGCGCCCGGCCACGAGCCATCCCGCGATCCGGTCGACGGCGCCCTGATGGCGTGTAATGGGTCCTCTCACGCTATTCAGTATACGTATGACCTATATTTGACAGGACTCTCATCCCAGTTTCATTATACGTATGATGTAAAGATGGACAAGGCCTCCGATTGCGGCACGCAATCGAAGGAGCGGCGCTGAACGGCCATCTCATAAGAGCCGTACGCGATTACACCAGGCTTCGGCCGCGACTCATGACTACTCCCCTCACCTCGGAAGTCGCTATCGAAACATGTCCAGTCACCTTGGCAGAGGGGAGCGAGTACCCGCGCGCGGCGTGGCCGTTTTCCGACAACGGCCGCCGGCGTGCGTGACCCCCGCAGCGGGGCAGTGGAACCGGCTCCTGACGCGGGTTAGAGATTGTCATCAGGTTGCGGCATTACAAAAGGAGGAGTGACTATGGGCAGAACGAAGATCGGGTTGGTCGTCTTGACAGCGGCGCTGACTGGCATATCGGTTGCAACCGATGTTTTGGCAGCCAGGCCTACAGATCCTGCTGATTGGCCCGCCGTGAAAGACGTCTACAAGGACTATTTCCTTATCGGCAACACTAATCTCAGCGCCGCCAATTTTGGCGCCAACGTCGTGCCGGGTGAAAATTCGACCGCTGCCATGACCGTAAAACACTTCAACGTTGTGACGCCCGACAACGCCATGAAGCCCGATTCCCTCTGGGGCGGTGGCATTGCCACCACCACGCCGGCTTTCCTTACCAATCTAACTTCGGGCATTAATAATGACATCAAGGCGGCCAACGCCCGCGGCTTCAAGGTCAATGCGCACACCATAATCTGGCACAACCAGTCGGCTCAGTGGCCTGCAGCGAATGTCATTTCGCCTGAAGGCCGATGGGAAACCCCATGGGATTATGTAACGGCAAAGAACAATCTGGGAACGTACATCCAAACGGTAGGCGCGCACTTCGATGTGCAACCCTTCAACACCTATGCCTGGGACGTCGTTAACGAAGCGTTCAAAGACAACACCGATAACCCTGCCGACTGGAGGAACGCGCTGCGCACCGGTTACAGCCCGGAGGAGCGGCCGTCCAGATGGGCCCAGGCTTACTCCAAAGGTGGGAAAAGTTGGGACTACATGTATGACGCTTTCTACCTCATGCGCCAAAATTCGACCGCGATACTGAACTACAACGACTTCAACGATAACGAGAGAGAGGCGAAAGCAATCGCGATCGCTTCGATGGCCAGGGAGTTCAATGCACGGTACGTGGCTGACTCTGCGGCAGGTAAAGGCAGGATACTGTTGGATGCTGATGGAAACCCCAGGCAGCTGGTCGAAACAATAGGAACCCAGATGCACGTCGACATGAGGCTCAATCTGGACGCCCTTGAGAGGAACATCAATACATATCTCGCCACCGGCGCGAATGTCGATGTAACCGAGTTGGACGTAATGCCCAATATTGCCTTGGACAAAGGCCAGCGGATACCAAACGGGCCTGAAATGAACGACATCTTTATGGATCAGGGGGTTTACTACGCGAAACTATTTAATTTGCTCAGGGAGTACGCCGCCGGTCCTGGCGGTCGTCACCCCGAGTACCAAGGAGGGATACAGCGAGTCACCTGGTGGGGGATGACGGACCCGGGCTATCACGTCAACGGGTATCCTTGGTCGGGCGTGGGTCAACCCAAGGAAGCGTATTGGGCCGTGGCGAATCCGGATCAGTACCTCATTGATGCAGGCTTACCGGTGAACGGTGTTACCGCGACATTCACGTACGGCGGCGAGACATTTTCAGCCAGGACGTGGGGCGGCAAGAATACTTACAAGACGCTCGACATCAACGTGTCGGCAGGAACGAAGAACATCAATTTCACTGCTCAGAACGTCGCCCTGCCCGCCGGGTTTGCCGTCGAAAGCATCAAGTACAACCCGACCGACTGCGCTGTGATCCCTGGCAAGCCGTGCCATGTGACGGTGGTTGCGAGGGGGCCGGATCCGGCAGCTGCCTACAAGAATGTTGGTGTGGAGAACACCGCGACGTACGTATTGAATTTCGGGCAGATGGCCGTGTCGTGGTTCAAGGACACCAACGCCTTGGAAGCGCCCCTCTCCTATGCTGAAGTTCGCTTCAGTGACGGCGTGACCAAGTTCAAACAGTACAAGACCTACTATGGGGACGACGGTACATTGAAAGCGACCGGCGAAACCGAACTTGCGCCTGTACCGAAACATGGGCGCAATACGCTCATCCTTAACTCAGGAGAACCCATCTCTGCCCAGGTTGGACTACGGTTGAACAAGGACTCCACCACGACGGAGAAAGCCTGGAGGCTGGTCAAGAGAATTGAAGCCGGCAGAACCTATATGGTCGTGTCTGCGGCGTCAGTTTTCCAAGACGCAAATGGAGAAACAAAGGCCTATGCCCTGACCAACAGAACCAAGCCCGCGACAACTGCCACGTCTAGCCCGCCGGCCGTGCCTGAATCGCTTTCTCGTACTCTGGTCACAATCCGCGGCGACATTCTTTTGACCTCGAGGAATACGAATGCGCCGGCGAGTGAACCGGATCTGGCGCAGGATAACCTCAAGTTTATGTTTGAGGAGATGAAAAGCCCGGCCGCAGGACCGTACGCGCTTCAGGAAGGATTCACGATGGACAGCTATATCCACGGCACCAATGTTTACCCAATGATCGTATTCAGGGGAAATGGAGCTACCGGAACTGTCGTGAATGGTCAGAATTCGCTGATAACAAGACAAACGAACGGCGCCGAGGGTCCGCAAATCGCCGACAAAGCGCTGGATCAGGCGGTGTGGTTCCACACGCCGATAGACCAGCAAACCGGCGAGATGAAGATGTTCCTGTACACAGGCGGGGGCGCCACCAACCAGCATTACGTGCTGAAAGAGGTGGCAAATGGCAATACGCCGAATAGAGACACCGGTAATGCTCTAAGTCAGAGGCAGGGGTCTACCGGCGGCTTCATCGCCTTGCAGGCGGCGAGTCCAGAGGAGGCTACGCCTGTAAAGCTGTACGCGTATGACATGGCGCCGTACGTACCCGGCGATGTCAACGGCGACAATGCGGCGAATTGCGCGGACCTGGCAATGGCGAATTCGGCAGTCGGCACGCGCACCGGACAAGCAGGCTTCCTTCCGTCCGCGGATCTCGATAACAATGGTGTCATCGATCTCATTGACGTCAAGCTGGTGAGAGCGGCGGTGGCGCGCACTCCAGGGTTGGGTATCTTTTCCTGCCCATGAAATGAGGGGCTAGTTCTTGGGACCCTCAGCGGCCCGCCACTTTGGTGGGCCGTTTGATTTTCAGTCGACGCATAACTTGGCATCCGGGTCGCCCCCAATATCCTGAATGTCGCATAATTGTTATTATGTCAAATAGAAGATATGGAGCGGGCGCATGAGAATCCGCATTCTCGGTGCTGGCCCCGCCGGCCTGTATTTCGCCGCCCTCATGAAGATGCGTGATCCGGCGCACGACATCGTCGTCGTCGAGCGCAACACTCGGGTTGCGACATTCGGCTTCGGCGTCGTGTTCTCTGCCCGCGCGCTCGACTTCCTCCGCGCGGACGACGAGGCGCTCTACCAGTACCTGACGCCGCACCTCGAGAGCTGGCCGAACATCACGGTTGCGCACAACGACACGGCGATTCCGATCGCCGGCAACGGCTTCAATTCGATCGGCCGCCTTGAGCTTCTGACGCTGCTGTACGAGTACGTCGAGCGGCTCGGCGTGAAGCTTGTTTTCAGCCGGGAGATCACGTCGCTCGGCGACCTCTGCGAGGCGGACCTGGTCGTCGCCGCCAACGGCGCCTTTTCCTCGATCCGCAGCGACAACGAAAGTCGCTTCGGGACGACGGTCGATTGGCGCCGCAACAAGTTCATCTGGTACGGCAGCACGAAGGCCTTCGACAGCCTGACGCTCACGTTTCGCGAGACGGACGCGGGCGTGTTCTGCGCCCATCACTATCGCTACGCGCCGGATCGCAGCACGTTCCTCGTCGAAGTGACGCCGAGGACGTGGGACAGCGCCGGTTTCGCGAACATGGGCGCCGAGGACACAATTGCGCACTGCGAGCGCGTCTTCGCGCACGAACTTGCCGGCGGGCGGATCCTGTCCAATCATTCGCAATGGCGGCAATTTCCGGCGATCTGGAACGAGCGGTGGAGCTTCGACAACGTCGTGCTGGTGGGCGATGCGCTGCGCACTGCGCATTTCTCTATCGGCTCGGGAACGCGCCTTGCCATGGAGGACGCCGTCGCGCTGTTCAAGGCGTTCGCCTCGACGGGCGAGCGCAACATTCCCGAAGCGCTCGCGCTCTATCAGCAGCAACGCCTGCCTCCGATGCGCAAGATTTGGGACGCCGCGAACGCGAGCCTGCGCTGGTATGAGCATATGGACCGTCTCGTGCCCTCGCTCTCCCCCGTCGAATTCGCATACGGTTACATGACGCGCACCGGCCGCGTCGACCATGCGGAAGTCCGGCGCCGCGACCCGCGGCTTGCGGCCGCCTATGAGGCACTGCACCCCGAGGCCGCCGACTGATTGCCGATGCGCGGAGCGAGGCGCGCTCATCCGAGGAGCAGAACGATGATGATCGACGGTCCGCAGGACGTGACGAGCGCCGTCGTCGAGGCTATGCGGCGTACTTCCGATCCACGCCTGCGTGAAATCATGACGTCGCTGGCCGCGCATGTGCACGCATTCGCGACCGAAGTCCGCCTCACGGAAGCTGAGCTGCGCCAAGGCGCGGCGATCCTCGCCGAGATGGGAAAGCTCACGACCGCCTCCCACAACGAATTCATCCTGATGGCGGGCTCGCTCGGGCTTTCGTCCCTCGTGTGCCTGCAGAACCACGGCGGCGGGGAGCGCACGTCGCATTCGCTGCTTGGTCCGTTCTGGCGCATGCATTCGCCCCCGACCCACAATGGCGACACCCTCGTGCGCTCGCCGACATCCGGCGCCGCTCTCTTCGTGTCAGCGCGCGTCGTCGATCGCAGTGGCACGGCCGTCGCCGGAGCCGAGGTCGACGTCTGGCACGCGTCCCCAGTCGGGCTTTACGAGAATCAGGATCCCGCGCAGGCCGGCATGAACCTGCGCGGCAAGTTCGTCACCGACGACGACGGCCGCTTCTGGTTTCGCACGGTGAAGATGGTCGGCTATCCGATTCCCACCGACGGCGTCGTCGGTCGGTTGCTGCGCGCGCAGCATCGGCATCCGTACCGGCCCGCGCACTTGCACGTGCTCGTCGTCAAGCCGGGCTTCGAAGTGTTGATCTCGCAGACGTATGATCCCGCCGATCCGAATCTCGACAGCGACGCCCAGTTCGGCGTTACGCGGGCCCTTCTCGGCGACTACGTCCGTCACGACGAGCCTCATCCGCACGATCCGAGCCTCGCCGCGCCGTGGTATTCGCTGGACCACACGTACGTGATGGAGCGCGGCGAAACGGTGCTGCCGGCGCCGCCGATCGAGTAACATCGCGTTACCGCCATGCGCACGTGGCCCGCCCTGCTGCTCTTCGTAGTTGCGACCGGCGCGAACGGCCCGGCCGGCGCCCACGAGCGCACGCTGCAGGAGTGCCTCGAGGGCGGCGACTTCATCGCCAACGCCGCCTCCTCGCGCGACAACGGCGTGACGCGTGAAGCCTTCCTGGGACGCCTTGTCGACGACATCCGCCTGATCCAGGCGTTTCCGCCGCAACTGCGCTGGTTCGTCGTCGACTCCGAGGACGCGGAGCTCCTGCACGAGGAAGCGCGCAAGGTCTTCGACATGCCGCTGCGGGCCGAAGCCCATCGCGCGCGGTTCCTGTCGCGCTGCTTCGAGCACTAGAGGTAGGGCTCGACGTCTCGTTTTGTAACGTCTTGTAAATCCGCGAAATCATTCGCGCCATCTCACGGTCCATGGTGGCAGCGGCGAGGGCCGCCGTCGATCGCCCATGACGGCATCAGGGATCAACGTGAGGTGTCGTACAGACCATAGCAGAAGTGGCGGGGGATCATCACATGCCTCGCCTCGGCCATCCTATGCCTGAATCGCGTCCAGAAACGCCGGAGCGTCCTCGCCCCACGGCCGGGGTTGCAGTCATCGCCGCGGCCACGCTGGCTGCGTTTGCCGGTTGCGCGATCGTCCCGCCGGAGAGCCCGAGCTCCGTGCCCTTCACTGTTCCGTCCGCATGGTCGGGTGACACGTCGATCTCCGCGGCCGGCGACACGCGATCGCTCGCCGAGTGGTGGCAACGCTTCGACGATCCGCTGCTCGCGAGGCTGATAGAAGACGCGTTGCGGGCAAACACGGACGTGACGAGCGCCGAGGCTGCGGTGCGCCAGGCGCGCGCGGCGCGGGACGTGGCCGCGGCGGCGTTGCTGCCGTTCGTATCGGGCTCGGCTTCCGCTGCGCGCAGCAGCACGGGGGGCAAGAGCCTCGGCAACAGCTTTCGCGCCGGCGTCGACGCGAGCTGGGAGCTCGACATCTTCGGCGAGAACCGCGCCGGCTTGAACGCAAGCGAGGCAACGCTCGGCGCCAGCGCTGCCACGCTCGGCAACGTGCAGGTGTCGGTCGCGGCCGAAGTCGCGCTCAACTACATCACGTTGCGCGGAACCCAGGCCCGATACGCCATCGCGCAGTCCAACCTCGAGACGCAAGTAGAGACGCTGCAGATCACGGGGTGGCGGGTCCAGGCAGGGCTCGCGACGTCGCTCGACGAGGAACAGCTGCGCTCCGGCGTCGAGCAGACTCGGGCACTGCTCCCGGCGCTCGCCACCGCGGTCGAGCAGACGCGCCACGCGTTGGCCGTGCTGACAGGAAAGCCGCCCGCCGCGTTGAGCGCCGAGCTCGCAACCACGGGGCCCATTCCCAAGGCGCCCGACACGCTCGCGGTGAGCTTCCCCGCGGAAACGCTGCGGCAGCGTCCCGACGTCCGCGCTGCCGAATATCAGGTCTCCGCCGCGATGGCGCGGGTGACGCAAGCGGATGCGGCACGGTATCCGAGCTTCAAGATCGGCGGCACTCTCGGCCTCGCGTCGGTGACGCTTGGAGCGCTCACGAGCGGCTCATCGGTGCTCACCTCGCTGCTCGCGAACATGAGCGTGCCCATCTTCGAGGGCGGCGCCCTCCTCGCCCAGGTTCGCGGGCAGCAGGCAGCGCTCGACCAGGCACACTCCGCTTACCGGGCGGCGGTGCTGCAGGCGTTGCGCGACGTCGAGGATGCGCTCGTGGCGCTGCAAGGCGACCGTGACCGGCTCGCTCATCTGCGGGCCGCAGCCGAGTCCGCTGCCAACGCCTTGCTGCTCGCGCGCAACCGCTACAGCACCGGGCTCGTCGATTTCCAAACGGTCCTCGACACGCTGCGCAACCAACTGACGACGCAGGAAAGCGTCGCCAATGCCACGACCGACCTCGGCAACGATTACGTGCGTCTCTACAAGGCACTCGGCGGCGGCTGGACGCCGGACAGCATCGACGCCGTCAAGGCCGCTGCCGCGAACAACGCGGCGCCAACGAGCGCCGCAGGGAAAACATAATGAACGCGCCACTGCCTTCTCACATCACCGCTCCGCCCGTCACCGCCGAACCCGCGCCCGCCCCGAGCGCCGCTCCGCGGACCGATACGGCGGCGCTGCTGGACGAGCCGCCGCCGCGCGCGTGGTATCTGCAGCCCGTCTTGTGGGCAGTCACCGCGCTCATCGCGCTCGCCGCCGCGGGCGCCTGGTATTGGCAAAACCAGCAGAAGGCCAGCGCAGTCCCGAGATACATGACCGAGCCCGTACGCCGCGGCAACATCACGCTCACCGTGACGGCCAATGGCACGCTGCAGCCGACGCGCTCGATCGCAATCGGCAGCGAGTTGTCGGGGACGGTCGCGAAGGTCAACGTCGACGTCAACGACCGCATCAAGAAAGGCCAGGTGCTGGTCGAGCTCGACACGGCGAAGCTGAAGGACCAGATCCTGCGCTCACGCGCGACGCTCGCTGCGGCCAATGCCAAGGTGGCGCAAACCGCCGCCACGGTGAAGGAAGCGCAGGCGACACTCGGGCGGTTCGAGGAAGTGCAACGCCTTTCCGGCGGCAAGGTCCCCTCGCAAACCGAGCTCGACACCGCGCATGCAACACTGGATCGCGCGCGCGCCGACGAAGCCGCCGCGCGCGCCAGCGTCAACGATGCGCAGGCGGCGTTGTCCACCGACGAGATCAATCTGTCGAAGGCGTCGATACGCGCGCCGTCGGATGGCGTGATCCTGACCCGCAACGTGGATCCGGGCAACGCGGTGGCGGCGTCGCTGCAGGCTGTCACCCTGTTCACGATCGCCGAGGATTTGAAGCAACTCCGCCTGCAGGTCAACGTCGACGAGGCCGACGTCGGCTCGGTGGCCGTCGGCGAGAAGGCGACATTCACGGTGAGCGCATATCCCGGGCGGAACTATCCGGCCACGGTCACGCGCGTCGCCTACGGGTCCACGACCACCGACAACGTCGTCACCTACGTCACGTACCTCGACGTCGACAACAGTGATCTCTCGCTGCGCCCGGGAATGACCGCGACCGCGACGATCATTGCGAAGAGCCACAACGACGTGCTGGTGGTGCCGAACACCGCGTTGCGGTTCGAGCCGGCAGCCGCGGAGGCGGCAGCGCCCGCCGCGAAGGGCGGCGGCGGGATCGTTTCGCAGTTGACGCCGCGCTTTCCGCGCCGTCAACGGAGCGGCGCAGCGGACACGGCCAGCACGGCGACCGCGCGACAGGTCTGGGTGCTCCGCGACGGAAAGGCCGTTCCCGTCGCGGTCACGCCCGGGATCAGCGACGGGCGCGTGACCGAGATCGTGAGCGGCGACCTCCAGGTCGGCATGCAGGTCATCACCGACCAGCGGGCGCGCGAGAAATGAGCCCCCCCAACGCTCGCCAAACGGCGGGGACTGACGAATGAGCATCGTGCTGCCGCGCGCGGCACTCGCACCTGCGGCCCCGGGCGCCGCAAACGGCGCGACTCCGGATGCGCCCTCCGCTCGCCATGCGCCTTCCGCGGCGCGTACGGTGAAGCCCGGGGAGCTCCTCATCCGGTTGCGTGGCGTCACGAAGAAATACGGCAGCGGCCAGGCGGAGCTCATGGCGCTCAAGGGCATCGACCTCGACATCCACGCCGGCGAGTTCGTCGCGATTATGGGACCGAGCGGCTCGGGCAAGTCGACGGCGATGAACATCCTCGGCTGCCTCGACACGCCGACGACCGGCGAATACCTTTTTCTCGGCGCGCACGTCGAATCGCTGTCGCGCGATCAGCGTGCGCGGCTGCGACGCCGATATCTCGGCTTCGTGTTCCAGGGCTTCAACCTGCTCGCGCGGACGTCCGCACAGGAGAACACCGAGCTTCCGCTCCTGTACCGCGGCGAATCGGCCGCGCTGCGCCGCGCGGCCGCCTCAAAGGCGCTTGACTCGGTCGGCCTCTCCGATCGCAAGGACCATACCCCAGCCGAGCTTTCGGGTGGGCAACAGCAGCGCGTCGCCATTGCGCGCGCCATCGTCACCGAGCCTGCCGTGCTGCTCGCCGACGAGCCGACCGGCAACCTCGACACCCAGCGAAGCGCCGAGATCATGGACCTGCTTGTCGCGCTCAACGTCGAGCTCGGCATCACCGTGCTGATGGTGACGCACGAGCCCGATATGGCCGCGTATGCGAAGCGCCTCGTGCATTTCGTGGACGGGCGCATCGAAAGCGACAAGGCGAACGACCTGCCGATTCGCCGTCCGGCGCACGCCGCGGCGCGGGGCTCCGCAAGCTGAGACTCCCATGCTGCTCTCGACACTCCTGCTCGCCATCCGGTCGATCCGCCGGAACCTTCTGCGCTCGTTCCTGACGATTCTCGGGATCGTGATCGGCGTCAGCGCGGTGATCACGATGGTCACGCTCGGCCAGGGCGCGACGCAGGCGGTGCAGATGCAGATTTCGAGCCTCGGCACGAATCTCTTGATGGTCCGGCCCGGACAGCGGCTCGGCGCGGGCGGCGGCGCCGGCGCACCGACATTCAAGGAGTCGGATGCGGAGGCGATACAGGCTCAAATCGGCGGTGTCGCTGCCGTCGCGCCGGAAGGCCGCGCGAGCGTGACCGTCGTCGGCAACGGGCGCAACTGGTCGACGAGCGTCACCGGCACGACGAATCGCTGGTTCACGATCGGCAACTGGAGGCTCGCGTCGGGACGGCTGCTCTCCGACGAGGAAGAAACCGCCGGCAGCGCCGTCTGCATCATCGGCGAGACCGTGCGACGCGAGATCTACGGCGGCACGCGCGGCCTTGGCGAGCAACTGCGGATCAAGCAGTTCTCCTGCGCAGTGATCGGTGTGCTCGCACCCAAGGGACAGGCCGCGATGGGCAACGACCAGGACGACATCGTCGTCGTCCCGCTCCATACGCTGCAGCGCCGCGTCACCGGAAATCAGCGGATCGGCACGCTGCTCGTGTCGATGGAAGACGGAACGGATCCCACGCGGCTCAAGGAAGGGTTGCGGCAGCTGCTGCGCGAGCGCCGCAAGCTCGCTGCCGCCGACGACGACAACTTCAACGTCCTCGACACGCAGCAGCTCGCCGAGACGCTGTCCGGCACGACCAAGGTGATGACCACGCTGCTCGGCGCGGTAGCTGCCGTGAGCCTGCTCGTCGGTGGCATCGGCATCATGAATATCATGCTCGTCAGCGTGACGGAGCGCACGCGGGAGATCGGGCTGCGGCTTGCCATCGGCGCGCTCGAACGCGAAGTGCTGCTGCCATTCCTGATCGAGGCGGTGACGCTCGCGGCGATGGGCGGCATCGTCGGCATCGTGATTGCAACGGGTGCTTCGATCGTGCTCGCACAGGTCATGGAAGTGCCGTTCCTGTTCGATCCCGGCATCAACATTCTGTCGTTCATCTTCTCGGCTGGCATCGGCGTCGTGTTCGGGTACTTCCCCGCGCGCAGGGCGGCCCAACTGGATCCGATCGAGGCGCTGCGGCACGAGTAAGTGCGCCCTGTGGCACAATCCGCCGCTGCTGGTGCGGAGAAAGTGCTCCATCGCCCACGCAGCCGATGCGAGTGCGGGGCACCCGCGATCGAGATCATCGCCGCCATGACTTTTTCGAGGCAATGCCAGGTGCGCGTCCGCCTGCTCGCCGCAATGCTCCTCGTTCCGGAGGTCCCGAGGCCTGCCGCGCCTGCGCCGCCGTCGAAGAAGGTCGAAGGAAAGCCGGCGCCTTGATGGACGCGAACGGGGCGGAGATCGAAGCTCCGGTGCGCTTTCGCGCCCTGCTCCGCGGCGAATCCGCATTGGTTCCGCTCGGCCTCAGCGCCGCCGCATTTCTCGTCGTCGGCCAGCGCTGGCTTGCGATCCTCCCCGACGTCGTGATCTCGTCGTTCGCGTTCGCGTGGGTCTTTGCCATGATCATCGTCGGCTCGATGTCGGTGGTCCGCCACGCCGAGAATCTGGCGGAGATCCTCGGGGAACCCTACGGCACGCTGATCCTCACGCTCTCGGTGTCGGCGATCGAGATCGTGACGCTCGGCATCGTCATGACGACCGGCGCGCCCAACCCGGAGCTCGCGCGCGACACGATGTTCTCGGTCGTGATGCTTTGCCTCAACGGTCTCATCGGCGCGTCGCTGATCCTGGGAGCGCTCAGGTACAAGGAGCAGGACTACAACCTGCGCGGCGCCAACGCGTACCTGAGCGTCATCGTCTCGCTCGCGGTGTTCGGGCTCGTCGTCCCGAATTTCACGTTCACGACGCCGGGACCGACGTTCTCCGGGCCGCAGGAAGGCTTCCTGGTCGTCATGTGCATCGGACTCTATAGCGTGTTCCTCGCGATCCAGACGACCCGCCATCGATCGTTCTTCGTCGAGAGCGGCGAAAGCGTCGAGGATGACGACATCGTAGGCGGATCAGCCTGCGACTGGGGCGGCGTGCGGCTCCATGTCGCCCTGCTCGTCGTTTATCTCGCGCTGTCGCTCTATCTCGTCGAAAAGCTCGCCGTGCTGCTCGATCACGGCCTCGACGAGCTCCGCGCGCCACCCGCGTTCGGCGCGCTCATCGTGGCCGCGCTCGTGCTGGCGCCCGAAGGACTCGGCGGAATCCAGGCCGCGCTCGCGAACCGCATGCAGCGGGCCGTCAACATCCTGCTGGGGTCGGCGCTCGCCACGCTCGCGCTGACGATTCCGGCGGTAGTGATCATCGGGTTCTACCACCACACGACAGTCGTGCTCGGCCTCGATCCCATCGAGCAGGCGATGCTGCTCCTCACGCTGTTCGTGAGCACGATTACCTACACGAGCGGGAGAACCAACGTCCTGCAGGGTGCGGTGCACATCATGCTGCTGCTCGCCTACCTGATGCTCATCATCTGGCACTGACCTTCCCGGCAGATCACGATGCGCGTCGACGCCCGAACCCCGTTGTGCCGATTCGCTCGTTCATATCCTTTCCGACACTCCCGTCTTTTCAGTCAAAGGCCCTTCCATGCGGATGCTTCTCCCGGTTCTCGCTCTATTCGTTGCGACTGCAGCCGTTGCCCAGCCATCGTCTCAGCAGCCGTTCTTCAACGTGATCACGCTCGAGGCGAGCGCGACGGCCGAAGTGCCGACGGATACGCTCGACGTGACGCTCTTCACCGAGGAGCAGGGTCCCGACCCCGGCGCGCTCGCGACGCGCGTCAACGCGCGCCTCGAGGAAGCGTTGGCACGCGCGAAGAAGGAGCCCAAGATCGAAGCGCACTCGGGCAGCTACCAGACAACCCCCGTGTACGACCGCGCGAACCAGATCACGGGGTGGCGCACGCGCGCCGAGATCGTTCTCGAAAGCCGCGACTTCAAGGCGGTGTCCGCGCTGGCCGGCGCGCTGCAGCCGGGACTCAAGCTGGGATCGATGCAATTCTCACTCTCGCGCCAGGCGCGCGAAGCGACCGACGCGTCGCTGCTCAAAGAGGCATTGGCGAAATTCCAGGAGCGCGCAGCCGCCATCGCGAAAGGCCTCGGCTTCCCCGGCTATCAGCTCGGGCAGATCAACGTTCGCAACGAAGGACCGATCCGCCCGCAACCGATTGCCTATCGCATGCAGGCGGCCGCGGTGGAAGGTGGGCCCGGGCCCGTGCCGGTCGAAGGCGGCAAGAACTCCGTCACCGTCCTCGTGTCGGGATCGGTCGTGCTGGGGCCGGGGAAGTAGGAATTCAGGGCGCTGGTCTCGCTGCCCATGCTTCAAGTATCTGCAGCGCCTGGGTGAGGTGAGGCTTGTCGACCATCTTCCCGCCAACGTCGAGAACTCCTGCATCGGGAGACGCCTTAAACGCCGCGACAATGGCACGCGCCAGCTCGACCTCCTTCTCGTCGGGTGTGAATCCCGCGTTGATCGCGGCGATCTGGTCGGGATGGATCGCGAGCTTCGCGGCGAAACCATCGCGGCGCGCGGCGCGTACCTCCGCGGCAAGGCCGTCGATGTCACGAAAGTCCGGGTACACCGTATCGACCGCGTGCACGCCGGCGGCCTTTGCCCCGATCAGGCAGAGTGAGCGCGCGAGCTGGTAGGGGAATGCGTAAGCGCCGTCGGGATCCTTGTTCGCCGAAGCTCCCAGTGCGGTGGACAAGTCTTCCGCACCCCACGTGAGGCCGAACAGGCGAGGACCCGCATTGCGGTAGCTTCCCATTTCGAACATGGCCGCGGCCGTTTCGGTCGCAACGGGCATGATCTTGATCGACCCGGCCGCCACCTCTTCACGGCGCTCCAGCGCACAGAGGTAGTGGTCGAGCGTGGCGATGTCGTGACCGCCCGTGCACTTCGGGAGCAGCACGCCGTCGGGAGCGCCGCCGACCACCTGGGCAAGATCATCGAGCGCCGTCCCCGAAGCCAGCGGATTGATGCGAACCCAGAGTTGCTGCGTGGCGCGATTCCCACGGGAGCGCAGATAATCGCGCACTCGCTGGCGTGCTTCCGGGAGGCGCTCCGGCGCGACGGAGTCCTCGAGATCGAGGACCAATGCATGCGCGGCCGACGCACCGGCCTTCGTCATCTTGCGCTCGCTGTCGCCCGGAACGAACAGGAAGGATCGAGGGAGAATCATCGTTTTTGCTCCATACGAGGTTGAGCGCGCTGATCGCCTGATTCGTCATGAATACCGGCGACGGGAAGCGTACTTCATCGAAGCGGAGGTTGCACCCCGCCTTGCCGGTCGTGAAGACTGCGCCAAGCGTCACACCGCGATTCGTCACACCGCCCGTGGACATAGCCTGCCTGCGCGTACATCGCCGCAACTACGGCTAACTGTTTCACACGATCGACGCCCTAGGTTACGATGGCTGGATCGGTTGCGAGTACAAGCCGGCGACGACGACGGTCCTGAAGGGTTGGCGAACTCCGCACCCGGGGCGCGCAAGCGCCCCTTCAACATTCCAGGGAAGGCCCGCATGCGCCGCGAGCGGAACGCAAAGATCGTCGCAACACTGGGCCCCGTGAGCTCGACGCCGGAGATGATCCACGCGCTGTTCCATCGCGGCGTCGACGTGTTCCGCCTCAATTTCAGTCACGGCACGCAGGCGGACCACAAGGAGCGAATGCAGGCGATCCGCGCCGTCGAGGCGAGGGCCGGCCGGCCCATCGGCGTGCTGATGGATCTCCAGGGGCCGAAGCTGCGGATCGGGACGTTCAGCCGGGGACCGGTGATGCTCGCCGAAGGCGACATCCTGCGCCTCGACCTCGACTCGAAGCCCGGCAACGCGAAGCGCGTGTGCCTGCCGCATCCCGAGGTGTTCGCGGTGCTGAAACCCGGCCTGCCGCTGCTGATCGACGACGGCAAGCTGCGCCTCGAGGTGGAGCGCACCGGCGACGGCTATGCACTGACGCGGGTGAAGGTTGGAGGCAAGCTCTCCGAGCGCAAGGGCGTCAACATCCCGGACGAGATCATTCCACTCTCCCCGCTCACGGCGAAGGACCGGCGCGACCTCGAATACGGGCTCGAGCTTGGCGCCGACTGGGTCGCGCTGTCGTTCGTGCAGCGCCCCGACGACATCGACGAAGCGCGCGCGCTGATCGGCGACAGCGCCGGCATCATGGCCAAGCTCGAGAAGCCAATGGCCATCAACAAGCTCGACGCGATCGTCGCCAAGGCCGACAGCATCATGGTCGCGCGCGGCGACCTCGGCGTGGAGATGCGGCCCGAGCAGGTGCCGACCGTGCAGCGGCGCATCCTTCGCGCGTGCCGTCGCGCCGGCAAGCCCGTGGTCGTCGCCACGCAGATGCTGGAGTCCATGATCACCGCGCCGGTCCCGACGCGTGCCGAGGCATCGGACGTCGCGACGGCGGTTTACGACGGCGCCGACGCCGTGATGCTCTCTGCCGAATCGGCCTCGGGTGCGCATCCGCTCGAGGCGGTCGCGATCATGGACCGGATCATCCGCGAGGTCGAGCACGACGACCACTATCGCGTGCTGACCGATGCGCAGCACTCGGATCCGCAGTCCACTGCTGCGGACGCGATCATGCATTCTTTGCGCGCCGCGGCGCACATCGTCTCGGCCACGGCCACCGTCATCTACACGCATTCGGGGTCGTCGAGCGTCCGCGCGTCGCGCGAGCGCCCCGAAGCGCCGCTCCTGAGCCTTACGCCAAAGCTTTCGACCGCGCGCCGGCTCGCACTCGTCTGGGGCGTGCATTCGGTGCTGACGCACGAGATCTCCGATGTCGACACGATGACCGAGCTCGCGTGCCAGACCGCGCTCGGCGAAGGATTCGCAAAACCCGGAGACAGCATCGTCATCGCGGCGGGCGTCCCGTTCGGCCGCGCGGGAACGACGAACATGCTTCGACTCGCCACTGTGTGGGCCCCGAGCAAGGAGAAGAAGCGCGCGCGGAAGGTGAACGGGTGATAAGACCGCAACCGGACTGCGATCGCGCATCCAGCAGCACCGCTCGCGGCGCAGTTAGGCTACCAGTTGAAGGTGACCGTCGATCCCGTTGCATTCGACAGCGGACCGGCACGCAGGGGTGCCGCAGCGCCGTCAGACACCGGCGCGAACGTGCACCGGTGCGCCGAGCACGTGCGTCGCATGCACCGCTCGATCGTCGCCCAGGATTATGAAAGCGAACAGCCGCTCGTCGAGCGTTTCCGCACGATCGATACGGCGCGCGAGATGCGGCATCGCTGCGGCGTCGAGGACGACGAAGTCGGCCTCCTTGCCCACATCGAAATTGCCGATGTGCCCATCGAGATACAGCGAAGCGGCGCCCCCGAGCGTCGCGAGATAGAACGCGGAGAGCGGCGACATCGTTTGACCCGCGAGCTGGCAGACCTTGTACGACTCTGCCATGGTGCGCAGCATCGACAGCGTCGTGCCCCCGCCGACGTCGGTGCCAAGTCCCACGCGGACGCCGGCGGACCTTGCGGCCGACAAGTCGAACAGCCCGCTGCCGAGAAACAGGTTGGACGTCGCGCAGAACGACATCGCGGCGCCGGTTGCCGCCATCCGCTCCCGATCCGTCGTGTCGAGATGAATGCAGTGGGCATAGACGGCGCGCTCGCACAGCAGCCCGTAGTGATCGTAGACGTCGAGGTAGCTGCGGCTCCACGGGAAGAGCGCGGCCACCCACACGACTTCGGTGCGATTCTCGGCGACGTGCGATTGCAGATGCACCCCGGGGTGCTCCTCGAGCAGCGTGCCGCAGAGATCGAGTTGCCGCTCGGTCGACGTCGGGGCAAAGCGCGGCGTGACCGCATACCCCAGCCGGTCGCGGCCGTGCCACGCCTCGATCAGCGCCTTGCTGTCGTCGTATCCCGATTGCGCGGTGTCGCGCACCGCCTTCGGCACATTGCGGTCCGCCAGCACCTTGCCGGCAACGAGGCGCATCGAGCGCCGATGCGCCGCGTGGAAGATCGCGTCGACCGAGGGCTTGTGGGTCGTCGCGAACGTCATCGCCGTCGTCGTGCCGTTGCGCAGAAGCTCGGCGACGAAGAATTCGGCGACCTCGCCCGCGTGGTCGCGATCCTTGAAGCGTGCCTCCGCGGGAAACGTGTAGCGCTCGAGCCATTCTAGCAGCTGCGCGCCGTGCGACGCGATCATGTCCGTCTGCGCGTAGTGGACGTGCGTGTCGACGAAGCCGGGAACAATCAGCTTGCCGCGATAGTCGGTGACCGCCGCGCCGCGCGGCAGCGTGCGCAACGTCGCGTTCGCCGGACCTGCCGCGGCGATCCGTCCATCGCGGACGACGAGCACACCGTCGGGGTGATGGCGCAGCGCCGAATTCCCCAGCGTGGCGGGATCGCCGACGAAGTCGACGATCTCGCCGCGGAACGCGTGAACGGCTTCCGCGTTGATCGAGTCATGCGAGCGATTAGTGGAGGGCATCGCGAACGAACCGGGTCAGCGCTTCGCGCCTTGCGCGAACCACGCGGCGACGACGGCCCTCTCGGGCTCGGTCATCCGCGTCAGGTTGCCGATCGGCATGTACTTGTTGGCGACCGTTTCGGCGATCTTCGCCGCGTTCTGGCCGATCTGCTCGGAAGTCTCGAGCATGACGCCCTTCGGTGGTTGCGCAAATCCCGGCTGCGTTGGCTGGGCGGCATGACACGGGATGCAGCGTGCGTCGAGCACGGCCTTCACTTGCGCGAACGCCACGCCATCGGCGTTGGCCGTCGCGTTCGGCATGACCGGCGCCGGCGCGATGACGATGGCGAGCGCGGCCAGCAGGACGGTCGCCGTGCCCGGCAGCAGCCACCACGTCCGGCCTCTGTGTCGCAGGACGAAGAACTGCCGGATCAGCACGCCCGCAAGCATGATGACGCCAAGCACTAGCCAGCCCCGGGGATGGCTGTAGGTCATCGGATAGTGGTTGCTGATCATCGTGAACAGCACCGGCAGCGTGAAGTACGTGTTGTGCACCGAGCGCTGCTTGCCGATGATTCCAGGCGTCGGGTCGGGCTCGCGGCCTGCGCGAATGTCCGCGACCATCGCCTTCTGGCCGGGAATGATGTGGAAGAACACGTTCGCCACCATCATCGTGCCGATCATCGCGCCGACGTGGATGTATGCGGCGCGCGCGCCAAAGAGGTGAAAGAGCCCCCACGCGGCGCCCATGACCAGCGCCAGCATGACGACCGCCAGCACATTCTCCTGGCCGGCCAAGAGGCGGGACGCGACGTCGTAGACGAGCCACCCGCCGGCGATAAATCCGATGCTGATCGCAATGGCCGCGGCCGGCGAAAGTGCCATGACGCTGCGATCGATGAGATAGGAGCTCGCACCGTACCAGTAAATGAGCGCGAGCAATGCCATCCCCGACATCCACGTCGTGTAGGCCTCCCACTTCGACCAGTGCAGGTTGTCGGAGAGCGGCTCGCCCTTCGGACCCGTCAGATATTTCTGGCTGTTGTAGAAGCCGCCACCGTGCACCGCCCACAGCTCGCCGAACACGCCCCGCTTCGCATCCTCCGGCTTCTTCGGAGGCATGAGCGAGTTGTCGAGCATCACGAAGTAGAAGGACGCGCCGATCCACGCGATGCCCGTGATGAGATGCAGCCAGCGGACGAGCAGGTTCAGCCAGTCGACGATGTACGCTTCCATGAAATCCTTATGCGGATGTCGACGCGCGCCACCGTGGGCGGCACAGGCCGTCGGGCTTCAGAACTCAGGCGCCCGCCGACCTGTGCCACCCTCGATGGCGTCCCTGCCGCAGCGAGCGCCCAAGAACTCACCAACGGTAGTACGTCTCGTTCCCGCAGTCCGGGACGGTGCCCCAGACTCGCGCCGGTGGAGGCGCAAGCCGGCGGGGGCGCCTCAACCAAACTGAGGTGTGAAGCCCGGAGGCTTGCGCCAACCGCGGGCGCAAGGCTCGCGCGAATTGCGATGCCGTCAGCGCGTTACTTCTTTGGCAGCTTGCTGCCCACGCCTTCGACGTAGTAATCCATCTTGCCGAGCTCGTCGTCGCTCATCGTCTTGCCGGTCGCGACGCGCTCCTTGCCGTCCTGGTCCTTGACCGGGCCGGCGAACGGATGGAACGTGCCGGCCCTGAGCTCGCCTTCGAGCTTCGCGATCTGGTCCTTGACGTCCGCGGGAATCACCGGATTGAGCGGCGCGAGCTTGATCATCCCGTCCTTGTAGCCGCCCCAGATCGACGTCGGCTTCCAGCCGCCGGCCGCGACCGACTGCACCGCCTTGGTGTAGTAGTCGCCCCACTGATGCGTCGTCGCGGTGAGTTGCGCCTTGGGTCCGTACTTCGACATGTCGGAGTGATACCCGAACGCGTACTTGCCCTTTTCCTCGGCGGCCTGGACGACGGCGGTCGAGTCCGTGTGATGCGTGACGATGTCGGCGTTCTGCGAGATCAGCGTCAGCGCCGCCTCGCGCTCCTTGCCCGGGTCGTACCACGAGTTCACCCAGATCACGCGCACCTCGGCCTTGGGATTGACGCTGCGGGCGCCGCGGGCGAATGCATTGATTCCCTGCAGCACCTCCGGGATCGGGAACGCGGCCACGTATCCCAGGACGTTGGTCTTCGTCATCTTGCCGGCGATGATGCCCGTCAGATAGCGGCCTTCGTAGAAGCGCGCGTTGTAGTTCGCCATGTTGGGCCCGGTCTTGTAGCCGGTCGCGTGCGCGAACTTGACCTTGGGAAACTGCTTCGACACCTTCTCGGTCGGGTTCATGTAGCCGAAGCTTGTCGTGAAGATGATGTCGTTGCCGCTTTGCGCGAGCTCGCGGATCACGCGCTCGGCGTCGGGCCCCTCGGCCACGTTCTCGACGTATTTCGTCTGCACCTTGTTGCCGAGCGCCGCCTCCATCTGCTTCCGGCCCTGGTCGTGCTGGAACGTCCACCCGGCATCGCCGATGGGGCTCACATACACGTAGCCGACCTTGACCGGCGCCGACTGCGGCGGCGCCTGCGCGGACACCGCTCCCGCCACTCCGGCGAGCGCCAGCGCGCCCGCCACCCCGGCGAGCGCCAGCGCGCCCGCCACCCGCAACCGCCCTCTGCGATCGAACATTGCTGCTCTCCTTGCTCTTGTAATGTAATGAAACTGCCGGCCACCCGCCGCCTGGGACTTCCCCGACCTCTGCTTTAAGGCCGCGTCCGGCGAATGCCCGGCGCGCGTGCCCGTGATCGTAACTCGCATTGGCGGCCGGCATCGCGCTACTCCGGCCGGTAGGGCTGGCCGAGCGATACCGGCGAATTGAGCCGGATCGTCTGCAGGTTGCGCGAGATCGCCACCAGCACGACGATCGTCGCCCAATACGGCAGCGACGTCAGGAATTGCGACGGGATGTCGATCTGCGCCCCCGACCCTTGCAGGAACAACTGCGTGATCATGACGCCGCCGAAGAGGTACGCCCCAATCAGCACGCGCAGCGGCCGCCACGTCGCGAACACGACGAGTGCCAACGCGATCCACCCACGGCCCGCGACCATCCCCTCGACCCAGAGCGGCGTATAGAAGACCGACAGGAACGCGCCGCCGATTCCGGCCGTCGCGCCGCCAAAGATGGTCGCGAGGTAACGAATGCGAATGACGGGATAGCCGATCGAGTGCGCCGCCGTCGGCGATTCGCCGACGGCGCGCAGCACGAGGCCCCCGCGCGAGCGGTACAGAAACCAGCTGACGCCGGCGAGCAACGCCCACGAGACGTAGACCAGCGACTGCTGCTCGAACAGCGCGGGACCGGCGACGGGAATGTCGGCCAGCAGCGGAATCCTGATGGGCGGCACGGCGAGCATCGTCTCCGATTCGTACGGCTTGCCGATGAACGCCGACAGTCCGACGCCGAAGATCGACAGTGCAAGGCCGGACGCAACCTGGTTGGCCATCAGCGTGAGGGTCACGATGGCGAAGAGGAGCGACATCGCTGCGCCGGCGGCCATGCCGGCGAATACGCCTGCCGTGGTGCTCCCGCTGTCGTGGGCAACGGCAAAGCCCGCAACCGCGCCGACGGCCATGATCCCTTCCGCGCCGAGATTTAGGACGCCCGACTTCTCGGTGACGAGCTCGCCCAGCGCCGTAATGATGAGCGGCGTACCGGCGACGATCGTCGCGAACAGCATCGAGGTGGCGATCTGTTCCACTCAGGTAGCCTGACGGGCGCGCGCGACGCGGCGAACGCGATACTGGATCAGCACATCGGAGCCCAGCAGGAAGAAGAGCAGCATCCCCTGGAACACCTTCGAGATCGACGACGGCAGGTTGAGATATTGCTGCGCCTGCTCGCCGCCGATGAAGAACAGCGCCATCAGAAGGCTCGCAAAGAAGATGCCGATCGGGGTCAAGCGTCCGACGAACGCGACGATGATCGCCGCGAAGCCATAGCCGCTCGACAGCTTGTCGGTGAGCTGGCCTGCCGGACCTGCGACCTCTGCCATCCCCGCGATGCCGGCCGCCGCGCCGCCCACGAGCATGCCGATCCACACCATGGCCACGGCCGAGAATCCGGCGTAGCGGGCCGCCGCCTCCGACTCGCCCGCGACGCGCATCTTGAAGCCGATGAAGCTCTTCGCCATGAACACGTAGCCGGCCGCGAGCGCGGCGAGCGCCACCAGGAACGCAAGATTGAGGCGCGTGCCCTCGATCAGCATCGGCAGCAGCGCTGCATCCTCGAACATCTCGGTCTGCGGGAAGTTGAAGCCGGCCGGATCCTTCCACGGCCCGAACACGAGCCACGACACGCCGAGCTGCGCGATGTAGACGAGCATGAGCGAGGTCAGGATCTCGTTGGCGTTGAACTTTGTCTTGAGAAGCGCCGGTATCGCCGCCCACAGCGCGCCGCCGATGGCGCCCGCGACGATCATCGACGGCAGCAGCACGGCCGCGGACGCGCCCTTGAACGCGAGCGCCACGCCGGTCGCGCCGACCGCGCCCATCAGAAATTGCCCTTCGGCGCCGATGTTCCAGACGTTGGCGCGAAATCCGACCGCGAGACCGACCGCAATCAGCATCAGTGGAGTCGCCTTGAGCAAAAGTTCGGCGACGGCATTGAGATCGCGCATCGGGCTCAGGAAGAACACCCGGAAGCCTTCGACTGGATTCTTGCCCAGGGCGGCGAAGACGATCAGGCCGCCGGCAAGTGTCAGCGCGACGGCGATCGCGGGCGACCAGTACCGCATGGCCTCCGACGCTTCGGGCCGGGTCTCAAGACGGAACACGGGAGCCTTCCGCGATGGCAACGCCGGCCCCGGCCCCCGGCCACATGCCGCTCATCCAGACGCCGATCTCCTCGACGTTGGTATCGCTCGTCCGCTTCGCCGGCGAGAGCCGCCCCTTCGCGATGACCGCGATGCGGTCGCAGATCTCGAATAGCTCGTCCAGCTCTTCGGAGATCACGAGCACGGCGCATCCGGCGTTGCGTAGGTCGATGATCGATTGCCGGATGAATGCGGCAGCGCCGACGTCGACGCCCCAAGTGGGCTGCGCGACGACAAGCACCTTCGGCTCCTGCATCACTTCGCGGCCCACGATGAACTTCTGCAGATTGCCGCCGGAGAGCGAGCGCGCCTGTGCTTGCGGCCCGCCGCATTTCACGTTGTAGCGGTGGATGCAGTCCGTGGCGAATGCGCGCGCCGCCGCGAAGTCGAGCAGGCCTTCGCGGACGAAGCCGCGCGTCTTCGCGGCGGTGAGAATCGCGTTCTCGGCGAGCGACATGCTGGGCACCGCGCCCCGTCCGAGCCGCTCCTCCGGCACGAAGCAGAGGCCGGCCTTGCGGCGGCGGCCAGGCATCATCCGCCCGGCTTCGGTGCCGCAGATCTGCACGGGGAATTTCTCCGCCAGCGGACCTTCGCCGGAGATGGCGTACAGCAATTCCTGCTGGCCGTTGCCCGAGACGCCCGCGATGCCGACGATCTCGCCCGAATGTACGTCCAGGTTCATGTCCTTGAGATCGGTGCCGAACGGATCGTCGGAGGCATGCGAAAGTCCGGCGAGGCGGAGCCGGATCTCGCCGCCCTCCTTCGCCTGGCTGTGCTCGCAGACCGGTAGGTCCTTGCCGATCATGAGGCGCGCCATTGTTTTCGGCGTCTCCTGCGACGGAACGCAGTGGCCGGTGACCTTGCCTCCGCGCAGCACCGTCGCGGTGTGGCAGAGCTCCTGGATCTCGTCGAGCTTGTGGCTGATGTAGAGGATGCTGCAGCCTTCGGCCGCGAGCTGCCGCAGCGTCTCGAACAGCTTGCGCACCGCCTGCGGCGTGAGCACGGACGTCGGCTCGTCCATGATCAACAGCTTTGGGGTCTGCAGCAGGCAGCGGATGATCTCGACGCGCTGCCGCTCGCCGACCGAAAGCGCGTGGACGAGGCGGCGCGGGTCCACTGGCAGCCCGTACTTCTCCGATACTTTCTCGATGCGGCGAGCGAGGTCGCCGAGGTCAGGCGCACCGGGCAGCGCGAGCGACACATTCTCGACGACGGTCAGCGTCTCGAACAGCGAGAAGTGCTGGAACACCATGCCGATGCCGAGCGA
>Ga0207691_10000089_pt1 | contig 77701 bp, 67 predicted proteins | sample KBSM13metaG_FD_184327 | JGI IMG/M metagenome (GOLD analysis project Ga0207691, IMG submission 184327) | Miscanthus rhizosphere microbial communities from Kellogg Biological Station, Michigan, USA - KBS M1-3 metaG (SPAdes) (version 2) | ecosystem: Host-associated > Plants > Roots > Rhizosphere >...
CCGATAGCTGTCCTGCGCAAAGCGGTCGTTGCGCGTCTTCGCAGCGAGGCCTTCGACCGTCTTCGTCGTCAATCCAACGTTGAGTACCGTATCCATCATGCCGGGCATCGAGGCGCGGGCGCCCGAGCGCACCGACACGAGCAGCGGCCGTTCAGGATCGCCAAAACCCAAACCCATCGACCGCTCCACGCGCTTGAGAGCCTGCAGGGACGCCTCCCACATGCCGGGCGGATACTTCTTGCCGAGTTTGTAGTATTCGACGCAGGCTTCCGTGGAAATCGTGAACCCTGGGGGGACGGAGATTCCCAGATTGGTCATCTCTGCCAATCCGGCGCCCTTTCCGCCGAGCAACTCTTTCATGTTCGAGGTGCCCTCGGCGTTTCCGTCACCGAAGTAGTAGACGTATTTCTTAGCCACGCGTCCCTCTCTTTCCGTTCCACCCTCAGCGGAACCCCGATGCGCGCCGGGATGCCGTCAGATCAAGCTGCAGCCGATAGCGACTTACCAGATAGCGTCTCGCCCACAGGCCAAACAGCAAGACGACTCCCACGAACAGGGCCAGCGCAAGCAACCGAAAATCCGAGCGCACCCCCGGATCGACATAGTATCGGCCGTCAGCGCCGCGGCGAACGGCAATGTCCTTCGTCAAATGATGCGGCTTCCCCGAGGGATCGGCCAGCTTGATCCATTCGGAGCACAACCGCACGGGATCCGGCGCTCCCGTCACTCGCTCCCAGGTCAATCGAAGACACACATCCTCTTTGGCATTGAACAACTCCGGCGTCGTGACCAATTCATCCAGATTAATGCCGGTCACCCAGACGCCGGAGAGCAAGACGACATTACAGAGCACGATCAGCGCCACCGTGACCATCTTGGAAAAGCGCCGGACCTTCTCCGCACGCTTCTCGTCGGATTGTGGCTCCGGAGGGTCCGGCGATCCCATCACACTCCCGTCGATTCCGACTACGTCCCTTGTACCATAATCCGGGAAAAGTCCGCGAACGACGTAAAACACTCCTTGACGTCCTTTAATAAGGACAATCGGTTGCCCCGCAGTGACGCATCCTCCACATTCACCATGACGTTGGTAAAAAAGGCGTCAATGGCCGGCTTCAGCCCAACCAACGCCTCGAGAGCCTTGTCGTACCGTCCTTCAGCCATTTCCCGGTGGACCTCCGCCCGGCAGACGCCGATCCGGCGGTGCAAGTCGCCTTCAGCAGGATCCTGAAACCGGTCTGGGTCGACGGGCCCGGGTTCCCACTGTTCCTTCTCGACGATACGGGAAGCTCGCTTGAACCCGACGATCAGCGGATCGAAGTCCGGCTTCGCCGTCACCGCCTGCATCGCCTTCATCTTGAGCAACAGATCGACCAGATCGATCGCGCCGGTCGAGGCGGCTCTCAAGACGGCATCCATGACATCATCCCGGAAGGCGTGCACAGTCCGGCCATAGTGACGGACGCGCTCAAACAGAAAGTCCATAATGCGCTGGCGGCCCTGCTGCGGAGAATCAGCCGTCCCCTTGATGCCGCTGTCGATAAGCAGGTTCATGGCGTGATCGATGTACTGATCGATGTTCAGGCGAAGGTCTTTCTCCAACACGATGCGCACGATGGCGGTCGCATGACGCCGCAGGGCGAAGGGATCCTCGGATCCGCTTGGAATCATCCCGACATGAAAAAATGCCGCGATCGTATCCAGGCGGTCAGCCAGCGACAAGACCGTTCCAGTCGGAGAACGCGGCAATTCTCCCTCGAGCGCCTTTGGCAGGTACTGCTCGCGGATGGCCTGGCTCACGGCCTCCGGCTCCCCGTCATGCTTGGCATACTCGCCGCCCATGATTCCCTGCAGTTCGGGGAATTCGCCGACGATACCGGTCAGGAGATCGGCCTTACTGAGATGCGCAGCGCTGCGGCATCCATTCAGAAAGTCAGGACTCGAGGGGTGAGGGTAGAGCGCCGGCGCGAGCATGGAGACTAGCTTGACGAGGCGCTCTTCCTTTTGGCCCATCGTGCCCAGTCTTTGATGGAAGGTGACGCCGCTCAGTTTCTTGACCCGCTCTTCGAGTCGTGTTTTTCGATCTTCATCGAAGAAAAACTTGGCATCGGCCAGTCTGGCGGCCAGTACGCGCTCGTTGCCGGCTTGAATCAACGACATGTCTTTTACTTGATTGTTCGCCACGGCCACAAAATGGGGAGCCAGCTCTCCGGTCTTCCCGTCCCGCACGGAGAAGAATCCCTGGTGCTCCTTCATCGACGTCATCAAAATGTCCGCCGGCACTGTGAGGTATTCGGTCTTGAAATTGCCGAGCAGCGCGAAAGGCCATTCGGTGGTAAATACCGCCTGGTCGAGCAGTGATTCGTCGGAATTGAGCTTGACTCCAGTCTTGGCACAGATCCCATTGACCTGATCCTGAATGACCCGCTGCCGCTGCATCGGATCCACCATGACGCCGGCCCGTTCCAGCGCTTCGCAATAGGACTCATAATTCCGCACGGGAATGGGTCCGCCTCTTCCCATGACCCTATGGCCGTACGTTCGATTTCCAGCCTTGATGCCCGCCGCCTCAATCGGGACAACGGCTCCATCGAACAGGGCCAGCAGCCAGCGCACCGGCCGCGCAAACCGGACGGCCGCCTCATTCCATTTCATCGCTTTGGGGAAGGAGAGTTGCCCTATCAGCTGCGGGAGCAGCTCCAACAAGACAGGTTTTGCCGCTCTGCCGGCATCCTCTTTGACGGCGAACAGATACTCCCCTTTGGGGGTGGCTCTCACCTCCAGACGTTCCACGGACAGCCCTTGACCAGTGGCAAATCCGATCGCAGCCTTTGTCGGCTGTCCCTGCTGATCAAATCCCACGGACTTGGAGGGGCCCATGACCTCTTTCCTGACAGCCGTTTGATGCAGGGCAAGGTCTTCCACGACGAGGACGAGCCTTCGCGGCGTGCCGTAGGTCGCAACCGTTCCTGACGAGAGCCTGGCCTCTTCAAAAAGCCGCGCGGCCGCCTCCCGCAATGAGGCAAGCGCCGGAGCGATGAATTGGTAGGGAAGCTCTTCGACACCGATTTCCAACAGCAGCTCCGCACCTCGAGCCGGGGTGTCCGCTCGGCTCACTCGTCGGCCGGTGCGCTTCATCGGGAAGCCTTTTTGGCGACGTTACGAGGGCGGGTTTGTACAGGGCCTTCCTCTCGTCCAAGGAGCGGATACCCCATCTCCGCGCGTTCTTCGATGTACCGCTCGGCACATTGTCTGGCCAGTGCGCGCACGCGGGCGATGTAGCCGGTGCGCTCGGCCACACTGATGGCTCCCCTCGCATCGAGCAGATTGAACGCGTGGGAGGATTTGATGCAGTAGTCGTAAGCCGGGAGCGTCAAGCGTTGATCGGTGCGAGCTAACAGGCGCTTGCATTCGGCTTCGTAGGATTGGAAGGCATTCATGAGCATCGCCACGTCAGCCTGTTCAAAATTGTAGCGGGAGAACTGGACTTCGGTCTCGTGATGGATGTCGCCGTAGGTGATCTTGTCCGTCCAGGCGAGGTCGAAGACGTTGTTGACCTGCTGCAGGTACATGGCGATGCGTTCGGTGCCGTAGGTAATTTCTCCGGTAATCGGGCTCAGCTCGATGCCGCCAATTTCTTGGAAGTAGGTGAATTGGGTGATTTCCATTCCGTCCAATCGGACTTCCCACCCTAATCCCCAGGCTCCCAGCGTGGGCGACTCCCAATCGTCCTGGATGAACCTGATGTCATGCTGCTTCGGATTGATGCCCAGGCGCGTGAGACTTTCCAAGTAACGCTCCTGAATATCGTCGGGCGCGGGCTTGAGCACCACCTGATATTGATAGTAGTGCTGCATGCGGTTGGGATTGTCGCCGTACCGGCCGTCAGTGGGCCGACGGCAGGGCTGCACATACGCCGAGCGCCAGGGTTCCGGCCCAAGCGACCGAAGAAACGTCGCAGGATGAAAGGTGCCGGCCCCCATTTCGACATCGTAGGGTTGATGAATCACGCAACCCTGGTCGGCCCAGAATCGATGTAATGTGAGAATGAGTTCCTGGAAGGTCACGAACAATCCAGCCGTCGTTCGGACAGTTCGACTTGAAAAAAATGGAGTCAGAAGCTAGCAGGAACCGCTCCAGACTGTCAAGAAACCGCCGGAGATCAAGGAGTTGCAAGGAAACCATGGAAATGCCCTTGACGGCATGATGAGGCCTCATCTAATGTCCGGCTTCTTGATTAACACAGTCGGTAATAGAGTGCCCTCCCATGAAGTTATCCAAAAAAAGCGAGTATGCGCTACGCGCCTTGTTGGAATTAACGATGGCGCATGGGAAGACGACGTTGCAGCGTCATGAAATTGCCGCTCGTCAGCACATCCCCGTGGAATTTTTGGAGCAGATCCTCCTGGCCTTGAAACGCGCGGGCTTGCTGTCGAGCCGGCGCGGAATGAAAGGCGGTTATGGGCTGATCAAATCTCCGAATGAGATCACGCTCGGCCAGGTTATCCGGATCCTCGATGGTCCGCTTGCCCCTATCGGGTGCGTCAGTAAGACGGCCTATGAAAAATGTCGGGAGTGCCCCTATGCCGACAATCCTCAATGTCCGGTTCAGCACGTGATGGGAGCAGTCCGGGACGCAATTTCAGGAATCTTGGACCACTACACCCTCGCGGACTTTGCGGCAGGATCTCATAAACAATAAGCTGAGTTTTTCTTCCACAGTTTTCACTCGATACTTCCTCAATCTTTACACAGTCTATTTGCAATATTTACACGGTTCCTCGAAGAGTGATGGGCGGTTGCAGGGACGTGCCTTCACCTATCGTGAAGATGCATGCAACCGCTGCCATCTCCCACTCCTAAGTCTATGACAAATCGCGTAGAAAATTTACACTTTCCTAGGCATGTCAGTTGCTACTGGGCCGCAGCAGGGAGACCGGTTGCAGCAGATTTTCTCACGCCGATATCGCGAAGGAAAATCCGCCGATATGACACAAGCTCTACACCTCATAAGACGTCTCAAGAGAACAGTTCCGGTCACGAACAGTCGATTGACCTCGTTGAGGATCGCCGTGCTGACCCTTGGTCTTGTCACCGGTTCAATCGTTATCGGCTGCAGTTCCGGCGGAGATGGTGGAGAGCCATCAACCAGCGCGGGGCAAACAGTGCCTAACGGACCGTCGGCCTCGTTGGCATGGGACCCTGTCGCCGGCGTCCTTGGATATGTCGTTCATTATGGACCTGAGTCTCCCGGCTCTCCTGGGTCTTGTACATACGCTGAGTCAGTCTTCTCATCGACACCCTCGACAACGGTGACTGGCCTGGCTGCCAATACGACGTATTATTTTTCCGTGAGCGCGTTCAACGGAATTGAAGGTCCCTGCTCAGTTGAATTGAGCACCGTAACAGGCTCCGCTTAGCTTCTGGTGTACCGGCGGAAGATGCTGCCGGGGAAACCTCGCCTGCCAACTTCATTGACTCCTTAACCCCGGGTTTGCTAGCTTCGAGTTCTACACGCTTCAAGCCCCGTCCCTCCCGAGGATGGCGGTTTTTTGCGATTTTCGTTCCCATACGACGGAGCACTATCAAGGAGCACCATGCCTGGATCCACCACATCCCACGAACAACTTGCCGCTCTTCGGAACGCCGCAACACATTTGCGTATTGAAAGCGTACGGTCGACCAGCGTGGCTGGCAGCGGCCATCCTTCGAGCTGTTGCTCCGCCGCCGACATCGTGGCCACGCTCTTCTTCTCTGTGATGCGCTACGACCCGAAGAATCCCAAGGCTCCGAACAGTGATCGTTTCGTTCTTTCGAAAGGACATGCCGCGCCCCTCCTCTATGCGGCTTGGGCCGAGGCCGGGCTCTTTCCGAAAGAGGACTTGCTGAAACTGCGGACACTCCACTCCGATCTGGAAGGACATCCCACCCCTCGCCTCCCATTTGTGGACATGGCCACTGGTTCGCTGGGACAGGGTCTGCCGGTTGGCGTGGGTATCGCATTGAGCGCGAAGTACGTGGACAAGGTGGATCATCGCACCTACGTCTTGATGGGCGACGGCGAATCCGTCGAGGGGTCGAATTGGGAGGCAATAGAGGCCGCACGACAGCAGAAGTTGGACAATCTCTGCGCCATCGTTGACATCAACCGGTTGGGTCAAAGCGATCCCACAATGTTACAGCACGATATGGAGGCCTACCGGGCTCGCTGGTCCGCATTTGGCTGGCATGCTCTGGTCGTAGACGGACACGATCTGCCTGGTCTTCTCAGCGCATTTGAAGAAGCCGCTCGGACCAAGCACAAACCGACGGTCCTTCTCGCTAGGACGTTAAAGGGCAAAGGCATCTCGTTCATAGAAGATCAGCCGAATTGGCACGGAAAGCCGATTCCGCAAGGCACCGAGATGCAAAAGGCCATAGACGAGCTGACGCACCAACTCCAGCCGAATGGCACCGCACCGGTCATCCGTCGTCCCACCGCCCCTCAGGCTGCAAAGCCGGCGATCAAGCCCTTGCCGCCACCACCGTACAAGGTGGGTGACTCGGTCGCGACACGCGAAGCGTTCGGCGTCGCCCTGGAAGCGCTAGGTGAGGTCAATCCGCTGGTCGTGGCGTTGGACGCGGACGTCAAGAATTCTACCTACACGGAAAAGTTCGGCAAGAAATTCACCAACCGGTTTTTCGAAAACTTCATCGCCGAACAAAACATGCTCGGCGCAGCAGCCGGCTTGGCCGCTTGCGGGAAAATCCCGTTCGCGGCGACATTCGCCGCGTTTTTTACTCGGGCCTACGATTTTATCCGCATGGCCGCGATCAGCCGGTCCAACATCAAGCTCGTTGGAACGCATGTGGGGGTCAGCATCGGCGAAGACGGCCCATCCCAAATGGGCCTCGAAGATATCGCGATGATGGCCACGCAACCAGACATCACCGTGCTCTACCCGTCGGACGGGACTAGCACCTATCGCCTCGTCGAGGCAGCGGCCAATCACAAAGGCATGGTCTATCTGCGCGCGGGCCGACCGAAATCGCCGATCCTCTATGGACCGGAGGAACAATTCCCGATTGGCGGATCCAAGGTGTTGCGTCAGAGCGCAAACGACGCGCTCACAATCGTTGCCGCCGGTGTAACCCTTTTCGAAGCACTCAAAGCCTACGACAAACTCAAGGCGACCGGCATCTCTGTTCGCGTCATCGATCTGTACAGCGTCGTCCCAATCGATCGCACGACGCTGCTTGAATGCGCGTCGGCGACGCATGGACGACTGCTCACGGTCGAAGACCATTATGCGCATGGTGGGTTGGGTGATGCCGTGCTGGACGCCGTCGGGTCCGAAGGTGTTCGGGTCCATAAGCTCGCCGTTCGCACCATTCCGCACAGCGGTAAACCGGACGAACTCATCGATCATTATGGCATTGGAGCGCGATCCATTGTCGAAGCGACTCAACACATCATCAAGTAAACGGCCCGACGTCTCCACTGACAGTTTGCTTGACCACGTGCCCTTGCTCAACATTCTGAGCGCGCAAGATCGTCAACGCATTCTCCCTGAGCTGTCAGAAACTCGTTATGGAAAAGATGACGTCATCTTCCGTGAAGGCGATCCGACCGAATATTTTCACATCGTCAAGGAAGGGACGGTCAAATGCGTGAAATCCACCGCGAATGGCAAGGAGTGCACGCTGAAAATGCTGATGCCAGGAGATCTCTTCTGCTGCGACGCAGCGGCCTTTGACGGCGGCTGCCATCCTGGCACGGCGCAGCCCATGGGAAACGTGAGCATTCTTCGCATGCATCGCAAGGCGTATTTTGACATGCTGAAGCGCAACCCCGCCGCAGCCATGGAGGTGATCAAGTACCTAGGAAATCGGCTCAACGAAGCGCAGGAAAAAACCAAAATCCTTGCACTCGATCGTGCCGACCAACGGTTGGCGGCGCTCTTGGCCGATTTCGGTGCAAGAAACGGCATCAAGGAAACTCAGGGCATCAGGTTGCCCATGCGATTAACCAGAGAAGATATGGCGAACATGATCGGTGCCACCACGGAAACCGTGATTCGCATCATGAGCCGGTTCAAACGTGCACGTCTGGTTTCCGGCACCGCAAATCGGCTCGTCATCTTGAACCTCCAACAACTCAAATCCTTCGCCTCCGGCTAGTCTCCGGAAGCCTTTTCTGCAGGTTTTTCCTAAAACATGACTTTCGTCATGTTTTTCTAGTCCCGCCTGCGAGTATCCTCCAGCCGGTCCCTGATGATGCCAATATCAGGCTGGCTGACGGTTCGCGCGATCAACTTCAAAGAGGAGAGAAGAATGTTCACGACCCACTCATTTTGCGGTCTTGTGCTCGCCACAGGACTGGCAACGATCACATCCACCGTGGCCTTTGCCAAGACCCATGACGTGTCCATGACCGCAGTCGAAACCGATATCGTCATCGAGGGGAGCGGTGAAAAATATGCCGCGTGGACCTTCGACGGCCAAATGCCCGGGCCGGTGGTCCGGGTAGTGGAAGGAGACACCATTCAGTTTACGTTAACCAATCCGGCCACGAACAAGTATCCGCACGCCATGGATTTTCACGCCGCAGAGATCGACTTCCTGAAAAACTACAGAGCGGTCAACGCGGGCGAGACAATCAGCTACACCTTCGTTGCGAAGAAGGCGGGGGTATTCTTCTATCACTGCGGTGCCCCACCTATGATCCAGCATGTCGCCCGAGGCATGTTCGGCGCCATCATCGTCGATCCCAAGAACTCCAAGGCATGGCCAAAGGCCGATCGGGAATATGTGCTCGTGCAATCGGAATATTTCAAAAATCCTGACGACGTCCAGAGCATGTTCGATCGAAAATTCGACGGCGTGATGTTCAACGGCGGGATTTTTAAATATCACCCCTTCGTGACAGGCGGCGGAAAATTGGATGCAAAACCGGGCGAACGTGTGCGGATTTATTTCGTCAATGCAGGGCCGAACGAGTTTTCGGCATTCCATCCCATCGGCGAGATCTGGGACAACGTCTATGAAAGCGGCAATCCGGCCAACAAGCTCACGGGGGTCCAAACCTACGTGGTGGGACCGGGAAGCGCGGCAACGTTCGATGTCGTCGTCGAATCAGCCGGTGCCTATCCCCTGGTCACCCATTCGCTAACCGCTGCGCTGCGCGGCGCGATTGCCGTGCTCGTCGCATCGCCCGATGCCAAACCACAGGCACTCATGCCGATGGTGCCTTGGAAGGTCACTGTTCCACAAACTGAAATCACCCCAGCGCCCGGCCATTAGACGGGCGACTCAACAACGGTGACCCCTATGCTGCGTTCTGGACTCGCTGCTTGGATGATCTCACTCTGGGTCGTTTTCTGGAGCAACGGGGCCTTCGCACTGGAGCGTGCCGCCCTCACTCTGTCCGGTTCAGGCTGCCGTCTCTCGCACCAAAACATCATCGAAACCTTGGAGCGCCTCGAGGGTGTCACAAGGGTGGAGGCCGAGACGATTCCCGATCATCTCCTGGTCGACCACGACGGCTTGCGCCGCACAGAAGAAGAGCTGGCCGCCTTCGTGAACGGACTGTCTTTCTCGCAGGGTCGTTGTCGGGCAGCGGTGATGCGGTCCTGCATCACCGCAGGGGCCGGACCCGGCGGCGCGCGCCCCGTGCCGGGTCGCTAGGTCATCAATATACGACCGCCGGGCGTTTCCCGTGAGCGATCAGCATCATTCGCTCTCGCTTGAGCGGACGCTCTGGATCACGCGTATAGTGGGAAAAATCCTTCGAGACCTCGACGGCGCTCAACGGCAGCGTAATTTCCTGACGCATGTGTGGGACCGCCGTATCCAGCGAAAGCGACACGACTTGATCGGTGCAACCGGTCACCTCGGCGCTGAGATCCCCCTGATCGTCGAATTGAACGGTGATTCGTTCCTCTGGATCGATCCACTTTCTGATCGTCGCCGCCTTCTGCTTGTTACTGTCTCCACGCTCCATCACACTCTCCTTACGCCGCACGATAGGTGCCGGCCTCTTTGGTTTCGACTTCGCCCACGACTCGGGAACCGATGATAGCGCCCCAGACCGTGGTGCCGAGAGAAAGCAGACCGCCGATGGCAACAAACCAGGCAACGGATGAGATGAGGCTTAGAGCAGGCGGCGATTCGCTATCTGTGCTGATTCCCATGGTGCTGGGAGGCAGGAACATCAAGGTGAAGGTCAAGGCGCCCCAAAGCACCAGCCCATGAAAGAGGCTCTCAAGGTAGCGGGAAGCATCTGCCACCCAGGCGGTGACATAGCCCCCAATAAACGAGGCGATGACCCAGGCGAACCCGCTCCATAATAGTAGACCGGCCGCAACCATGCTGCTGCCGCCGTCTGCCGATTGTTCCTGTAGGAAGACGACGCCAAGACCGAATGCCGTAAGCACGATATGAATTCCCAACGCGACTGACAATCCGGCGATGACCGCCGGCCAGCGGAAGAGCACGATTCTGGCCCGGTCACGAAACGGCAAGAAGGCCATGACAACTCCTCCCTTCTCGTCCGGAAACGCCACTGACCTCATCAAAGGTGGGACGATGCCTCCGGACAATCTTGATCGAGTGTTGTCCAAGCAGGAAGTTCAACACTGCCCTTACGAATGCCTATCTTCTGTCTCCACGATATCCGGCCGCAGGCCGTTGGGTCACATAGTGCGATCCATAGGATTCACTGCTCCACCCTAGCATGATGATCCGTTTGCCTGGGACTTCCACTAGTGAACGAAGGTCTTCAGCCGTTCGGTCGCGGCTGGGCCGCTGCTCCGACGATCGCTGACGACCTAACGGCCCAACTGCTGCTCCTCGGCATGCGGCGCGGGTTCCCGCGTGATCTTCGTGGGATTGTCGGCTCCGGGATTAATGAGAATCGGGACATTCAGGTTGTCGGGGAGCAACACGAACTTCGAACTCTGGCTGTCATAGAGCTTGAACCGGAGATAATCGGGTGTCAGCGTCTTGGCAATTGTCTCCTGCGCCTTGGCCTGGCCGATGGCACGAATGCGAAGGCCTTCCGCTTCTCCCTCCGAACGAATCCGGACGGCGTCGCCCTCACCCTTAGCGCGCCTGCGCATGATCTCGGCATCTCGATCCGCGATCACCAGTTCAAACTCCTTCTGCTCTTTCTCCTGTTCCTTGGCCTGTTTGCGTTCCACTGCTTCCAAGACAATCTTGGCGAGTTCGATATCGGCTAACGCCACACTGGCGACTTCGAGATGACGGCCTTTGAGCTTGTCCACCACCACCGCCTGGACCTTCCCGGCAATTTCGGCGCTCTGCTCGGGCACATTCACCATCGCGTAATTGGACACGACGCTTCGCACGGCGGCCAGCAGCTCGGGCTTCACGACTCGGGGATAAAAATCCGGCCCGATTTCCTGGGCAAGGAAGTAGACTTCATCGGGAAGGGGTCGCATGATGATGGCGGCTCGCAGCTTGACGAGCAAATCGTCGGAACTGAGCGCATCAACGCCTTCCACATAGCTTTGCCAACGGATGTCGTAAGTGAAGACATCGTTCCACGGTGCCCTCCAATAGAATCCGCTTTTCAACGTGGTGGTCGTCAGACCTTCGGTGAAAGGATACCAGCGTAGCCCTCGTTGGCCTGGCTGGACGGTCGTCCCGCAACCGGATTGAAGCGCAAGCAGCAGACACGCAATCAGGAAACAGCCATAACGTTTCATGGTGTCCTTTCTGACGACGCCTGTGGTCGCAGTGCCGAAGCGGACGACCGGCCATTCCGCCTCGCATCAAGATGTTCTGTCGCCAATCGTTCGCGATCGTCGGCGGTAAGGCGGTAGGATTGCGCCAGGAGCCGGGTGCCTGACACCCAATCCGAATCGGGACCAAACATCCGCGCGTACAGATCAGCGCGAGCGTCCAACTCGTCGGCCTGTTGTCGGTGGCGGAATGCTTCTTGTTGATAGTAGTGGGCGATGAGGCGCTGATCGACCGCGGAATTGAAAGAGACCAAGTCGATCTCTTGATCCGGCGCCGCGCAGCCCGACCAGAGTCCCAGGATGAGGACGGACAGCACTGGCGCACCAAATGTTCGACCGTTCGTAATGAATGTACGAGCGGTTACCCCATTGTGGCCTTGGGGGGCATCGCATCGAAGCCGTACTTGAGCAGCAGCTTCTGAATGCGGGGACTCGTCATAAAATTCACGAACTGCTCAGCGGCCTGGAGCGAGTCCTGCCGGCAGGTTGAGACTACCGCTTGTCCGAATATGACGGGAATGGAGCGTCCGGACGGCGCTTCATCGATGATACGGACTTCGCCGCTGTTGATGGCGTCGGCGCGGTACACGATTCCCAAATCGGCTTCGCCCACACTGACCAGGCGGACAACCTCGTCGGTATGGGGCGCCGGAACCAGGCGCGCATGATGATGTGCCAAGGGGTCAATCTGTTTGAGCGCCTTCACGGAAATCACTCCGACACTCGACGCTTTGGGATCGACGAGGGCCACCCGCCAGTTCCTCGGGAACGATGCGTCTCCAAATGAGACCGACGTGGCAGCCGAGGCGGAGGACATGACCACAACCATGGAAGTCTGTGCATATTGGCGAGGCCCGCCCAGCAGCGTGAGTCCCTTCTGATGGAGCGTTTCCACTTCCTGCAACGATTCGGAAAGAAACACATCGATTGGAGCCCCTTGTTCGATCTGCCGCCGCAGCGTATGCGATGGGCCGTACCGCACCTCCACTGGCACACCGTATTCCTTTTCAAACATGCGCAAGATTTCTTGGAACGGCGCCCTGAGGCTCTGGGCTGCTGCCACCGTCAGCGTCTCGCCCCGAGCAGGGGCTCCCATTCCTAGGCTGGCGACTCCACAGACGAGCACCATTGTTATGGCCAGTTTCCGAATTCCCATTCCCACGATGCTGCTCCCTTCGTCAGACAATAGGCCTTGATGAGCGCAATGCACGATCATTCCACGCAAATTCAATACCACGTAATCTCTTGGTTCCATGACTGAGCAAATGCGCCCACCCGTTGCATTTCGTGGGTCTCCTCGATGATCGGCTCCTCGCACCTGTGAGATTCCGCACAGTCCTCACTGTGCGAAAGCGCAATGCCTCTTCTCTTCTTTGCGTACCGGCCAGTAGAAATTCCGAGGTCCCCATCCGATATCCCAACGATAAATGGCATATATTCTGACAGGTGAGGCCTGACAGAAGGTGGGGCACGTACGACAGGTAAGCTGTTTGCTACCCCGGAGCACGTTGCTCTACACTACAGATTGTCTGGCCGGAGTTCGCGCCGCCTATGAACCAGATCGTCCTCATTGCCCTCCGCAGGCCCTATACCTTTGTCGTCATGTCCATCTTGATTGTCCTCATGGGCACCAAGACGATCCTCCACATGCCGACCGACGTCTTTCCGAATATCACGATTCCCGTCACGTCCGTAGTCTGGATCTACACAGGCCTGCTGCCGCAGCAGGTAGAAGGACGCATCACCTATTTGTTCGAGCGCTTCCTCACGTCAACGGTCGAAGGCATCAAATATATCCATAGTCATTCCTATTACGGCAGCAGTATCACCAATATCTTTCTCCAGGATGGAGTCGACGTGGCCAGAGCCGAAGCGGATATCGTGGGCATTGCCCAAAACGTCGTCAAAGCGCTGCCGCCGGACATCTCGCCTCCCATGGTGATGCGTCTCGCGCCATCGTCGATACCGGTGGCCATGCTCCAGATCAGCTCCGACAACCTGACGCCTGCTGAGCTCTATAATCTGGCCTACATGCGAATCCGGCCGCTGCTCGTGACCGTGCCGGGTATCGTCCTTCCGCACCCTTACGGCGGCCAGGACATGCAGGTCATGGTCAACCTCGATCAGCAGAAACTGCTCGCACGTCACCTCACGCCGACTGATATTCACAATGTCCTCATGAAGCAATACCTCGTGCTTCCGTCCGGTGACATCAAGATCAAGTCGACCGACTGGATCGTCCTGACGAACGCCTCGCCGATGAAAATCACAGATTTTGGAGATATCCCGGTCAAGCGGGAAGGCAATGCGTTCGTCTATTTGCGCGATGTTGCCACGGTGCAGCTCATGGGCCGGGTGCAGCAGAATGCCGTACTGGTGAAGGGCAAACAGACCGTGATCATCGTCGCCATGAAGAGCACCGAGGCTTCGACCCTTGATGTGGTCGATGGAATCAAGAAGATGATTCCGCGCGCCGAGCAGGTCTCTCCTCCGGGCGTCCAGATCAGGCTTCTCGACGATGCCTCGACCTTCGTCAAGGATTCCATTTTTGACGTCGTACATGAAATGGCGCTCGCCGGGGCGCTGGTCGGCCTCATCGTGCTGTTGCTCATCGGCTCTTGGAGGGCCACGTTGATCGTCTGGACCTCGATTCCGCTCTCGATTCTCACTGCGATCATCGGCCTGCATTGGCTCAACGAGACGATCAATGTCATGACCCTGGGCGGGTTGGCGTTGGCCGTCGGCATTCTTGTCGACGATGCCACGGTGATGATCGAGAACATCGATCGCCACATTGAAATGGGCAAGCCGCTCGAGCAGGCTATTATCGACGCCGCCAACCAGATCATCGTCCCGACGCTCGTGGCGACGCTCTGTATCGCGATCGTCTGGATTCCGCTCTTCGAGCTCGGCGGCGTTGCCGGCTACCTGTTCAAACCCATGGCGGAGGCGGTGATCATCGCGATGCTCGCCTCCTTCATCCTGTCACGCACGCTGGTGCCGACGATGGCCAAATATATGATGAAGAGTCACGATGTCCAACCCGCATGACCCTCATGGGCCGTTCAGTGGCTCTCCCTCGCGGAACCCCTTTGTCCGCTTTCAGAAGGGGTTCGAGCGTCGCTTCGATCAGTTTCGCGAGGGCTATGGTCAGCGGCTCGAATATGTCATCGACCGACGCAGCACCTTCGTGAAAATTTCGTTGGCGATTGCGCTGGCATCCCTCTGTCTCTTTTTCTTTCTCGGACGCGATTACTTCCCTGAGATCCCGTCGGGCGTCATTCAGATGCATATGCGGGCGCCACTCGGGACACGCATCGAAGTCTCGGGGCGCCTGGCCACACTGGTCTCCAACAGCATCGAGGAGCTGCTTCCTGGGCAGGTTGAAAACATCGTCAGCAATTGCGGCTTGCCGGTCGGCCCGCACAATCTTGCATTCATTCCCACGCCGACGATCGGGTCCCAGGATTGTGATTTGACGATCCTGTTGGAGAATGAAAAGTCGCCGGTGTGGGACTATCGTCGCACGCTGCGCAAGGGCTTGACAGAGCGTTACCCGGGAACCGAATTCACGTTTCAGCCATCCGATTTGACCGCCAAAATTCTCAACTTCGGCGCGCCGGCGCCGATCGACGTGCAGGTCAACGGACCGGACATCTATGCCAACTACGAGTATGCGCGCAAATTGGTCGGGAAGTTTCGCGAGATCCCCGGCGCCGTGGACGTCGTGATCCAACAGACGATGCGCACACCGACCCTCATGGTCGAAGGCAACCGGACGTTCGGAATGGGTGTCAACAGAACGCTGAAGGATATGGCCGACAATTTACTGATGACAACTGCCGGCAGCCAACAGGTCGATCAGATCTATTGGCTCGATCCGTCAACCGGCATGTCGTACCTGATCAATGTCTATACTCCGCAACCACAGATCAACAGCCTCAATAGTCTTAAGACGATCCCCATCGATTCCTCGGACAAGGCTGTGAAAGACGATATCCAGTTACTTGGCAACCTGGCCGACTTCTCAGCGGAGGGGACCCCGGGCGTGATTACGCACGGGAACATTATGCCCTTGTTCAATGTGTATGTCTCCGCGGAGGGGCGCGATCTCGGCGGCGTGTTGACGGACGTCCAGAAGATCGCCAAAACTATGGAACACGAGAAGCCCCGCAGCGCCGAGGTCGAAATCCATGGTCAGGCCTCGCTGATGCACGACGCCTATTTCGAGCTGATCTTTGGGCTGCTCGCCGCGATCGTGCTGGTCTATCTGTTGATTGTGGTCAACTTTCAATCCTGGCTCGATCCTTTTATTATCATTACGGCATTACCTGGCGCACTGGCCGGCATCGCGTGGGCGTTGTTCCTGACCCATACGCGTCTGTCTGAGCCGGCATTGACGGGCGCCATCATGACGATGGGAACGGCAACGGCAAATTCGATTCTCGTGGTCTCCTATGCGCGGGAACGGCTTCAAGAACACGGCAATGCACTCCTGGCCGCCATCGAAGCCGGGAAAACGCGTCTTCGACCAGTGCTCATGACCGCCTCGGCCATGATCATCGGGATGGTGCCGATGGCAACAGGGTATTCGACCAATGCCCCGCTGGGCCGTGCGGTCATCGGCGGTTTGCTCGTCGCCACGCTGTTCACGCTGTTCTTCGTGCCCTGCGTGTATGCCATGATTTACAATAGGCGAATGCCTCGCCAGAAGGAGCGTGCCGCATGATGCAACGTCTGAGCGGAAAAGTCGTTGCACTGTCCGCCCTCGTCCTCTTTCTCTCCTACGTTGGCTATCGCCTCTATGAGACCAAAAGCGACGCCGCTGCACTGCAGGTGAAGACGCTGGAAAACGCGGTGCCTACGGTGGCCGTAGTCCATCCAAAACCGGCAGAGGCCAGCGAGACGATCACTCTTCCGGGCAATATTACTGCCTGGTTTGAGGCGCCGATCTACGCACAAGTCTCCGGCTATGTGAAGATGTGGTACAAGGATTACGGCGCACAGGTGAAGAAGGGCGATATCCTGGCAGAAATCAATGCACCCGCGCTCGATGCCCAATATGCCCAGGCCAAGGCGGATCTGGATTCGGAGCGTGCCAAGTATGCGCTCGCGGATATCACCGCCAAACGCTGGGTCGCGCTTCGTCCCAATCAAGCGGTGTCCGAACAATCTATTTCAGTGAAAGTCGCGGAAGCGAAAGCCGAGGCGGCGAAGGTCAAGGCCTCCGAGCAGAATGTCCGGAACTACGAGGCATTGATTCGGTTCAAAACGATCGTCGCACCGTACGACGGCGTGGTGACCGTTCGAAATATCAATGTCGGCGACTATGTGAACAAGGAAGGCACGATCAGCACTCCCGGGTCGATCAGCAATCTCTTTACCGTCGCCGACGTCAGCATGATGCGCCTCTTTGTCAATGTTCCTGAGTCGTTTGGTCCGTTCCTCAACCCTGGCCTGACGGCCGACGTGACAGTCCCGCAATTACCTGACCGTCATTTTACCGGAAAATTCCTGACCGTCGCCAAGGGCTTCGACGTGAGCACTCGCACGGCGGTCACCGTCTTTACGATCGACAACGAGGATAGGGCCTTGTGGCCCGGCTCCTACGGCAAAGTGGTGATCACCGCGCCAGTCGACAGGAAAGTGTTTATGATTCCGTCGACGGCGCTGGTATTCCAGGAACACGGTACGCAAGTGGCGGTGGTGACGGAGGACGACCGAGTACACTTCCAAGTGATCACCGTAAGCAGACTTCTCGACAGTGCTGTCGAAGTATCCGAAGGGATTGCCGCCAGCGACCGGATCGTGAATAACCCGGGTGCCGCATTGTTGGAAGGCGACAAGGTCCGCATCGTCACACCGGCCCCGGGCTACGACCTTGACCAGCTGGAACCCGCCTCGCCGGCAAACCACAAAGATGAGTCGCCGAAGAAGCAATCGGCCATGTCACGATGAGCGGGGGCGAGATGCAGATGAGACCGGTCATGAGAGAAATCCCTCGCCTCGGTTGCGGGCTTTTGTGCTTGCTGACTCTCACGGCGTGCAGCGACATGTTCCCGACGCTCGATCTTTCCCCTGCCTATGAGCCGCCTGAATATGTCGTCCCCGCATCGTGGCATGGTGCAAGTCCCTTCGTGGAGGCCAAGCCCTCGGACGCTGAACTGCGGCCGGATTGGTGGAAGCTGTATGACGATCCGGTCCTGACCACCTTGATCGAACAAGCTATGGTGGCCAATCCGGATTTGGAAGCCACAGCCGAGCGGTTTGTCCAGGCGCGCGACATGATGATGAAAGCGCGCTCTCAGTATCTTCCTCGCCTGGGCCTCGGATTCGGCGCCTCGGACAACCGCGCCTCGAACAATGCGCTGTTTTTCCCCCGTGATATTTCGCAACAGGCCTCGACCGTGCATCTTGGCGGGCTTGCCTCCTGGGAGCCCGACTTCTGGTCAGCCCTGCGCAATGCCACCCGTATAGAGACCTATCGTGCCGAAGAACGCGCGGCCGACTACGGGCTCGCACGTCTGAGCCTCCAGGCGGAAATTGGAACGAACTATTTCCTGCTCCGCGGGTATGACGCACAGATCACAATCTACAACCAATCCATCGATCTCTATCGACGATCGCTGGCCATCGTCAAAGCGCAGTTCGCAGGCGCAATCGCCTCGGCGCTCGATGTGGCCCGTGTCGAATCGCTCTTGTTCACCACAGAGACGCAGTTGGCCCGGGTCCAAGGCCAACGACAGATCACGGAACAGGCGATCGCCATCCTCGTCAATATGGCGCCTGCCAGTTTTACCATCAACCCTAGATCGGCGGACGATCTTCGCGTGGCGAGTTTCGCGATCCCGAGGACCATCCCCTCGACGCTGCTGGAACGCCGCCCAGACATCGCCAGGATGGAACGGCAGATGGCCCAGGCGAGCCGAGCTATCGGTATCGCCCGTGCCGCCTTCTTTCCGAACGTGACGTTCCGGGCTCTTGGTGGCTTTGAGGATGTCGGCTTTAATCTGATGTCCCTCGCCAATAGTTTCTGGTCGTATGGGGCCTCTGTCTCGCTGCCGGTGTTTCAAGGCGGGCTTCGGCGCGCCCAATTGCAACAGTCCTGGTCAGCCTATCGCGAGACGGAAGATCGCTATCGCTCGACCGTGCTCAACGCGTTTCGCGAAGTCGAAAATAACCTGAGCCTGACCGGTCAGCTGACTCTTGCAGCCAATCGGCAGGACGCCGCCGTTGGAGCCACCTACAAAGCGCAAAATCTGACCACGGAACTCTACCAGGGTGGTCTGGCCTCCAGCCTTGAACTCATTTATGCGCAGGTCGCCACTCTGACTGCCCGCATCGAATCGGTGCAGATCAAGGCCGAATTGCTGCAAAGCTCGGTCGGGCTCCTCCGTGCGCTCGGCGGGGGCTGGAATCGGAATCAACTGCCGACCGACGAGCAAATTCAGCCGTTCGGGACGTTCCAATACGTCAATCTCAATAAACCGGCCCCTCTCAAAGGGATCGACGTCAACGCCGAGAATAACGCGATACACAACGATCTGACCAAGCCCGTCCTTCTTCCGTGAACGAAAAATTCCGGTCCAGGTTTGACTCGTGTCAGTTCCGCAACTACGATGACCTCAGGAGGCTTTGATGCGACGCCTTCTGAAACTGTTCAGCGACCTCCCGATCGCGCGCAAGCTGTTGCTGGCCTCGGTCATCCCTGTCCTTACGGTCATTTCGCTCAGCATCGTCACCTACCGAAGCGTCGAAAACTTTTCTGAAGATGAGAGCGAACTCAACACCCTGTATCTGTCCCAGCGGCTTGCCGCGGAGTATTTACGCCTGGTCGTCGACCTTGAAACCGGGTTCCGAGGCTTCGTCATCACCAAGCATGAAAAATATCTGTACCCCTATCGGACCGCACAGGATCACATTCAAGCCGTCGGGATCTCGCTTGACGAACAGGTGCGCCGATATGACGAACAGCGCGCCATCCTCTCCAGCGTCCGCACCCTCGTGGCTCAGTTTACGAACGAAAAGGAGGCGTTGATCGAAGCCATGAAGGCCGGGCGACAGGATGAACTCAGACAGTACATCGAGGAAGGGCGCGGCCGGATGATCATGATCCAGATTCGCGAAGAAATGTCCCGCTTCGATAAAGCCAGGCAGCAAACCTTAAATACGCTTCTCTCACGACTGTCACAGGATCGAAGCACGATGCTGTCCGTCATCCTCGGCGGCGGTACGCTGGCGCTGTGCCTGATGCTTCTGGCGCTGCACCTCATTGCCCGCTCGATCACCGGACCGCTCGTGTCCCTGGCGAAAGCGGTGAGTTCGTCTCCCGCCGGCATCGCACCAACCGTCCCCGTCATGGATCGCACAGACGAAATCGGCAATCTCACCAAAGTCATCCATACGATGAGCACCCAACTCCAAGCCCACCTGGGGATGGTCGAAAAATCAGAGGCGGAGTTGCGCAACGTGAACCGCGATCTTTCCGCTTCGGAGGCCAAGTACCGCAGCCTGGTCGATCTCGCTCCGTTCGGCATCTTCTCGACAAAAGGATTCGACGTCACATTCAGCAACCGGCACAACCGCATCCTCGCCGGCCTCGACCCCGACGGAGACGAGAACCCCGACGCCTTCCGGCAATGGATCCATCCTGAGGACCGTGAACGGGTACTCACCGAGTTCGCCCGAGCGGTGCAAGAGCGTAAACCCTATGAGACGGTGTTCCGGTTTCTGCACCAGAACGGCACGATGCGCAAGGTTCTCAGCCGGCGCATTCCGCTGGAACAGGAGCCCGGCCAGGCGGTGATCTACCAGGGATTCAACATCGATATCACCGCCCTCGATGATATGCAGCAGCAGCTCGGCCGGGCCGAGCGGCTCGCCACGTTGGGGCAGGTGGCCGCAGGCATTGCCCACGAAATCCGGAACCCGCTGGTCGGAATCGGATCGACGGCTGCGCTCTTACGGGACGAGTTTGATCCGTCGGACGAAAAACGAGCGGACCTCGACATCATCTTGAATGAAACCCGCCGGCTCGACCGCATCGTGAATCAGATCATCGACTACGCCCGTCCGCGGGATCTCGTGCCGACGACTTGGCTGGTGGAGGGTCTCATCGAGGAAGTGCTCAAGTTGCTGGATACGCGTCTCGAGACCCAGCAGGTCATGGTCATGCGGTCCTGCGGCACGACGACGGCGGCCTATGCGGACCGGGACCAGATCAAACAGGTCATGCTGAATTTGTGCCACAACTCGCTGGATGCCATGCCGGACGGCGGCGAACTGCGCATCGGCGCCGGCCACTCGGCCCGCGGAGGACATAGCGGCCTCTTCATCGAGGTAGCCGACACCGGCTCCGGGATCAGCCCGAAGCACCTCGCGCAGGTCTTTCAGCCGTTTTTCACGACCGGGAAGAAGCACGGCACGGGACTGGGCCTGGCCATCTGCCGGAATATTGCCGAGGCCCACGGAGGGGATATGATCCTGACAAGCGAGCCGGGCCACGGAACGACCGCGCGGCTCTGGCTGCCGCTGCGGCCAGGGCCCGACTCTCTGGGAAGCTTGGCATGAACGCCACGATCTTCGTCACCGACGATGAGCCTGCGATCCGCTCCGCGCTCGTCAAACGTCTGTCCCGGCGTCAGCATCGCGTCACCGCGTTCGAATCCGGCGAGGCATTGCTCCAAGCCTTGGAGCACGAGGTGCCGGACCTCATGCTTTTGGATGTGAAGATGCCGGGCATTTCGGGTCTCGAGGCGTTGAAAGCCTGTCGCGCCAAGGCGCCGTTCGCCCTGATCATCATGCTCACCGCTTACGGAACGGTGCAGGACGCCGTGGAGGCGATGAAGCTCGGAGCCTATGATTTCGTCATCAAGACCGTGGACCTCGACGGGATGGAACAGGTCCTTGAGCGAGCACTTGAGCTATTCGCGCTTCGGCGCCGTCTCTCTTATCAGAGCGAACAGGACAGAAATCAATATGCCATGAATCATCTGATCGCCGACAGCGCGGCGATGAAGAGTCTTCTGGAGCAGATTCGGGAAGTGGCCAACAATCCCAAAAGCACCGTGCTGATGTTGGGAGAGACGGGTACGGGGAAGGAGTTCATCGCGCGCGTGCTGCACCATAACGGCAGCCGCGCGGCCGGTCCCTTCATCGGTGTCAATTGCACGGCCATCCCACGCGATCTTTTCGAAAGCGAATTGTTCGGCTACGAACGGGGGGCCTTTACCGGCGCACACCAGCGGAAACTCGGCTTGCTCGACCGGGCCGAAAACGGGACGTTGTTTCTCGATGAAATCGGCGACCTGGATTTGAGCATGCAAGCGAAGCTTTTGAGAGTACTCCAGGAACGGACCTTCCGTCGCCTCGGAGGCACCACCGACATCACCGCAGATTTCCGCTTGATCGCCGCGACCAACCGCGATCTCAAAAAGAACATCTCCTCGGGCGCCTTTCGAGAAGACCTCTTCTTCCGTCTGAACGTCGTCGCGCTTGAATTGCCGCCGCTGAGACAGCGAACCGAGGACATTTTCCCCCTGAGCATGCAGGCGTTGCTGCATTACGGAAAGGAGTTCGGCAAGGACGTGACCGAGATCGACGCTGAGGCCCGGGGATTATTGGAGCGCTATCACTTTCCCGGCAACATCCGCGAGTTGCAGAACATCATCGAACGGGCGACGATTTTTTGCTCGGGACGGACGCTGGCGGCAAGTAGTCTGCCGCGGGAATTGCGCGATCAGGCCAAACAGACGGCCATGTCCGTGACACATGGAGACGGTCAAGTGATCCGTGTCGAGATGCAAGTGGGCAAGCACACGCTCGGCGAAATCGAAGACAGTATCATCGAGGAAACCCTGCGGCTCGCCGATTACAACAAGAGCCTTGCAGCCAAACAACTCGGCTTGACCAGGTTTGCACTGGACCGCCGCCTAAAAAAAATCAAAAAAGACGACTAGCCTGCTACGGGTTGGGCGCGACGAAGACGAGAACTTTCAGCCGCTGTCCACTCTCATTCTTTACGCCGTGTTCTTCGCCTGCCGGAGCCATCGTCCCCTGCCCGGGTCCCAGGATCTGCTTCTCCGTTCCCACCTGGAATATGCCTTGCCCTTCGAGTACGAGGTAGACCTTGTCCTGTTCCCCGTGGACATGTCCCTTCTGTTCCTGACCCGGCTCAAAACAATAGACGTCGCAGAAAAACCGAGGCGTTTGAAAGATATTGTTTTTCTTCATTTTATCCGTACTAAACACTTGATAATCTGACAACTTTATCACTTTCATACTTGCTCCATTTCTCCAGTCGCCTCGTCCGGTGTGAGACCACATTCCCCTTGCCTTTGACCGGTCGGACGGTTTTCAGTTACGCTTACGTCCGGCCGCAGTTGAGGCATCATGAATCGAGCCGAGCGACGCCGTCAAGAAGCCGAACGAGGAGTAGCGCACCAACGTTCCACGGCGACGGTCGAAGCCTGGCTCGAACAGGGACGCGTCCATCAACAGGCCAATCGCCTGACAGAGGCCGAAGCGGCCTACCGGCAGGCGCTCGAGCTCTCCCCACACCATGCAGAAACCCTGCATCTTCTCGGCCTGGTCACGTTTCGCCAGCAGCGCCTCCCCGAGGCCTTGGAGTATCTTCACGCCGCCGTCGACCGTCAGTCTTCCTCTCCGATCTACTGGTTCAATCTCGGCGTCGTCTCGCAAAAAGCCGGCCGCTCGCCGGACGCAATGACCGCCTATCGAAAAGCCATTTCGTTGAATCCGCGCTACTCCGAAGCTTACGGAAATCTCGGAAACATGCTCCGCGATGCAGGCAACCTGTCAGAGGCCGTCAGCGCCTACCAGCAAGTGCTGGCGCTCAATCCAGCCCAGGCGGACACACACAATAATCTCGGAGTCGCCAGAAAGGAGCAGGGTGCTCCTCTGGAAGCCATCGCCTGTTACCGGAAAGCCCTCGAGCTGAAGCCCACGCATGCGGAAGCCCATAATAATCTCGGATTAGCCCTGATGGAGGTCGGCACGCTGCATGACGCCATCGCAGCCTTTCAGCAGGCGCTGTCTCTCGCGCCGGGCTACCAGACGGCCCGCTACAATTTGGGGATGGCCTGGTCGTGGGCCGGGGATGACACTAAAGCCTGCCAGTGCCTCGAACAGGTTGCACGTGCCCGACACGATCACGGCAACGCCGTTGTTGAAGCCGCCGTCTACCGGTCGCGAGTCAAGCATGATGCCGAGCAGATCACGTATTTGCTCGACCGGCAGAAGCTGGACCACACACAGCGCCCCTACCTAGAAGCGTTACGACGCCTGGATGAGCGTCTCAACCTCGACGCATCGTCGGGAAACCGTGTGGCGATCGATCGGCAGAGGCTCACGGACATTGCGCCCTCCTTCAACCGAATTCTCGTGTTCGAGCCTCCCGCAAGGCTCGAGCACGGGGCCCTCAACCCGTCGCTCGATTCCGAAGCCGTCGAACGTCAGTATCATGCCCAACGTCCGGAGGTGACCTATATTGACGGTCTCTTAAATGACGCGGCGCTGAACGCGCTTCGCCGCTTTTGCCGAGAAGCCACGATCTGGAAGAAGGACTACGAGAACGGGTACTGCGGCGCGTTTCTAGGAGACGGTTTCGCCTCTCCCTTGCTGTTTCAGATCGCCGACGAGCTGCGGATGAAGTTTCCACTGATTTTTAAGCACCATCGGCTGACCCAGGCCTGGGCGTTCAAGCATGACAGCGCCAGACGGGGACTGAACATCCATGCGGACGCCGCGGCCGTCAACGTCAATTTTTGGATCACTGAAGACGAGGCCAATCTGAATCCGGCCACGGGCGGGCTGGTGGTGTACGACAGGGAGGCTCCGGCAAGTTGGAACTTCAAGGACTACAACAGTGACCGAAATAAATCAAAAATCCTAACGTGGCTGAAGGAGGCGGGAGCTCACGCCATTAAAATCCCCTATCGAGCCAACCGAGCGGTCGTCTTCAATTCAGATTTGTTCCATGAAACCGATGACGTCACTTTTAAAGACGACTATGTGAGCCGCCGCATCAATATCACCCTGCTCTATGGCCATCGCGCACAAGCCTGATCGAGCATCAGCCGGCCTTCGGCAAGACCATCCGTCCGAGCAACCTTTCAAGTTCTGCCGCCGGCATGGGACGACCGAAGAGATAGCCCTGCGCCTGGTCGCAGCCTTCGGCCATCAGCATCGAGCGCTGCCGATCGTCCTCGACTCCCTCCGCCAGTACTTCCAGTTGCAGGCTATGGGCCATGGCAATGATGGCGCGGACGATCGGCACCGGTTGCACGAGACTCAAGAGTTCCCGCACGAACGATTGGTCGATCTTGACCCGGTTGACGGGCAGCCGCTGGAGATAGCTCAATGAGGAATATCCGGTCCCGAAATCGTCGATCGCCAGCTGCACGCCCATGGTCTTCAGTTGTTGCAGCACGGTGATTGACGTGTCGACATTGCGCATGGCGATCGACTCCGTCAATTCCAGCTCGAGGCGATCGGGCGTCAGCCCCGTTTCGGCCAATGTGTCTTCGACCGCTTTCAACAACGTGGTGCCGTGAAACAGCGAATGAGACACGTTGATCGAGACGCGAGGAACGGCAAGTCCACGTTGCTGCCAGGTCCGGTTCTGGCGGCAGGCTGTCCGCAGCATCCATTCATCAATCGCGCGGATCATTCCCGTATCTGAAGCGGCCTGGAGGAACTCGGCCGGAGGCAGCAGTCCTCGTTGCGGGTGCTGCCATCGCACCAACGCTTCCGCTCCTATGATCCGCCCGCTGCGGAGATCGATCTGCGGCTGGTAATAGACGACAAATTCCTCGCGTTCCGTCGCGTGGCGCACTTCACCCTCGAGCCGCAACCGCTCATTCGCCGCCGCGTTCATGGCATTCGAATAATATTGGACGTTGTTTCGCCCCTGCTCCTTCGCGTGATACATCGCCGTGTCAGAATTCTTGAGCAGGACGTCCACGGATTCGCCATCGGCAGGAAAAATGGCGATACCGACGCTGACCGTGACAAAAATTTCATGTCCGCTCACGGCAAAGGGCCGTGCCAACGCTTCGAGAATGCGTCTGGCAACTTTGCTCGCATCCTGCACGTCCCGCAGATTGGTCAACAGCACCGTAAACTCGTCGCCCCCGAGTCGCGCCAACTCATGGGTCTGCGGGCCATCCGACGACCGGCCGATCGAATCACTGTGCCGGACTGATTCCGCCAGCCGGTCGGCCACATGCTTCAGCAGCAAATCGCCGATGTTGTGTCCCAACGTGTCATTGATGACCTTGAAGCGATCCAGGTCGAGAAATAACAATGCCAGATGATATTGATAACGATGCGCATGCGCGATCGCCTGCGTGACGCGATCTTTGAACAAGACCCGGTTGGGAAGTCCCGTGAGGCTGTCGTAATAGGCCAGTCGGTGGATTTCCCGCTCTGAGCGCTTCCGCTCACTGATATCCTGAGCCGTGCCCACGATGGTCAGCGACTTCAACTGGTCGTCGAAGACGGCCTCGGCCTGTAAGTTCACAATGAAATCGCTCCCGTTCGGCAGCATGATCCGGTGATCGATGTCGCAGGGAGTCCGGTCGGTGAGAATGCGCTTCAACGCCTGTTCTACGCGCTCTCGATCATCCGCGTCGACCGCTTGCAAGAATGCGTCGAGAGTGCCGCCGAAATCCTGAAGCCGTATCCCCATCAGGCGGCACAGCTCTGCCGACGCGGAGAATTGCCCCGTCCGGGGCTGCCATTCCCAATTGCCGATTTTAGCGATCCGCTGCGCCAGGCCAAGCCGGGACTCGCTGCGCAGCAGCGCATCCAAGGTCCGGCTCCCGCGCAACATATACCGCACGCGATGACTCAGAATGGTGTGATTCAGTGGCTTCGTAATAAAATCGGTCGCGCCCTGCTCGTAGGCCCTTGCGATCGCCTCTGCGTCGTCCATGCCGGTCATCATCAGGATGGGCACGCGGCTCCCTCCGATCGCCCCGCGCAACCTGGAACAGGCGGTATACCCGTCCATAACCGGCATCATGACATCTAACACGATGATGTCGGGGCGACGGAGAACAAATTGTTCGAGCGCCTGCTGGCCGTTCGAAGCCTCACACACGTGGAGTCCGACCTGCTCTAGCGCCGAACGTACAAATGTTCTGACTAAATCATCGTCGTCTGCAACAAGTACCGTTGCCGTGTTTTCCATTTTCTCCACGTAGGTTATGTCCTTGTCCGTCGCCATCGCCGTACCCACCGTTGGAGCGATCGGAGGGCATTCAGCGCAGTCGGTCTTTGGGCTCCGCCGAGGTCAGCCCAGGCGGTAAACAGCGATATCCTCAAGAAAGACCTGTAAGAGTTTGTCGCTCGCGAATCCTCCGCGGTCAGGGTAACAAACCGGCTCCGAATCACCAGTTAATTCCGCTTTTCACGCTATCGGTTCTAGTGCAATTGCTAGGTGCATCCCCTGAGACACTTTGCCCATTCTCATTTGACCGATAAACCGAATATAATCAGGCAATTCCATCGGGGAACAGTCGTTCCCAAGACCATGAGCCCGTCCGGCGAGCGCACAACGCGGTCTCAGGGATGGGTGATCGCGGCGATCGCCGGAATCACCATCGCCATCTTCGTCCTCGATAGTTTTTTTCCCCTCGGTTTCGTGATTCCTGCCCTGTACGTCATTCCAATCATCCTGACTACCAGAGTCCGACGCTCATTGGCGCCGTTCGTCGTGGCCGCTTGCGCGACCGGATTGACACTCGCGGGTATCTGGACGAATTGGACGTCCCCGGTTGTCTCGCTTCAACTCGGCCTTTTTAACCGCTCGCTGGTCATCCTCGCCGGTTGGAGTGCGGCCACTATTATCTGGCATACGACGCAAAAACACGCGCGGCAGGAATTGGAAGCCCTTGTCGCCGCTCGAACAGCTGCGCTCCGGCAAAGTGAGACAACACTCCAGAGTTTTTTCAATTCCACGGACTTGATGATGGGGGTGCTCGAAATCGTCGAAGACCAGCCTCTGATGGTGATCACCAACCGCGCGGCCGCTGGCGCGGCCCTCCAGGGAGACGCATATGCGCTCCCGCCGGCGTTACGATTGGCGCCGGGCGCACCTGAGTTCTGGATGCCACACCTGGAAGCCGCCCATCGAACGGGAAAAACCGTGCACGTGGAATACCAGATTCCGACAACGCCGGATGCGGCCTTGTCTGAGCGGATTATGACGTCGGCGCTCTCGTTTATCGGTGACAGCCCGCGCGGCAACGGCTTATATGCCTGGATCGGAGAAGACATCACCGAAAAAATGCATCTCGACCAGACCATGGAGGCCAGTCGGCGGTCATTGGAAGTGAGTCAGGCCCAGTTGCGCCAACTGACCGCTCAATTACTGACAGCACAAGACGACGAGCGTCGCCGGATCGCCCGTGAATTGCACGATGAGTTGAACCAGCGCGTCATCAGTCTGGCCTTCGATATCGACGATCAAATGCAACAGGTCCGCGACCTCTCGCCGGCCGCCCGCGCGACCCTTCAGCTCATCAAAAGCGAGGTGGCTGAGCTGTCCGACCATTTGCGCGACCTGGCTCATCGCCTCCATCCGTCAGTGCTCGACGATCTCGGCGTTGCCAGCGCGCTGCGCGTATGCGCTCACGATTTTGAACAACGTGAACAGATCCCCGTCCGCCTGACACTCGAAGAATCGGAGAGACCTCTGGGCCGTCATCTGGCAGAATGTCTCTTTCGAGTGACGCAGGAAGCGCTGCGCAACGTGGCCAAACATGCCAGCGCCAAGCACGTCTTCTTGGAACTGACCTACCGTGAAGATCACGTGCTGCTTCGCATCGAGGATGATGGGCGGGGCTTTACGCCCCAAGACCGGCAGAGCGTTCAACGGGGCTTGGGTCTGGTCAGCATGGGCGAACGGGTACGTCTGCTGGAAGGCACCCTGATGCTCACGAGTGACCCCGGCAAGGGCACGCGGTTATTGGCATCAATTCCATTCACAGGAATCTCGAATGAGCAAACCTCGCATCTTACTCGCTGACGACCACATGCTGATCCTCGATGGCCTGCGCCATCTCTTGGAACGGCATTACGATCTGGTCGGAACCGTTCAGGACGGCCACTCGGTCCTCAACACCGCACGGCGCTTGCAGCCCGACCTTGTGCTCATGGACGTCGCCATGCCGATTCTCAATGGGCTCCAGGCCGGCCAGCGACTACGCGAACAACTGCCGAACGTCAAGCTGCTCTATGTTTCGATGTACGGAGATACACCCTACGTCGAGGAAGCGCTACGGATCGGTGCATCCGGCTATGTGTTAAAACGCTCGGGTTGGGAGGAGCTGTCTCGCGCCATCGAAGCCGTCCTGGCGGGCAAGCAATACGTCTCTCCCGAACTGTCGGCGGCTCTCCAACAACCAGCCATCCAACCACCTCCGCCGCCGGATGGCTCGATGCGCTCGTTGACGGAACGGCAGCGACAAATTCTGCGATTGGTGGCGGCAGGCTATACCGCCAAGGAAATCGGCCGAATGTTGCACATCACATCCAAGACCGTGGAATTCCACAAGGGGCGGATGATGCGCCAGTTGCAGTTGCAATCAACCGTCGAGCTGGCGCGTTACGCCCTCACCCATGGTCTGAGCCATCCCTAGACCTGTTGGACGGGGTCTTCCGGGGAGATCTGTTGGTAGGGCTGCAGTTCGAGATGAGTGACCGTGTGTTGCAAGCGCGCCCATTCCTCCGGTTCCAACGTCACGAATTCGACTCCGAACTGTTGGGCTCGGCTCCAGCGGACGACAGCCTCCCGAATCTTCAGCGCAGGCTCATCCTCCGATGGATGGATGCGAAGTTCCAAGGCTGTTCCGGGTTTGACTTCCGTCTGACTCTCCACGCGGCAGCCCCGAAGCGACAAATCCGTGATATTGCCGTCTCCTCCGACGATGTTCAGCGACGTAAAGGAACTACGGAACCGGACTGGAAACCGTGGATTCTTCCGCTGCTCCATGCCAGTCACCTCAGGTGATGAATGAACGGTTGATCGTATTGTGCCAAGCCCGGCACAATTCGCCACTGTTTTTGCAAAATCTCACTTACCCTTTGATATTTCCGATCGGCCGAAGTTCCGCGACCCTCTTCGTGATGCCGGCGCCTTCCACGGTCTCCACAACGTCGGAGATGTTCTTGTAGGCAAATCCCGCTTCTTCGGCCAGCCCCGACATGGACACCGCCTTGACCAGTATGCCGTGCTGTTTCATCTGCTGTTGCAGCTGCTCGCCGCGCACCTGTTTCTTCGCTTGGGCTCGCGACATGGTCCGTCCCGAGCCATGCATCGTCGAGCCAAACGTCTCCTCCACGGCGCGATCCGTGCCGACCAACAGATAGGAGCCGGTCTCCATGGAACCGCCGCAGATCACCGGCTGACCGGTCTCTCGAAACTCCGGTGTCAACTCCATGCTGCCCGGCCCGAACGCCCGCGTGGCTCCTTTACGATGGACGAGCAATTCGCCTTCGGGGTACCGCTCGATTTTCGCAATGTTGTGGGCAACATCATAGACGAGTTCCATGCCCAGCTCCTCCGCCGACGGGCCGAACACGGCAGTAAAGGCTTCCCGCACATGATGGGTGATCACCTGCCGGTTGGCGAAGGCCATATTCGCCGCGCAATTCATCGCGGCGTAATAGTCCTGACCTTCCTGCGACCGGAACGGCGCACAAGCTAACTGCTGATCGTTGACCGAAATACCGTAGCGTCGCATCGCCTTTGCGAATACCTTCAAGTAATCGGTGGCCACTTGATGCCCAAATCCGCGGGACCCGCAATGGACCATGACGACGATTTGATCCTGGCCCGTGATCCCTAGCGCGGCGGCCGTCGCAGGATCGAAGATCCGGTCGTTCGAGACGACTTGCACTTCAAGGTAGTGGTTGCCCGATCCCAACGTCCCGAGCTGACTGATCCCACGGCCGATCGCCTGGTCGGACACGGTCGATGGGTCGGTCACTCTGATGCAGCCCCCTTCTTCGCTGCGCTCAAGATCACGGTGCCAGCCGTAGCCCTGTTCCACGCACCAGCGCGCGCCTTGCACCATGACGGCGTTGAGATCGCTGCGCGAGAGTTTGACGGAGCCTCCCGCACCGACGCCGGCCGGTACTCGGCGGAAGAGCTCATCCATCAAGCGTGGTAAGCGAGGTGCCACCTCCGCCAACGTGAGGTCTGTGCGGATCAGCCGCATGCCGCAATTGACATCATACCCAACGCCTCCCGGCGAGATGACGCCTTCACGCACATCGAACGCGGCAACCCCGCCGATGGGGAATCCGTACCCCCAATGGCCATCCGGCATGCAGAGGGCATAGCGTTGAATGCCTGGCAGGCAGGCGACATTGGTGACCTGGTCAAAGACGCCCTGATCCATCGACTGCAGAATGCCCGGCGTCCCATAAATACGTGCGGGCACGAGCATTCCCGATTTTTCCGACGTCGGAATTTCCCAGACTTCGTCGGTGATCCGGTTCACCTTCATTCCTGTGTTCAGTTGCATTCTTTATCCAACAGGTATTGCAGGATGTTCAACAAGGTGGCAGCCTTTTTCAACATTCTGCTACACGTCGACGACCACTGTGGCTTTCCAGAGCGGGCCGTTCTGCCCTACCTTATAGAGGTGTCTCGTAATGCCTTTGACATCATTGCGCAAGGTTTGCAGGGTATGGTCAACTGGGGCCCCAATCAGCGAGGCCTCGATCTTCCACTGTCCATTGTGGTGAGTCAGGCTCAGCGGAGCCTCGTGGAACACGACCCCAGCCGCATCCTTCCAATACACGATTTCCGACAACCACTCAACGAGGAGATCATCTAGTGCGGCGTCCATCTTGACAATTCGGCGATTCCAAGAGGCACCGACGGTCTGCGGATCGGCCATCGTCTCGAGGAGAGCACGCGTGGCCCCTTGAAACAAGTCCTCAATCGAGTCGCCTTCTGCTTCGAACGCGATGTCGGCCAAGGCAACATCTTCAAGAAACCGGAACTCGTATGACATGGAGGACCTGTCAGAGAAAACGGTACGGGAGTCCCCGTCCGACATACATGCGGTTGCGTCGTTCAGATCCTAACGACCAGGCGCCGTTGGTCACAGTCCGGCGGAGCAGGCGGTTAATCGAGCTCGAACGTCTTGGGATAATTCGTGAGGTTCCGGCAGCCGTCGGCGGTCACCAAGACCATGTCTTCGATCCGAACGGCGCCCAAGCCCGGATAGTAGAGGCCAGGCTCGACGGTCACGACGTGGCCTTCCAGCAGCAAGGAACCCGTCCGGCTGATGCGAGGAGCTTCATGGATATCCAGGCCGACACCGTGACCTGTGCCGTGGAAATAGCCCTGCATGCGCCCGTTCACCAAGCCAGTCTTGTAGCCGGCCTTCTCGAACCGGTCGCAAATTCCCCGGTGAATCTTCATACCGTCGGCACCGTCCCGGATTTTCGTGATGGCTTCTTCCTGCGCGTCCAGCACGGTCTGGTAGAGTTTCTTCAGCTCCGGACTCGGAGTGCCACGGATCACGGTCCTCGACATATCGGCGAAGTAGCGTGAGGACGCCGACCGCGGGAAGACGTCGAAGATGATGCTGCGATGTGCCGGTAAGGGACCGCTCCCTTCATGATGCGGATCACAGGCCTGCTCCCCGCCCGCGACGATGGTATGTTGCGCGACGCAATCGCGTTCCATCAGCTTCACGTTGATGACCTTCTTGATCCGTTCCGAAGTCAGTACGCCGTCCTCCAGCCACACCTGCCCCTGCTGGATCGTCGCCCGCCGCAGCAGCTCATGGGCGGCGGAAACCGCGTCCTCGGTGGCCCGCTGCGCCTCTTCAATGTGGCGCACTTCTTCCGTGGTTTTGACAACGCGCTGTTCGTAGAACGGGTCCGGTTTGGCGTGCACCTGATAGCCGAGTTCCTGAAGTCGCGCCGCGTGGCTGTAGGGAAAGTTCGCGGGAACCAGCACTTGCTTGATCTTGGCCTCCCGCAGCACGACGTGCACAATGTCGACGCTGCCCGGAGTGGCCACGCCATGGTCTCTCGCGCGGCGCTCGATCTCCGAATAGGACAGCACCCGATCGACCGCGGCCTGGCTCTTGGCCCGATCCATTTCTAGATCGTTCATGATCATCAGGCGCTCGCCCTTAATCTCCAAATAAATAAAAGGGTCCGGCGCAATGAACTTGGTGGCGTGGTAGAGGTTTGAATCCAGCTCGCTGGCTGCGATGAAAACCGTGGCTTTATGTGATTGTGACGCCGATCGAGACATGAGACGGTGACTTACTCATTGGCACTCACACGAGCGGCGCTCACACACCTGTCCCGCCCGCCGATCGAGCAGAATCGGTTGTACGCCTTCGGCGGAATGTAACATGGGGTCCGCGGAGGGTCAAGGAACCGCCGGAGGAGTTTCCGCAGGAGGAATGGAGTCCTTCGACACCGTCTTGTTGTCGTCCGGCGTCACCAAATCAATGGGGAGCATGACCGTGTTTTTCAGCAAATCGACCGCCAACTGGGCGAGGCCACTGACGCCGGTGGCAAAGGACTTCATCGGCAGGTAGGTGACTTCGGGATCTTCGATCGCCCCCTTGACCGCAAACATCGCCGTCGCAACCCCCTTGCGTTCACCCGCAAACAGACGCCCAAACAACGGGATCGTCTTCAAAAACTGCGAGTACGATCCGAAGGGACTCACGGCCCAGACCATATCCACCTGATCGGTGGGGAGATCGTAGTTGCCCGCCGCAGTGATTTTCACGATCGGGCTGTCGATGATGAGATTCTCGGTTTCAAACAGGCCGTTGCGGATCGTGACCGTGGCCGTGATCCTGTTATAGGGCAAACCTTCCTTCTCCAGGTCCACCTTGCCTTGCAGTACAGCAGGCAGGTTCAAGATGCTGATGATCTTCCAGATGGCACGTTCCTCTGACTTGAAGATCCGGCCGTTCTCGAGCAGAAGATCGGTCTTGCCGTTGAGGGTCGGATAAATGCCATGGGGGTTCCGTCCGTGCCCGCGCACGGTGCCGGTCACGCGAGCTTCTCCGGTCACGCCTCCTTGTTTTGAGCCCGCCAGCCGGTAGATGTCCTCAACCAGCAGCCCGGTCGCCCGCAACGAGATTTCAGACTCGGCGGGCTCTCCGCGCGGCAACTGCACGACCATTCGGCCAGCGATGTCTCCGTTGGTGGACTGTCCCGACAATCGATCCAGATCAAGGACGCCGTCCTGGATGGTCAGTCGCGCGGAAAGGGCGCCGAACTTCAGATGTTTGTAGCGACCTCGCGCGATGGAAGCGGTCGCCTGGACCTTACTGGTCGCCGCCAGCCATTCGAGCAGATCACGGATGGGCGCACGCTGGCCTTTGGGAATCAGGAGATCAATGTCCATCTGGTTGGACTCCATTTTCGCCGTGATGACGGGTTTGGTCGTCCAATTGCGCATGGTCCCTTCGAGCGTGAGGTCGCTGTCCATGAGGTGGAACGAGAGACGTTTGAGCTCGGCCGTGTCGCGCGCCAGCAGCAGCCGTACGTATAGATCCTGGATGGGCCCGCCGGTTCCCTTCACCGTCAGTAATCCGTTGCTGAGCGCCAACCAACCGGTAGTTTTCCACGTCCGCCAATCTCGATCTTTTCCCTTAATGTCCAGCGAGAGTTCGAGATTGCCTGCTTCGAAGCCGCCTTTAGCGATCCACTCTGGAACCGTCGACAACGAGACCGTGCCGGTGGCGAGGGCCGCGTCGATGACGAACTTGTCGCCGAGTTGCATTTTCCCTTTGATAGGCAGGCGCAGCGGTGGTGCAGAGAGTTCCACTCGGCTTAACGTCACCGACTTGGCCTGAAGAATATCGCCTTCGAAGGCGATCGTCACCGGCGCGCCGGTCGGTTTCTCAAGAACATTGGGAATGGTGACCCTGGACTCCGTCAATCCGACTTCTCCGCGCAAATGCGGCTTGCCCGTCGCGCCTGTGACCACGACGATGGCGCTGGCCAATCCTTCTATCGTGCCCTGGGGCAGAGCCTGGGTCGGCAGGAGTTGCGTCATATGCACCGCGTCTCCAGTGACGCGAACCGCCAAGTCGCGGAAGAGGCTCCCGCTGCCACCGGTGATGCCGCCTTGCACCTGCACGGTCAGATCGCCGAGATGCGCCGTCACCTGATCGAACTGGGTCTCCCCTTCGGCCAGGACAAAGCGGCCTTGCAGCGCCGTCAACCGTTCGGGCAAAAACGCATTCGTCAGGTTGACGTGCTGGGCCTTAATTTCGCCGCCGGCGAAAGTCACCGCGGTCGGCGGGCCAACCAGGCGAAAGACCGGCATGGCCATGCCTTCGACGTCTCGCGAGGAGGCCAGCACACGGGACAACAGCTCGGACTTGACCGTCGTGGCCAGAAACTGCAGGAGATCGGCCGCCGCCATCGTGCCGCTGATTTCCATCTCTACCCAGGGTCCTTGCTCGAGAAATGAGAGCTGGCCCTTGCTGTCCGTCATGTGAATCGTTCCGTACAGCCCGCTCAGCTTGGACATTCGAATTCTTCCCGCTTCCACGATGATCTGCGCGTCCAGGTCTTTCGCGGGCACGCGGCTTTGGCCAAGCAGGGCCTCTCCATTTTGCAAGTGAAACTCTCCCGTCACCGCCAGTTGGGGACCACCCACGGAGGAGCCGGTCACGGTGGCTGATACCACTTCGACGACACCCTTGATCTGGCGTTCTTCCATAATTGAGGGGAGTTGCGGATGGATCCAGGCCGGTGGAATCTTTGTGACCAAGTCGCCAATCTGAATCGGAGATGACGAAAACGTCACGGCAAAGGTCGGCTGAGGTGCGAGGAGCCCGGAGAGGCTGGCCTTACCGGTCACGACAAGTTGGTCCATGTTGCCGGTCAGATCCGAGAGCACCACATCGTACCCGGCGACACCGGGAAAGATTTTGACGGAGCTGCGTGCGTTCACACGCCCCTGCAATGAGTCCGGGACCGGTCGCGGACCGAAGAAATCCGCCGCCTCGCGGAGGCTCAAATTGGCGGTCTCCACCAGCCCGTCAAATTGAATCGGAAAGGCAAGCCGCTTGGCCTCTTCGATAGCCAGCGTTTGCTGTTCAGCTTTCCGAAATGTGCCCGCCAAGGACAGGGCGGAAAGCCCCTGGGTGCTATGGTGCGACGCGGAAAAATGGAGATCCGCCTGCCCGCGCTCGAGAAAAATCTCCAACGCCGCTTCCACAGATTGTAATTTCAGCGTCCGAGGACCGTCCGGCCGAGCTTCATCAATGATGACGACCGTGCCGTTCACCAGGGTCGCCTCTCGAATGCGGAAGATTCGGGTCAGCATCTGCAACGCTTCCTCGTCGCTGGCGGGAATCGGCCCGTCTCGATTCAGCAGATTCCAATGCCCCGAACGATCCCGGCGCAGCGTCAGCATCGGCTCTTCAATGTGGAGCCGTTTTCCGACCACCTGTTTCCGCAACAACGGCACAAGGCGCAGCACGAGATCCAGTTTCTTCGCTGACAGCAACACCCCTTCCTGGTCACGATCATGGATGACGATCTGCGTCATCTCGAGGCGGATCGTGGGAAACAGCACGAGCTTGACTCGATGGACATCGATCTTGTGGCCGAGGTTCTGTTCGAGCTGGTGAAGAAAAAAGTCCTTGAGATAGTCTTCACCGGTCAGATACGGAGAAAACCAGAGGAAAGCGATGCTGCCTATCACCAGCAACGCAAGAAGGGCGACGACCACTCGTGTTAGGGACACCACAGCATCTCCACAGTGAGCCACCGACAGGCATCGCCTGTTGACAATATTCGGACCGCATCGGGACGAACGCCTGAGGGTGCGCGTCCCGCATGAGAGGTGAATCGGTGAGCAGATTGTTTTACAGCCCGAACCTCATCTTACCGAATCAGTCCCATGAAAGCTAGAAAGCCCGCGAACCAACAGGGGATTTTGACCTTTGGGCTTTCGAATTCTCCTGGTGACCATGCGGAAGACCCGCTATAATCGCCGCGGCTTCTCTGTCTCTGTCGCTGCCGCTCATCGTGACTAAATCGGACCGCACGCGTTCACTCCAGTCGCTGGTCCTCGCCCTGCTGTTCGGCACGAGCGTCGTCACCTACATCGATCGGGTCAATATCTCCGTCACTGCCCGCCAGATGATGCCGGCCTTCGGCCTAACGGAGCAGGAGATGGGCTGGGTCTTTTCCGCGTTCGTCGTCGGCTATGCCTTGTTCCAAATTCCTGGAGGTTGGCTTGCGGACCGTTTGGGCGCCAGAGTCGTGCTCACGGGTGCCTTGATCTGGTGGTCGGTCTGTACAGCCCTGACGGCGTTTGTCGCGGCCTCGCCATTGGCCGAAATGATCGGCATCGTTGGCGCGCTCCTGTTCGTACGATTCGCCTTGGGGCTGGGAGAAGCGGTGGCGCTTCCCTCCTTCAATCGCGCGGTCGCGAATTGGATGCCGCCGGATTCGCGTGGCTTAGGCATCGGCATTGCGATCGGCGGAATCGGCTTGGGTTCGGCGCTGACGCCTCCCCTAGCCGCATGGGTCATGGTGAATTGGGGATGGCAAACCGTATTTTACCTCTCGGCGGCACTAGGGCTGGTGATGGGACTGTTGTGGTGGACCTTGGCGCGCGACCGGCCCGATCAGCACCCCTGGGCGCACCACTCTGCTGCTCTCACAGACAGTGGACGGTCCGACCGCGGGTCCACACATTTCTGGATGTCGCTCTTCAAACACTCTACTATCTGGTGGTTAGTATGTAGCTATAGTTGCCTGGGCTATGTCGCTTATGTGTACCTCTCGTGGTTCTATCTGTACCTCGTGAACGTCAGAGGGTTCGACGCGCTCCAGGGCGGACTCTATGCGTCGGCCCCCTTCTGGGCCATCCTGATCGGTTGCCCCTTGGGCGGCTGGGCCACAGACCGATGGAGCGCCAGACAAGGAGTCACTCGCGGACGGCTCCTGGCAGGGATGTCGGGAATGGCAGGCGCAGGCTGCGCGATTGCAGCCGGGGCGTTCGCCGATTCCTCACTCGTGGCGATTGCAAGCCTGTCCATAGGGGCCGGCTGTCTCTACTTCGCCGTCGGAGCCTATTGGGCTTCGACGAGCGATTTGTCCAAAGCGCATGCCGGCGCCTTATCTGGGCTGATGAATACGGGAGCCAATCTTGGTGGAGCCCTTTCCCCAAGCCTGACTCCTTGGATGGCCGCCCAATGGGGTTGGCCAATCGCGCTCGCCGTTGCCGGGGCGGTTGCCCTGGTCGGCGCGGTGCTCTGGCTCAAGATTGATCCCGCAAAGGCATTGGACGGCTAATTCACGGCCATTGCCTCCTGGCGCATGCCCTTGATAGATTCGTCCGATGACGATGGAATTCAAAAAAATCGATCCTCGCGTGACGATTACGACGAAGTTCGGCGAGATCAAGATTCGCTTTTACCCTGAGGATGCACCGCGTCACATTGAAAACTTCATCAACCTCATCAAGATGCAGTTTTACGATGGCACGACCTTCCACCGCATCGTACCGGGGTTCATCATTCAAGGCGGCGATCCGCTGAGCAAAGAACCGGATCGGCTCAGGCACGGTTCGGGAGGTCCCGGTTACTGGCTGAATCCCGAACTGAGCGATCGCCCGCACAAGCGCGGAGCCATCTCGATGGCGAAGACCCCTCGCGACGGCTCGAGCACGCGTGATTTCAACGACAATGGCTCGCAGTTCTTCATTTGTCTGGCGGACAACAGCGGGTTGGATCGAAGGTACAGCGTGTTCGGAGAAGTCTTCCGGGGAATGGAGGTGGTTGACAAGATCGCCTCGGCCGCCCGCGACGAGTACAATAATCCTCTCGACCCGATTCCGATGACGATGACGGTGAAGGAGTAGGGTAAAATCTCACCGACGTTTTCCACCAGGCTGCTCAAACAGGTCATCCAACGAGGCCGCAGGGAGATTGGACAACGAGGCGTACGTTGTTCAGTACGTTGAGTTGGACAAACGCCCGAGAACGAAGTTGGGGACCGGTTTCAGCAGCCTGAGCTAGAAGAATGACATCGAAGCGTAGGTGACCGTGGAGTTGTACTGATCGGTGATGCCACGGTCGTAGCGAAGGACTTGCCCTTTCTCGGCCTGGATCAGCCGAAGTAGGCAATAGATGGGCGAGAAACCTGAAATGCGCCGCTCGTCCTTTTCTTTTTGGATGTAGCCGGCGAATTCTTCCGGTTTGAGATCCTCGACGAACTTTAGCATTTCAAGGTCGTACTGCATAGACCGGTGGAAGGAGAAATCAGTCGGCGGCGCTTTATCTCCGTAGCGCATGCCCAGGTGGGCCAACTCGCCGGCAGCAATCACACAGGCCGTTTTGCCCGATACCGAGATCGCCTCACGCAATGCTGCCAGGAACCGGTCGACCGACCCTCGCACGGATGGATCATTCAGGCTCATCGCGGAGAACGACGATAGGACCGGCACGATCGTCACGGCAGTGGTTGCTCCTGTGTTGGTCTGCACAAACGGCAACTGAAACTCGATCGCGTGCTCGGACAGATGGGCCACATCCTCGGAAAAATATTCCGGCACGAGCACCTTGAGTCGCTCTACGATGGCACGGTCTACCGGCACGATACCCAGCGGCGTCTCAAAATCCTTGTCAGTTAATGCAAAGGGCTGCTCGAGTCCGGCATGGGCGGTGCCGATGATGACCAGCACGTCCGGCTGTTGAGCTTCCTGGAGTTCTTTATAGGCCCAGGCATAGATCGGCCCGGCATGTTTGAGCTCATAGGTCGGAGCCACCAACCCCGTGATCAGCTTGCCCTTGTTCGCGGATGGCTTGAAATCCGGTCCTTCCTTCGACGAAAAAAATCCATCGATCTGTTTCTTAAGTAGTGCCCCGTCCGCTTCATAGCTCTTCCCCGCAAAGACGGCGGGACGCACCGCGGCCTGTCGGTAGGCGGCACGGGCCTGTTCTTTGGCCCCCTCTGTGCGGTCGCCCTCGAGGAACAGTTTGGCCTCGAGGTCCACGACCAATTGCTCCACTTTGGCCGGCAGCAGAAATTCGCCGAAGCGCTTGAGATAGAGAGAGCCGATTGCCTGGAGGGAGTGGTCGCCGTCGAAATGTTGAATGATAAAAAAATAGTTGAGCGGGAGGACGAGTTTCTCCTTGCTGAGGCCGCTCGGATCCCAGAGCACCACGTACTGCTCCTCGCCCTCCTTGACGGGGGAAAACTGCAGATTCCTCAAGACAGGGTATTGTTTGGGATCTTTGGCAGTGCCTGTAGTCATGATGTCGGTCGAGACAAAGACGGCATTTTAGCGGATGGGTTTCCTACCCTGCAACTGCCCAAGTGCGTGTGTGATTGGTTCCCAGGTGGAGGGAGGGCACGCTATTCCAACTGCGACGGGGCGCTCGAGGCCCTTCGACCCAACAGAACCAGCGCGACGACGGTTAGAATGAACAGCCACAATGTCGGACGGCCGTAGGAGGCATCGGAGAACTCGATGAGATCGGTCAACCGGCCGATCAAGAGCGACATGCGGGCCATGACGGTGTATCCGAACGCTGCACCGAAGGCGATCATCAGAAAGATGATGCCGGTCCTGGCCACCACTTTACCTGGACCGCTGTGCTCGATCGAGAAGAAGAAATAGAACAGAACGGAACTGACGCCGATCAGGATAATAATGGCGTTGAGATTGCTGGCGGGATTGAGCAAATTCATCGAAAACGTCAGACCCTCACCGCCGGCCATGGAGAGCAGCGGCCTGACGGTATCTTCGACCTGCTTTAGGATGAACGATGATATGGTTCGCGGAATGGCCAGGCCTGATCCGAGGCCGACGATGAATGCGAAGGCGTACCGCGACATCCAGGCCGCTTTCGGCACGTAGCGCGTCAGCATCAGCAGGCCGATAGCCACAGGAATCAACAGCCCGATCTCTCCCTGATCGACGATCGGCCTGTAGATTAAATGCACGATCACGGAATCCCACGTCTTGACAATCGTGTACCCGACCGATACCCCGACATAGAGATGCTCGGCCAGCTTGAACAGCGGATTGTCTTTGTAGAGAAACGAGAAGATGAACAGGGTTAACCCTGTCGCCATCCACGCGCCTAGAGTGGTCGCCTCCATCTCAGAGTCCCCGCCTCATACTTGTCTCTGGCCTTGCTGGTGCCGGAGTGAAAAGTAGAATAGATTGCACATCGCGACGAGGACGATGATGGCAAAATGGGTCGCCGACTGCGCGTCCATGCCGGCGACCGCACGGCCCTTTTGTCCGACCAGGCTCTCATATTCCGCCGCGCCGCGTAGACCGCCGATCAAACCGTTGATCTGCCCACTCCGTAGCAGTGGGTAGAGACCGGGCGCGATCACGCCTGTGCAGCCGCCTCCCAGCTCGAACTTATATTTATCCTTGCCGAAGACGTACCAGGCCTCAATACCGGGATTGCCGGCACCAAGGCTGATCGCATACGCAATATCTTTTAAACTCTGGACACCCTCCAACACCGGAATGCCCTTCGTTGCCTTTCCGCTATAGTCGCTCGGAAAGGCGGTGTAAAGATCCTGACCCATGTTGATGATGACGGCCGTGCCTCCGGGACTCCAGCCGAGAAAGACATAGTCCTTGCCATTCTCTTTGCCCATCTCTTGGGCGACCTGCGTCAACAGCTGATCGGCCATGCCAGTGCCAGACACCCACAGTGTCATTGCAACGACCCGAAGATTTTTCCTGAACGCATGACGCAACAAGGCGATGGCCTGGGGATGCAATTCCGGTTTGGATGCGGGGTCAAAATCGATGGACAGCAGAAACACCGAACGCTCGGGCAACGCTTCCATGTAATCGTAAATGCTGCGCACCTCCGGCGAAATCTTGATCGGCAACCCAACCGGATACAACAGCGGCAGCAGCGTGCAGAGGCCGATCACCAGGAAGATGATCCGCCGGTCGATCTTTAACATGCGTTCGGAGAACGTCATGTCAGGTCCCTTTCCGCTTCCTGCCATCCATGCATTGCGGGAGGCGCCGAGCGGGGGGAGGGGTTACACCCACCCACCCCGCCGCGCTTTTTCCACCCACCCAACCCTCCGATTGCTTGGCAATCGATTTCCCGGGACGCGGCTTGCACTTTTTCTCACCCGCCCCAACCCTGCGCACGCCGAGACGTGCGATTTGCCCAAGCGCTCGCAGCCTTTCCCAGCCACTCTCTCTTCAGGGTGCAGGGTTTGTTGATCTCCTACTGCGCGCTTGGACGAGCACCGCCTATCTAAGAATACGATGGATCTGGTGTGCGCGTTCGGCGAGCAAAGGAGATCAACAACCCTCACACCCATCATTCTTTCCCTCCGCCTAGATACGAGCGTTCGACGCCGAAAATAATTTTGAACGAGAGCGCGATGGCCCCGAGACTGACGCCGATCAGAATAGCCCGGCGGACCGAGGCGTTGAGCACATTGAGAATCCATTGGGAGACATCGCCGCTCAGTGGAAGCAGATACTCCCCGAGTGGTACCCGGCCCATCATGACGATCACCGCTGCCACCAACAGCACGGCGGCCTCGCGGCTTCTTGCCCGGAACGACCGGTACGCCGCAGAGGCGATGAAGAATGCCAGGATGGCGAACATCGTGCCTTGCAAAGGCACCATCATGAAGCTATAGACCCAACCGAACCCCGTCATGGTGCCGTCGAGACTCTCTTTGCCCCAGGCCATGGCCCCGGCGACGATCGTCACGAGCATGCCGCCATAGAGCACGAGGCTGTATCCCCACCCGGCTTCCTGCCGGCGAATCTTGACGGCGTGCTGATGGAACAAGCTCGACACGCCGAGCACCAGGGCAAAGCCGCCGATGATTTGCAGCCACTTCGTGGCCGAGGTCAGCAACAGTTCGGACGAAGGATGAGGGACATAGTATTGCCCGGCGAACAGAAGCCCCGTGATCATCGTGATCAGCAGCGGCAGCCGGCGGCGAAGAAAGATCATTTAAGGTCCTTAACGAGGTCCAGGAACAGCTGCGGCCACGAGCCTCCTGTGGCCACCCCAACCGTCGCGAGCAGGGTACCGATCAGAATCACACTGAGAACAACCGCTTTACCGATGTCCTGGCCGCGAAGCGTGCCGATTTGAATCGGCTCCTTGGACAGGTAGGCGCTGGCCGCGTACAGTTCCTCGCCGATTAGCGTGTAGTCACACGTTGTCACGAAGAACGGCAGTTGGTGATCGGAGTCGGTGCCGGCGATTTGGATCGCTCCCGTGCTGGCACCGGTTTCGGTCAAGAGCAGCGATTCGGCAAAATAGGACCCCATGAAAAAATTCGCGGCGGGCTTCTTACGCAGCATGATGCCGTCCACGGCCGCCGTGTAACTGAACTGGTCGGAGGTGATAAAAAAGTTCGAGTCCTCCTTGAAGAGGTCGGGCTTACCCGCCTCGAGATAGGCCTGCTTGGTGATCTCCTGACAGACCGCCATCGTAATGGGATCACGGTGAGGAACCATCAGTTCCGTCTCATAGGAAGCCGTCCGCTTGGCCACCCGCCCGAGAATCACGGCCGCCGCGATCGTCGAGGGATCGCTCATGTCATGGGCGCCTGTCAAATAGAGGATGGGTTTGCCCAACTCGGTTGCGCGACCGATGGCCTCATCGACGGCGTCCAAGCCGGGAATGCGACGCAAAAAGATGTTGTTCCGTTTCGCGTGACTGATCGTGTAGAAGACAAGCGCGCCAAAACCGAGGGCAAGAATCAAGTTGTTGAGCTGGTTCCAATTGAACCAATTGGCGTAAGGGGTCCCCTGAAGCAGGGGTCCCGCGGCCCGCTCGTCGCCTTTCCGCATGGCGACTGTCACCGGATAGGCAGTGCCGTCTTTGATGTCGACGCCCTTGCCGCTCCTGATCACATAGTGATGCCACGTCGGATCCGCGGCTCTTGTCCACCAGCCGCCCTTGGCATCTTTGACATACCGGGTGTTCGCCGGAAACTCGGCGATGACCTTGAGCGAAGCCGGATCGCCGGCGCCGGGCTCACCGATAAGCACCTGATACTGCGACTCGGAACCGTCCAATGGACTTGGAGCCCAGACCACGGTCAGGCTCCCCCCGCCATCATTCGGCGTATCGATGACTTGCAGATCGGCAGGAGCGGAGAGAGTAGCGTGAGCTGATGAATAAGAGAAGATTCCAGCAAGACAGATGAAAGAGAACATCAGCGCGAGAACGAAGCCCCGAGGAAAGCGCGTCACGGGAAAGCGATTGCGCAGCAATCGGTGGGCGGGCGGGTGAGAACTAGCGCGCCAGGGGTGGGGGGGTGATAATAGTGCCTTTTTCAACATCCTCACGACGACCCCTCGATCACCTCGATGTTGGTCCTGGGAATGACGGCTCTCGCTCCGTTGGCAAATGTCACCTCCAGCACGCGCACTTCGCTCTCGGTGGGAATGCTGGCCAGATCGGACGGCAGGGCGGACACCTCGCCGATCTTCCCAAAGAGTGGATCCCGGATGACCCGGACGGAATCCCCCAGCCGGATCCCTGTTCGCTGGAAATCCGTTGGCAGATCGGTTGACGCACCCGTGCGGGGAATGATGATCTCAGGACGAATCACCCCGGCCCTGATCTGAGTCGCACCGGAGATCGAGGCTTTCTGTCCTGTGTGCGCAGAGAGCAGCCGAAAGGTCTTGGAGGCCATTGGAATCGTTCCGAAACCCTCGGTGAGAATCAGCGTAAAGCCCACCTGCTCGGTGCCAGTGATCGCCACCCCAAGGTCATACCCCAGAAGCGCGCGCAGATCCTTATCATGAATTCCGCCGACAACCAAGCCCGCGATGCCAAGTTCTTTGGCCTTGGCCATCGTCTCTGCTGGAAGAAAGGCGCCTCCGACCACGATCTTTCCCTTCATCTCCGGTATCAGATGACCTGGTTCCAGCGGTTCGTCGGGTGTCGCCACCGCCACCAGCAGCTCGCCCCAAACCTCTCCGCCGATGCCAAAGATGCCCTGCACCAAGCTGCAGTGGGCTTCCACCACGACGCCTTGGCGAGGGATCGTCTCGACAACCGTGCCGTCGATATAGGCCAACAGATTAAGCACACGTGGCGGTTCTCGCAGCAGCACCTGTCCGGTCACCTCGGACAGCGATTCGATCGTTCCCGCGACTGGGGATCGGATCTCGGTTTTGAACCACTTAATCAGCGGCTTATTTTCCGCGAGGATTTCGTCCTTCTGGACGGCATCACCCTCTTTTTTGACGAGGTAATCCTTAATCTCGTCCGGTGCGATGCTGAGTTGATTGGCGAGATTGATCGGATAGACTTTGCCAGGAAGTTCGGCGCAGGCCACGGCCAGATCCGACCGGACACGGTCGCCCATCTTGACGAGCACCGATCCGGGCAACGGCAACAGCCGCCGGCGTCTCACGACCATGCGATCGGCGACCGTCAGTCCTGGGGTATAGGAATGCGCCATAGAAAGTTGCTGAAAAAGCCCTCTATATCACCCGCCCGCCCCCGCGCGCGCTCTTCACCGGGCTTCGTTCTCAGTCGCTAATCCTTCGGATATAAATCCACTGCATCGAACCACTTGTTCAATGCTGCGACCCGCGCGGAGGGCTCGGCCGGCAATTGAAGCGGACGGCCACGGCCATCCAGCAGCACGCCGACCACTCCGCCCAGCACCTCTCGCGTAACCGGTGCTCCGGGACCGGCTCCTGCATCGATGGACTTGGCCGGATGCATCGTCATCGCGGCCTTCGCGCCGGACTCCAATGGATAATGCCTAAGATCGCCGAAAAACAGCCGGTCCTTTACGGTTCGGCCGTCGGCGAATGTAATGGCATAGTCTGCACAGGTGTCGCCGTCTTTCCCCTGGCCGATCGGCGCAACGCAGGTGCCCAGATAAATCATGCAGTCCCGCACGAACACGTCGGTTGCAGCTTTCTCATCGATAGTGGACAGCACTCCCAGGTGCGGCATCATGAAGATACTGTCGACGGACAGCATGGTACAGCCCACCGGCTCATAGGCATCGACCATCATCAGCATGGATTGGATGCGGCGGGGGGCATGCGAGAGAATGCCGCCGCTACCGACGATCAAATTCAATTTCCGCATGTCGATCAGCGTGCGGCCGGACGTCTGTTGCTCGAAGACATCGGAGATTGTCCGCTCCTGCTGAACGCCCTTTAAGCCGGTGGCCAGCGACTTATGATGGATGAGCGCCAACCGCAAGGCCTCGCGGGCAATGGCGTGCTCGATCTGCAACTCGTCGAGTGTCTGGGGAATCGTCGTGGGCCGAATCATTTTGTTCTTGATGCGGTTTCGAAGCGTCTGCTCGTCGATCGTGAAGGGCACCCAACGCATAATGTTGGCCAGTTTGGCCTCGGCCAGTACGTTGGAAATACTGTAGGACATGCCGAGATTCGCGCTGACGGTCCGGTTAAAGACCCCGTCAAAGACCGAAAACACGTCCGTCGTTGCGCCGCCGATGTCGACGCCGATCAAATTGAGGTGCTCACGCCTGGCAATGGTTTCCATGATCAGGCCGACAGCGGCAGGGGTCGGCATGATGGGGGCGCCCGCCATGTCGATCAGTTTCTTGTATCCCGGAGCCTGCTGCATCACGTGTTCCAGAAAGAGATCATGGATCTTGTTTCGGGCGGGAGCCAGGTATTCCTTTTCCAGCACGGGCCGGATATTGTCCGTGATCTCTAAGGCCGTTTTGTCGCCCAGGATTTTCTTGACCTGTGATTGGGCGTCCTTGTTGCCGGCATAAATCAGCGGCAGCTTGTAGGTCACGCCGAACCGTGGACGCGGGTCGGCAGCGGCGATGTACTCCGCCATCTCGACGACGTGCGTGACGGCGCCCCCATCGGTGCCGCCTGACATCAGAATCATGTCCGGCCGCATCGAACGAATGCGCTCGATCTTCTCGTGAGGCAACCGGCCATCATTGGAAGCCAGCACGTCGATCACAATCGCCCCGGCGCCTAGCGCCGCCCGCTGCGCACTTTCGCCCGTCATGTTCTGCACGACGCCCGTCACCATCATCTGCAGCCCGCCACCGGCGCTGCTGGTGGAGATATACATATCGACGCCGGTCTGCGCATCCCGGCAAGGTGTGATGATCTGATCACCGTCGAGAATTTTCCGTTTGGAGAGCTCTTCGATTTCCGCAATCGCGTTCAATACCCCGCGAGTCACGTCCTCAAACGGCGCCTCCACCGTCGTCGGCGCCTCCCCCCGGTACGTCTGGCGGTATTCGCCGCCGACCTTTTCAATCAGAATGGCCTTGGTTGTCGTACTGCCGCAATCGGTCGCAACGATCACGTTCAATGGACGGTCGATCTTAGGCGGGACCGAGGCGGCAGCCGTCATCGAGCCGATGCCCTCTGCATCGACCTTTTGGTTTCAATGAGGGTGATCAGCCGCGAGATGATATCCCGGCGTTCGAGCAGGCGGGCGAGCCGCTCCATGTCCTTGCCGTCGAAAGCGCATTCGATGATAGGGGTCAGCACATGGAGTGCCTGGCTTCCGAGGAAGTTCATAGGACCCATGGACTCGAGAAACAACGCGGCCGGTGCTCCCATCCCTCGCTTCACCAGCGCATCGGCGATGCGTTCCATGAACTGTATATCGTCAGTGCTCAGCGCCGAGGTGGCCGGTTCGGCCGCAAAGGCATGCCTGACGCCGTTACAGAGCTGGCGTAGTCGGCTGGTGAGATGGTCCTTGAACAAGAGGCTCATAGGGCTGATCTGACAAGCGAAACAGAGGTTGCGGCATTATAAGAAGCGGTCGTGGAGGAGTCAATTTTACGGCCGTCCTTTGACCGGCCATCGTATCGGATTGGGTGAGGAACGCATCGAGCGTCGGCGCGAGTTTTTCGAACCACCGGACCGCCATGCGCGAGTCCCCGACGGCATTGGGATGTGTGCCGTCGTATGTCATCGTGGTGGAATCGAATCCGGTCTGTTGATCGACAAGGACGATCGGCGATTCGGCGCGTTGTTTGTCGGCAACCAGTGCGGGCAAATTCCCGTTCAACACTGCAATGGAAGGGACACCGGTCTTGGCGATGAGTTGCGCCAACAGGATGCGGATGTGCGGGTTCACCGTCCTCAGGACGTCGATAATGCCGCCGATGTCGCTGGCCGTACTGGTGACGCTTTGCCCTTGGGAGAGGTCGTTGGTTCCAACATGTATTAAGACGAAGTCCGGTGATGCAGCGGTCGCCCAAGACTGGATCTGGGCCAGAATTTCATCGGCCCTCCAGCCCGGATGCCCTTCGTGATCCATGTCGAAATCAGGGTTCGCCGGCGGGCCGTTGCCGACGCCATGTTGGGAACCGACGAAATCAATGTGATAGCCCTGGTCGAGCAACAGATGCCACAGATAGTAGCGGTAGCTATTGAGCCCCTTGCTCGATGCCGTGATGGAATCCCCCAGCGGCATGATCTTGACAGTGGCATTGGACCTCTGGGGAGCGGCATGACTTGGGTGATCCGCCTGGGAACCGCAGGCCGCCACTGATCCGAAAACGAGAACGATGACGGTCGCGAGTCGGACACACCATCGACGCTGCGTGAAACGGTGATCAGGCATTGATCAGGAAAAATAAGGGCAGGCCACTACAGCTCTGACTCTTGAGGTTAATGGTGTTGAGGGTTTGGACCTACTAGGGAAATCGAGAGCGGGCAACGCGGCAGGGCCGACGGATGCTACGTAGCCAAGGTCTTTTGCCCAATCTTCCCCTCCGTCCCCTTCCACAATCGCACGATATTGTCTTTGTGTTTGATCCAGATCAGCATGCTGACGACGATCGCGAAAATCAGAAATTCCTGCCGTTGCTCATTGACGATGGCGACGACGGGAAACAGCCCGAAGGCGGCCAGCGCGCCGCCGGAAGAATAGCGCCAAATGGCGACCGCCCCCAGCCAAATCAACAGCAGCAGAGTGCCGATCGACGGTGACAATCCCAGAACTGAACCCAGCGCGGTCGCGACACCTTTGCCTCCTTTGAATGCCAGGAACGGGGAAAAGATATGGCCGATGATCGGCGACAGCGCCGCAAGCATGATGAACGATTCCGTCTGAAGCCAATGCATCGCCGCCCAGCCGATGAGCCATCCTTTTCCCATATCGCCCAGCAGCGTCAGCACCCCGGCCTTTGCACCGGAAACCCGCAGCACGTTGGTGAACCCCACATTCTTGCTTCCCACGCCGCGGGGATCGGGAAGATTGAGCGCTTTCGAGACGACGATTCCAAACGGAATGGCGCCCAGCGCATAGCCAAGCATCACCAGCAGGAGACAGAAGAGTTCTTCTTCCATCGTCAGAGAAATCGTGTGAAGGAGTGCCGGAGAGGCCTTCGAGGAAGCCACGCGGTTCGCATCTTCTACAGGCCCTTGGCGATCACTTGTTTCCAGAAGCTCCACACATAGAGGCCGCCGGAGAGATATCCCAGCACGAGCGACAGGTACAGCGTCACGATGCCGGCCAAATGCAAATTGCCCAGATCCGAAAGCGCCGTGCCCTCGAGGATCAACATCGTAATCGCCACGACCTGCAAGGCCATTTTGTACTTGCCCGTGGCCTCAGACACGATGATCATCCCTTCGCCTGCGGCGATAGCACGGATTCCGGTCACGGCGACTTCCCGCGCGATCACGAGAATCGCCACTAATGCGCTGACACGATCGACATTCACCAGGAGAATCAGTGCCGACAACACAAGTAGCTTGTCGGCGATCGGATCGAGCAGCTTCCCCAGTTTAGTGATCTGGCCGGTCCGGCGGGCAATGTACCCGTCCAGGAGGTCGGTAATCGCAGCAACCACGAACACGACCGCCGCGCTCAAGGAGCGGTCCGGCGTTGGTGTAAAGAACAGCATTACGAAGACAGGGATCAACAAAATGCGGACCAGCGTGATGACGTTGGGCAGGTTCAGGGAGTCTTGGCCGACGGCTTTCCAGGCTTCGAGCACACGATTCATGGGTTCCGTATCCTTGCTCACACGCCGATCACGGTCATGGTGCGCTTATACGATGCCGTTCTTCAAGAGGTCATGCAGGTGAATCACGCCCAGAACCTTCTCGCCTTCCGTAACGACGAGGGTCGTAATCGAGAACCGCTCCATCCGTTCGACGGCTTTTGCAGCCAGATCGTCTGGCGCAATGGTCTTGGGATTGCGTGAAGCCAGTTCGCCGGCCGTCACCTTGGCAAAATCTCTGCCCTGCTGGATAAACCGCCGCAAGTCACCATCGGTGATGATGCCGGCAAGCCTTCCATCGGCGTCGGCCACGGTCGTCATGCCCAGCTTTTTGGCCGTGATCTCCAGAATGGCCGCGGTGGCCGGCACCGCTTCGGACACCGTGGGCATCTCGGCCCCGCCATGCATCAGGTCTTTGACCCTCACGAGGAGGCGCCTCCCGAGAGTCCCTCCAGGATGGAATTGCGCAAAGTCTTCCTGCTTGAACCCGCGCTTCTGAAGGAGAGCGACGGCCAACGCATCTCCCATGGCCAAGGTCGCGGTGGTGCTCGCCGTGGGCGCCAAGCCCATCGGGCAGGCTTCCTCCGAGACGGACACATCGAGCGCCACATCACTATTCTTGGCAAGGGTCGACGTCATGCGCCCCGTCATCGACACGACGGGAATACCCATTCGCTCGACAGAGGGCAGCAACTGCAAGATTTCCTGCGTCTCCCCGCTGTTGGAAATCGCAATCAACACGTCGGCGCGGCCCAACATACCAAGGTCGCCATGAATACCTTCGGCCGGATGCAGAAAAAATGCGGGAGTGCCAGTACTGGACATGGTCGCCGCGATTTTCTGTCCGACCAGACCGGATTTCCCCATCCCGGAGACCACCACCTTGCCCTTGCAGCGCAGCAGCAGATCGACGGCCTTGGCGAACTGGGCATCCAGTCGTTCGACGAGTGCTTGCACTGCCCGCGCCTCAATCTTCAGCACACGCCGGCCTTCGGCAAGGCTGCCGCCGTTGGCTCGATCGGACGGGCGGGACGCGGTCTTGGAGGTTATTTTTGTGGATTTGCTGCGTCGCATATCCGCATCACCCGTTCAAGGAGGGATTTGAGCTGATGGAGTGGAACCATGTTGGGCCCGTCTGACAGCGCCTGATCTGGGTTTGGATGCACTTCCATAAAGAATCCATCGACCCCCGCACCAGCCGCCGCCGAGGCCAACGGCTCGACAAACTCCCGCTGGCCGGCGGATTTCGTGCCGCCGCCGCCGGGCAACTGCACGCTGTGCGTCGCATCAAAAACGACGGGATATCCGAAGCTTCTCAGAATCGGGAACGACCGCATGTCCACAACGAGATTGTTATACCCGAAAGACGATCCGCGCTCGGTCAAGACGATCCGCCGGTTGCCGGCCTCTTCGACCTTCTTGACGGCATTGCCCATTTCTTGTGGAGAGAGGAACTGCCCCTTCTTCACATTTACGACCTTCCCGGTCTTGGCGGCGGCGATCAGGAGATCCGTCTGCCGGCACAAAAAGGCAGGGATTTGCAGCACATCGACCACGCGGCCGGCTTCAGTCGCCTGTTCCTCGGTATGCACATCGGTTAGCACCGGGACACCCACCTCACGCTTGACCTTGGCGAGCACCGCGAGGCCCTGGGCCAGCCCTGGGCCGCGAAACGAGTTGATGGACGTCCGGTTGGCCTTGTCGAACGACGACTTGAACACATAGGGCATGCCCAGCGAGCGCGTGATTTCGGCGATCTGGGCCGCCGTTTCCAACGCCAACTGCTCACTTTCGATGACGCAGGGACCGGCAATCAAGAACGGCCGCTCTCCCTGACCGACGGTGAATGCGCCGATGTCGACAAGATGTGCCATGGTCGCTCAGTCTACGTTTTCCCTATGAAATGCTCAAACAGGATATCCAACAAGGCCGCAGGTGAAGACAAGGCCGGAGGCGTAGCTTTCTCACCCTCCCACCCCGCGCTGCCAAGACAGCGCCTTCCTCGTACTCGCTACGTTGAGGACCTTGTCGAGCCGAGAACGAAGTTGGGATCCTGTTTCAGCATTTCAGCTCAATGTCCGAGTTTCTTGCGCAAGGCCGCGCCGACAAATCCGCTGAACAACGGATGAGGACGGTGCGGACGCGAACCGTATTCAGGATGGAACTGTGTTGCCAGGAACCAGGGATGATCCTTGAGTTCGACGATTTCGACCAGCCGGCCATCCGGCGACAATCCGCTCAGCACCAATCCCTTTACCGCCAACTGCTCTCGGTAGGCGTTATTGAACTCGAAGCGGTGCCGGTGTCGTTCGCGAACCTCATTCACTCCATACATCTTGTGAGCGAGCGTGCCCTCCCCGAGGCGGCAGAGATAGCTTCCCAGTCGCATGGTCCCGCCTTTGTCGCTGATGCCCTGCTGATCGTGCATCAAGTGTATGACTGGATGGGGTGACTGTTCGTCGAACTCGGCGCTGTTGGCGCCGGCGAAGCCCGCGACATGGCGCGCGAATTCAATGGTGGCGCACTGCATGCCGAGACAGAGTCCGAGGAAAGGCACCTGGCGCTCTCGCGCAAAGCGGATCGTGGTGATCTTTCCTTCAATCCCACGCGCGCCGAATCCCCCGGGGATGAGAATGCCGTCTGCTTCCCGGAGGATGCGCTCCGTCCCCTGCCGCTCGATATCTTCCGATTCGATCCAGTTGATGTTCACGCGCGTCTCATGGTCGATGCCGCCATGGACAAGCGCTTCGGCCAAACTCTTGTAGCATTCCTTCAACCCGGCGTACTTGCCGACGAGCGCCACCACGATCTCGTGCTTGGGATGCTTGATTTTCTGCACCATCGCGTCCCATTCGCGCAGGTTCGGCGGACCCGTTTGCAATCTCAGCTGCCGGACGATCAGTTCATCCAGGCCTTCCTTGCGGAACACGATCGGCACTTCATAGATGGTCTCCACATCCTTGGCCGTAATGACCGCGTCCTTCTCGACGTTGCAGAACATCGCGATTTTGCCCTTCATTTCGGGCGGAATGTAGCGGTCGGTGCGGCACAAGAGGATGTTCGGCTGAATACCGATCTCCCGCAGCTTGTTCACGGAGTGCTGGGTCGGCTTGGTTTTCAACTCTCCGGCCGCACTGATGTACGGCACCAGCGTCAAGTGGACGTAGAGCACATTTTCACGCCCGACGTCGTACGGCATCTGGCGAATCGCCTCGAGAAACGGCAGGCTTTCGATATCGCCGACGGTCCCGCCGATTTCGACGATCGTGACGTCCATGCCCTGGGAGACCCGCATGATGCATTGTTTGATCTCGTCGGTAATGTGCGGCACGACCTGCACGGTCCCGCCGAGATAGTCTCCCCGTCGCTCCTTGGTGATGACGGAATTGTAGATGCGACCAGTCGTGTAATTGTTTTCCTTGGTCAGGGTCAGCGAGGTGTAGCGCTCGTAATGGCCGAGATCCAGGTCGGTCTCTGCACCGTCGTCGGTCACGTACACTTCGCCGTGCTGGTATGGATTCATGGTGCCCGGATCGACGTTGATGTACGGATCGAGCTTGAGGAAGGTGATCTTGAGTCCCCGGCTCTCGAGCAGATTGCCGATCGAGGCCGACGCCAGTCCCTTGCCTAACGAGGACACGACCCCGCCCGTGACAAAGATGTATTTGCCCATCATAGTCTCCATCCCTCGGGATCGGGTGAAGGTGATCCGCATTCAGTCATAAACGCGTCGACGTTTCAAGCGGCTTGTTCAGCGCCAGCCGCCGTAAGCTCTCAATGGCCGAGAGGATGTCGGCCGGGGTATCAATGCGCAAGGACGCATGCCGTGTTTCCCACACCTGAATGCCAATCCCGTTGTCCAGGGCGCGCAATTGCTCAAGCTTTTCCGCTTCCTCAAGACCACCTGTCGCCAACGACGCCAGCCTGAGCAGCGTTTCCCTCGTATAGATGTAGACGCCCAAGTGGATATAGTGCAACCCCTTCATGGCCTGTGCACCATGATCATCTCGGACCATCGGGATGGGCGCGCGTGAAAAGTACAAGGCCCGGCCCTGCCGGTCGGTGACCACCTTGACGACCGCCGGGTTCTGCAGGTCCTCGGCGGTGTGCAGGGCTCGCTTCAGGGTCCCCATCTCGGCGCCGGATTCGACGAAGGGCTCGATCAGATCTCTCAGCAGCTCAGGATCCGCCGGAATTTCATCTCCCTGCAAATTCAAGAAAAACCGGCCGGGCCGCGATCGGGCCACACTGGCAACCCGATCGGTGCCACTCCGAAAATCCCCGCTGGTCAACACTGCCTGCCCTCCAAACTCCTCCACAATTCGCCGGATCCGTTCGTCATCTGTGGCAACCACCACCTCGGACACTGCACGGCAGGCCGCTGCCTGCTCATACACGTGTTGAATGATCGGTTTTCGATCGAGCATGGCGATGGGCTTGCCGGGAAATCTGGACGACGCGTACCGCGCCGGAATCACGACCGTCACATCCGGTTTCGGCTTCGAACTCGGTTGCTCAAATGCCATCATGGCCTCGCAGGATGTTCAAAACGCCCTGCGGCAAGGCCGCAGCGAGCAATGAGGCGAGGAGGTACATACCGCACTTCGTGTGAACCGTTCGCCACTCGTGCTGTCCTGGCGAACGGATAAATCCACAACCGCCTTCGACCTCCTTAAAGGCTCCATTATCACATCGAGCCTCTGAGCGACGCGAGAACGAACTGCAGGGCATTTTCAACATCCTGCCTAGTCTCCCAGCGCTTCAGAAAGCTGCTTGGTGGTCACGGTGGCCGTGCCAACCATTCCCACAACGATGCCCGCCGCATGATTGGCCAAGGTCGCCGCCTCACGCATCGAAGCGCCGGCCGAAAGCGCCAGGGCCAGGGTGCCGACGACGGTATCGCCGGCGCCGGTGACATCGTAGACCTGCCGAGCCTGCGCGGGAATGTGCCAGGCCTCGTTGTGGCCTTCAAAGAGGCTCATGCCCTTCTCCCCTCGCGTTATCAGCACCGACTGGCACCCCAGCCGTTGGCGGATCGTTTCTCCGGCTTCTTGGATTGTCTGATCTCCCTCCCCATGGAGTCCCGCTGCCTGGGTCGCTTCCAAATGATTGGGCGTAATGACCGTGACCCCCTTGTAGAAGCCAAAATGCTCGACTTTGGGATCGACGATGACCGGCACCTTGCGCAGCGCCGCAAGACGGACCAGATCTGCCATGATTCCTGCCGTCACCACCCCTTTGGCGTAATCCGATACCACCAGACAGGTGAGTTCGCGGAGGCGCGATTCAACATAGCGCAAGATCCGCTTTTGCAACTGTGGCTTGATCTCCCCTTTGCGCTCGACGTCATAGCGCACCACCTGCTGATTGTGTGCGATGACTCTCGATTTCTTGATCGTCGGCCGGTCAGTATCAGTGACGATGCCGCCGCGGCCTGCCCGTTTCGTCCCCAACTCCTTGAGCAGCAGGCGCCCGGCCTCATCCGCGCCGATCATGCCGCACAAGTCGGCCTTTCCTCCGAGCGCCAGGATGTTGTTGAAGACGTTAGCGGCTCCGCCGAGGCGCACGGATTCCGACTCGACGTGCACGACGGGCACGGGCGCTTCCGGTGAAATCCGGGTTACTCGTCCCCACACATAATGGTCAAGAATTAAATCACCGATGACGAGCACCGAAGCCTGAGGGAATCGCTGAATATGGCGCCGAAGGCTGCTGGCTGACGGCTTATCTTGGCGGCTGGATGAGCCCGCTATTGTCGTCGAGTCACGCGCCGGTCTGCTCACTGAATCGCCTTGCCGAACCGCGCCCATCGAACCCACTCCTTCCATTGCCCTTGGCCGCTCCATGACCAATAAATACGGAAGGCTTTTCCCCGGATCTTTTCTTCGCGCACGAATCCCCAAAACCGGCTGTCCAAGCTCTGGTCGCGGTTATCTCCCATGACGAAATAGGACTCGGAAGGCACTGTGACGGGACCGAAGTTATCCCGCGGATTGATCGTCCCATCGATCACACCCGAGTCAATACGCTGCGTGTATGCCTTGTCGTCCAGCGGTGACCCGTTGACCAACACCACTTTGTTCTTGATCTGAACCGTGTCCCCTGGGACGCCGACGATCCGCTTGATGAAATCCTTCTCCTCGTCCTCCGGAAACCTGAATACGATGATGTCTCCTCGCTGCGGTTTTCCGAACTCGATTACCGCATGGGAGGCGTAGCAATTGACCGGCGGGAACGTGACCTGGAATTTACAATCGCTCGGCCATTGAATACCGTAGGCGAGCTTGCTTACCAGGATGTGGTCGCCGATCAACAGCGTGGGAATCATCGAACCGGATGGGATCTTGAACGCCTGGACAACGAACACGCGAATGGCAAAGGCCAACAGCATCGCCACCACGATGGCTTCCGCATATTCCCGGAACACGGACTTCCGGGCCGGCTGCACGGTGCTGGACATGCCCTCTCCTGTGGCCGCCTCCGGCGCTCGGGATGCCATCTCGTCTGTACTCTGGAGGTTGGGATCGACGCTCATTCTTCACCGACTTTCAGGATGGCCAAGAAGGCTTCCTGAGGCACTTCTACGCTGCCGACGGCTTTCATCCGTTTTTTTCCTTCTTTTTGTTTTTCGAGGAGTTTCCGCTTGCGGGTAATGTCGCCGCCGTAACATTTGGCGGTGACATTCTTCTTCATCGCTCCGATGGTCTCGCGGGCGATCACCTTGTTGCCGATCGCCGCTTGAATGGCGATCTCGAACATCTGCCGCGGAATCAGCTCTTTCATTTTCTCGGCCAACTGCCGTCCGCGTGTGTACGCCCGCTCTCCGTGTGTAATGATGGACAGGGCATCCACCGCCTCGCCGTTCAGGAGAATGTCGAGTTTGACCAGATCAGAATTCCTATACTCGAGCACTTCATAATCCAGCGACGCGTATCCCTGCGTCCGCGACTTCAACTTATCGTAGAAATCGAGGATGACCTCATTGAGCGGCATTTCATAGCTGATCATCACGCGCGTCGGATCGAGGAAATGAATGCTGCGCTGGGTTCCCCGGCGTTCCTGGCACAACTGGAGAATCGCTCCCATATAGCGCTCGGGCGTAATGACCGTGGCGAGAATGAACGGCTCTTCAAACCGTTCGATGCTATTGGGTGGAGGCAGCTCCGCGGGATTGTCGACTTCCACCATCTCACCCTTGGTCGTGGTCACGCGATAGACGACGGTCGGCGCGGTCGTAATCAACGTCAGACCGTATTCGCGCTCGAGGCGCTCCTGAATGATTTCCATGTGCAACAACCCCAGGAACCCGCAGCGGAACCCAAATCCAAGCGCCAGGGATGTTTCCGGCTCGTAGACAAACGACGAATCATTGAGACGCAGTTTAATGAGGGCGTCACGCAAATCTTCGTATTTTGACGTATCGGTGGAATACAGTCCGCAAAAGACGAGAGGCTTCACTTCCTTGTAACCCGGAAACGGCGCAGCTGTCGGCTGCACAGCATCAGTAATGGTGTCGCCAATTTTTACATCGGCGACCTCTTTCATGTTGGCGCACAGATAGCCCACCTCTCCGGTCAACAGTTCCGTTTTCTTCAACCGTTTCGGCGTGAAATGACCGACTTCCATGACCTCGAAGGTCCGGCCGTTCGACATGACTTTGATTTTCATGCCCGGGCGAACGACGCCATCGACGATCCGGGTCAAGACGATCACGCCTTGGTAGTTGTCGAACCATGAATCGAAAATCAACGCCTTCAACGGCGCATGGGGATCGCCTGACGGTGGGGGAATCCGCTCGATGATGGCCTCGAGCACCTCGGGAACCCCACGCCCCTCCTTGGCGCTGATGGGAATCGCATCGCTCGCATCCAGCATCAGTACTTCGGAGATGGAATGCTTGGTGTTCTCCACGTCGGCGCTGGCCAGATCGATCTTATTGATGACGGGAATAATCACGTGTTTGTTCGCCATCGCGAGATTCACGTTGGCGATGGTTTGGGCCTGAACACCCTGTGTCGCATCAACCAGCAACAGCGACCCCTCGCAAGCCGCAAGGCTCCGCGAGACCTCATAGGTGAAGTCGACGTGCCCCGGCGTGTCGATCAGGTGCAGGGCGTAGGTGTTCCCGTCCCTGGCCTTGTAACGGATCGCCACCGCATGGGCCTTGATGGTAATCCCCCGCTCCCGCTCCAGATCCATCGCATCGAGAATCTGGTCCTTGGCCTCACGGGCCGTCACAGCACCAGTGGCTTCGAGGAACCGGTCAGCGAGGGTTGATTTACCGTGATCGATATGGGCGATAATAGAGAAATTGCGTATGAGGCTTTGCAAATCCTAGCTCATTTTGTCAATAAAACCGGTTCATTATAGTAACTGCCCCCTGGGTTGTCAAAGTAAACAGCCCCTCGTATAATCCGCGCCGCACCCGCTCCAGCATTGGGTTTTCCTGGCATCGCCCGCAGGAACGGCACCACGGCACCACGACTCCCATGACCAACACAAAAAATGCGGCCTCGTTGAGTGACTGGGACCGGCAATATGTGTGGCATCCCTTTACCCAGATGCAGGAGTGGGAACAGGAGGAGCCCATCATCATCGAGCGCGGAAAAGGTCCGTACTTGATCGATACCGAGGGGAGAACGTATTTGGACGGCACGTCATCCATTTGGGTGAATCTCCATGGCCACCGACACCCCGCGCTCGACCGTGCGCTCAAGGCCCAAAGTAAACAGATCGCCCACTCCACGCTGCTCGGCCTCTCGAATCCACCCGCCATTCGTCTCGCGCGGCAGTTGATTGCTCTCGCTCCGAAAGGACTCACGCGCGTCTTTTACTCGGACGACGGGTCGACGGCCGTTGAAGTGGCGCTCAAAATGGCAGTGCAGTACTGGCAGCAGAGGCGACCGGAGGCAGGACCCAAACACCGATTTCTACATTTGCATCTGGCCTATCATGGCGACACGATCGGAGCGGTCAGCGTCGGCAACATCGAGCTGTTTCATGCGCGATTCCGGCCCTTGCTGTTTCCGACGCAGGCGGCTGAGCCTCCGTATTGTTATCGCTGTCCGCTGGCGTTGAAGTATCCCGCCTGCCGCCTTGCCTGCCTCGACCCCATCGAAAGGATCCTACGAGAACACGGACACGAGCTCGCAGGGTTCATCATCGAACCGCTGATCCAGGCGGCCGCAGGCATGATCACCCAGCCTCAGGGCTACCTGAAACGGGTGAGGGAACTCTGCACACGATACGAGGTCCTGCTGATCGCGGATGAAGTGGCCACAGGATTCGGTCGGACGGGAAAAATGTTTGCGTGTGACCGTGAAGGCGTGACGCCTGACCTGATGGCGCTCAGTAAGGGACTCACGGGCGGGTATCTGCCGCTTGCCGCTACGCTGACGACCGAGGAAATCTATCGCGCCTTTTTAGGCAAGTATGAGGAGTTCAAGACATTCTTCCATGGACATAGCTACACCGGCAATCCGCTCGGGTGCGCCGTGGCCCTGGCCAACCTCGACATTTTCCGGACCGAGCACACCCTGGCGAAGCTCACGCCAAAGATCAGCCGCCTCTCTCGGTTGCTCAAGCCACTCCTTCGGCTGCCGCATGTCGGCGACATCAGGCAGCAAGGCTTCATGGTGGGCATCGAACTCGTGCGTGACCGTGCTACGCGAGAGGCGTATCCGGTCGAAGCACGAGTGGGCCATCGCGTGGCTAAGGAGGCTCGAAAGCGAGGGCTTCTCCTGCGACCGCTTGGCCACATCATCGTCTTGATGCCGCCCTTGTCCGTCAACATCCCTACGCTGACCCGCATGGTCAACATTCTCTCTCACTCGATCACCGTGGCCACACAGTACAATTAGGCCCTGCACAACGCACTGCGCCAAGGGCCGTCGAACTTCGCCTCCGGTGCCTACGACAGCTTGACAGGCTCATGGCGGGTCACGTTGAGCAGCGCGCTCGCGCTCGATTCCTTACAAAAGATTTCCAACTGGCCGTCGCTGTTGATCAATGCCCTGGGCGGACCATGGTCTCCTTCCGCATAGCAGCGTACGAGGCCATCGATGGAATGGCCTCCAATTCGGATCAGCGGATTCGGCCGTTTGGTGATCTCTCGCACCTCCTTCACGTGGCGCAACGACACATTCGTGATGAGATTGCCGAAGACGTCGACGTAGACCACCTCGCCCACCAGCGCCGCCTGTTCCCACTGCGGCTGAGCGACCGGAAACCGCTGCGCGTCCGAGAGGACGCGGCCGTAGGACACGAACGGTTGTTGTTTAGTGAGCCAGGCGGCAGCAGGCGCGAAGACGTCCCGACCGTCGAAGGTATGCCCTTCAGCATCAAGCCGATATTGCTTGTTCTCGATCTCGCGGACCTCGAGGTCGCCTTCCTGCTCGAAGACCTGCGTCAGCAATCCATTGTCCGGAGCGCAAAAAAAGTATCGCGAGCTCTTCGCGATGAGCGGACGCCGGTCACTGCCCACACCAGGATCTACGACGGCGACATGGATGGTGCCGTCGGGAAAATACTTGTAGCAGGATTTCCACACATAGGCGCCGTCCTGGACGTCATGGGAGCCGATATGATGGGTGAGATCGACGATTGTGGCCTGGGGATTGATGGAGAGAATGACCCCCTTCATGCTGGCCACGAACCAATCTCGGTCCCCAAAATCAGTCAGGAGAGTGATGATCGAGGCGGGATGCGGCATCAGAACCGCCTTCTACGGTCGCCGACGATTGAACCTACAATTCCTCAAATTTGATCTCGATGACTTCATACTCGACAGTCTTGACGGGCGTCTTCACTTCGATAAAGTCGCCGACGCGTTTTCCGATCAACGCCCGACCGACCGGCGATTGAATCGAGATCCGGTTAAACTTCATGTCGGCCTCATCCTGGCCGACCAGCGTGTACTGGCGTTTCGCCTGGGATTCCTGTTCGATCACCGACACGGTCGCGCCGAACACGATGGTATCGGAAGTGCGTCCTGCGATTTCGACGATTCGGGCATCCGCCAGCTTGGTTTCAATTTCGGCGATGCGGGCCTCGATGAAGCCTTGCCGTTCTTTGGCTGCATCATACTCCGCATTCTCGCTGAGATCTCCATGGGCACGGGCTTCGGCGATGGCTTCGATCACTTGCGGCCGCTCCACTTTCCGGAGGCGATCGAGTTCCGCCTTCAGCGCATCGTAGCCCTTCTTAGTAATCGGTGTCGGCATAGAGCATTCATTCCTCTCGCAGAACGTTGAACGAAGCAGATTGTCCCACTGCTGCTATGACCCGCAGTGGTATTCTTGCAGTGAGCGGATAGTCAATTCTTTTTTGAGGATCGCTTCGATACCCATGACCGCAGCTCGTGCTCCCCGCATGGTCGTGAAGTAGGCCAATCCTCGATTTAACGCTTCCCGGCGGATGGACAGCGAGTCGGCATGCGAAGCCGCTGTTCCTACAGTGTTGACGACCAACGCCACGTCTCCATTCTTGATATGGTCGACAATATGAGGGCGTCCTTCAGTCACTTTGAGTACCGTTTTGGCCTCCACGCCGTTATCGCGCAGATACGCCGCGGTCCCGTCCGTCGCCTGCACATTGAACCCCAGCCTGCATAGGTGTTTCGCCACCTCGAGGGCGGCGGAGCGGTCGTTCTCTTTGACGCTGATAAACGCCGTGCCCCCCCGTGGAAGTATTGCCCCGGCGCCGGCCTGCGATTTGGCGAAGGCCCATCCGAAATCCACATCGATACCCATGACTTCTCCGGTGGATTTCATCTCGGGGCCGAGCAGCACGTCGACACCGGGAAACTTATTGAATGGAAACACGGCTTCCTTGACGGAGAGATGGGCCGGTTGCGGGGCGCACGTGAATCCGAGGTCGTCTAACGTCCGTCCGACCATCGTCTTCATGGCCAGTTTCGCCAAGGGCACACCGATGGCCTTGCTGACGAACGGAACCGTCCGGGATCCCCGCGGATTGACTTCCAACACATAGACCTCATTGTCCTTCACGGCAAATTGCGCATTCATGAGGCCGACCACACCGAGTTCCAAGGCCAGTGCCGTCATTTGGCGGCGAATCTTTTCGACGACCGTCTCGTCGAGTGAATAGGGCGGGAGCGAACAGGCGGAGTCGCCCGAGTGCACACCGGCCTCCTCGATATGTTCCATGATCCCGGCGACCACCACGCGATGGCCGTCGCAGATTGCATCCGCATCGACCTCAATGGCGTCGGAGAGATATTTGTCGATCAGCACCGGGTGCTTGTCCGACGCCTTCACTGCCGACCCCATGTATCCCAGCAAGCCTGCCTCATCGTAGACAATCTGCATCGAGCGTCCCCCCAGTACATAGGAAGGACGCACCATGACGGGATAGGTGATTTCTGCAGCGACTTTCAGTGCCTCGACAACCGACCGCGCAACGCCGCTCTGCGCCTGTTTCAGTCCCAAGAGGTTGAGCAGCTCGCGGAAGCGTTCACGATCTTCCGCCCGATCGATGGCGTCGGGACTGGTGCCTAGGATAGGGACGCCGGCTTTCGAAAGCGGAATGGCGAGTTTGAGGGGCGTTTGACCGCCGAACTGAAGGACGACGCCCATCGGCTGCTCTCGATGGACGATGTTCAGGACGTCTTCTTCCGTCAATGGCTCAAAGTACAGCCGGTCGGAGGTGTCGTAATCCGTGCTGACGGTTTCCGGATTGCAATTCACCATGATGGTCTCAATGCCTTCATCCCGTAGCGCCATGGCGGCGTGCACGCAACAATAGTCGAATTCGATGCCTTGTCCGATCCGGTTGGGGCCTCCACCCAGGATGATCACTTTCTTCCGGCCGGTCGGACGCGCCTCGCATTCTCTTCCATAGGTGGAATACAGATACGGGGTGTGCGCTTCGAATTCCGCAGCGCAGGTATCCACGCGTTTATAGGTGACCGACCGTGCATTCTTCGCCGATCGCGCTGCATGAATCGCCGCAACCGGCCATTCGGTGAGAAATGCAATACGATTGTCAGAGAATCCTTGCTCTTTGGCCTCCCCGAGAATAGCGTGGTCGAGCGCGGATGAGGGCTTCGCTGCTTGGTCGACCAGTCGCTGCTCGAACTTCACCAGGTCCCGTAACTGTTCAAGGAACCAATAGTCGATCTTCGTCAGCGAGAAGAGTTCCTCATTTGGCATCCCCAGCCTTATACCGTCAGTCAAGTACCAAATTCGCTCCGCAATCGGACTGCGCAATTGTTGACGTACCCGTTCCAAGGCCCCTTGCCGGTCAAACCCTTCAGGCACGCCTCGATCAAGGCCGAGCCGCGACACGAGCCCATTTAAATCGAGCTCCAGTGAACGGATGGCTTTCTGCAACGACTCTTTGAACGTCCGTCCGATGGCCATGACCTCGCCCACCGATTTCATTTGCGTCGTGAGCGTGGGGTCGGCGCCTTTGAATTTCTGAAACGCAAAGCGGGGGATTTTTACCACCACATAATCGATCGTCGGCTCAAACGACGCTTTCGTCACGCCCGTAATGTCGTTCGTGATTTCGTCTAGGGTGTACCCCACGGCCAGTTTTGCGGCGATCTTCGCGATGGGGAATCCCGTCGCCTTGGACGCCAATGCCGAACTGCGCGACACGCGCGGATTCATTTCAATAACGACCATTTCGCCGTTATTGGGATCGATGCCGAACTGGATGTTCGATCCGCCCGTCTCCACTCCAATCTCGCGGATGATGCGCCGGGCGGCGTCGCGCATGCGCTGATATTCCTTGTCCGTCAAGGTCATGGCCGGGGCCACCGTAATGCTGTCTCCCGTATGCACACCCATCGGATCAAGGTTTTCGATCGGACACACGATGACGACATTGTCCCTCAGGTCCCGCATCACCTCGAGCTCGTATTCCTTCCATCCGATCAACGACCGTTCAATCAGCACCTGCCCGACGGGACTCATCGCCAAGGCCCACTCGATCAATTTTTCGAATTCTTCACGATTGTAGGCGATGTTGCCGCCCGTGCCTCCCATAGTAAACGAAGGCCTAATGATGGCCGGAAACCCCACACGATCCAGCACACGAATGGCTTCGTCTCGGTTGTGTGCCGTTCCACTCTCCGGCACCCGCAACCCAATCCGTTGCATCGCCTGCTTGAAGGCGTCGCGATCCTCCGCCTTATGAATGGCATCCGCAGAGGCACCGATCAAGGTCACGCCGTATTTCTCTAGCGTCCCCCGCTTGACCAGGCCCATGGTGGCATTGAGCGCCGTTTGCCCTCCCATCGTCGGCAGCAAGGCATCAGGCCGCTCGCGTTCGATGACCTTTTCCACGACATCGAGGGTGATCGGTTCCACATAGGTCCGGTCTGCCAGTTCAGGATCCGTCATGATCGTGGCTGGGTTGCTGTTGATCAGCACGACCCGATAGCCCTCTTCTTTGAGCGCTTTGCAGGCTTGCGTTCCGGAATAATCGAACTCGCAGGCCTGACCAATCACGATCGGTCCCGACCCGATCAGCAAGATGTTGTGGATGTCGGTGCGTTTGGGCATGAAGCGTTAACTGGCCTGGGGCAACGGCCCAATTGCCGGTTTGTAAGGAGCGGGAGCCGGCGGCGTGGTCCCTCCGGCGGCCTGATAGTAGCGCATCGCCTCAGGCATCCAAGTCTCGAGCTGGTTGATACGCGTCACGTCGGAGGGATGCGTCGACAAAAACTCAGGGATCGCGTGCTGCGACCGAAAACACAGTTTATCGATCATTTGCCTGGGACACCCGCTCATGCGCTCCCAAAATGGCACCGCCTCTCGGGGATCATACCCAGCTTGCGACATCAGCCGCAGGCCGATGTAGTCGGCCTCGGACTCCTGCTTCCGATTGAACGGCAGCGACACGTTGACGCCATAGGCGCCCAACAGTCCTTGAATGGCGCCTCCGCTCGAGTGACCTGCGGCCGCGGCCCCAATCGCGCCAAGTTGCGCAATCTGATCGATGATGCTCCGGCTCATGCGCTCCACGCCATGGCGCTGCAACGCATGTGCGATTTCGTGTCCCATCACCGTCGCCAACCCGGCATCCGTCTTGGTGTGCTTCAGGATGCCCGTGAACACGGCAACTTTCCCACCGGGGAGACAAAAGGCGTTGACCATCTTCTCGTCTTCGATGACGGCGAACTCCCACTGATATTCAGGCTTGTTGGCCACGCTCGCGATTTTTCGTCCCACGCGCTGGATCTGCTCATTGATCTCAGGGTTTTCGCTCAGGCGTGCTTCCCGCAGGACTTCGCGATAGGCGCTCAGACCGAATTGCAACTCCTTTTCCTCGGAGAAAAAGATCAATTGATCGCGTGCGGTTCCCGGAGCACGGTAGCATCCCGAGAGCGTGCCGAGAAGCCCTGCGACCGCTCCCGCGCCCAGGACAGCGTACAGTCCAACTGCGGCGTGAGCGCCCCACGCCAGGATCGCACGACGCCCGACAGGGCTGTCCAGCATCCGCGAGATCGCCATATCGTCAGTCCATTGCGCCATGACTGTCACTAGGGCATCCAAAGATACATGAACTGCGGGCTCCCGCCACGCACGAGCGACAGGAGATCCATATTGGCCAAGTTGCTCAGTCCAGAGCCTCCGCTCAGCACCCTTGAATAGATATTGTTCTGATATTCGCCGTGCCTTCGATACGTCACGATGCGGGCCTCAGTGAGCCCGGCATTTTTCTTGGCCCGCTCGATCGCCTCATCCAAGTACCCGATGTCGTCGACCAGACCCGCCGCCTTCGCCTGCTCACCGGAATAAATGCGTCCGTCGGCCAGCTTTTTGATCTGATCGCCTGAAAGCTGGGGCCGTCCTTCCTGCACAACCGACAAGAATCGTTGATAGAACGAATCGATGACACTTTGAAAAATCGCTTTCTCCTCCGCCGTCATGGTGCGGAACGGCGACCCCATGTCCTTGCGCGGTCCGGAGGTGATGGCATTGGCCTCCACGCCGACCTTTTCCAAGAGTCCTCTGGCGTTCACCGTCAGCATGATCACGCCGATGCTCCCGGTCACGGTCGACGGATGCACCAAAATCGCGTCGGTCGCCATGGCCAAGTAGTAGCCGCCGGAAGCCGCCACATCCATCATCGACGTAATGACGGGGATTTTCTTGTTGGCTTTGAAGGTTTTGATTTCGTGATACAGAATATCCGACGCGTTGACGGTCCCGCCTGGGCTGTTCACGCGCAGGACCACCGCCTTCACTTTGTCGTCCTTCGACGCCTTGGTCAACTCCTCCTTGAACGTCGCGAGCAGATTGGGCTGCGGCAGCAACCCCTCCTTTTCTTGGGAACTGATGACGCCGGACAGGTCCATGAGCAGGACCTTACTGTCACCCGACCCTGCCAGTTGCACTTCCTGCACGGGTCCGGGCGGCTCGAGGAGATTCACCGTCACGCACCCCGGCACAAGCAGGATCGGCGTCAGCACCGCAAGCACGAGCATCCGCTGCATCTTAGCCATTCGACTTCTCCATCAGTTGTACGAATTCGGTAAACAGATAGGCCGAATCGTGTGGTCCCGGCGAGGCTTCAGGGTGATATTGTACCGAAAACACCGGCTGATCCATACAAGCCAAGCCCTCGATCGACCGGTCGTTTAAACTCATGTGGGTCACGGCCACCTTGCCGAATGCCGTCTCGATGACGGGTGGACGCTCGGGAACCTCATCGCCGGAGCCGGGAACCTGTACGGCAAAGTTGTGATTCTGCGATGTGATTTCGACCTTTCTCGTCCGGAGATCCATCACGGGATGATTGGCCCCATGATGGCCGAACTTCAACTTGTAGGTCTTCAGTCCAAGCGCAAGGCCAAGAATTTGATGGCCAAGGCAGATGCCGAATATCGGTCGACGGCCGATCAACCGGCGCATCGCCTCGACCGCATAGGCCACCGCCTCGGGATCACCAGGTCCGTTCGAGAGAAAAATCCCATCAGGCTTGAGCGCTTCCACTTGCGACGCGGTGGTAGAGGCTGGTACCACATGCACGTCACAGCCGACGTCGATGAGGCGACGTAAGATGTTCTGCTTTACACCGAAATCGTAGGCGACAACCTTCCACCGGCGCGTGTGACGCGTGACCCCGGCTTCTAGCCCCGGCGTCCATTCACCCGAACCATCGCTCCAATCATAGCTCGTCCCGCAAGTCACCTCTGCCGCCAGATCCCTTCCGATCATGCCGGGAGCCTGACGGGCCTTGTCCACCGCTCGCTGCGGGTGATTTTCTAGATGTGAGATGACGCCCTGCTGGGAGCCGAATTCACGCAGATGGCGTGTGAGCGCCCGGGTATCCAGGCCTTCGATGCCGACAATCTTCGCCGCCTTCAAATAGCCATGCAGTCCCTGCTTGCTCCGCCAATTGCTGTCCCGTTCACTCGCCTCCTTGACCACAAAGCCTTCAGCCCAGATCCGGGTCGACTCCACGTCCTCGGGCGTGACCCCGTAGTTGCCGATGTGCGGAGAGGTCATGGTAATGATCTGTCCTTTATAGGAAGGATCAGTCAGGACCTCCTGGTAGCCCGTCATAGCCGTATTGAAGACCACCTCGCCGACGGCCTCCCCTTCAAATCCAAGCGGGCGCCCTTCGAAGACTGTTCCGTCAGCCAAGGCCAACCACGCCTTTTTCACGCCGGAATCCCTTCCTGCTGCAACGACCGTTTCGCTTTGAGCACTATCAGCCAGATTCCCAAGACCATGTTCACAACATACAAGGACCGGATGGGCTTATGAAATCGGAAAAACGCCTCGAACGCTGCCTTCTTGGCCTGCTCATCCTTAAGGCCAAACGCCTCAGCCTGCAACGCCGCCGCCTGAGGATGCAGCACCAGAATGATCACGCCGGCAATGCCTCCCATGGCACTCAAGAGGATCCATTCACTGCGGCTCACCGTGGCGGCGGCTTCCCCTCGCCATTGCCGATACCCCATGGCGCCTAAAAGTAGGATCAGCGCAACGACGACGAGCCGGTTATATCCTTCAAATGCCCTCGTCAGAAAGAAGCCGCCGGATTCCTGCCCGCCCCATGTATTGAAGACCGCCGGGATGACGGCGCCCACCAATACAATCAAGCCGCCGATCCACACGCCGAGCGCCAGGAACTCGAGACTCAGCAAGCAGACCGTTCCCCATCCGGCTCGCTTCACGCCGGCACCGGAGCCTCAAAGACCACCCGTCCGCCTACAATCGTCTTCACCACGAGACCCTTCACTTTCCAACCGGCAAAGGGGGTGTTGCGGCTTTTCGAGCGGAATTTCCCGGGATCGACCTCCCAGTGAGCCTGTGGATCGATGATTGCCACATCTGCGTCGGCTCCCGCGGTCAACGTTCCTTTGGCCAGGCCGAACGCCCTTGCCGGGGCGGCACTCAACTTCTCGATCGCCGATTCCAGCGACAGAATCCCTTCCTCCACCAGCGCCAGCGTGAGAGACAGCGCTGTTTCCAAACCGACAATGCCGAAGGGTGCTTCGGTAAATCCTTGTTGCTTCTCCTGGGTGGCGTGCGGCGCATGGTCTGTGGCGATGGCGTCGATGGTGCCGTCACGCAAGCCTTCCTTGATGGCTTGGACGTCCTGCCAGGCTCGAAGCGGCGGATTCATTTTCGCAAGCGTGTTAAAGCCGCGGACCACCTCTTCCGTCAACGTAAAATGATGCGGACAGGCCTCCGCCGTCACCTTGATCCCTCGCGCCTTGGCTTCACGGACCATGCGCACGGAACCGACTGTGCTGATGTGCGCGAGATGCAACCGGGCTCCCGTCAATTCGGCCAATGACACGTTGCGCGCGACCATTACATCTTCCGCCGCCGCCGGAATGCCAGGCAGGCCGAGTTCCGTGGAAATCAAACCTTCATTCATGCACCCGCCTTCCGCCAGATGAAGGTCTTCGCAATGATCCACGACCGGAATGTCGAACGCGAGAGCGTATTCCATCGCTCTGCGCATGACGAGGCTGTTCATCACGGGTTTCCCGTCGTCGGAAATCGCGACACAGCCAGCTCGGCGCAGATCGCCGATTTCGGCCAGCTCTTTTCCTTCGGAGCCTTTGGTAATCGCGCCGATCGGCAAGACGTTCGCCAGCCCAGCGGCGCGCCCTCGCTCCAGCATGAACTCGGTAATCGCCTGATTGTCGTTCACGGGATTCGTATTGGGCATGCAGCAGACTGTCGTGAACCCACCGGCGACCGCCGACGCGGCGCCGCTCTGGATCGTTTCCTTGTACTCGAACCCTGGTTCACGAAAATGCACGTGAAGGTCGACGAATCCAGGAACCACCAGTCGGCCCTTGGCCGGGTAAATCGTGGCGCCGGCGGGGATATTGACCCTCTGACCGATCGCAAGTATTTTCCCCTGGTCGATCACCAGATCGCCGACGGCATTGAACCGTCCCGGGTCGAGAATGTGCCCGCCTTGAATCACGATTGCCATGCGTTACCGTCCCTCGGATTCGAACACGTCTCTAGTTGGCACCGGACATTAGATACAGAATTCCCATTCGCACGGCGACCCCGTTCGCCACTTGGTCCAAAATGACAGATGAGAGGCTATCCGCAACTTCGGGGGCAATCTCCACGCCTCGGTTGATGGGTCCCGGATGCATCACGATCGCGCCGGCTTCGGCCAGTTTGACACGATCCCCCGTCAGCCCGTACAGACGCGCATATTCCCGTATCGTCGGGAAGAGGGCACGCCCCTGCCGTTCCAACTGCAATCGCAGCATCATAATGACCTGAACGCCGCGCAAGGCTTCATCGAGGTTATAAAAGACTGTCGCGCCCAGTTTCTCGATGCCTTTCGGAATCATCGTGGGGGGACCCACGACGCGGACCTCGGCGCCCAGTTTGGAAAGCGCATGAATATTGGAGCGGGCGACCCGGCTGTGCGCCACGTCGCCGACGATGGCGACACGAAGCCCTTTAAACGGCAACCCTCGTTCCCGGATCGTGTACAGGTCAAGCAAGGCCTGGGTGGGATGCTCATGCCATCCGTCGCCGGCGTTGATCACCGAGCTTTTCACCCCGCGCGCCAGTGTCTCAGCTGCGCCGGCCGACGAATGCCTGAGCACAATGATATCGGCCTGCATCGCCTCGATATTACGCGCCGTATCGAGCAGCGTTTCGCCTTTGACGACGCTGCTCGAGGAAGGCGAGAAATTGATCACGTCGGCGCTCAACCGCTTGGCCGCCAGCTCAAACGACGTTCGGGTCCTGGTGCTCGGTTCAAAAAACAGATTCACGACGGTTCGACCTCGCAACGCGGGCACCTTCTTGATCTCGCGGCCGGTGACTTCCTTGAACGAATCGGCCGTTTGAAGAATCAACGTAATCTCTTCCGCCGACAACGGGGCCAAACTGAGAAGATCTTTGCGTTTCAAACTCATCGCGCCATCTCCTTCACGCTTTGACAATGACGACACGATCGTCGTCCCCCGCCTCTTCCAGCAGTACGTGAATGTTTTCTTCGCGTGAGGTCGGAATATTTTTCCCGATGTAGGTCGCCTTGATCGGCAATTGCCGATGCCCGCGATCGACCAACACGGCCAGTTGAATTTCCGCCGGCCGGCCGAGGTCGATCAGGCCGTCCATGGCCGCCCGGATCGTCCGACCAGTGAAGAGGACGTCGTCGACGAGCACAATGATTTTCCCGGAGATATCGAACGGAACGGACGTCCTGCGCAAAATCGGTTGTTCTTTCCGGAGCGCCAAATCGTCACGATATAACGTGATGTCCAACTCTCCGATAGGAATCGCGGCCCCCTCGATATCTTGGATACGTCGTGCAAGCCGATGAGCCAAATGCACGCCGCCCGTGCGGATGCCGACCAATGCCAGGTCCTTCACGCCCTTGTTCCGTTCGAGGATTTCGTGGGCAATCCTGGTCATGGCCCGTGTCATGTCGCCCGACTCCATGACAAGCCGCTCTTGCTGGCGGCCAGCATGTGTTGACGGTCTCATGGGGGATTCAGACATAAAAAAACCTCCTCACCGACACTCGATGAGAAGGTAGTGGATTGTCGCTCGGCGACGAGCCATATGGTGCTCCTTGCCCACCTCTCAGGATGAGCGTTAAAGGTTGCAGTATCTTACTGAGGCCGGCTCAAAGCTGTCAAGCGATCCGGCACAAGATGGACCAAAAATCTCCACTGCTTCAAACAGCTTGGACAAAATATAATGTGAGTTCGTCTTGAAGCCGGGCCTTCGGCAATATGGCCCGGTGCGTCCGAAACGTCGGCAGTTGTTCAACACGCTCCTCCCATACCAGCTGAAAGCCCAAGTCCTTCCAGTGCTCGCGGAGCATTGCCGAACCGGTCGCGAACGCGCTGCCCCCTGGCCGGAGCGCACGCCGCAACCCCGTCATGGCCGCAACCTGACGGTCTTGCTGGTCAAGCGGCATCCATTGATAGGCAACATCAAAGGTCTGCAGGGAAACGTGGGACATTCGGGCGCTCTCGATCGGCAGGAACCGAATACGCTTCAGCCAATCCCACCGTCGTAGTTGTGCAGAGGTCGTCCAGAGCTGCTGCGCCTGTTTTTGCGCAAACGCCGCTTCTCGAACGGCGATGGTATAGTCACGAGGCCGATCAAACGCGATGCAAGTGGCGATGACGGCATCCCCATTGTGGATCAACACCTGGTTGGCCTGCGCCAAGAGACGACCAATCATGCGGTCGTTCTCGGCCATGTCTTCTAGATAATCGGCCACGAATGGTTGAGCGGCCAATTCGCCGATGGGGGTCTCATCGTCCGGATAGAGCAAGACCGCTCCATACGCCTGCTCGGATGTAATGGGCGGCATACCCTCGGCAAACACTGACCGCCAGTCAACGGGGCTGACCGGCAGAGACGCCAAGGGCTCGGGATCGGCGCTGACAATCGGCGGCAAGGATGTCGGGAGCGTCGTTTCCGAATCGCGATCATGAAGCACAATGCCCCCGTTAACGACTTGAGCGGCCCGGTCGCATGGAAGGAACGCTCGGCCCTTTGGATTCATGAAAGACATCCCCGTCACGTCTTCCATAACCGTTACCTTTTGGAGTTCATGACCTTGAATCGTCAGAGAGATGCCGGCGGAACGATCAAAATAGCGGGTGGGCGGAGCCGGTGACGGAAGCCACTGCACTTGATAGGCCTTGGCGGGATCCATGAACAAAGACAACGCGTCCTTCCCCGGCGGCGCCTGGGGGATAAAGAAACTCTTGAAGAGACGAAAAGCGGCCTCAGAAGGATAGGCAGGAATGCCCCGGTACCGCAGTGGCAATGGATCTCCCCGACCCTCATTCTGATCGTCATACAGCCCGCGGATCAATTCAAATGCGGCAGACCCCGTCCCAGGGAGCAAGGATTTGAAGAGTTCGACCACCGGCAGGAAATCCACGGAGGCCCAGTGCATCGCCCCCATGCATGACATGAAATGGGCTCGGTCGAAATTTCCATGCTCGAGCACGTACCAGGCATCCTTGCGATGACGGATTGTGGCCATTCCCGTCCGGCTGATGGACAAATCCTCGTCGCGATAGAACCAGCGGACTTCATCCAGCGGCACTCGTAAGGCCTGTGCGGCCATCGTCCGAAGATCATCAGCGGTGAGCTGTTGCCAACCGGCCTTCGTCGCAAGATTTAGAGTCGTCTCGTTGACGAGTCCTGAGGGCTTGAGGCCAACCCACGCCCCCCAATCCAACTTGATCCTGGCACGGACGAGTACCGCCTCCCTCTTGTGATCGACACCCCATTCACACTCGTGCAGCACATTGCCGGAAGGATCCGTTGCAAGAATGCGTCGCCCGTCGGGCCGATAAAACACCAGATGGCCGGTGGCGTGGCGGACCATTCGCCCGTCTCCAGCTTCCAGGCGTGTTTTGAAGAGGAGGTTCTCGGGAAACGTTAAGTGTCCGGGTGTCGAGAGCGCCGTGACGACGGGATCGGCTGGCATTACGGACATGGTGCTACGAAAGCAGAGTCTCGACGACCGGCGTCCATCAACCGAGGATTTCCGGCGGGCGACGGTGGGCGAAGGGAATCGGCCGGCAGTTTCGGCATCTCGCTATTCGCGGAGTTGACCGCTTCCCAATACGATGAATTTCGAGCAGGTGAGTTCTTCCAATCCCATCGGCCCGCGCGCATGAATGCGGGAGGTGCTGATGCCGATTTCAGCGCCCAGCCCGAATTGGTAGCCGTCATTGAGTCTGGTCGAGGCATTGACCAGAACGGCACCCGCATCCACCTCGCGAAGGAAACGCATCGCTTTCTTGTAATCCGCCGTCACGATCGCTTCCGTGTGTCGGGAACCGTAGCGCCCGATGTGCTCCATCGCTTCGTCGATGTTCTTCACGACCTTGACCGCGAGCACCAAATCCAGAAACTCTTTGCCATAGTCGCCTTCGCTGGCGGGCTTCGTGGTGGACGATAAGGCGCAGGTTTTCTGACATCCGCGTACTTCGACTTTGGCTGCGACCAACTTATCGATGAGCCCGGCCAGCCAGGTTCTTGCAATACTTTGATGCACCAACAGCGTCTCCATGGCATTACAGGTGGACGGCCGCTGGATCTTCGCGTTCAGACAGATCTGCTCCGCCATGGCGGGGTCCGCATCGTCATCTACATAGACATGGCAAACGCCGGCATCGTGCTTGATCACCGGAATCGTGGCATGCTCTGAGACCAGCCGCATCAACGACTCACCCCCGCGGGGGATAATCAGATCAATCCACCTGTCCTGTTTGAGAAGCACGGGCACCAGTTCGCGGTCAGGCCTGTCTACAAACGTGACCACACCAGCAGGTATCCCGCATTTCTCCGCCGCCTCGGAGAGTATTTGGGCGATGGCCCGGTTGGAGCGAATGGCTTCGCTGCCACCGCGCAGGACACACGCGTTGCCGGACTTGAGGCACAAGGCCGCCGAGTCAGCCGTCACGTTAGGTCGGGACTCATAGATGATGCCGATGACGCCGATGGGCACGCGCACCCGACCGACCTGCATCCCGTTTGGACGTGTCCACATCTTCGGCATCTCCCCGAGTGGATCGGGCAGCTTGGCCACCTCTCGAATGCCGGCGGCCATTTCGGCGATCCGGGCTTCACTGAGCCGTAACCGATCGGCCATGGCCGTTCTCTCTGGAGCAGCCCCAAATGCCTCAATGTCCTCTGTATTGGCGGCCAGCAACGTGTCCGTCTGGCCTTCCAACGCATCGGCCATGGCGAGAAGGGCTTCATTCTTGAGCGCGGTGGACAGCGTTGCCAAGCGGTTGGCCGCCTGTCTCGCACGCGTCACCAACGCCTCAACATATTCTGGAATCGACTGTAATGGCGCTTCCGTCGTGTCTGGGGATGAAGCCCCCTCCGGCGAAAGACCGGCACGGCTGCTCTGCTCGGACATCAATCTACACTCCTCTGCGGAGGCGTTAGGGTGTTACAGGATACAGCGGTGATTTCCGGAGGGTCAAGGCTTGAGGTCGCCCCTTCCTATGCCGGTTCATGTGCGAGGACTGTTCTAAAATACGAAATGGTCCGCGCCAGCGCATCTTCGAGCGCGACTTGCGGCTCCCATTTCAGCAGCGTCTTCGCTCGGCTGATCTCGGGCCGACGCACTTTGGGATCGTCCAGGGGGAGCGGATGAAAGCTGATCTCACTGGATGAACCGGTCAGCTTCAGCACCAATCGGGCGATCTCAAGGACCGTCAACTCTCTAGGATTGCCTATGTTGACGGGATCGTGAACACTCGGTTCGTTGAGCATTTCATCTCGAGCAAACAAGTACTTTTTGTCCTTCCGTTCCTCGACCGTCTTGTCGGAATCGATGAGGAGCAAACCGACGATGCCTCGAACGAGGTCGTCGACGTAACAGAAACTCCGGGTCTGTTGGCCTTCACCGAAGACGCTCAGCGGCTTTCCTTGCAGCGCCTGGACGATGAAGTTAGACACCACGCGCCCGTCATTTGCCCGCATCCGGGGACCGAACGTATTGAAGATGCGGACGATCCTCGTATCGAGTCCGTGATAACGGTGATACGCCATGGTCATGGCCTCGGCAAACCGCTTCGCCTCGTCATACACCCCGCGCGGGCTGATGGGATTGACGTTGCCCCAATAGGCTTCCGGTTGCGGGTTGACCAACGGATCGCCGTAGACTTCGGAGGTGCTGGCCAGGAGAAATCGCGCTCCCTTGGCACGGGCTAATCCCAGCACCTTATGCGTACCGAGCGCGCCGACCTTGAGCGTGGCGATCGGGAATTCTAGATAGTCCTGTGGGCTCGCCGGCGAAGCAAAATGCATGAGCGCGTCCAACGGACCGTCGACATGGAGATACTCGCAGACGTTGTATTTGAGGAACGTGAACCGTTCGTTGCCCAACAGATGTGAAATGTTTTCCATCCGGCCCGTCAGTAGATTGTCCATACAAATGACGGTATGCCCGGCTTGGATCAGTGAATCGCAGAGATGGCTTCCTAAAAATCCGGCTCCGCCGGTTATCACGATGCGCATAGGGTCGGCGTACCTCAACACTGGTCCGCACCAGACTCTACCAGGTCTGCGCAGGAAATCCCAATCTGTTCTTCTTAGTCAGCTCTTGAGACTTCGTTAGGCGGGTGGGATGACCGGCGGCGGTATTTGAGGAGAAAGATCAGGGGCCTGCATTGGAGGAGGAAGAGTGGGCGCCGTCATCGGAGGAGTTGGGAAGGGTCCGGGTGGAAGCAAGCCTGCAGTGGATGGATTGGGATGCTGAAAGATCCAGTCATGATAGGAGGCGCGGCCCTCGAGATGTCTCACGACCTGAGGAAAGTCGTGCTTCTTGAAGGGCGTTCCGCGACTCTTGCTTCGAACTCCCATGATGCCGCCGGTCGGGCTCCGGACGTATTCCCAGTTCCCATGGGACATCGGGTCGGCGTATGCCTTCCGCAGAAAGGGCTTGGGCAAGCGTGTCAACTCAGCCAGTGATTGGGGATAGACCTCTGCAGGCGTCACTCGACCCGCCTTCATGGTGGCGGAATAGAGGGCCAACGCACTTTGGATTTCGATCCCTTTGGATAAAAGATCGGCTTCGAGCTCCCGTTGGACCATGGCTTTCCATTGCTTTGCCGCGACCGTTGTCGAGAGCCCGATCAGCACAATGGCGAACATCAGGAAAAGATAAGTGACGCCTCGTTCATTGTGAAACCAGTAGACCATAGGTATGGAATGGAATCAGGGCGCTGGCGTCTCCGGTTCCTCGGATAAAAGCACCGTATATTCGACCTGCGAATTCCGATCGAATAAGGTCACACTCTCCTGGGTGATCGTTTTCACCACGACATGTTTCTCGATGGTCTGCCCTGCTTTCACCACGTGCAAATCGTCATTCTTCGTCAACACGGCCATGTCCTGCTTTTTCTGCCACTCTTCTCCTGTCCGTACAAACCCCAGGTAGTGGAACTGCGCCAGATCGGTAGCGGCCGCATGTTGACGCAGAGCATCATCTGGCATGTCCACCGGTCTCGAGGCGTTGACCGTCACGGCGGCCGGCGAGGCGAAGATATTTCTCGGAGTGGCAAACACCATTTCGCGTTGAGTGCGAGCGGCCGCAAGGAGGTCCAGTTGAACATGGAGGTGGTCTGTGACGCCCGCATTGACAGAGGACGCCGCGGGCCCCGACACATTCGTCAAGGGCAGGCGAACCGGTTCATTCCAGGCGAACCACTGCCACAGCAACAAACCTACCCACACTGACACGAGTGCGACCAGGGCGAGAACTTTTGTCCGTCTGGCGTTCATTTCATATCAACCCATCAGAGCGTTCAACCCATTATTGCAAGACACTTTTATTAGCTTCACCACGAAGATACGTGACAATCTTAATGTTAAAGGTGAGGTGATCGCGTTGAGTCGCGGACTGCACCAGATCCACATCCTCAATGTAGACGAGTTCATCGGCTGTTTCGATGTCGTATAAGAAGTGTCGGAGATCTTCGTAGCGGCCGCTCATCGTCCCCTGCAACAGGCCTTTACTCGTATTGGCAACCGGCGTGGATTCGGTTTTATAGGAAAGCGCCGGCAGCGTGACATGATTTCGCTTGGCTTCCTCAGTGATCCCCAGGGCCAGGGGAGCAAAATCGCGTTCTTCGGGCAGCGCGGCCCACACTTGAGCCAAATCCTGCTTGGCGCGCTTGGCGACCTGATGCTGCTGATGCTGTTTGCGGATCTGCGTCCATTGGGCAGCAAGGTGTGCGCGGGTCTGTTCCGTCGATTCCAGCCCAAAGGACGTGACCGCCCAAAGCACGAGCAACAACAGGCACACAAGCGCTGCCGGAGGGATGAGCTGGCCGTAAGGCTTCCGGAGATGTTCAAGCAGAAGCGTTGTCATGCCCCGCCCTCCTGCGGCCGATACTTGAGCTTCAGATCGAATTCCACAAGACCGTCGTCTCCGAGATGATGCTGACCGAGAACCGGATCGTGAAACACGGGATGCGACTGCAACTTGAGCGTGAGCGCAGTGACGTCTTCTACTGTTGCCGCTGCACCGGTCATGTGGATCACGGCGCTGGCCGGATCCAGGCGCACACCTTTAATTGAGACGCGCGGAGGGATCGCCTCTTCCAGACCGGACAAGAAGTGCGTCCAAGAGAAATTGCGCTTGGCCAGCAGTTGGTTAGCCAGCGACACCTCCGCAGGTAACCGCCGCAAGGCCGCCTCGGAGAGATCCAGACCTTCCGCCTGCGCCTCCTTGATGAGTTGTCGGTCCTGCTGACGGGTCTGATCGATCCGGACCTGGAGTTCCTGAAGCTCCTGAAACCCGATCCATGTCTGGGCCGCACTCCACGATACCCATAGGCTGAGCCCGAGAGCCGCGCACTGCAGCACAAGTCTGGCTGGAGCCACATAGGCGCGATGGCGGCTTGCCAACTCAATGTGGAAATACGTCGTTCCTCCGGTCTGCCACCGAAAACTGCCGATCCTGTCGGCAAAGCGTGTCAT